>JABEBX010019853.1_pt1 | contig 15939 bp, 10 predicted proteins | sample 7245971 | NCBI WGS metagenome assembly JABEBX01 (sample SAMN14506365, study PRJNA622280) | hot springs metagenome | biome: hot spring [ENVO:00000051]|acidic hot spring [ENVO:00002120]; feature: spring [ENVO:00000027]|sediment [ENVO:00002007]; material: sediment environment [ENVO:01001048]... | reverse complement strand
GCACCAGGCAGCGGCAGCGCAACGGTCTGATCGCCAAGGGCCTGGCGGCTGTTGGCTTGATGGCCGGCCTGCTGGCGGGTATTGGTGGCTGCCAAACCACCAGTCCGTTGGATTATCTTAATTTGGGCAATTCATTCTTGAATCCTGCGGAAGTGGGGCGGTTTGATAAAGACCATCCTTTTGGCCGCGTGCAGCCCGTGACTTGGCCGATTCTCGATTCGCTGGCCGTCAATGATCCACCGCCGGGTGCTTGGCCGAACTCCGCACCTCCAACGCCCGCCGATCTGCTGCCAGTTCACAAACCTTATGTGCTCGGTGCCGGCGATGTACTGACCATCTCCGTGTTTGAACTTGTGGTGCCCGGGCAGGAATCCGTGCAAACCCGGCAGATCAACACGCAGGGAAATATTACCCTGGATTTTGTAGGCCCGATTCACGCCGCGGGCATGACCACCCGGCAGCTTCGAGAGGAAATTGTCCATAAATTAATTCAAAGTGGCCAGATGGCTGCACCTGGGCCGCATCAACCTGGTCCACAGGTGAATGTGGATCTGACTGAAGCCCGGCGTCGCGTATTTTCCATTATTGGAGCGGCCAATCATCCCGGCACATACAATATTATGTCGCCTGATTTCCGGCTTCTGGACGCCCTGGCACTTGCGGGCGATGTTCCCGCTACGCCCGGAATGAATTATCTCTACATTATCCGGCGTGTTGAAAAAGAAACGTCGTTGCAAACTGCGGCCTCCACTTCCACCAGCGGTTCGGCGAGCACTGCGGGTTCACAGGCAAATATGCTCGATGAGATTGCCAATCAGTTGCAAAATGGAAAGCCGCCGGCAAATTCCAAGAACACGGCGGACAAGAACCTGATGAATCAGGCCTTGGAGCAAAGCAGCACCGCCACCGGAGGCAGATTTGTGTATGTCAATGGCCAATGGGTGCGCATCGGTAGAGGTGGAAGCAAAACCCCCGCGACGCATTTCAATTTTGCGGCCAAAGAATCCACCAAGTCCGGATATGCAGGTGAAGTGATTATCCGCATTAATCTTAAGAAGTTGCGTGATGGTGATCCACGCTACAACATCGTAGTGCATTCTGGTGATGTTATTAATGTTCCGCCGCTGAAGCCCTCGGTTTATTTTGTCATGGGCAATGTTGGCCGTCCCGGCGTGTATTCCATGACCGGGCAGAAGCTCACATTGGAGCAGGCGGTTGCCGCGGCGGGCAACTTCGGCCCACTGGCGATTCCGCGGCGTTGCGAGTTAATCCGGCGGATCGGACATAGTCAGGAAACCACCATTCAAGTCAACATGCAGGCGATATTCAGCGGTCAGGAGCCGGATATTTTCCTCAAGCCCTATGATACGCTCAATGTTGGCACCGATTTCTTTGCGGCACCGCTGGCAATTATTCGCAACGGATTCTCGTCTAGTTACGGTTTTGGGTTTACTTATGACCGCAACTACTACATCCAGCCGACGATTATTCAGTAGTCGCAGGCATGGTACTTTGACGGCTCGCGTCAGCGTTTATTTATCGGACGATAAAACGTCCCTCTTGAATCGGAAGTTCTTGAAAAGCCTGACCTGCCGGCGGCATCAGAATTATAGGGATTGCAACCGGAGCATGACACATGCTGGCTTCAGAAACCTCCAAGGCCCCATCTGATCGTGGTTCAACGCCGCCGCTTGGGCCATTGCGCTTTGATTATATAACGTCTTCCAAAACCATTACCCCTAAAAGCGGATTGCCGGGATATGTTCTTGCGGTGGCGGCTGGATTGGCAGTGGCTTTTTATCTGCTCTACCGCATTAACTTTGAGCAGTTGGTGCATGTATGGAGCACCAATCCCAATTTCAGCCAGGGATTCCTGATACCCGTCATCGGCGGCATGTTTATCTATTTACGATGGAGCACGCTGCGGAATCTCCCGATCAAGCCCGCGTATGTGGGATTGGTGCTGCTGGCTTTTGGCGTTTTTGGACAGGTGCTTTTTCGCATAACGGGTCAGGAGCAGTTTTCTGATCTCAGCATGTTGGTGGTGCTCTTTGGTCTGGGATTATGGCTCCTGGGTTGGGAGCAGATGAAAATTCTCTGGCTGCCAATATGTTATCTCCTGTTCATGATCAATCCGCCGCAGGCACTGTATGTGAAGCTTACCACCCCGCTGCAATCCATTGCCGCATCGGGTGGCGCTCACATGCTTATGCTGTTTGGCATTCATGCTTATCGTGAGGCCACGCAAATCCACCTGCAGGTGGGTGATAAATGGCCCTCGCTGAATGTGGCGCAGGCGTGCAGCGGCATCCGGATGTTGACGGCATTTTTCGCCTTGGCGGTGGCGCTGGCATATTCCACCAACCGGCCCATGTGGCAAAAACTGGTGTTGTCCCTGTGTGCGTTACCGATTGCGATATTTGTCAACGCCCTGCGGGTGACGCTGTCGGGGGTGTTGTTTGCGTACGCCGGTTCAGAATGGGCCAGAGGCAGCACCCATGCCAGCCTGGGGTTGATGATGCTGATTCCCGCGGGATTGCTGCAGCTTGGTGTTGCAAAAATAATCGATCTTTTTGAAGCACATCTGTTTGTTGAAGATGTACCCGGCCATGGCCACTCTGGCACGGAGGAAAAAGCATGAACACACATACGTCATCGATAAAAAAGTTTTTCCCCGCTGCCGTGGCATTGGGCATATTGGCCATGGGGTTGGTATCACTGACCATTGCCTCCAACGCTTTTAACGTCGTATTGCAAAAACTTCATACACCGCTGCAGGCTCCTTTGCGGTCATTGCCGAAAAAACTTGGGCAATGGGTGATGCCCAAAGGGGCGGTGGATCAACGATTGTCCTCGGAAGTTGTGCAGGTGCTCGGCACACACCATTATCTCTTGCGGCCATACATCAATACCAAAATGCCTCCCGGTTCTCCCGGTTCTCAGGTGCGCGTGAACCTGAATTATTATCCCACTGATTTTGCCACACCTCATGTTCCCAACGTCTGTTGGGCCGGGGTGGGCATGAAACGCATTCATGATAATTTCATCACCATCCATCATGTTCCCCATGCCGATGGAACTTATTCCAATCTGGAAATGCGGTTTCTATCGTTTTATGCGCCCAAGATGAGCGATTCAGGAATTCCATTGAGTATGGATCAACACCGTGGGCGTTACATAAATGTTGCGTATGTTTTTCAAGTTGACGGGCGTTATGCCCCAAATCCGCAGCAGGTCAGCGAGTTGTTCTGGCGTACCACCAGCAAATACGGATATGATGCCAAAATTGAAGTCACCGCCGAAGGTCCCGGCGGGCTGACTACCCGGCCGGAGGCACGCAAGGCGATTGCTTCGTTTATTCGGGCGGCGTTGCCGGCGATTGAACGATTGCTGCCGGATTGGAAAAAACTCAATGCCCCAGCCACCCATACCACGGTGGCAGAAACCATGGGCAAAGCCGCCGCTGGTACTGGTACTGGTGGCGGTGGTGGTAAAATAGGACAAAATTGATCATTGAAACAGTATCTCTCAGACGAGGCACGAAGGAAACAGCATGGCTAAACGGGTTAATACACGATTTTTAACGATATTAATTGTTGTACTGATTGCAATATTTGGCTCCATTGCCGGAGTTTATTATGTTCTGATCAAAATCAACAATAATCCCACGCGCCTGGTGGCCGAGGCCAAGGCGGCGTTAAAAAAGAACGATACGGAATTGGCGCGGTCGCTTTATCAGCAGGCCGCGGTGGTGAGCCTGCGCGAACATTTGCCGCAAGCGGCGGAAATTCTCCTCAAACTCGGTGATTTGAATTATCAAACCACCGCCAAGAACATTCAGCGCTATCGTGCGGCTTTAAGCGACTGGCATGCCGCTATCCAGCAGAATCCAAATTTACTTGAGGCCCGCAAAAAACTACTTGATGCATTTTATCAGGATGCTCTGCATTCCGGCAATGATTCCTCCGCTTGGCAGCAAATTGAAAGTCAGGCCACGCATGTCATCGCCTTGGATCCCAAAAATGCCACCGCATATATGGATCGGGCGCAAGCCCGCCTGCGGTCCGTATCAGGCTTGGCGGCGCTGACCAATCGGCGCTTTACCGCCGCCAAGGCGGATTTGCGGAAGGCTATTTCTTTGCAGCCGGACGATATTCTGCCTTATGCGCTTTTAGCGCAGGTTTATCTTCAGCAGGCGGCGGCGGAGCACTCGCAAAATCTGATCAATACTGCGGCCATGAATAAACTTTTTGATAAAGGCATCGCCATTATCACCGGGTTTGCGGCCAAACATCCGCACAATATCGATGCGTTAATTTCTCTCACCGCCATTTACCGCGCTGTACCCGGCCATGCGGACCAAGCCGCCAAAACAATCGCGGCGGCGGAAAAAATGGCCCCGAATAATTCCAAAGTTCTGGAAGCTCAGACGCAGCAATTGCTTGTTGATGGAGCGCCGCCGGCGCAAATCGCTGCAATATTTAAGAAGGTCATCGCTCTGAAGCCTGATGATATCAGTGCGTATGCAGCGGCGGGAGAATTTCTTCGCCGCGCTAATGAACCGGAAAATGCCATTAAATATTTGGAACTGGGCCTGAAGCATCCCACCCCCGGGGGTGGTTTAACACCGGAAATAAATCAAAGCATAAGCCTGCGGATTAATCAGATGCTTATGGGCGCCTATCTGCAACTGGCTATGGAAGCCCCGGGCGGATCGAAAGCCAGAAGCAATTACCTTGCGCGGGCCTCCGATGCTCTGGCATGGGTGGCGCAGCGCATGCCACAGTCCGCATGGGTTTATGTGGCCCGGGCCAGATTACGCTTTGCCCAAGGGCGATTGGATGCTTCCCACCGCTGGATTGATAAAGCGGATGCGATACTTTCTCCAGGTTCACAGCAGGACCTTTCACTTTGGTTAACGGAAAAACAATTGCTGGCCCAGATTTATCAACTGCGCGGACAATCGGGATCCGCTTTGTCGGTGCTTGATGAAATTCAGAAGTATTTGCCAGGGCAACCCAGCGTGGCTATGGCGCGAGCGCAGTTGATGGTTCAGCAGAACCCGAAGTCAGCTCTCGCCACCGCCGAGGCGGTGCTCAAGCAGGATCCAAAGAACCTGGTGGCGCTGAAAATCGAAGCCCTGTCTTTAGCCAACTTAAATAGACGCGCGCAACTGCGGCAACTGCTGGCCCGTATTGATACCAGCCACAGTTTTTCCCTCGCACAACTCAAAGCCCGGCTGGAACTGGCCCGGCATCGGTACGCCGAGGCCGAAAAGACCATGGCGCCCTGGCTTCAGCAATCCCCCGGTGATCCGCGCGTGGTCACCGTCGCTTATGCCGCGATGGTGGGTTTGCATCAGCGGACTGCGGCTCAAACCATGATTACCTCAGCTCTTAAAGTCGCCCCCACCAATCTACAGTTTATTTTGATCAATGATCAGTTGTCCAATGCCAAATCTCCCATGCCGGTGGTTTCACTTGGGCCGCTGACCAGTAATATTGCCCAGATATCCGTGGCCGGTATATCCGCGCAAAAAGCACAGCTTGCGGCAATTGAGAAACTGACGGATCCCATTGAGCGCGGGTTGCTTTTGGCACGGTATTATCTTTCTTTGGGCAATACCGCCAAGGCGTATGGTATTCTGGCTCCGCTGGCCAAGGCGCATCCAAACAATACACGGATACTTAAATCCCGATTTCGTATCGCCCTGGCGGAAAAGAATTATAAATTGGCCCAAAAGTTTGCCAGACGCGCTGCGGATTTGAATGCTGATGGTTATAACGGAGCCTTTTTACAGGCCCAGTTGCAAATCGTACAGGGCAATTCCGCCAGTGCCGCCAGAACGCTGGCCAAGGTGCTCAAGAAACATCCGGATAATGCCAACCTCAAAACTTTCTATGGCATTGCGCTGCTTAGCTCCGGCGATGTGCGCGATGGTGTCACGGCCTTGACCGGCGCCTTGCAGGCTAAGCCGGATGACCTTGACGCCCTGACTGCTTTGATTCAGTATTATCTACAATCTAATGATCCCGCCGACATTCAACGGGCTAGAAATCTGGTCGATCAGGGCTTGGCGTTTTATCCGCTTAATTCAAAACTGGAGAACTGGCATTATCAGTTCCAAGATTTGTATGGCAAACCCGGCCCGGAAATTACCCGCCGGCTAGCTATTTATAAACGGAATCCATCTGATCTTAACAATGTTGCGCGCCTGGCGCTTTTGTACATGCGCATCAAACACCCGTCCCGTGCTATTTCGCTGTTACAGACCGCGCGCACAAGCCATCCGGACAATCCACAATTGGCCAGAGAACTCGGCGAAATTTATGTGCTGGAAAAAAATACCAATGCCGCGCAACAGGTCTTTGAATCGCTGGCGGAAAATTCCAATAAAACCATTGCCTTTGCCGGGAGGATTTTGCTCGGTGATTTCTACCAAAATACCGGCAACTTAAATCAGGCGGCCCAGGTTTATAAGGCAGCACTGAAGGATCAGCCGAAAGGCCGGCATACCGTACAGCGCCGCCTGGGAGATATGTATTTTAATGCCGGGCAATTCAAACTGGCGCTGTCACAATACATGAAGCTTTATGCCGCGGTTCCGAATAACCGCACCATTACGCTGCGCTACGCGGAAACCTTAATCCGCGCCGGACAAGCCGCCAAAGGTATATCTATTTTGCAGAGCCGGATTCTTTCTAAAAACCCGTCCGATGAAGAAGCACTGGTGTTGCAGGGATTCGGTTATTTGCAATCAGGCCATAAAAAACAGGCCCAGACATCGTTAAGCCATGCCTTGATGCTTAATCCACATGATCCACATGCTTTGTATGATATGGCCACGCTGCTGCTGTCTCCGCCGACACCACAGTACGCCCCGGCAATCCAGGACTTGCAACTGCTGATTGCGTCCGATGCCATGGACACCGCCGCGCAACAATTATTGGCGCAGGCCTACACCGGTGCAGGTCAATATGCAGAAGCGGTATATGAATACAGTATGATTATCAAGGCCGCACCACAGGATCAGGCAGCTCGCCTTCAACTAGCCGCGCTGCTCTTTGATCTATCGGGAAAATTTCTGGCTCTCACACCCGCGGATACCGGTGACACCGCGTCATCGCTAAGAACGCTTCAGCCATTACCGCGGCTGGATCAACTGATCAGCGAATCGCATCGGGCGTTTCCCGCCAGCCCGCAATGGGTGATGTTGCGAGCACGCTATGATCTGCTGACCGGGCATAAAAACAGTGCCGTGACAGCCGCCAGGAAGGCTTTCCAACTGGCTAATCAAAACACGGGTGCCGCCATTGTTTATGCTCAGGTGCTTCAAGCCTGCGGTGATTATCAAACATCCATTAAGGTAGCATCCAAAGCATTGGCCGTTTCTCCCAACGTGGTGGAGCTTTATCTGGAACGGGCCAAGGCGAAGGCCAAGTTGAATAGCTTAAATTCCGCCTCCACGGATTTCACGCACGCCTTAAAACTCACCGCCGGTAATCCAGCACAATTTTTCACTGTGCTTTCGGCCTATCAGGCGGCTTTTAATCCCGCCCATCAATTGGCGATGATTGTAAAATCCATGGATGCTTTAAGCACCGGCAATCAGATCGATCCTGCCCTGCTGGCGGCTGGAAAGTCTGTTGCGCTGTTTGCCGATAAGCAATTTTCGGCGGCTTTGGCATCCGCCAAATCCGCACTGGCGGGCAAATTATCGCCGATGCCCCGTCAGGCCGCTCTGCAAATCGCCGCATTTTCCAGCTATCAGCTCAAGCAATATGATAGTTGCCGGGGCTATTACATAGATATTCTCAAGGTTAATCCCAATGATCCGGCGATATTGAATAACTTTGCTTACCTGCTGGCGGTCAAGCTCAAACAGCCCGCCGATGCCCTGAAATATGCTGAACGCTGCAATGCTTTGTTGGTTAAGCAGACTGGTTCGGGGCAATATGCGGGTAATGGTGATATATTAGATACTCTAGGCTGGGTTCGGTTCCTGAACGGTGATCTTTCAGGCGCGGTGGATGCGTTGGACCATAGCTTGCAGTATAATCCTCCGGTTACTGCGTACTATCACCTGGCCCGGGTGCTGGTGGCGCAGAAAAATACGGTTCGTGCGGTGAAAATTCTGAAGCAGGGAATTAAACTGGCGCAAAGCACACACGACCCGATCTTGCCGCGAGCGCAGGCGTTATTGAAGAAGATTCAGGGATGAATTATCCTGATTTCTTCATCCGCTTGCTTATCGGCCGCGTCTTTTAACAGGAAGTTGATTTTTGCGCTTGCCAGTAGCGTAAAAACGGGTATAAAGATATGAATAGAGCTTCGACTCTTATGTCTGTTGTATGTGAGTTTCGTCTTGTGCCTTTAAGAGGGATACCATGACGCAATCAAACGCGCTTGCCTTGGCCGGAGCAATACCGGATCAAAATAATGTGTCAGCCGGACCGAAGCTGAGCTTCATTCTGCGTCGATATAAGTGGCTGATCCTCATCGGCACCCTGCTGGGTATCGTTGTTGGCGCCGCTTTGTTTTTAGCATTCCGCCAATATGATCCGCGCTGGACCGCATACTCTATTTTTGAAGTGCGGCCCAATCTTCCCAATCCATTGAATTCCCGGCAAAATAATGTGTACGCCGCCGATGCGGGCGTAAGCCGGTTTATTAACAGTCAGGTAGTTCTGGTCCGCAGTCCCGATGTGCTGCAAACGGCGTTGCAAACCAATGCTTTCCAGCAAAGCTCAACAACTCCTTCGGAAAAAAGTTCCTGGCTGATTGCCCATTCATCCGATCCAATGGATTACCTTCGAAAAGATCTTACAGTCGCCCCCATTCCCCATACCAATCTTTTTGAAGTCAGCATGTCGTGGCACAATCCGCAGGAAACCGCTGATCTGGTAAATTCCGTCAGCACCGTGTATCAGAATTATGTCCGTAATCAGGAAAGAACTCAGTTATCGCGCGAGGCGCAAAGTGTTGCCGCTGCTGAGGCCAGCATGCAGGCCAAGGTGGAATCTCTCCAAGCCCGTGTGGAAACATTCCGCGTTGCCCATGATGTTCCAGGATTAATTGAACAGCACACCGTTCTGGCCAACACACTGGCCACTCTTAATACATTCCTTATTCAGTCGGAAATACAGGCCAAGGAAACTCAATCCGCCTATCAGCAGATTAAAGAACAGGTGGCCAACAATACTCTTAAACTCTCACCCAAAATGCAGCAGATCGTTGATGAAGATCCCAATCTGCGTGAGCTGCAGTTAAACCTTCTGGATCTCAAACAATCCATTCAGGTATCCCGCAAAACACTTGGTGCCGGCTACCGTGGCACGATCGCCTTGGAAATCCGTGAAGCCAGTCTTCAGCGGCAGATCGATCAACTGAAACAAAAACTCACCGTGCGGGCCAGACTCCAAATGCAGGAGGGTGCCAAAACCAGAATGCAGAGTGCCGAAGCTATGCTGGCTTCCACTCAGCGCCGTGTGCAGCAGGAACAGCGCCTGGTGCATGACTTGGATGCGGCGGTGCAGGAATATGACAGCCTGCTGGCAAATTTGAAAACCAATCAGTCGCTGCTGAATCATCTTATTGATCGCAGCACCATGATGAATCTGCAACGCACCATTGATGAATCCAAAGTGCAGTTACGGAACTCCGCCATTGCACCCAAAAAAATGTCCTTCCCTAAAATTGATCATTTCCTCATTGGTGGCCTTGTATTCGGCCTCTTGCTCGCCTTTGGGTTGGCGTATCTGGTGGAAGTGACCAATACCCGCGTTAATACCCCGCGTGATATCACCGGTGTGATGCGCCTGCCTCTGCTGGGCTTTATTCCCGATCATGCCGATGACCCGCTGCTTACCGGCAGCCCCATGATGAGCGTGCGAAACTCACCGGCTTCCATGACCGCGGAATCGTTCCGGCAAATTCGCGGACGCCTGGCTGCTTCCGCTTCGGACCGGCCCATTCAAACCTTGCTGGTGGCCAGCTTCTCCCCCGGCGGCGGTGCCAGCACTGTAGCCAGCAATCTCGCCAACAGTATTGCCATCAGCGAAATGAAAGTGCTGCTCGTGGATGCCAACTTCTATCGCCCCACCCTGCAGAGCGTCTATCCATTTGTATCGGAAGTCGGTTTGGCAGATGTCATGGCCGGGCGCGTCATGCTGGATCAGGCCATCGCCCAATCACCTGAGGTTCCCGCCCTGTATGTTCTGGGCTGTGGATCACGGTCCAAGTTGCCCACCGAACTTACTGATCACCGCGCATTTCCGGATGTGCTGGCCCAGATGAAAACGAAATTTGATATGATTATTTTTGATGGTGCCCCCCTGACGTTCGTGGCGGATTCCATCAATCTGGCCTCCCGTGTGGACGGGGTTATCACCGTGCTGCGGGCCGGCATGATCACCCGTGGTACCGTGGGCCGCATCCGGGAGCAACTCCGGCAAGTACGGGCGAATCTGCTGGGCGTTGTCCTTAACGCCGCTCAAACATACAGCGCGGGTTACTTCAGGCAAAATTATCGCACATTCTTTGAATATGCGGGTTCCGCCAAACCCTCGGATAAATCATTGCCTGGCGCATGATGGAAATTCCGGGGTGTGGCCATATCTATTGGCAATCCCATTTTGGTAGATGATGGTAGAAGCGGCTTCCAGCCGCGTTTTAACGCGGCTGGAAGCCGCTTCTACTACGGGTTGCCAAAAAATATGGCCACACCCGAAATTCCGGTTTTTTCTCCAGTCGCTTGAACATATCTCCCATTGCGATGACAATGAGCGGGTCGTTGGAGTTGGATCTCCTGACTGTGCAATCGCCACCGCGGTTGTATTGGCTGGGCATCGGGTGGCAAAGCCTGTCGCTTTTTCACCCGCCAGTCCAGGCGATTCGCAATGCGCCCGGGAACGATGGCGTGTAATCGGAGCGATTGGCGTGGCCGATATTTATCCACCCTCTGGTCTGTCCTGTAACGTGCTGGTGTTAAACCGACTGTACATGGCGGTGCGTGTCGTCAACGCCCGGCGCGCTTTCACGCTGCTTTGTAAAAATATCGCGGAAGTTATTTCCGTTGAAAATGGCAACTACTTTTCCTATGACATTGAATCTTGGACGGAAATATCCCAGCTTAAAGCGCAGTTTGAACGCGAATCCCATGATTTTGTCCGCACAGTGCGCTACGAACTCGCGGTGCCGCGGATTATCCGCCTGCTGGGTTATGATCGCCTGCCGCGGCAGGATGTAAAACTTAACCGCCGCAATATTTACGCCCGCGACCATGGCGCCTGCCAATATTGCCGCCGCAAATTTCCCACCAGCGAGTTGTCACTGGATCACGTTGTTCCGCGCTCATTGGGCGGCAAAACAGTCTGGGAAAATCTGGTCTGCGCGTGTGTCTATTGCAACGCCCGAAAAGGCGGCCGCACGCCGCATCAGGCGGGCATGCTGTTGCTCAAACCGCCGATCAAGCCCCGCCGCAATCCGGTGATCAATGTGCGGCTTGAATCGGACAAATACGCCACTTGGAAGCATTTTCTTGACCACGCTTACTGGAGCGTGGAACTCAAATAACCATGTTACTGTTTCGGCATGACCCCAGAATTCCGGCGGCCGCAACCGGGACGGCGCGTAATATGAATACTGTGAAATTGAAGCGAGCCGGGCTGATGCGCAACACACATCGTTCCAGCATTCCGGATGGAAACTGAAAACTTTCCGAGCCGCCGATTTTACTCATGACGCGGAAATACAATTTTCCCGCCCATGATTGTGTGCGTCACCCGGCCAACGGTTTGCTTACCCGCAAACGGCGTATTGCGGCTCTTACTGAAGAATTTTACCGGATCAATGGTCCACTTTTCATCCGGATTGATAATCACAATGTCCGCCAGTGAACCGTTCGCCAGCGTTCCGCGGTCGTTCAGCCGGGCGATTTCCGCAGGCCGCGCGGTCATTTTTGCTATCAGTTGCGGCCAGCTTAGATGACCGGGTTTCACCAGCGATTCCACATACAGCGGCAGGGCTGTTTCCAGGCCCAGAATGCCAAATGGCGCACGGTCAAATTCCAGTTCCTTCTCTTCGCGGGCGTGCGGGGCATGATCGGTCGACAGGCAGTCAATGGTGCCATCCACCACACCTGCCTGGCAGGCCCGCACATCGGCAAGTGAGCGCAGCGGAGGATTCATTTTGTAATTTGTATCGTAGTTGCCGCAGCATGTATCGGTCAGCAGCAAGTGGTGCGGTGCCACCTCGGCGGTGACATTTTGGCCCGCCGCCTTGGCCCGGCGAATCAGTTCCACCGCGCCCGCCGTGCTGACGTGCTGCACATGATAGCGGGCCTTGATCCGCGCATTGAGCTGCAGATCACGGGCGATCATCAACTCCTCTGCCACACCCGGCACGCCGCCCAGGCCCAGGCGCAACGCTGTGACACCCGCATTCATGGCGCCGCCGGAAAGCGTTGGTTCTTCACAATGCTGGCTGATCAGCCCGTCAAACATTTTGACATATTGCAACGCCTTGAACATCACCGCCGCCGAAGCCACACCACAGCCATCATCACTGAACCCCACCGCCCCGGCTTCATGCATCAGCCGCAGCTCGGCCAGCTCCGCACCTTCCCGCCCTTTGGTGATGGCGCCAAATGGTAGCACCCGGCATAATCCCGTCCGCGCTGCCTGCGTAAGCACAAATTCAATCTGGGTATCCGTGTCAATGGCTGGCGTGGTATTGGGCATGCAGCAGATGGTCGTAAAGCCGCCCGCCACCGCCGCCGCTGATCCCGTGGCAATGGTTTCCTTATGTTCCTGTCCCGGCTCACGCAAATGTACATGAATGTCAATAAACCCAGGTGCCACCAAGCCCCTTTTGGCATCCAGCACGCATGCCCGCGGAGCCGTAGCCTTCAGGCCAGTACCCACCGCCAGAATTTTTCCTTCCGCCAGCAGCACCTCCCGTGGCTGTGGCTTTTTCCATCGGTTATCCACCACCATGCCATTGGTAATAAGCAATTGATCCGTCTTCATGGTCCAGAGTATAAACTCCCCCGGCCTGAACGTGAATCAACGGCCAGAAAATTAATATCCGCGAATTGCCGTGACAAAAGAAGTGGCAACGGAAAATTGGCCTTACGCCAAAAGTCTGGTATATTACCTGACCCGAAAGGGCGTGTGCCTGAGCGGCCAAAAGGGACGGACTGTAAATCCGTTGGCTTATGCCTACGCAGGTTCGAATCCTGCCGCGCCCAGTATGTTGATATGTTCACCAGTGCATATATCTGAATAACCCTGCAAATTAGCCTGTTTATCGCACTTGTCGCCAGATACGTTCTTGGCGTTACAAGCGTATTCAGGCATAAACTGCTGCGCTTTTTGCTGCGCCTGTTTTGTGCCTGCTTCTGGACTTATTGTGGGTGGTTGGTTTATGGCCTGCTGCAAGTCCGCGTCGCCGTCTACCGTCATGGCGTAATGCCTTGCGGCCACGGCGGGTGAATTACCCAGCCAGCGGCAGGCGGTGGACAGGCTGTAAGCGGCCATAAGTTCAGTCTGGCGGCTTGCACGCATGTTATGCCAAGGCTTCGGCCAAGGCTTCAAACCGGCACGCAGGATAATGCGTTCAAACTGCGTCCTTAAGTTACACGCGGCGGAACGGTATTTGCTGATAACGTACACTTCGCCGGGTTCAGCAGCTTCAAAGGATTCCAGCAAAACGTTACGCAGTTCCGGAAACAGCGGGACGATACGGCTTGCTTGGCCTTCATGGCCTTCGGTTTTGGGACTATGAACCAGCATTGTCCCGGCGTCCCAGTTCACGTCCTGCCATGTCAACAGTAAGGCTTCGCTTGGTACACGCAGGCCGCCAAAGCGGGATAAGGCCACCAAGGCTTGCCATTGAATATCGGGACAAGCGGACAAGACTTTTTGAATATCGGCGGCAGGGATAAACTGCTTGCGTGCTTCGTTGCTTTGGCCACCGCCTTTGACATTGGTAAATGGGTTCTGCTTAACCATATTCCAGTCCACGGCCTTACGGAAAATGGCACGTGCGCTGATAATGCGGCGGTTCCGTGTTGCCTGTGAAAGGCTTTCATGTTCGCTTAACCAAGTCCGAAAATTATCGGCGTCAAAAGCGGTAATGTCGGCCAGCGATTTCTTGTCGCCAAAGCAATCCTGCAAGTTTCGCAGAACATGGCCATAGGCCAGCATGGTTTCAGGCTTGGCAGTGGCGGCAGTAAACCGCTTGTATTCGGCCAGCAGTTCACGCAGGGTGCGTTGCTGTGTGTTCTGGCGTCCAGCGACTAACCCAGCGGCGGCAAGGCGGCCATACACCTTGTCGGATAACCCAGCCAGCCAGTTGGCAGTTTCGCCGTCAATGGCCGCGTTGGTAATTCGGCACGCCACCAGCTTTTCAATTCGCAGGCAGAATGTTTCAGCGCTACGCCTATCACAATGTCCCAGCCGCACGCACTTACGCTGGCCGTTGGTTTCAATGTTGAAGTCTATTCGCTTTAACCCGTTGCCATATTCAATTACGCTTGCCATGGTTAGCCCCTTGTATAAGTTCTACGCGAATATCCAAGGCCGCCAATAAACGGCCTGCGCTTCGCAGCGTCAGTGTCTGCTTTTTGTTCATAAACCTGCTTATGGCCGCGTTGGATATGCCGGTATTCAATGCCAGGCGATACCAGCTTATCCCGCTTTTCTTTACGGCTTCACGCACCAATTTATCCAAGTCTTGTTTCATATATACCTATTATCATGCAACGCCTTGCCAATGTCAAGCGGCTTATAAAAATATCATGGCCAGTGCGCCAGCCAAGGCCAGCAGGAAACGAAAAAATGCGCCAATGGTTTTCATACAGTTTTCCTTAAAACGCCGGTTTTCATTGAATCTGACGATTTCGCGGCTTCATTAAACGCCGAATGCCGCGTCGCTGGACTATCGGACGACATATTACCCGCCTGTTTCCGTGCCGTTCCAACAGGCTGTGCAGCGCGGTGTCGCTGGCTAATCAAGGCACGCGGACTTTCAATGGACACCGCTTTTAGGCCATGCTCCCGCCATGCGTATTTCAGAATTTTGGACAAGCGGCGAATATCGCCAATCCCAGCGGCACCGCGTCCGGCAAAAGTAATACGCCAATCATGCGGTTGGCCAGAAGGGACAACCGGCAAGTTACGGTTCTTACAGTTTTTTTCGACAATCATTTGGAATCCAATCTGCCGGGATACCCGGCTTAAATTTCCCGCCAATAGGCGGAATCAAGGGTGTGTGCCGAATACGCTTCGGCTTCACCGTTCAGGGACACAAACCGTCGCACAGGACTTTGGCGGATACGCAGCATGGCCAGAACCGCCGGCTTATGGGTTTTCAGCCACGCCACAATTTCCGGCGTCAACGCGGCGGTGCGTCCTTCAAGGTTCAGCTTGTCACCGTCGCCGGACACGGTGATACCCATATCAGCCAAGTAACCCACAAAATTGGTTATCGTTATTGTCATAATGTCACCTTTCCAACCGCGTCAGGCTGAACGGGTTCCCCACAAGCAGGGATAACATGTTCAGAATGTTCATAATGTTCAGGGACACCAAAAAGGCTTGATATTTGGGGGTTTTTCGTCTGAACATTGGCCTGAACATTGCCAGTCACGTCAGGTGGACATGTTCGGGGTTCCGCTTCGGGTTTACTTGTCTGAACATTGGGCGCGGGTTCCACAGGGACATGTTCAGGGACATGTTCAGACACTAAACCGTTGAATTTACTAGGCGTCTGAACATTATGAACGTTCTGAATATCTTTTCCGTGCTGTGGGGAAACGGTAATCTGGACAGTGTGCGCCCCATGGGTGTTCCGGCCAGTGTCCGTAATGGTGATACCGGCGCGCCGCAGGTTAGGCTTGCACCTTTCTATCGCACCAGATAACCCGCGCGGTGACGC
>JABEBX010001858.1_pt1 | contig 15954 bp, 16 predicted proteins | sample 7245971 | NCBI WGS metagenome assembly JABEBX01 (sample SAMN14506365, study PRJNA622280) | hot springs metagenome | biome: hot spring [ENVO:00000051]|acidic hot spring [ENVO:00002120]; feature: spring [ENVO:00000027]|sediment [ENVO:00002007]; material: sediment environment [ENVO:01001048]... | reverse complement strand
ATTACTTTTGAACTGGAAAACCTGTTACAGAGTGGTGAATCCGCGAAGCTGATTACCGTTCCGACCCTGCTGTATCTGTTCCATCGCATTGAACAAATGCTGGATGGTAGCCCCACCCTGATTACATTGGATGAAGCATGGGTGATGCTGGATAACGAACAATTTTTGGCAAAAATCCGTGAATGGCTGAAAGTCTTGCGTAAAAAGAACGCGGTCGTGGTGTTCGCTACGCAGTCACTGATGGATTTGAAGGGTAGTCCTTTATTGCCCGTCCTCATGGAATCCTGCCCAACCAAGATTTTCCTGCCGAACAATCAGGCGGGTAGTCAGCAATTACGGCCAATGTATGAAGATTTTGGACTGGAAGACCGGCAGATTGAATTACTGCAGACGTCTACGCCGAAGTCCGATTACTACATCTTTTCCAATGCCGGTCATCGCAGAGTGTCTTTTGACATGGGACAAGTCACACTGGCATTTACCGGTGTATCCGACCCACGGGACATTAAACGGGTCGCAGAATTGAAAGGCATGTACGGTCGCCGCTGGCCGGTGGAATGGCTGAAGGAACGGCTTTCCAAAGATATTAAAGATGGTTGGGTGGACTATGCCCAAAGCGCTTTTAATCAATATGGGCTTTAAGCCATTCCGGCTGAAAGCCATTCCGGCTGAAAGCCATTCCGGCTGAAAGCCATTCCGATAACGAAAACCTTTATGGGCTACGTTATCCGCTGCCTAGCTATACCCCTTCGTTAATTCAATCACTACCGAGGATAATATCATGAAAAAGTTTCAGAAAATTAGTGCTGTTGTGGCTTTGTTGTCCGTTTCTACTTTGGCTTTTGCCGGTGGACCGGAAAGCAATTTGCCGATCAAGGGTCAGTTGCAGCAGGAAGCCAAAACGGCGCATGCGGTGCTGCATGATGCAAAGCTGGATGTTAATACAGACCAGTTGATGCAACAGGTTCAGCGCTTGAATTATGCCGTTCAGAACACAGCAGCTCAGATGCATGTAAAAGCCCCTGTTGCCAAGATGGTCAGCCTGCACGCTACCCGTGCGGAACTGGTGAAAAATATTCAGACGGATAGTGCATGGATTGCTGCACAAAAGGCGTAAATCCGTGAAGTCTAGTACGGGCACCCCCTTGCAGGGGTTTCCGTAGTTTTTAATGAGGTGGTGCTATGAAAAAAAGATTATTGGTTTTAGCGGTACTGGCGGGATTACCTTTAACGGCTTTTGCCGGTACCCCTTCGCAGGGTGCAAACCCTTTGCAAGGTATGCAAGCCGACGCTGCAGCGATTCAGAGTATGTCTCAGAATTGGTCTGATTTGGAAAATTCCGCGTCCAGTTATGCGGCATTAGCCCCTTATGCGGCTTCCGAGTGGGCAGGTGCGGGTCCGGTAGTGTCTACAGAATTTGGGGGTGAAGAACAGTGCCACAATACCCATTGGGACACAGTAACGAATCAACTGGTCACTGGTGGCCTCAATATCTTCGGTGACGCCGAAGCAGAAGCCTACGCCATTCAGACGGTTACGGCGGATTTTCAGACGCAGTTGGCCGACTATGAAGAGCAACAGGTGCAGGCAGGAAATACCGCTTTGATTAACCAGATTGATGCCCAAACGGGTCCAATGAACACTTCCCTGAATACGCTCATGTCTTTATTGAATACCACGGGCAATCAGGTGGCTTCCGCCATGTCACCGGGTACTTTATTGCATGAATTGCCGATCAGCCAGTGGCAAGCAGGCATTGGGAATGTGCCAAATCTTTCTGCTGTGCAATACACGGCAGGACCGGATGATGGGGCACCGGTAGGCTGGTCTATTCAACCATCCAGTGATTTGGCGCGTTTAATCGACGTATGCCCAACCGGAACCGGCAGTGTACCTATGTACAATCTTTCTGGTCCCGTGAATAGCAACGTACAGCAGATGATTGCCGATTCACCGAGCATGGCAACGGTTGTGGAATCGGTTGAAGGGGGCAGCACCTATTCCGCCCCTAGCCCGTCTGGTAGCAGTGCGGGGGTTCTGACGGCAGGGATTGTTCCTGTGTATGGCGGTGGTGACACCCGCATGCAACTGGTGTCTGCCTTGGCGTCGGATATGCAACCGCTTTCCGGTTATATGGACCCTATCGGTCAACCGCTCTCGCTATACAGTCAGGAAGTGCAACAGATTATGACTGAGGTGCAAAATGAAAACTAATCTTTTTTCCATGAAAAAACTGGCGTTGGCGATGGCTTTAGTGCTTTCACCGGTTTCTGCGTTTGCAGGGACTATGACCGGTGGGGCAACCATGCCGGAACAGATTGTGCAGGAAGCCACGTTGATTGAATCCAAGGTCACAGAAGCGCAACAACTGGTTCAGCAAATTCAGCAATATGAAAATATGGTGCAGAATATGGCGACCATTCCTTCTCAGTTGATGAGCCAGATTACGCAATCCGTGAGCCAGTTGGATAACTTGGCTTCTCAGGCGCAGTCTTTGGGTACAGCGGGGCAGAATATTTCCAGCCAGTTCCAGAACATGAATCCTAATTTCAGTACCGGTGGGTCTTCAAACTATGCCAGCCAGTACGGAAATATCATGTCCGACTTGGACCAGTCTATTAACAACGCTCTGCAAACGGCGAATATGAACCCGTCCAATTTTCTGAATCAGCAACAGGCTATGGCAGCGGTTACTCAAGCCATGCAAAACCCTACTTCCCGTAATGCCATTTTGCAGGCAGGGGTGACGGTGGGGCAGGCGGAAGTGTCGGATTTGACGCAAATGGCACAGACGGCGAACACCGAGGAAACCATGCAGGCGGCTTATCTGAAAAAGAAAGCGGTTAAAGACGCGGCAGCACACCAAGCTAGTCAGGAAGCACAGAACGACCTGTGGGGGACTGGAAATACCCCACCGCCCACTATCGGTGCAGGTCCGTTAAGCAATATGCAGCCGATAGACTGAAAACGCTTTCCGCCATGCGCTATAGGGTGTAGCGGCTGGACAGTCTGGTCGCACTTTGCATAGGGGTTTATGAAGATGAAAAAAGTTATCGCATTTATGGTTGTTTTAGGTTTGGCGGGTTGTGGTTCGCAGGTGCATCAGGGTCCATATGGCGGACACACGGAACACTGGTATGCCACACACACAAAGCAAATGGCCGCAGAAGCAAAATGGTGTGATGCCGGAAGTACACACAGGGAAAACACGAAATCCTGCGATGCGGCTTATGCTGGTATTCAGGCCGTATCAGGGTTCAACTAACAGGAAATTATCATGAAAAAAATCATCTTCCTTACCTTCTCTTTACTGGCCTTGATGCTGTTACCGGATATGGCTTTCGCTACGACCACAGGTGTAACTTCCATATCCAGTGCATTTTCGTCAGCAGCTACAGGTTGGTACACCCAGATAAAAACGGCAGCCGAAGGTCTCTTTGCGGCACTATTTGGTATCGAGATTGTATGGATGGTGGTGCAGTGGCTCATTACCGGAAAAGACGTCCATGAAGTTTTCACTTCTTTTATCAAGAAGTTGCTTACCATTGGATTTTTCCTTTTGGTTTTGTTGAATGGACACATGCTGGCGTGGGATGTGATACAAGGGTTTCGGGCGACCGGTGTTGCAGCAGCCGGTGCCCCGCACACCGGTATGGGGTGGATTCTGGATGAGGGCGTTAATATATTTAACGCCTGTATGAAAGGCCCGCAGAGTTCATCCAGCAGCGGGGGGATGCTCTGGGGTCTCTTGCCTTCCGCCAAGGCCACTATAGCAGATGTCATCGGGGCACTGGTAGGTATCGTAGTTGGGTTAATAGCTATTCTGGCTCTGATTTACATGGCCTTGGAATATCTGGCAGTTCAGATTGAAGCTATTCTGGTGACTTCTTTAGGGGTTATCGTCCTTGGCTTTGGCGGTTCACGCTTTACGGCATCTTATGTAGAAGGCTACATTAAATACGCGCTTTCTGTGGGTATTAGGTTGTTTGTACTGGTGGTGTGGATATCCTTTATTGAACAACAGGCACCTAGCATCATTACCAATTTAATTGCCGGTGTGGAACACAAATCTGGTGGCACGATTGGCAGCATGATGATGGCTTATGCGGATGTGTTGATATTTGTCATTTTGATTGCTTGGTTGACTAAAAAGCTGCCCGCATTGTCCTCGTCTATTTTAACCGGTACATCCAGTCTTTCCGGTGGTGAGTTGGCTGGTGGCCTCATGAAAGGTGCAGCATTGGCTACGGCTGCTGTTGCTACAGGTGGTGCGGCTTTGGCGGCAGGGGGTGCGGCTGCAGCAGGGGGTGCTGCGGCTGGTGGCATGGGTGCGGCGTCCGGTGCGGCGGGTTCCAGTGGTGCCGGTGCAGTATCTGCTGCTCAAGGTGCCGGTGGTGCGGCAGCTAAGGCCGTTCCGGCACCGGCTGCAGGTAATGGTGCGGCAGCGCCTAAATCGGGTGTTGTGCCCAAGGCGGATTCCGGTATGCAAAAGACGGCTTCACAGCCATCCAGCCCTTCCGCACAACCAAGCTCTGAAACCCAAAAGGCTTCTGGTGGAAACACCGAAGCACCAAAAGCACAGGATGAATCTCAGCCAGATTCCAGCGTGCAGAACGGTGAAGGCACTAGCGGTTCGGATACCCCCGTAAATGGTGCTACGCCTGTACAAAGTGGCTCAAGCGGCGCTTCACCGGTTCGGGGTGGCGCTTCACCCAAAGCACCCGCTGCTGCACCGAAAAGTGAAGGCACTACGGATTCAGTAGACCATCGACCTGCCGCCCCGAATGAAGCCCCGCAAAGTGGTGGTTCTTCCGGTGGTAGCAAGGTACAGGCACCGGACCCCGTACAGGCTTTGCACGGAAAAATGGACCAGTTGCTAGACCAGACCGCACCGAAAGACCCGTCCTTCATGGATAAGGTCAAACAGAACGCCAAAAAGATAGAAAAGGCACACGGCGTTATCAGTCCCGGTGAATCCAGTGGGGCTAATGTTTCCGCGCCGTCCTTGGGTGTGAAGCATTTATCGGATTAAAAGGTGGTACAGGGGATAAGCGAAAACTTATCCCCTTATCCGTCTAGCTATACCGTTTTAACTGAAATGGAAGGACACACCAACATGGCTGATGAAACAAAATCGAAAAAAGAATGGTATCTGGCGGCTCGCCGTGAATGGCTGGAACGCTACGGGGATTATATCGCTTCCGCAAAAAACTGGCGGATGGTGGCTTTCGGTGCGATTGGTATTGCCGCGCTGTTCGGTGCCGGTATGGTCTATGAAGCCGACCGTGTGCATATCATCCCGTATGTCGTTGAAGTAAACCATCTCGGTCAGTCTGTGCATCTGGCGGAAGCGGTGCAGGCCGGTTCCTATCAGCAACCCATTGTCCGGCATGTCCTGACCCACTGGTTGCGGCTGGTGCGTGAAAGACTACCCGTTGTTGCCCCTGAAAAGCGGGCTTATAACGACAGTTTCAATTTTATCGATAGCCATGCCCAAAATGCCCTGAATAGTTATTACAGCCGCCACAATCCTTATTCCGATTTCGTCAATAAGCTCGGTGGCCGGACGATTACGATTACCAGTGCATTGCCGGATGGTGCCTTGAAGCCATCAGGCGGCACGTATCAGATTCAGTGGACGGAAACCCAATACGCGCACAATGGCACGATTACCGGCACGACACATTGGGAAGGCACTTTTACCTATGCGGTAACCGCACCATCCACGAATCCCAAGGTACTGAACGGCAACCCGTTTGGTATTTACATCACAAGTTTCAACTGGAACCAGACCATTTAAGGGAATAACGCTATGAAACATAACTATTTCATTCAGAAAATGATGCCATGGGCTATTTGGGCGGCTTTATCTTTGCCTGCAACGGCTTTTGCGGGGGTGGTAGTTCCGGCTACGGCAACGCCTTTAGCCACACCCGCTGCAAAAGCACCTGCAGCGAAAACAACGACTACCGCACAACCTACGGTTCCGGCGATTCAATCAGGTCCGAATGACCTTGGGGCGTATGGGGATAATGCCGCACCCAATGGCGTGAAACAGGAATCTTCGGCGCAAATCTGGCAGCAGACCATCCAAGCGCCGCCTTCTGCCCGTATACAAAACCGTACCTTAGCGGGTATACAAAAAGCACTGATTGCCGGTTATCAGGCGGGACGCTACCAGTCTTTACCGCCGATTGCCAGTACCAACGGCGAAATCCTGTATGCGTTTGGGCATAGTCTGCCGACACTGGTGACCTCACCCATGCACACGTCCATTATCATGCTGCAACCGGGTAGTCATCCGGCAACCGCTACAGGGGCATCGCCCGCTGTTTGGCATATTCAGGCCGTCATGGCCGGTAATATGCCAGAGGTATTGGTGACGCCTTACCACGAGGGCTTGCACACCGATTTGGTCATACCGGCCACTTCCGCTTCGGGCAAGCCCATGAATTACGTCATCGAGTTGACTTCTGATGCGAGCAAATACACGCCAATTCTGGGATTTTATTACCCCGGACAGGATGAAGTGACGTGGAAGAATCAGGCGGATTCGGCGGCGGCAGCGAAACAGAAAGTTGCTGATGAAACCGTAGCCGCCATGCCGAATCTGACCGCTTCCGACTTGGATTTTAATTACAAGGTCCGTTGTTCCGGTGGTGGTTGGTTCAGCAACAGTGATTGCGGTTCCATCATGCCGGAACGGGTGTTTTCCGATAATGGGCACACTTACATCCAGTTTGGACCCAAACAGGCTGAACACGGTGGAATCCCGGCCATACTGGGTGAAAACAGCGCGGGTCAGAACGCCATCATCAATTCGCAATATCGGGATGGCTACTACATTGTCGATTCCGAACCCGCCAAGATTTTATTACTGGCAGGCAAGGGCAGTAATGGCAAGGTTGTCAAAATCACCCGCGAAAACCGGAACTAAGAAGGGGTTTTACTATGGGATTCATAGACAAGTTTAAAAAGAAAGCATCCAGCGCACCGGATGCGGATAATGCACCCGATGATGACGCCGCCCCTTCCGGTCCTTCTGCACCGATTCAGGGTGGGTTAAAAGGGCATGGTGCTGCGGCAGCTACGGTGCTCAAAAAGAACAGCATTTTGACGGCGGCAGTTCTGGGTGCGCTCGTTGTCGGGGGTATGGTTTATCTGGTCATTGATGTCAGCCATGGGGGTTCTGGGTCGTCTGCTTCCAGCAAAATTCATCCGGTGACTACGGTTACACAGATGAATGTGCCGCAGGAAAAAGTGCCCGCACCCATTGCCGCACCGGCAGTAGCGCCTACCGTATCCACGGTTTCCAGCGCACCCGCACCGGCACCGGCAGCACCGACCCCTGCAGCCGCACCGGCACCAACTGGACCATCCCCTGCTGTATTGGCGCAACAGAAGTTATTAGCTTCCATGGTGGCTAGTTCCGGTAGCAGCAATGTGTCGTGGCAGAGTGCCAATAAAGCCCCTACAGCCCCCACAGCCCCTGCAGCAGCAACCGGTGCAGCTACGCTTCCGAAGCCTGCCAACAGCGTGTACAGCACGCATCTGGTGCGCAAAGAAGTCAGCCCTTACGAGCTATTACAGGGCACGGTGATTCCGGCGACGTTGGAAACCGGCATCAAATCGGATTTGCCGGGTACCGTAACAGCGGTGGTCAATCAGCCAGTGTATAACAGCTTGTCCGGTGCGTATGTGCTGGTTCCTGCAGGCAGCAAGCTCATCGGGTTGTACCAAAGCAAATTGATTGCCGGTGCGACACGGGTAGGGGTGATTTGGGACCGGATTGAATTCCCGAATGGCACGTACATGCAGATTGGCAAATCCGAAGGCTACAGCGCACAGGGTTATGCGGGCTTCCATGATGAAGTGAACGACCACACTTGGACGATTTTCAAGAACGCCCTTTTATTGTCCTTGATTGACGTAGGTATGTCCGTGGCTTCACCAACTTCTGGCACATCTACGACAGGGGCTATTACCGGCAATACGGCTTTGCAGGACGGGGAACAGTCCTTAGCGCAAACCTTTGGACAGGCGGAATCGCAGATGTTCCAAAAGGACGTAAACATTGCGCCCACACTGACCATTCGGTCGGGCTATACATTCAATGTGATTGTCAGCAAGGATTTGGTCTTTCCCGGTCCTTATCAACACGGCAACCAGATTGAAAATCAGGCACCGACCTCTGCGGCCATGCCAACGGAAGCCAATCCTTACGGATAAAAGCGCATTTACTGATGAAAGGATCACACTATGAAAAGTTATATTTACCCTAAATTGCTTCGGGATGAAGTTCATCCCGCCTATGCTGCTAATCCCGATGCCCGTTCCGCCAAGGTGAATGAAACTTTGGTGAAAACGCCCATGGATGATTTGATGCGGGCAGGGATTCGTCGTGCGCGGCGCAATCCGAAGACCCCTTATGAGCCTTTTGGTGTCGCCATTGATGATGCGGCTATGCGGGTGTTGCAGGCGTTGCCTTCGACGGTAAGCCGTTCAGCGTTGATTCAGTGGATTTTGCAGTGAGGTTCAGTAAACGCTTTCTGCCTCGTGCTTAGGGTGTTGGAACCAGAAAGTTCCGTTATTGAAAAAGCGAGGTGTGCCATGTCCGGTGTAGCTATTTTTACGTTGTTGTTTGTGTCGTTTCAGATTGGTTGGGCGGGTGTACTCACGGTTCGGATAGCCGAATACAGCTTTGATGGGCGGATGTGGTTGATTGGCTATCCAATTTACTGGTTTATTTTCATGGCGGCAGGTGTCCCACTGTTGCTGATTGCCCTGCCGTTTCGGTTGCTCGGTATCCGAATCTACCCGGTATTTGTTCCTGAACGCATGAAGCCGGGTAAGTGGAATCCACATGGGTACTATTGAAAGGGTTGCACCCTGCAAGGGCTTTCAGCCGGAAGGGCTGCACCCTGCTTAGAATGTGTCTAACACGTTATCCGGCGTAGAGCTATACAGACAGACGAGTTCACAGATTGAGGATAAAGACATGGGTAGAATTGCATTAAGAGAGACAGAAGATAACCGCTTGCGGATGAGTTTCAAGTTTGACAATGACGATCTCAATTTTGTCAAAACCGCTTTTACAGGACGGCAATATGATGGTCCATCGCAGTCATGGCTGGTTCCGGCGACTGACCGTAATCTCGATAAAATCCGCGCCAACCGGCATCGCTTCGTTGAAGTGGAAGCGGTTTTGCGCCGGATTCAGGAACAGCGGTCGCAGCGGGTAGAAGCCAGCCAAGCGTTTGCAGCATCCGAAAAGTTTACCTTACGAACGGGTCTGCAAGGCGTCTTGCGGCCTTATCAGGAAGCCGGTGTCGAGTTCATTACCCAACACGCCAAAAACAAGGCGTACATTGGCGATGAAATGGGTCTGGGTAAAACCATTACCGCCCTTGCGGCTATCCATCAGGAACAAGCCTATCCGGCTTTGGTGGTGTGTCCATCTGTCGTTGTGGGTAACTGGAAGCGTGAGGCGAATACGTGGTTACCGGACAAAAAAGTACAAGTGATTAAAACCGGAAAGGACTTTATCGACCCCCAAGCAGATATTGTGGTGGCGTCTTATGCACTGGCTGGAAAGGTGGCGAAAGATAAACGCTTTGCACAAGTTATCTGTGATGAGGCGCATTACCTCAAAAACAAGGACGCCAAACGCACACAGGAAATTGCGGCCATTGCGCAGTTAGCCCCGCGTCGGTTGATGCTGTCGGGTACGCCGGTTACGAATAAACCGAAAGACCTTTTCCAGCAGCTTGAGATTATTGACGTGACGGGTAAGGGCAAGCCTTTGGGTTCCTTTTACCAGTTCGCTACACAATATTGTGGCGGTCATCAGGGTAGATATGGTTTTGAGGCCGATGGGGCGACCCACGTTGAAGAATTGAATCAGCGTCTGCGTGACGGGGTGTATTTGCGTCGGGATAAAGCGCAAATTTGTTCACTGAAAGCCGGTGGTGTGGGCAGTACGATGACAGCGGCTTCCGATGTATTAATGGTGGAACAGGACTGGACGCCCGCCAATCTGGACCAAGCAGAAGATCGTGCGCATCGCATGGGTCAGAAAAATGCCGTGAATGTGACCTACTTGGTGATGCAAGGCACGGTGGATGACCAACTGGAAGCCGTGATTGCGTACAAGCGCAAAGTGGCGGCGGATTTAACGGTGCCGGTCAAAGATGAAGTGCTGCAAGCATGGAAGGAAAGGGCACTTTCCAAGGGTAGAGGTAATGGTCGTTAAGTTATCTACGGGGTGTTATGAAAAGGGTTGAGAAGATGAAAAATATGCTCTTTGTGATGGCGTTGTGCAGCCCAATAGCGACCGCGTTTATCGTGGCGGCTATCCCTCTACACGCCAAGCTATACCTTAATCAAAGTCAGGCGGTACACATTTCACAGCAGAGGTAATGGTTATGAAGAAAAAGTCAGTTTTATCAGCAGTTCTACAGGCTTCGGTGTTGTTGCCTGTCATGGCTGTCTTGCAGACGGCAAACGCGGGTCTGGTGTACACACCGGTAGCCCCACATCCGGCTTCCGTGAAACTGGCGGGGATGGCGGTGCAATGTATTCCGGTTGTCGGTACACGCCCTGAAATTCACGGGAAAGTGCGGGATGTTTTGACGCTGGTGTGCAAGCCACAGACGTTGCATATGCGCGGTATTGCGGCGACACACGAAAACCTGAAACTGCTTTTTGCGGGAAAAGGTTATGACGCACAGATGAAAGTGTATCAACTCAAGTATCACACTATCGGCAGCGGTAAAATGCTGAAGGCTTCTGAAAAGGTTGGGGGTTAAAAGCCATGAAAAATTTTAAAGTTACGACAAAATTAGCGGTACTGATGGCTTTGACTATTCCGGTCGGTGCAGAAGCCGCTTTAACGTACACCCCGCCACAGGCTATTGTGGTGACGTGTAATGGACAAGCGCCGAAAGTGTTGAAGAAAAATACCGATTTGGCGCAGTTTTCCTGTACCAATGGGGCGAAACCCCAAGCGGTAGGTATTACGAACGGTTTAGGCGGTTTGCTTGGGTTGGCCTCTGGTGCCGCGTTGTTTGCCGGTTCCGAAGCGCTGCCCGGTGTCTCTTTGCCGGGTGCCAGTGGACCGGTGAATTCACCGGTACGCACCAACAATGGTTCAGGCAACAGCGGAAACAATGGCTCAAATGGTTCCAATAACGGTTCTGGTAATGCCTCGAATGGTTCCGGCAACGGAAACAACGGTTCTGGTAATGGTTCCGGTTCTGGTACAGGTAACGGCTCAAGCAGTGGTAGCGGGTCAAATAGTGGCGCTGGTTCCAACACGCAAGGTTCTGGCACTGGTTCCGGTAGTAGTGCTAACGGCTCTGGACAGTCTGAAACACAGGGTTCCAATCAAAACGGTAACGGTTCCAGTCCTTTTTCTCGACTGAACCCTGCTGCGCCATCGTCGTCCTCACAGACGTTGAACTTCATGACAGGTTCCAAGACCGGTACAGTAGGTATTCACACGCAGCCACAGATGCTTACCTTTACAGGTGGCGATCAGGCTTATCGGGGTTTGGTGCAATGGGTTGCGGGCTATGAAAACGAACTGGATACCGCACAGGTGCATCTGGATGAAGTCGTTCATCCGGGCACGATAACCCATGAACGTCTGGATGACGGTGGGAATAACTACACCGCTTACGAAAAGATGACAGGAACTGTCGATTTTTACCTGATTGAAGATGGTCACCGATATGCAGCCTATCCGGGCAATCCTGTCCGCTTTGTCTCTTCTATAGCCCCCAGAGGCAACCAGAGCATATCGGTTTGGATAGGGGAAATGGAAGCCGCGTATAACGCAATGACTATCTATTCCTCTGGACCACAGAACTACACGTCAGTACCCGGTAATCGTAATGGTCCTTTCTGGCCTTCACATTTGACCATCGGACAACCAGAGGAAAACACGGCAGGGGTTTGCCACGGTATCCAAGAAATCACGCACGTTAGTATGGGGGCTTATTGTTGGTCTTCTGAAAAATAAGTTTCAGTAAGCTATTTCGTGCTCGAAGCCATGTTTAACCGCATGGCTTTTTTTTTATGCTCAAAATAAACGATATTTTTATCTTATCCGTCCTCTAGCTATACCTCTTTGATTTGGTTGAGATTGGGGGTACAGCACATGAGTTATTCCACGGATAAGGCATGGGAACAACAAACCGCACCACTGATGATAGACGCTTTATTGCAGGTTTATCATGGGAAAATAGAACCCGCATCTGAAAAAGATGACACGTTTCACGGTACGGATTTTTTCTGGACAAAGCCGGACAATAAAATAATACGATTAGCGATGCGGGTCAGGGAATCTTCCTTTTTACGCTACAAAGATGATTTCACCATTCGGGAAGATAGACCAAAAACAGGGCATAAAACCGAACTCGAAAAAATCCGCAATAAAGATTGGGCGCATGTGTACGCCTACGGATTTTCGGATGGTAAACGGATTCTACACTGGTCCCTGTTTCGCATGTCCCGATTCAATCCTGATGCCCCTTTCCAGTACATGCCCATGTATGGACCCCATGATAACAACGACACGGTAACCCGTATTTACCGCATTTCCGGCCAGCCCAAAGACTTCTTGTTACAAAGTATCCGGTGTGCGGCTATACCCACACATCCATCGCACAGAGGAATCGCAGCATGAAACTTTTTATCGCAGAAAAGCCGTCTCTTGGTAAAGGCATCGCCCAATATCTGCCGGGTCCGCATAAACCGGGCAATGGATTTATTGAATGTGACAATGGCAAGCAGGTGGTCACTTGGGGCTTTGGGCATGTGTTTGAACAGGTGGAACCCGATTACTACACCCCCGATGATGTGCCGCGCACACCGAAGGGGAAAAAGAAATGGCGTTGGGAAGACCTGCCGATTATCCCTGATAAATGGGTTTTAGCCCCGAAAGACGATGCTAAAGCGCAGATTAAAGTGATACGGGATTTGCTGAAAAAAGCGGATGCCGTGGTGAACGCCGGTGACCCCGACCGTGAGGGGCAGTTACTCGTGGATGAAATCCTCGATGAGTGCAAATGGCATGGGCCTACACAGCGTATCTGGTTGGCGGCACTGGATGAACAGTCTGTCAAAAAAGCGCTGGCATCGATGAAAGACAATGCCGAATACCAGAATTTGAAAGCCTCTGCACAGGCCCGTTCACGGGCGGATTGGTTGATGGGCATGAATCTGACGCGGGCGTTTTCGTTGACGAATAAGGGTTCCGGTGTGCTTTCTGTAGGTCGGGTGCAAACACCGACTTTGCGATTGATTGCCGACCGGGATACGACGATTGACCACTTCAAGCCCAAAGATTATTTCATTCCCCGTATCCAGTGTCTTGCAGACGGCAGCAAAAAAGATACGTCTTTCTGGTCAGCATGGCAGGTACGGGAAATAGACGGCGTGGATGCCGATAACCAGTTGACCAATAAGGCCGTAGCCGAAGCCATTGCGGCGAAGGCCAAACAAGCCGGTAGAGCCACGGTTTCCAGTTATGAAAGCAGTGAAAAGAAACAGGCGGCACCGTTAGGTTTTTCTCTGGCGGAATTGCAAAAAACCTGTTCTGCCCGTTTTGGCATGTCCGCCAAGGACGTGCTGGATGTGGCGCAAGCGCTGTACGAAACCCATAAATGCACATCTTATCCCCGTACGGACTGCCGCCATTTGCCGGAAGAACAACATGACGAAGCGGGCAGGGTGTTAGCGGGATTGGCGAAATTGGGTTACGCAGAGGCCGTCAAGAGCGCTAATGGTAGCCTCAAATCGGCTATCTGGGACACGAAAAAGGTCACGGCCCACCATGCCATTATTCCGACTGGAACCATGACGGGCGGCGCTTTAACGGGGCATGCCCAAAAAGTGTTCGACCTGATTGTGCGGCGCTATCTGGCGCAGTTTTATCCGCCTTATGTGTACAAAGCGACCAAGATTGTTTTGGATGCCGCTTCTGAAAAATGGGCGGTGTCAGGGCAGGTGCCGGTCTCGTGGGGTTGGAAAGCCCTTGAGGGCAAAACTGATGACGAAGGCAACGAGGGCGAAGATGGTCCTATCAGTTTGCCCGTCCTGAAAAAAGGCGACGTGCTGCCGATTACGGCTACTGATGTGCAATCGAAGCAAACGAAACCGCCTGCACGCTTTACGGACGGTACGCTGATTGAAGCCATGTCCAACATTCATAAATTCGTGGAAGACCCCGAAGCCAAGGCAAAGCTCAAAGAAACGTCTGGCATTGGCACAGAAGCAACAAGGGCGAATATTTTGGAAACCCTGCTGAAACGCGGCTTTATTATCCGCAAGGGCAAACAGGTGCTTTCCACGGCAGAGGGTAGGGCATTAATTAAAGCCCTGCCGGATGTGCTGACCAATCCAGTGACGACCGCGCAATGGGAAGATGTATTAGGCGCTATTGCCGATGGACGGGTGCCTGCGGACGTGTTTGAAGCCAAACAGCGGGATTTTGTGACGAAACTGGTGGATGTGGCGAAAAAATCCCATATCCAAGTCGGTGAAGCCAGACCGTCCGGTGGTAACAGTGGAAAACCCAAAAAAGCGGGTCCGAAGTGTGGGGCATGTGGTAAGCCCACGGTGATGCTGAAAACCAAGACCGGTAAAGACTGGATTAAATGTGAAGCCTGCGGTGCCGCTTTCTGGCCGGATAAAGACGGGAAAGGTTGTGGGACACAATGGGCAGCGAAGTAGGGTTGCACCCTGCGAAGGTTGCATGAAAAATGGTATGTCGGGTGCTATAGGCGCTGACTTATCATTTTCTGTCACGCATCGCACAGGTGCTTTATTCCTGTGCGAGCCGCATAGACGCCTTTTTCCTGTATGAGCCTTTTGCTCAAGCCTTGGTTCAGAGAAAACGCTTTCTGCCTCGTGCTACAGGTTATGAACACACCATGATGAGGATTATACGATGGAAAATGTACAGACAGTTATCCAAGCACCCAACAGGGTCATCAAGCGCCGCCGCATAGGTGGCGACCGCTACCGCAATGAAGTTATAGCTTTGTTGACCTACAAAGGGTATGCCGTGCGTGAGACTACTTACACACAGGACATGCACGAAGCTTCTGATTTACTCGTAAACGGGCAAGGTTGCGCTTTGCGGGTGCGTTCTGACAAAGCCCTGAACCGTTGGCCGGATGACATCACTTTGCGGGCAACCCGCCCCTTAGCAGGGTGCAAGCCCTTAGCAGGGTGCAAGCCCTTAGCAGGGTGCAACGTATGCGGTAAGCGTGGTGAACGGTACACGGATACCGAGTTTATGAAGATTATGCGTGGACACGCAAAATATGCGCTGTTTGGCTTTTCAGACAGGGATGACAAAATTGTGCTGATGCGCTTGCTGGACATGGACGTGTTCCGTGAGAGTATTCTGTCCAATCCCGAAAAATACGACCAGAACGAACGGCGCGGGGCAGATGATGTGGGATACTTTGTTTTCAATATTCAGGATTTCCCATCAGCATTTGTACTGAACACATGGGACTATAGGCATTGACATTTTTATCTACAGCACACTATGATGGTATATCTTTTCATTATCTTAGGGGTTGCACCCTGCAAGGGGGTTATCATCATGCGCGTTTTCACCGATAAAAAGACGAAAGAACAATATGTAGAAATTCCGACGCGGGCACCGGCCAAGATGCAGATGTACGCAAAAACCTTGGCCTTCGCTTCCGGTCGCACGCTGAAAGTGATGTATAGGGACGCTGCAGAACGGTTTTTAAAAGAAGAACCATGGGAACACGGATTGAAATGGCGTCCAACCAAAGGGCTGACGACGACCATGAAAGACACCATCGGACAAAAGGAAGCGACAGGGTGGATGCAGGTGAATATGCGGTTTCCTGCAGAAATTGGTAATCAATTGGAACGACTGGCAATAAAGCAGAACGTATCCCTGTCATC
>JABEBX010020212.1_pt1 | contig 16021 bp, 10 predicted proteins | sample 7245971 | NCBI WGS metagenome assembly JABEBX01 (sample SAMN14506365, study PRJNA622280) | hot springs metagenome | biome: hot spring [ENVO:00000051]|acidic hot spring [ENVO:00002120]; feature: spring [ENVO:00000027]|sediment [ENVO:00002007]; material: sediment environment [ENVO:01001048]... | reverse complement strand
GGAACGGGTCGCCAACGGGCGGAGGCGCGTCATCAGGCATCCGGTTTCGAGCAGATTCAGATACCGGTGCGCTGTCGGGTGGCTGAGCGCCGCATCGCGCGCAAGATCGGCCTGGTTGAGCAGCTTGCCGGTTCGTTGCGCGGCGAGCCTCATCAGGCGTTGAAAGTCGGGCAGGCTCGCGCGGGCTCAACCGTCTTTGTCAGGGTGGTCTTCCCGGTCTGCCGTGCGCCCGTCAGGACGGTGACGGGCAGAACGCGCAAGGCGGCGTGGAGATGGTTGGCAAACCAGCGCGGCTTAAGTTCTTCCATCCGATGTAATCAATCATTTCACGGCATGAAATGCAATAGGAATCCGGCAGATCTAACTGAGAGAACCCGCTGAGGTACAACCCTACGATGCGAAAGCCCTATAGGTCAGGCTTTCAGCCCTCACGGGTATTGGGGGGGCAATACCCAGGGCTGCGCCCTAGGCTATTATGAAACCGCGCCTTTGGCGCTGGGCATGGTGTGCGGGTCTTTTCGGCTAGCCTGCGTAGGCGAGGAAAGCGGTCTATTCCTTTGCGGTTTTGGCGCGACGGCGAGCGGGTAAGAGCATCTGGTTGACGCTGTCGATCGAGAAGTCTATCGGGTCGAAGTCATCGCCGAGCCAGAGCTTCAGTTCCTGGTGCTGTTTGTGGTTGGGGTCCGCGATGGCCTCAACGAGATCGTACGTCGTCTCATCGTTGCTCCTCGTTTCTGCCATCTTAGCTTCTGCCATCTGAATGGCTCGCTGAGAGATAATCCATCCACTCATCCCACTCTCCGAATCTCCGAAACCAGCTCAAATGGAACCCTGAAACTGCGGGATGTAGGATGCCAGCAACTGCCGTGCGCGATTCGCCGCATCATGGGCGCACTTCTATGAAGCCTGGCGCAATTTCCAGGCTCCTGGTTCCCTTGATCGCATCGAGATTCTTCAAGCACAGGCGATGAATCGTCGGATCAAGACTCCGATCTGGACTGCAATCAACGTTCCACAGTTGCAGGACGTACCCGGCTATTGCGGCGCGAACCGTAACGTGTAGTACCCCGCGCCGCATTCCAAAGTCTCGCTGCACGATCTCCGGGCGACTGACGTTAGGGTGAACCATCAATGCTAGATTCACCTGTCGATTCCACTCCTTGTCGGCGTCGGCGACTTCATGTGAATGAATCTCCTCCTCTGGCACCGGCGCGGCAGCCTCAATCCGCGAGAGCACCAGATCCCTGAACTCCCTGCTCTGGCGGTCGAAGACCCGCACATGCCAGCGCAGGCCGCTGTCGACCAGAGCGTGCGGAACAACTTCACGGTCGGACGCTCCCCGTTTCAAGGAGTGGTATTTCACTCGAAGTACCTGACGCTGGTGTATGGCCCTGGTCACCACCGCAAGTTCTTGCAATGTGGGCCGGTTCAGCCTCAAAGGGAGTTCGCAAGGCAGGTAACTGCCGCCCTGGCGATCATCCCCGTCCCCGAATCCCCTGGAAATCGCCGAGAGCACCCGCTCCGGCTCGTGCTCAAAGACGGGCGTGAACCGTTCACTTGGTACGTACACCTTCCGGCGGCCGTCGAAATCGATGTTTTCGGGCGCAAGTTCCCGATAGGCCGTGAAATCACGTGTCGCCACGGCCGGGGCAATCGCGAACCGCTCCATCAAATCCCGCCGGCAGGCGTCACCTAGAAACCACAGGCGGAACTCGATGTAAGCCAATCGATCCCGCTGTTTCTGGCTTCGTTGGCTGAGGGTGTCCCGCATCTTCTCACTGCTCCCTTCCAAGGAGAGTATAGCCGGAAAATCGTTTGACATCATCATTCTGATGAAGTACCATTACATCATCAGAATGATGATGTCTCAGGGGCCACCTCCGGAGGTGCGCGATGAGCAAAACGACCGACAACCGCACCGTCACCCGTCGCCGGGACTCTACTGAAACCGTGTCCCGATCCTGGGCTTCCTTTTCGAGGAAACTCACCCTTGTGCTCTCGAAGCTCGACAAGGGTCAATACCTGATCCTTTCCTCCCAGAACGGCAAGCGATATCTTCAGTTCGCCTGCCTGGGCAAGGGAGGAATGCGGGTTGAGGTCTCCAGTAACCAATGTTTGAAGCTTGAAGATCGGCTGAACCGGCAACAGATCTCATGGCTGCGAGCAAACGGCTGGAACGCTCCAACCAGAAGATTGAACCAAGGACGTCCGTACAAGAATCCCCATGGCTCGCCAAACTACTTTGTCGACCTTCCTGCTACCGTTGTCGCCGGCGAAGTTGCCCACCTGGCGATGGAAGCTCTGGCGCTTGGCTTAGAGATCCCCAATCCCGCGTCGCTGGCCTACGAAGCCTTTGCAGCCAATGGCAGGGAGCTTTGCTTCGAAGGGATTGGGACCAAGCGGTCGATTCTGGAAGGCCGTCGGCTGATGAAAAAGGTTCTGGAGGTGTTTCGCCATGTGACAGGAATTGCCAAGCTGAAATTGGATGAGGACGGCAATGTATTGGTCTTTCATCGAGGGCGCCCGGTGTACGCGATGCCGCTCGAAAAGAAGGTTTGCCTATCCTCGCCGCTCGCTACGGGTGAGATCGAAACTCCTGCGCTGCTTCACAAATTGAACGAGCTCAATCTTGAATTGTCTGGGCTGCGCTGCGTCTTTCGCGGCGGAACTGTCTTCGCCTCGTTCGATATTCAGGCGGATCCCTTCATCCCTGAGCACCTCGAACTGGCGATCAAGGAGATCTCCGAGACAGCGGAGAAGCTCGCCCTCCTGCTGTGTGATGTGTTCTCTGGCAAAGGGCGAGCCAAGACTCGCGCGGCCACACGTTATCTTCAGTAATCATCCGGAGTTTGCATGAACTACGACGTTATTGCAGACATTCACGGGCACGCCGATGCGCTTGAAGCGCCGCTCGGCCATCTGGGATACGAACAGACTGGCGGCGCTTGGCGCCACCCAGGGCGGCAGGCTCTCTTCGTCGGCGATTTCATCGACCATGAACCACTGCAACGGGAATCGGTCGATCTGGTTCGATGGGGTGAGGGCATGAATCGTCTGTCGCCTTTGCAGAACAGCATCTCTTCGCCTTGGTGCATTGCCGAGAGGATGCTCGGCGAAAACGAAGGCCGTTTCAGTCGAACCCTCTGTCCAGGCAAAAAGGGCCCGTCATGTGGTTGGGACCGCGATCTTGAGAAGGGCCTGCGCGTCATCCGTGACTGGGGCGCCAGCACGGTTGTAACCCTGCTGGAGGCGCACGAGTTCGAGCTTCTCCATCTCCCTCGTCTCGGTGAACTGGTTCAGGAGGCCGGCATGCGCTGGATTCACCTCCCTATCCGCGATATGGATATTCCTGACCAGAATTTCGCAAGAGAATGGAGAACCACCGGGCCAGAAATCCACGAGAGCATCCATGTGGGAGAGAATGTTCTGATCCACTGCGGAGGCGGGATGTGATCGGGGAGGTCGCCGACGCCCTCGCCACAGTCGGAGCGTGGCAGTTGGGAACTGGCGATGATTCGAGCCCCAGGGCTGAAGAGGAGTACTACACAGAGCGATATCCAGGGAATTGAAGCCAGGAAGGCATGAAAGGGCGGAAGATCATGGAGAGCAACGTGACAGAACGACGCATCACTTTTGGTTGGCATCTCGATGGCCAGCGACCGACGCGACCGAGAAACACACTCGGCGAATCGGTTGTCGGACCGATGGGATTTCTGGATCTTTTGGAGACCCAACTGGGTTTGATGGCTCTTCACCCAGCGCAAGCCGAACGCGTTGTCCAGTATCGGGTCTGCCTCCAAGACCTCGACGCCGATCACCGTTTCTACCATCAGAGCTTCTGGGTCGATCCGCTGGGTACGGCAGCCTGTCTGCTGGACTGGCGGGATCAGTGGGCACTGCATGGCTGGGATGGCTGCATGCCTGAGCATGCGCCGAAACGGCTCCGAGATATGGCGGAAATCGAAGCCATTGCAAGGACTGCCGTGTCGCCGAATGTCGGCCAGAGGCTGAATGCGGTCAAAGCGGCTCTCGAAGAGCGGGAACTGGAGATCGATCAGATTCTACTGATCGATCCTATGGCCAGCCTGCCGGCACGATGGCAGGCAGTTCTTGCCAGGTTCCCGATCACAGAGGCTGCCGAACTGGATGGAAATGGGGCCGGATTTCTCGGAGCATTGCAGACCAGTCTGAAAGAAGCAGTTGCCAGCCAGCCCACTGCCAAGCTCACCTGGCAGGATGACGGATCCGTCGTTGTCGTTCAATCTGAAACCCGCGCCCTGGCTGCTCACTGGCTAGCCTCGCAGCTTGAGGTTGAGCGATCCACCTTGCTGGTCAGCGGTCGTGACGCAGCGCGTCTCGATGCACACTTGGCCGCTTCCAATCAACCGCGCCAGGGGATCAAGGAGTCCAGCGCCTTTCGGCCGGCGTTGCAGCTCCTGCCGCTGACGATGGAGCTTCTATGGAGCCCTCTCAACTACTACGCTCTGGTTCAATTGCTCACGCATCCGGTGTGCCCAATCCCCGGCTTTGCGTGCCGCCGGCTCGCCGAGAAGGTTGCTGATGCGCCGGGCATTGGAGGTGAGTACTGGGAGCGCGTCCTCGGGGAGATTGACGCCCACTATAAGGAGCGGGCTGCAGGGGTCCGAGAACAGATTGCGTTTTGGGTGGAGCATGACAGGTTTCAGACAGGGGAAGGAGCAAGGATTGGGACCGTCGTGGAGAGGGTCAACCGCCTTGCCGAGTTCTTCCGGTTGCGCCTCGGAGAGGCCGATCTCGCAAAGCGCCTTGCCTTCCATGCAGGATATGGGCAGTGCAAGGCCTGTCTCGACTCTCTGAAGGCATTATTGCAACAAGGCGTGGACCGGATCCAACCGCGCCAACTCCAAAAGCTGGTGGCGCAGGCGACGGCCAATGGTTCCGACAACCAGCTCTGGCCGGCAGAGATAGGCGCCCGACAAATGGCGTCTCATCCCGGCGCCGTTCTTGAACCCACAGACAGGGTTATCTGGTGGCAATTGACGATGCCGGATCTTCCCAGCGGCGGCCCTTGGTCTTCCAGCGAAATCTGCGCCCTGAGAGATGCTGGTGTGGTGCTTCCAGGGATCTCCGATGAGCTCGACCAGGTTGCGAAAGAGTGGCTGCGTCCTGTGATGGCTGCCCGCGAACAATTGCTGCTCGTCTTGCCTCCACCAAGCGAAGAGGTGCATCCCCTCTGGCAGATGATCTGTGCCGTAGTCGAGCAGCCGAAGGTCGTGCGACTGGAAGAACTGCTCGAATCGGGTGGCCACTCGCTGGCCGCTTTGACTCCAGTTCCTCTGCCAGCGGCCAAGCGGTGGTGGAAGTTGCCGGACGGCGTAACGGTTTCGCTGCGGGAGAAGGAATCGTTCTCCAGCCTGGAACTGCTGCTTTTCAATCCCTTTCAATGGCTGTTGCGGTATCCGGCGGCCTTGTACCCCTCCCGCCTCATCAGCGTTGGGCGCGACTTCCGCATTCTGGGCAACCTCGCACACGGCCTCATGGAACGCTATTTCCGTCATCCAGATGCGCTTGCGATGTCGGATGCCACGTTCGAGGCGTGGTTTGCCAAGGGTTTTACGGAAATCATCGATCAGGAAGGTGCAGTTCTTCGTATTCCGGGCCGTGGAGCCGATCTCGAAAGTTTCCGCTTCCGCCTCCATCGGTCCATGCTCATTCTGCGCGAGCAGTTTGCGAAGGCGGGTACGGTCAAGGTGGCGCCAGAGTTGGCCGTATCCGGCCAGTTTGAGGGTGGAGCGTTGGCAGGCTCCGCCGATCTCATGCTGCAAAACGCCCGTGGCGACCGCGCCATCGTCGATATGAAGTGGTCCGGGAGCAAGAAGTATCCAGAAAAACTCAAGGAAAATCGACACCTGCAGCTTTCCATTTATGCCGAGTTGTTGCGGCAAGAACGAGGAAAGCAACCATCGGTCGCGTATTACATCCTCGACCGCGCTCGCCTTTATGCCCCGGATAATCGCTTTTTCCCAGATGCCGAGCAAGTTAAGTCCGTGAATGGAGAGAATACGGTCGAACTCTGGCAACGCTTTCTGAATACCTGGCGTTGGCGGGTCGAGCAAATGAAGGCAGGGCGCTTTGAAGTCGTTCTTGAACGTACTCAGCCCACGGAAGAATCCGAACCGCCGGCAGACGGAATGGCTGCGGAAACCTTAAACGAGGCCTACAACGATTATGGGGCGCTCGCCGGATGGGAGGCTTGAACATGAACGCCAGGATCTCCTTCATCAGCGCCGGCGCGGGAAGCGGAAAGACCCATCGGTTGACCGAGATTCTGTATAACGAATTGAATTCGGGAGAGGTGCGTCCTTCGGGCGTGATTGCGACTACGTTCACGAAAAAGGCCGCCACGGAATTACGGGAACGAGTGCGCGGACATCTCCTCAAGCACGGCAATTTCAAGCTTGCGAACGCCATGGGACAGGCCAGGGTTGGCACCGTGAACAGCATTTGCGGTCAGCTCCTCTCCCGTTTCGCTTTCGAGGCTGGCATCTCAACCGATCAGCAGGTGCTCGAGGAAGTTCAGGCCGGTGTCATTCTCGGCAAAGCGATCGATGCTGTGCTGGATGGTGCCGGGATGAGAGGCTTGCAAAACACTGCGCGCTGTTTGGGGCTCGAAGAGGAAAAGGAGTGGAAAGGCGCACTGCAGTCATTGGTTGATCAAGTCCGCGCTAACGATATTCCGATGACGGAACTTGGAGGATTTGCGCAGCTCAACGCTGACGATCTTTTGAGTCATTTCCCGAAGCCGGCCACGCAAGATCTCGATCAGGATCTTCTGAACGCCATTCACATGGCTCTGCCGACCATTGAAGCAGCCGCGCTATCCGGCGGCAAGAAAAACACCAACAGCTACCTCGCGCTCGTCAAAACGTTTGCTGGCAACTTGAAGAGTGGCACAACATCCTGGAGCGACTGGGCCAAGCTGTCCAAAGAATCGCCGGAAGCAGGTCTTCGCACTACGATCGAGCCGATTGCAAGGCTCGCCGGGAGGCTTGCCGAACACAAACGGCTGCATGCGGACCTGCGGAGCTATCTGGAACAGATATTCAATCTAGCGGCCAAGGCATTGGATAGTTACCGTGCCATCAAGCAGGAGATGGGCGCGCTCGACTTTGCCGATCAGGAGCACCTGCTCTTGAGCTTGCTCGATCACGAAAGTGTGGCAGAGGTTCTGAGAGAGGAACTCGATCTGCTGTTGGTGGATGAGTTTCAGGATACAAGCCCGATCCAGTTGGCACTCTTCTTGAAGCTGGCTCGCTTCGCCAAAAGAGTGTATTGGGTTGGGGACATCAAGCAGGCGATCTACGGCTTTCGTGGCAGCGACACGGAACTGATGCTGGCCATTCTAAGGGCGCTACCCGGTATGGGCGGAACCAAGGAGGTTCTGCCGTACTCGTGGCGTTCGCGCCCGGAGCTGGTGCGAGCCATCAACGCGGCGTTCTCGAACGCCTTTTCGAATTCTCTTCCCAGGGAAGAGGTCGAGCTGAAACCGACTCGAACCGATGCGCTTCCGGAGCCAGCGCTCGCCAATTGGATTCTCGAAGGCAAGAACGTCGGCCAAGAGGCTTCGGCTCTTGCCGCGGGAATTCGCAGGCTTGTTGATTCCAAACGCATGATTTACGACAAGGACGCGAATGCGATTCGTCCAGTCCGGTACGGCGACATCGCCATACTGGCTCGATCGAATGACAGGGTGAAGGAACTTGCTTTTGCACTTTCCAACCAATACATTCCAGTGGCCACGGCGCAACCGGGCCTTCTATCGACCCCGGAAGCAACGCTGGCCATCGCCTGTCTTCGCCGCCTAAACGACACCGGGGATACAGTATCGACTGCCGAGATTGTGTCGCTGGCAGATGGCTTAGAGCCCGAGCTTTGGGTTGCAGACCGCTTGACGTATCTCAAGAAGGGTGCGGATGCGGACCTCTGGCGAGAACAATCCATCGACGGCCATCCGGCGCATCCGGTGTTGGAGATTATTGCCCGGCTTCGCGCAACTCTCCCGGTGTTGTCGCCACGGGAAGCTATGGAGACCGTAATTGCCGCCTGCCGGCTTTCCGAAAGAGTAGTTCGGTGGAGCACCGATCCAGATCGTGCCAGAATTCGGTTGGCCAACCTGGAAGCGCTCATCGAGTTGTCCGCTCAGTACGAGGACCTCTGCCGCACTGGCCAACATGCAGCATCCATTTCTGGTCTGATTTTGTGGCTCGGTGAAATCACCGAGCAGGGAAAAGACATGTTCGCCGAGCCGGCCATCAATGCCGTCAAAGTTCTAACGAATCACGCAGCGAAGGGCCTGGAATGGCCCGTTGTCGTATTGTTCGATCTTGCGGCGGCGATCCGCGACCGGCTTTGGTCGATTTCCGCTCAATCGCAATCAACCTTCGATGCAAACAATCCGCTGGCAAACCGTTTCATTCGCTACTGGCCGTGGCCGTTCGGGAAGCAGCAGAAGGTGGCAATCGCAGACCAGATCGCGCTGACCCCGATGGCTGCGTCTTTCCGCGAATTTGCAATCGAAGAATCGAAGCGTTTGCTCTACGTCAGCACGACACGAGCGCGGGATCTCCTGGTTCTGGCTCGCTCCAGTCGGAAGCCTACGGGAGAATGGATCGATTGCGTCAAGGCCCCATGGTTCTTGCCTGAGGGCGGCGGTGAATGGATCACCTTGCCATCAGGGGCGAAAATCCGTGCCAACCGCTGGCTTCTCGACCCAGTGGAGGGGCCAGCCACCATCTTGGCGGCGAGCGAGGGCGATCCTCACTGGTTTAGGCAAGCTGATTCAGAACCGGCGAGACGGCCACTCATCTTCAATCCATCCTTGGCGACCGAGCGCCCGGCAACCGTTCTCGACAAATGCAAGATTGGTAAACGGATTGCAGTCGCCTCCGGCGCTGATAGGAGCATGCTGGGGACTGCGATTCATGATTGTCTGGCCTTGTCCTTTGCCAATCGGACAGTTCCTCTGACCGAACCAGAGGTCCAAAGGATTCTGGAAGGGTATGATATTGCCGAATGTCTTTCGGCTCATGCTGTACTGCAACAGGTTTATGCATTTCACGCCTGGCTGGAAGAACGCTGGCCCGGCGCAAAGCCGAACGCAGAGATCGCGGTGCAGAGTCTCCTTGCATCAGGACAGGTGCTGAACGGCCGAATTGACCTGCTTCTGGAGACCACAGCGGGATGGATATTGATCGACCACAAGTCCAGCCAGTTGGCGCCGGAACATTGGGACCAGCTCGCGACGGAATACGGGGCCCAGATTGACGCTTATGGCAAAGCAGTGGAACAATCGTCCCGCAAGAATGTTTTAGAGACCTGGATATTTCTTCCGGTTGCCGGCGGAGGATTAAGAATAACGAATCCCGGACATGGTAGCCTAACCACGGTTGCAGATAAAGAGGCTTGTGTTTCATGAGCGCTTCGCCAGCAAGCAATGGATAGAATTTCCGCTGCCTCAGATTTCAATGGGCAGAGGCATGAACTCACACTAAATGCTTTAAGAATGACCTCAGGAGCAGGCTCAAAAAGGAGACGCATCGAATGTCTACGTTCATGTGGTTGGACTATTCCGAGCGGGAACAACGTAACATGCTGGATATCGTCGATCAATTCAGAGAACATGATACGCGCGATGAACTAGGCCTTGGCTCCGTGCGCGATGCTTTTTCCGACACCCTTTTCCCGGGAACAAGCACAATCATGACCCGTGCACGCTATTTCCTACTTGTGCCCTGGACCTACCGGCGATTGGAAGGACTGCGGGTGAATTCAACTGAAATAGCCGCGCGTGCCAGAAAAGCCGAATTAGGCCTCATTCAACCGATCAAAGACTCTGACGACAATGACGGGAACATTGGCGCAATTGCGAAGTCCAGCCTCAAACGACTTCCGAGCAGTGTTTACTGGCAAGGCCTCGCAGTTTGGGGAATCCGAACCTTTAGTGGCTCGCAGGCCCATTATCATCGCAGCCTTGACAATTTTTACATGCGTCTGTCAAAGAACCGGAGCCGCGCGACTGAGCATGATGTTGAAAATGATGATCTAGTGTCACTGAACTGGCATGCCGGTCTGATCGAAGCTCCAACAGATTATCCGGTCAACTGCTCTTTAGCCATGACCACGCGAGAAGCAGAATATTTAGCCGAGCGCATACGCCTCAGCCCAGGCTGCTCGGAATCCCTACTGGCTCAATTAGTCGTACAACCTCAACGCGACGTTATGGTAGATTTCGCTTGGGAGCATCCATACTGCGCAAAGGTTTCCCCACAATTGCGCGAAATACTACATCACGCGCAAAATTTCTCAGAGGTCATGCACGGTGCACAACTGCTCTACAACCTCATTCTTGCAGAACAAGCTTGCCGGCAAGATTTGATCGACAAGTATTTGGATAGCCTCGTCAAGTGGTCGCAAACGATCACTACGCGCGCCGATGACCTTAAGAGATGGGAGCCGAAACGATTCTGGGAGATTGTCTTTGCGGGAAATGACCGAATTACAAAGCCAACTCGCGACTTCATCGACAGTTGGTGCCACCTTGCAATATTCGTCAATGCTCCAGATATATCGATAGCTAAGAATGCTCGCTTGCTGATTCGAGAGCGTGAACGCCAATTAAAGAAACATCTTGCTCGCATCGACAATCCGCGCGCGCAAGAATTGTGGAATGAGGATTCCGGATCGGCCCAGCTCGATTTCAGGTGGAGCATTAGCCGGCGACTCTTGGGCGACATTTTCGACGGTCTGGAGGCATCACATGCTTAAGCCTGACGAAAGACAACACTTGGTGGAACTCCTTCGCCCTCCGCTTGGTTGCAAACTTGACATTGCAGTCGGAACCACCTTCTCTCTTGATCTAATCAGCGCAATGATGTTGCCGCTCTCGTTTGCGTTCTTCGATTGGGAGCGACCCGACGGTGGGCTTGTGGCCGACCCTTTGGCGCTACTGGAAGCGTTAAGACGCTACGGTGACCGCTTTACCATTTTCTGCCAGAGCGGACAAATTAAGCTTCCGTCGAAATATCCGCCACTTATCGCCTTTCTTGAGCCATGCATCTACGATGTTGAGCCTCCCGACAAAAAAGGCGTGTTCCATCCAAAACTCTGGGCCATGCGTTTTCTACAAGAGGATCAGTCAGTTCGCTATCGCGTGTTGTGCCTCAGCCGGAATCTGACATTTGATCGGTGCTGGGATACTGTTGTCGCACTCGACGGAAACCTTACCGAGCGAACCAATGCGATTTCCGCAAATCATCCTTTGGGCGATCTGATAGACGCGCTTCCAGCGATGACGCTTCGCCCCATGCCACCCTCGCGACGCGAGGACATCCTGAAAGTGGCAGGTGAGTTGAGGCGTGTGCGCTTCAACTGGCCGGAAGGTTTTGAGGAAAGCGAGTGCCGCTTTTGGGCCGGCGGGTTAAATGGACGCGCTCTTTCACCGTTCGGATCGCGAAAAGACAAGGCGCTGATCGTCTCACCCTTTGTTTCGGAACACTTCCTCTCTGCCTTTCTCTGTGAGGAGACTGACACTCATCTTGTCTCGCGCGTCGAAAGCCTAAATGACCTTCCTCGCGAGATGCTTCAGCAATGCAGTAGTTGCCGCTTCCTTGCACCCGAAGCTTGTGAGAAGTCCGACGAAGCGCCAACGGAAGCAACCAGCGAGGTTCCGGACGGATTGCACGCCAAGCTCTTTATTATTGACAGGGGATGGAACACAAGTGTCTTCAGCGGCTCCTTCAATGCCACGGTTTACGCATTCTCCCACAACGTGGAATTCATGGTAGAGCTTGTGGGCAAAAGGAGTATCTTCGGCGTTGATACGTTTCTTCGTCAGATCAAGGGAGAAACCACGTTCGCAGATTTGCTCTGTGACTACGATGCGAATGCCCCCGGCGTGCGCGTGGAAGCTACCGAAGGGACACTCGATACCCTGGTGCACGCGGTAAAGCTGTCCGTCACATCCGCCCGGCCACGGGTACTCGTCAGACCAGCGGAGGAACTAACCCTCTTCGATCTGAGTATCGAGTGGACACGAGCCCCCCAGTGGCCGACGGGGAACTTCCGATTGACCGTGTGGCCGATCACGCAGCGCCCCGAAAGAGAACAGCCGTTCGAGGGCCCCGTTTTGTTTACGCGGCTTTCACACGAGGGCCTGACGCCTCTAATTGCATTTTCCGTTTCAGCAACGGTTGGTACTACTGAAAGGAGGCACGTGTTTGTAATGAATCTTCCCATAGAAGGTCTTCCAGAAGGTCGACAGGACCGAATTGTCCGTTCCCTAATTGAAAACCGCGATCAGCTATTCCGATACATCTTTTTCTTGCTGGCGAGCGGCGATGAACATGCATTATCGCCGGGCGAGTGGCGCGGTTTGCGTGGGCCACTCGGCGGACCGATGAATGAAGTGAGAAAGACCCCCTCCGTTCTGGAAACGATGCTGCGAACCCTGCACAGAGCACCGGCACAGCTAGAGAGGGTTGCGTCATTACTTGAGGTTTTGCGGAAGCAAACTGGAAGCTCGGAGTTATTGAGCGACGACTTCGAGAAAATTTGGGAACCGATTTGGAATGTCGCGCGGGAGAGTGCAAGCAAATGAATACTCGTCCAGATACGGCGTCTGCTCTTGCCGGTCTCAAAGATTTTCAACGCGCAACGGTCGCCTATGTTTTTGAGCGATTCTATGGATCGGACCCCACAAGACGATTTCTCGTGGCCGACGAAGCGGGTCTTGGAAAAACGCTCGTCGCTCGCGGCGTGATTGCGCGAACTATCGACCATCTCTGGCAAACGAGCGATCGTCCTATTAATATTGTCTATATATGTTCAAATGCTGACATTGCTCGCCAGAATATTGCGCGGCTGCGTATCCCTGGATGCAGTTCGGTCGCACAGGCAACGCGCCTTACTTTGCTGCCCATCCGTATGCCGGATGCAGATCGGCCCTCAGTTCCGCATCAACTGATTCTGACGGCCCTAACACCTTCAACATCTTTCGACCACACTAACGGTGGCGGCAGGGTCGAGGAACGAGTTTTGCTCTATAAACTCCTCGATCGCGCATGGGGCATTCAAGGCTCCAAGGCTTCTCTATACGTGATGCAGGGAGACGCACCAAAGTCTTTTGAGCCGCGTTTGCGTAAATTCGATTCGAGAATGCTCAGCAATCAACTGGCAGATGATTTTGTAGCCAGTCTAACAAACCACATGCAAGCCGAACGTGAAACTGGGAATCCTGATTTGCGCATGCGCTTTGAAGAACTGCGAAAGATATACTGCCGCAGCGATTCGCGAGTTCCACCGGAGGCAAATGGACAGAGGAGTCGGTGGATTGGTGAGGTGAGGAGGGTGCTTGCACGAGTGTGCCTTGCGTCGCTACGACCAGACATGATCGTCCTCGACGAATTTCAGCGCTTCAAACAGCTTCTGGAAGAAGATACTGACGCCGGCGAACTCGCGCGTGATCTCATCGATTCGGACGGCAGCGAAGAGGCACGTGTACTGCTTTTGTCAGCCACACCATATCGCAGCCTCACTCTTCACCATGAGACTGACGATAACCACTATCAAGACTTCATGAAGCTGCTCGGATTTCTTGAAGAGAAGGAGCCACTGGACTGCGTGCAGGTTCTCGCCGAATATCGAGCGGCACTGCCGACAATTATGACGGCTCAAGGCAGGGAGAGAATGAGAGCCGCGAAACTTGCACTCCAGCATCGTCTTTCGAAGGTAATGGTCCGCACCGAACGCTTTTCATCGCAAAGTATACGAGACGGAATGCTGGTCGAAGTGTCAACGATGGATGCGGCTCTTCATGCGAATGATGTCAAGGCCTATCTCGGCGCTCAGCGTGTTGCTGATGCCGTCCGCGAAGGAGATGTCGTCGAATATTGGAAATCATCTCCATATCTATTTAATTTTATGGACGACTACGCGCTGAAGAAATCATTCACAAACACTCCTGAAAAAAGTGCAATGGTCAAGATTATCAGGCAGTTTCCCGAGACGGTTCTGGATTTCGAACGGCTGCGAAACTATCTGCCGGTAGAGCCTGGAAACGCACGGCTCCGGGATTTGATTGCGCAGACGGTAGACCGTGGAACTTGGCGCCTTTTATGGATGCCGGCGGCTCTCCCATACTATGCGCCTGAAGGGCCATACGCCGATCCGAAGCTTGCTAACATCACAAAGCGGCTTGTGTTTTCAGCCTGGCACATGGTTCCGCGAGCCGTCTCATCGCTCCTATCCTATGAAGCCGAGCGGCGGATGATGCGAGCTGCACACCCGCGGGCGAGCATAACCCAGGAGGACAGGAAGAAACAACGCGGGTTGCTGCGTTTTCGAATATCTGACTATCGTCATGCGGGTATGCCGCTTCTGCTTCTGGTGTATCCGTGCTTAACGCTCGCACGCGACTGCGACCCCCGAACGTATGCGAGGGCATGCGCGATGACCGCGGCAGAGATGCTTGCCCACTTTGTAGGCAGAATACAGATGTTGATCGATGGGTTAGGGGTCGAACGCGAAAGGGATGGTATCCCGGACGAAAGCTGGTATTGGGTGGCGCCAATGTTGCTCGATTTGGTCAACTATCCCGAAGCTGCGAGGGCGTGGTGGGAGCAACCTGACCTTACACAACGGTGGGCTGGAATAGACGTCAGCCCGGAAGACGATGCTTGGTCGCTTTGCGAGCCTACGCTCGCACTAGCGCGAGTGACCCGGCCTCCTCGATTGACCTTCTAGATAGTGCAGCCGTATCGGGAAGGGCGTTCCTTACGCTCTTCAATCATGCGGAAGTCATCGAGATGGTGAGAACGGAATATTCAGATGGTCCCTATTGGGAGCGCGTATTGCGATACTCACACGCAGGCGGATTGCAGGCGGTGATGGACGAATACACACACCTTCTGCGCGAGTCGCTCGCAGTATCGTCTATGGAGCCGGGCCCGATGGCTGCCAGAATTAGCGAAGAGGTCACCTCGGCCATGATGATTCGGACGGCCTCGTTGCGGATCGATAACGTGACAGCACCGCCCTATGCGCGTGAAGCCAAGTTAGAGCCGGAACCAATGCGCATCCGATATGCGATGCGCTTTGGTGATGACCGGGCCGATGAAGAGACGACGATCGAAGACGGGAGTACTCAGACGACGCGCAAAGAGCGAGTGCGCTCCGCTTTCAATTCGCCTTTCTGGCCCTTTGTGCTCGTTTCAACTTCGATCGGTCAGGAAGGGCTTGATTTTCACTACTATTGCCATGCTGTCACCCACTGGAACCTGCCTTCAAATCCGGTGGACCTGGAACAAAGAGAAGGGCGGATACACCGCTACAAGGGCCATGCTATCCGAAAGAACGTTGCGGCTTCGTTCGCCTCAACAGCGTTGCAAGATTCAGATCCGGATGCGTGGAATGCCGTATTTGAGCACGCGAAGCAGGCTCGGCGCCCCGGCGAGAATGATCTGATCCCGTACTGGCTATTTCAGGGGGATGCCAAGATTGAGCGACATGTCCCAGCACTGCCTTTGAGTCGCGACCTGGATAGGTTATCCGACTTGCGTCGATCTCTTGCCATCTACCGAATGGTATTTGGTCAGAGTAGGCAGGAAGATTTAATTGACTTTTTGCTTTTGAATATTCCTGAAGGCGCTCGGGATGCACTCTCCAGTGAATTGCAGATTGATCTGAGGCCTCCAATCTCGCCTGTCGTTCGGGTGAATGATCCGCGTCCGTTGGATGCACCAGGGACAGATTGTCCTGATCCAACCTCGGTCATGGCGGACGAGGCGCCGGAGCATACACCAATCTTCGGGGAGTCGATCTAGGGCATCCAAGAGAATTAAAGCCGCGTTAACCACGTTTACTGGAGAGTGCCAAGTTCTCCGTTCGGTCAGGTGCGTTTGTTGGCCAGGCGGAGGTTGGATAGTTCGGTAGCCAGATCGATCCAGCGGTCCACCAGTGTCTTCATCGTTTCGTAGTTCTTCAGTTC
>JABEBX010022570.1_pt1 | contig 16048 bp, 16 predicted proteins | sample 7245971 | NCBI WGS metagenome assembly JABEBX01 (sample SAMN14506365, study PRJNA622280) | hot springs metagenome | biome: hot spring [ENVO:00000051]|acidic hot spring [ENVO:00002120]; feature: spring [ENVO:00000027]|sediment [ENVO:00002007]; material: sediment environment [ENVO:01001048]... | reverse complement strand
CCCAAGACCAAGATCTAACTACTCTAACTCAAGAAACAGATTTTAATCTTCTTTTAAAGCAGAGCCATTGTGCTCTGCTGATATATTATATAAAATCAGAAAGTATATAATTTGAAATGAGTGTTTTTTTGGTGTTAGAAATTTTGATTGAGTAATTACTTTTTCTCAATGTTTTTAAATCATAGTGTTTTGATAGTTGCTTCTCATATATCCTTTCTATGTCGCAATTGTAAAGTTGGTTAAATTGTTTAATATTCACGCCTTTTCTCATGCGCATACCCAAGACAAATGCCTCTTTTATTCTTTTTTGAGAGCTTAATTTCTCTTTTTTTGTAACTGCACTTTTACCTTCATAAATTTTACTTATATATTCATTCAAACTATTTGTATTTTTATACCTTATGCCATCGATAAACGAACTTGAGCTTAAACCAAAGCCCACATAATTAAAACCCATCCAATATGCTAGATTATGCTTGCTTTCAAAGCCTTTTTTTGCAAAATTAGATACCTCATATTGATAAATGTTGTTCAATTTTAAAGATTTAACTAAATACATGTATTGTTTTTCAATATTTTCTTCTGATAACACAATATGTTGTTTATAAAATGGTGTACCTTTTTCGATAGATAAAATGTATGCTGATAGATGTGTTACAGGAAAACTTGTTGCATAGTCTAAATCATTTTTAAAATCCTCAAATTCCTCAAATCCATATATTAAATCTATGCTGACATTTTTAAATACTTCTAGCGAGTGTTCAACCGCTAAAAAACTTTGATTTGAATTATGAATCCTTTGCAAAAAAGCTAATTTTTTATCAATAAAAGACTGAACTCCAAGACTTACGCGGTTTATGCCTATCTCTTTTAATTGTTTGAGGTAGATTAATTTTGCATCATTTGGGTTAATTTCTATCGTTATCTCACAATCTGTGTCAACTTTATATCTTCTTAAAGTATTAAAAATCAGCTCTATCTCACTTGGTTTTAATAAAGATGGCGTGCCGCCACCTAAATATATTGTTTTAATAGTAAAATCCTGCCTACCATTAAAGAAACACTCAATTTCTTTAATTAATGCATTTAGGTATTCTTGTTTTGTACTCAGGGCTTTTTCGTAAGAAACAAAAGAACAATAAGGGCACTTTTTATAACAATACGGTATGTGAATATAAACATACACATTCATACTGCAAATTGTTTGATAATAATGTTGTGTTTTTTTACTTCGTAAGTATCAATCAAATGGTATTTTTTTTCAAATAAAACTGAACTTTGATGTTTAATGTCAGAGTACGATACTTTATCGGATAATCTTAAAGCCAAATTAAAAAGTTTACTGCCAACCAAATAATCTACAACAAAGATACGTGCTGTTTTTTTTGCAGTCTTGTCTATAATGTTTGCTATATCGTTTTCGTTTAAACTATTTTTACATAAAAATACTACAAAGCAATCGAATAAAATACTATGCGAACAAGAGTTTATATTTTCAACATTGCAATCATATATGTGCTTTTTATCAATGTGTTCAAATAAAATAGACTTTAAATAATTTACTTCTTTGTAAAACACCAAAATATTTTCAAAACTTTCAGGCTTAACATATCTTACAGTATCAACTATATGCGGCTCGTACCTTAAATTCCTAATAAATCCTATTTTGACAAATTTATTAAACCAATCTTCAAACCCCATCTATTCTCCCACATCCAACTATTAGATCATTATGGTAAAATACAGCTATCTGACCTTTCGTTATAGCAAACATAGCATTATCTAAAATAACTTTATTTTCAAATATGTCGATTTTAGCGGTTGTTTGTTTTGCTCGATACCTAACAACGCACGCTACTTTATTATAATGAAACCATTCTCTATCCTTTAGCAAGTGTACATTGCTAATGAAAAATTCATTTGAATAAATCTCATCTTTTTTTGCAATTGTAATATCGCCAGAAGCTGCGTCTATACTTTTAACATAGTAAGGTTCGTTAGAAAATTTTATACCTTTTCTTTGACCTATTGTATAATTATGAAAACCATTGTGTTGACCCACAACCTGACCATTACAAATAATATTGCCACTTTTTGTGGAGCCAATTAAACTTCTATAGTCGTTTACAAAACACAAATCACTGCTTTCTTTTAAATCTAAATTAATTCCCAAATTGGACAAAATGTCTTTTTTCTCAAAATCTTTAAGCGGAAATATAGTACGCTCTATTACATGCTTTGGAAGGTATGCTAAAAAATACGATTGGTCCTTATCTGAAAAGTGCTTTTTAATAAATCCATCTTGCGTATTGGCATAGTGGCCTGTTGCTATGTAATCTATGTTTTTTTTATTGGCTTCTTCAATTAAAAACTTGAATTTAACATGCGGATTACATATGCTACAAGGGTTTGGCGTAAAGCCGCACTTATAGTCTTTTATAAAACTATCAATAACAGTATTTTTAAATTCGGCCCTAATATCAATCGTATAAAAATCTATATCGTATTTGTTAAATAATCTTATTACCTCTTGGGTCATATTGTTTTGGCCTGTAAGCAAAAAATGCACTGCACTTACGTGATAGCCTTTGCTTGATAGATGAATGGCAGCAAACGTACTATCAATACCGCCACTTACGCCAACAAGAACACTTTCCAATTTTTTACACCTCACGCTCTCTAAATACATATATTAATATAACATGCATACATTCAAATTGCAAAGCTATATAAACATAAGCAGTTTATGTTAAAAATATCTTTTTAATAAAATTAATTTTTTCTTGAATTTAAGCGTGTTTTGTGTTAGAAAAAAGTAGGGGGAAACGCAAATTTGCACTTGTGTAGATTTTTGTCATCTATGAGGTTAAAATGGATAGCATAATAATTAAAACAGATGGATCTATTGGCGCGATAGTGCTTAACAAGCCAAAACAATTTAATGCTTTTGATGTTGATTTAGCAAAGGATTTAAATGATGCTCTAAAAGAGCTTGATAAAAAAAGTTCTATTAAAGTAATTATCATACAAGGAAATAGAAAATACTTTAGTATAGGTATTTCTCTAGATGAATTTGAAAACAAAAATGCACAGCAAACAAAAGAATTCATTTATTCAATGAATGAATTTTATCATACTATACATCATTTAAGAAAGCCAACCATAGCAAGTGCTAGTGGTTATGCTGTAGCAAATGGTGCAGGTCTATTATTTGCATGTGATTTAGCTGTTTGCTCAAAATCCACCAAAATTGGTATAACCGCAATTAATGTTGGGCTTAGCGGTATTGGTGCGAGTTTGCCTTTGCGTTATTCTTTGAGCAAAAAAATCATTATGGAAATGCTTTTAACAGGAAAAATTTTAAGTTCCTACCAAGCAAAAAGGATGCTGCTTGTTAATAAAGTCGTTGATGACAAATTATTAGAAGAGGAAACCTATAAATTAGCCAAAATCGTTGCGCAAAAAAATGAATCTGCAATTGAAATAACAAAAACAGGTATTGAAAGTTTAATGGATATGCAACTTGATAAAGCAATTGATTATTCAAGCGAGTTATTTAATTACTTAGCAAACACACCACAAGCAAAAAATACATTAGCCAAAAAATCAAAGAAAAAAATGGTGAAAAAAACAGATGAATAAAATAATAATTAAAGGTTATGTATGTTAGTTTTATTTTATAACTCAAAAGATTGCAATTATATGCTAATTTTAAAAAACTCAAATCGTAACCTTTTGATTATGCCATTCAGTTTAATTAATAATTAGAAAATGTATGCTTATTTTACGCAATATTAATATTTGCAAAAAAAATAATTTTATGGTATTTTAGTTTAAATGTGTAAAAAGGAGGGAAAAAGTGGATGTCAAGACACTCAAAGATATTATAAAAATCGTAGAAAACAGTCAATTTGTGGAATTTTCTTATAAAGATGATGAGCTTGAAATTACACTAAAAAAGAAAGAGGCTTTTCCTGAAAATATTACTTTACAAGATAATTTTAGAGTGGCAGAAACAGCTGCTAAATATCCAAGCCAAACTATAATGGCTCAAACATCACAAGTTGAGAGTACACAAGATCCTAATTTAGTTGAAATTAGATCTCCAATGGTTGCAACATTTTATAGAGCGCCAGCTCCTGATGCAAAACCATATGTAGAAGAAGGTCAAAAGGTCAAAAAAGGCGAAGTGTTGTGCATATTGGAGGCTATGAAAATTATGAACGAGCTTGAGAATGAGTTTGATTGCATAATTGAAAAAATTCTTGTCCAAAACGCTCAAAAAGTAGAATTTGATCAACCATTATTTTTGGTAAGAAAGGCAAACTAATAGATATGTTTAAAAAAATATTTATTGCAAATAGGGGAGAAATTGCCCTGAGAATAATTAGAGCGTGCAAAGAATTAGGTATAAAAACTTGCATTGGTTACTCAGTTGAAGATAAGGACTCAATACCTGTAATGTTAGCAGATGAATCTATTTGCATAGGCCCAGCTCAATCTATGCACAGTTATCTTAACTTGTTTTCTTTGGCTCAAGCTATACATAATTCTGGCGCTGACGCAGTGCATCCTGGTTATGGTTTTTTAAGTGAAAATCCAACATTTGTTAAAATATGTAACGATTTGGATGTTGTTTTTATTGGCCCAGATGAGCAAACAATTGCTCGTTTAGCAGATAAATCAAAAGTTAAACAAATATTAAAAAATAATAATATACCAACAATTCCCGGTAGCGATGGCGCTGTAAAAAATATAGATGAGTTAAAATCTGTTGCCAAATCAATAGGGTACCCTATATTGCTCAAGGCTTCATGGGGGGGCGGTGGCAGAGGCATGAGAGTTGTGCGCAATGAAAATGAGCTCATAAATGAGTTTAACGCTGCACAAAGTGAAGCAAAAAGTTCATTTGGTAGAGAAGATATCTATGTAGAAAAATTCATAGAACACCCAAGACACATAGAAGCGCAAGTCATTGGTGACAAATTTGGAAATATCGTGCACGTTGGCGAAAGAGACTGTACGCTTCAAAGAAGGCATCAAAAGGTGCTTGAAGAATCACCAAGCCCTTATTTAGATGATATAAAACGCGCAGAATTTTTGGAAACAGCTGTTAAAGCAGCTTCAATCTTACAATATTGGAACGCTGGCACATTAGAGTTTTTGTTTGATGAAGATAAAAATTTCTACTTTATTGAAATCAACACGCGCATACAGGTAGAGCACCCAGTTAGCGAAATGGTGTATGACGTAGATTTGATAAAAGAACAAATAATGGTATCTTGCGGCTATGAATTGTCTTTTAAGCAAGAAGAACTAAAACCTAAATGTTGCGCAATTGAGTGCAGGATAAATGCTGAAGACTCAGAAAGATTCATACCATCTCCCGGCAAAATTAATTTTTTGTTTATGCCATCTAGCTCACATACGCGCATAGATTCTCACATTTACTGTGGCTACAATGTTAGTCAATACTATGATTCTATGGTAGCAAAACTGATTGTCAAAGGCAAAACACGTGAAGAAGCACGTATAAGAATGCTTAATAATTTAAGTGAATTTAAGATAGAAGGTATAAAAACAAATATACCTTTCTTTCAGAAAATCCTAAATTCAAAAGAATTTATAAACAACACCTATGACACAAACTTTATAGATAGAGTTTTCTTAAATCATCCCAAATAATTGTTAAAAATCGCCTCTTTAGCAATTTGAAGTGTTTCTTTTGCTGCAAGAGAAGCTATTTTGCTTGACTCTTTAATATTTTCAATAATCGTATTTTTTTCATTTTCTAGTAAATGCTTTCTTTTTTCTCTAATATGTTTTAGACTGTTGTTAAGATTTTTTATTAGTATTTTCTTGCAATCTACACAACCAATAGAAGCATTTGCACATGAAGCCTCTATATCAGAACAAACCCAACTATCTGTAAATATTTTGTGAAGCATAAAAACACCACATTCTTTCGCCATACCTGGGTCAGTTTTTCTTTTTCTACGTGGGTCTGTAAACATTGTCTTTATTTTTTGAGCTGTTTCTTCTTCGCTGTCTGCTAAATAAATTGCATTACCGTACGATTTGCTCATCTTTCTGCCATCTGTGCCCAAAATTTTTGGAAATTCACTTAAAAGCGGGCCTGGCTCAATAAATACTTCTTTTTGTACTATATTGTTAAAACTCCTAACAATCTCTCTTGTAAACTCCAAATGCGCGACTTGATCGAGACCAACAGGCACATAGTTTGCTTTGTAAATAATTATATCTGCACTCATCAACACAGGATAGCCCAAAAAGCCGTAATTTGACGTTTTATTTTCACCAAGCTGAGCAATTTGGTCTTTATACGAGGGTATGCGTTCTAATTTGCCAACAGGCGTTATCATGGACAGTAACAAAAACAGCTCTGCATGTTCTTTTACAAGCGATTGCACAAACAATACAACCTTTTGTGGGTCAAGTCCAAACGCAAGCCAATCTATAATCATATCAATCGTATTATCGTATATTTGTCTTGACTCATCAAAACCTGTAGTAAGCGCATGCCAATCTGCCACAAAGTAATAGCATTTATATTTATCTTGTAAATCTATCCAATTTTGTAAAGCTCCATACAAGTTTCCCAAATGCAATTTGCCAGTAGGCCTCATACCACTCAAAACTATCTCCATTTAGCCTCCTAATAAAAAGTGTACAATGGGATTTGATAAAGATATTATAAAATTTAAGACACCAAGAAAAAGAAGAAGTATAACAATGTACATACCATACGGCTCAAGCCTTGAATATTTATATGCAAGCCTAATTGGTAATAAACCAGCAAGCACCCTTCCGCCATCTAACGGCAAAATGGGAATCAAATTGAACAAAGCAAAGATTATGTTAATCTGAACGCCATAAAGACACATAATGCGAACATCTTCTAAAAAAATAGATTGATTAAATGGCGCTATATAAAAAATTAACCAAGATACCAGTGTAAAAAAAATAGCCATTAAAACATTCGATGCAGGACCTGCAATTGCAACATAAATAGAGTCTCTTTTAGGGTTTTTTAATGCATAAAAATTTACAGGCACTGGTTTTGCCCAACCAAATAAAATAGGCGAATTCACAAAAATTAATAGAGCTGGTAGAAGCACCGTTCCAAATAGATCAATATGCGCAAATGGGTTTAATGTCAACCGACCTGCTCTTTTAGCTGTTGAATCACCTAACAGATAAGCCACATAACCATGAGAAACTTCGTGTATAACTATTGCCAACAACAAAACTGGCAAACCTAAAATAATACTTGCGCTCAATTGCATTCTCCTAAAGCCTCCAAATAATGCAACAAATTTTTACAAAAGTCAACCATTTGAGCCTATGCAGTTGACAAGATTATTTTGTTCATATATAAACAATACTATGAGACTCATAGATTGTGAAGTATCTCAAGAAGTAAGGGTAGTAGGTTTTGATTCAGGATGTAAGGCAAAAGAAAGACTATTGCAACTTGGGATTGTGCCAGGTACCATTATAAAAATAAAGCGTCTTGCACCATTTTCTGGACCTTTAATTGTGTCAATTGAAGGCAGCGATGTTGCGTTAGGTCGCGGCATAGCCAAAAAAATTTTAGTTGAAAAAATATGAGAATTGCATTAATCGGTCAACCAAATTGCGGCAAAAGTACAATCTTTAATCAGCTTGCGGGATACAAAAGTATAAGCGCAAATTTTCCTGGAGCTACAGTTTCGTATACAATTGGTAAATTTTACTTTCAAAACCAACCTATTGAACTTGTAGATTTACCCGGCACATACTCTTTAAGTTGGTATGATGATGCAGAAAAAGAAAGTGTAAAAGCCCTATCAAGCATGAATTTTGATTGCATAATAAATGTTTTAGATGCATCAACTATTACAAGAGGTCTAGAATTAACGCTTGAGTTAATTTCATTAAATAAACCTATGGTTGTAGCATTAAATATGATGGATGAAGCCAAAAAGAAGGGTATTGAAATAAATATTGATAAACTGGAAGAATCGATAGGCGTAAAGGTAATACCAGTTATAGCAAAACAGGCAAAAGGCATTAAGGATTTGATTAGTGCTGCATTGAATGCAGCCCTACCACGCAAAAGATGCATATACTCTAAAAAAATTGAAAGTTTAATCGAAAGCCTGGAACAGTGTTTGGAGACTCAAGCAAGTGCACTTATTTTGCCACCAAAGTTAATAGCAATAAAAGCGATAGAAGGCTTTTCTGCTTGCGAAGATATTGTCAGCTGGTACCCAAAGTGCCAAAATATACTAGAAACAGCACGTGTTTTGTTAAACAACGGCGCTGATATAACCAAAGAAAGACATGCCTTATGCCTTGATATATTTGAATATAGTGCTAGAGTAAAAGATTCAAACGGTTTACAAATAAGCGAAAGAATCGATGAAATACTTTTGCATCCAATTTGGGGTTATGTAAGCTTATTTATAATATTTATAGCTATATTTTTCATCGTTTTTGAAGGAGGTTCTCCTTTTGAAAGCTTAATTGACAAATTTTTTTCCTTTACAGATAATTATCTATCAAGCAATATACACAATGCTTTTTTACTTTCTATTGCAAAAGGTGCGCTTGATGGCATAGGCGCTGCTGTAGGGATAGCTTTGCCTTATTTAGTGCCTTTTTTTGTTATATTAAGCGTTTTAGAAGATAGTGGATATTTATCACGCATAGCTTTTTTAATGGATTCTTTAATGCACAAGATTGGCGTTCACGGCAAATATTGTTTGATATACCGCCATATAGAACACCAACAATCAAAACTACCATTGTTAAAACATGGTATAGAATAAAGGATTTTGTTTATGTAGCAATACCACTTTTAGTTGGTGGCAGTGTTGTGCTTGCTCTAATTGATTATTTTAGCTTTGCACAATATATAAATTATGTTTTTGAACCATTTATGAAACTTTTGGGTCTGCCTATAGCAGTAGGTATAGTACTCATCTTTGGAATTTTCAAAAAGGAATTAACACTTCTTATGCTTGCTCAAAGTTTAGGTTTAAGCTCAATTGCACTTGTGCCGAAAGTTTTATCCGTTGAGCAGATTTTTGTTTTTACTATTTTTGTGATGTTTTATATACCGTGTTTGGCTACAATTTCAACACTATATAGGGAAATAAAATTAAAAGGCACAATCGTCATAACTATCTCTAGCATACTTATTGCAACAATACTGGCTATAATTGCACGTATACTATTCTTAGTTTTTTAGTTACTCAATTGATAGGCTAACTCAAGTGCTTCTTTGTTAGGTGCAACATCATGAACCCTAAAAATGCGAGCGCCATTAAAGTAGCTTGCAACATTTGCGCCAATTGTACCAAACAATCTTTCGTTTACATCTTTATTTAGTACCTCTCCAATAAAGCTTTTTCGCGATAAGCCTACTAAAATAGGCCTACCAAATATTTTAAAGCTTTCAAGATTTTTTATAATTTCTATATTATGTGTCAATTTTTTTCCAAAACCAATACCTGGGTCTAATACAACCTTTTTTAGATTAAACCTTTTTGAAGACAATTTATCAATTGAATTACTAAAAAAATCATTGATCTCTGTAATCAAATGATAATAAGAAGGTTTTTCTTGCATGTTTTTTGGCTTACCCTTAGTATGCATTATTACAACACTAAAATTACATTCTACAATACAATCACTCATTTTTTCGTCAAACGTAAATCCACTGATATCATTTATTATAGATACGCCAAAATTGTGCGCTTCTTTAGCAATATTAGCATTGAATGTATCGACTGATATAGTAATACTAGAAAATCGTTTTACAATGGCTTCTAAAACTGGGAATAAACGCCTTTTTTCTTCGTCCTCTGATATAGTTTCGCTATAAGGTCTTGTAGAAACGGCACCAATATCAATAATGTCTGCCTTTTCGTTTAATATTTGTTCACATCTAAACAGTGCTTTGCTTGTTGTATCGTATTTTCCGCCATCGTAAAATGAATCAGGCGTAACATTTAAAATACCCATTATCAAGTATTTTTTCTTCAAATCGTACACGCTATTGCCTAATTCCCACAAAAAATCGCTTAAATATAAGTCAAGTTGTCGTTTGAGTTGTTCTCCTAATTCTCTTAGAACTTTAAAATTCTGGTAAGCTAGTTTGCTAGATAAAGCATAAAGTTTTTTTACATCACCAAAAATTAAACAATCTGTTTTTAATGATTTTGCAGTTATTGTATCTTTCGACACACATGCATCAATGCCACATGATAAAGCTTCTTGTTTTAAAATGTTTGCTATATAAAAATCGCACTCATACACCAGAAAAGACAGGTTAAGCGTTTTATTAACCATTAATTTTATTCCAATATCATCAGCTTGTATATTATTCATTAGCTCTTTTGCTTGATCAATCGAATCGATTTTAATTAAGTCAAACTTCATCGTGACCTTCGTTTAGTATTTCATCAATATCTGCTGATGTAATGACCTCTTTTTCAAGTAATGCTTGGGCCATTTTAGTAATATGTTCTTTGTGTTGCATTATAATGTTTTTTGTTGTCTGGTAAGCTTCATCTATGATTCTTTTTATCTCACTGTCAATTAGCCTTGCTGTATCTTCGCTGAAATTTTTGTGCGTAGCAATTTCTCTCCCCAAAAATACTTCATCTTTGCTTGTAGCATAATTTAATACACCAAGATTGCTCATACCCCACTCACAAACCATTTTCCTAGCAATTTCTGTTGCTCGCTCGATATCATTACCAGCTCCTGTTGTAATAGTATTCAACATAGTTTCTTCTGAAGCCCTGCCACCTAAAAGAACACAAATTCTATTAATTAGATATTCTCTGTCATAAGTATATTTATCGCCTTCTGGCAATTGCTGGGTTAAACCAAGTGCCATACCGCGTGGTATAATTGTTACTTTGTGTATAGGGTCAGTTTTCGGCAAAAGCTTTGCAACTAAAGCGTGACCTGACTCATGATATGCTGTAATTTCTTTTTCCTCATCACTAATAATTATACTCCTTCTTTCTGGACCCATTAGTACTTTATCTTTTGCTAGTTCAAAATCCTCCATTTCAACTTCTTGTTTGTTTTTTTTAGCTGCAAAAAGGACTGCTTCGTTTACCAAATTAGATAAATCTGCACCAGAAAAACCAGGCGTAGATTTAGCAATAATTTCTAAATCCACATTTTTGGCCAAAGGTATATTTTTTGTATGAACTTTTAATATCTCTAATCGCCCTCTTACATCTGACTTTGACACAATAACCCTTCTATCAAACCTACCTGGCCTTAAAAGTGCTGGATCTAAAACATCTGGCCTATTCGTTGCAGCCATTATGATTACACTTTCATGCGTCTGAAAACCGTCCATTTCAACAAGCAACTGGTTGAGTGTTTGTTCCCTTTCATCATGCCCGCCACCAATGCCAGCACCGCGTTGTCTGCCAACAGCGTCTATCTCATCTATAAATACAATGCAGGGAGCTGAGCGTTTTGCTTGAGCAAACAAATCTCTTACTCTGCTTGCACCTACGCCTACAAACATTTCCACAAAATCAGATCCGCTTATACTGTAAAACGGCACTCGAGCTTCTCCAGCAACTGCTTTTGCAAGCAATGTTTTGCCAGTTCCAGGCGAACCAACAAGCAAAACACCTTTTGGTATCCTTGCGCCAAGCTGTATAAATTTTTTAGGGTATTTTAAAAATTCTATGATTTCCTGAAGTTCTTCTTTGGCTTCTTCTACGCCCGCCACGTCTTTAAATGTTATAGGATTTTTGTCGGAAGTGATCAGCTGGGCATTACTTTTATTAAATGATAAAACTTTTCCGCCTTTTTGCATTTGGTTGGAAAAATAAAAAAATAAAAATAAGAAAACAATCATTGGCGCCCAATACATCAAAAAAATATCCAACATGGTATTTTTTTCTTTTGGTACTATATTGATTTTTACATTATGTTTGGTTAATAAATCTATAATATTTTGGCCATTTGCTGGCAAAATGTAGGTTTTGTAATTTTCATTGTTGACAGAAAAGTAAATCTCATTATCATCTTTTATTGTAACTTTCTTAATTGTATTTGAGTTAACTGCGCTAACAAACTCGCTGTAACTCATTTGATTTTGACCATATTTAGATTGGTTGAATATATTAAATAATATAATAGTAGCTACAATGATAGCAAGCCACAGCACAATATTTTTGTAATTAATCATTAATCGAACCTCCCACCAAAATCTTATACCAAAAATTATTGCATTCTTCAAGACAATATGATATTGTTTCTTGTGTTAATAAAAATGAAATGGATTCCCTTTTTTATTGTTATTTTTTTTATATCTTCTTGCAATCCTAACAAAAATAATATGGATATACACTTGAGCGGCGTAAACACGCAAAGCACAACGCTTCAATCATTTAAAGGAAAAGTTATTTTAATAAATGTTTTCCAAACGGATTGCCCAGCTTGTCAAGAAGAAATTCCTTCCATAAATAAGCTTTATAATGATTACAAAAACAACCATAATGTAAAAATTATAGGTATTAGTCTCAATTCAAACGGCCTTAATGCGTTTATCAACTATTTTAATATACAATATCCCATATATACAATAAATCCATCCGATTTGTCAAAATTGGGTGGGATAGCCTATACACCTACTACCATACTGATAGATAAAAACGGCAATATCATAGAAAGATTTGTTGGCGTAAGAGACTTTTACTTCTTAAGTACAAATATCAATCTTTTGCTTTAAACTAATTTTGTGTAAAGCCTTGTTTTTTCTAAAATCTTAACAAGTCTATATAAGCTTTCATTATAGGGTGCTTTTATGCCTTTTTGATTAGCTATTTTAACGACATATCCATTTAGATACTCAACCTCAGTCTTTTTGCCTTTTCTTAAATCTTCTCCAATACTTGCTTTCCATTGTGTTGGTTTAAAATTTCTCGCAAAATTAATTACATCATTTTTAATTGCTTCTAAATCGATATTGTACGGTTTGCCAAAAACATCAACTATTTCTTTGGCTAAATTGCATGAAAGCTCTAAATCGTTTTCATCAAAATCTTTTATACCACTTAAAGCATTAACTGTGGCACAACTGCAATAAAAAATAAACTTCCACCATTTTTCTTTCATAATATCATCGACTACGATAGTGTTCAAGCCACAGCTATTAAAGTTTTGGGCAAGCTCTAAAGCGAATTCTTTATCTGTAAAATAGCCTAGTTTTTGGCCATTGTCTAAGAAATGTTCAATTGTACTATCATATTTTGCTGCGCCAATTAAACTAGAAATGGGAAATATTAAACTTCTATCTAATTTTTTTAACAATAATTCTTCTGTGTAGACGCCATTTTGCACAGTAAGTATTGGTGTTGTGCCTGTAGATTTTAAAATATTATTAACAGCTAAATCTACATCAAAAGACTTTGTCGCAAGTATAATAAAATCATATTTGCCGTCTATATTATCTTTGATTACAAATGTATGAGGCGTGGTGATATTTTTGGTTATAATATTATAAGTAATTTCACCAGAACTTTTGCCTACATAATCAACACTATTTTCTTTTTCTAGAAAATAACCCATTAACAAGCCTAAAGCGCCGCTACCGTAAATTAAGACTTTCATAATAACCCTCAAATGATTAATACATGATAACCAAAATTTTGTCAAACGACTATTAAAAGAATAAATTCACTTATATACTTGACAAATATAATAATTAAGTTATTATATAAATAGCTTATTATTTAGGAGGTGTTTATGTTTCGAAAATGGTTGTTAACCATTTTAGCTACTTTATTTTTTGGAATTTTTAATTTAGCTTTTGCAAAACTTGAAGTCATAACGACACATCAAGCTGCACAACTTTTGCAAACAAACAACAACTTAATCATCATTGACACAAGAGATGCAAAAGATTATTTAAACGGCCACTTGCCTAATGCAATTAACCTAACAAATGCAATGCTAAGCGTAAAAAGAGGCGATGTGGTTGGATTGGTTCCATACAACAAACAACTTGAAGAAAAACTATCTAACTTTGGTCTTAAAAAGGATGCAACGTACATAGTGTATTCGGGTGAAAATTTTGATAAACCTCATTTCTTTTTAACAAATGCAACACGTGTTGCCGCTATTCTTTATTGGGCTGGAGTAAAAGATATCTATTACATGGATGGTGGATACGAGAAATGGGTTGGTGAAAAAAGACCCATTGCAAAAGGTGAGTACAGTTTGCCTAAATCTGATTTTACTATTGATAGAAATAGAACCACGGTATTTTCTTTTTTACCATTTGTAGAGTGGGCTTTACAGCATGAAAATATGGTTCAATTTGTTGATGCTAGAAATTACGATCAATTTAGCGCAAAAGATACAACAGATAAAAGACTTGCAAGATATGGGCATTTAAAAGGAGCAAAATGGGTCTTTGTAGCAAATTATATGCAAAAGGAAAAAAACTATTGGGTAATAAAGCCTAAGTCTCAAATAGAACAAATATTAAAAGACGCAGGGGTAGATATAAACAAGCCTATCATTTCTTATTGCAATACAGGCCATTTAGCAAGCGGTTTATGGTTTATCGGCCAAGCTATATTAGATACAAAACTCATTAGTGACTATGACGGTTCTATGGCAGAAATCTCTCGCGTTGACTCTATCCCAATAGTTCAATAAAGCTTTAGAGGCTTTTGGTGTTTTAAGCCAAAAGCCTTTTCTTGCTTTTTAAAAATTTTCATATAAAATAATAATTGTTTACATATAGGGAGGTCGTAAATGAAAGAAGTTGTATTAGCGCAAGAGGCACCAAAACCCGTTGGACCTTATTCACAAGCAATAAAAAGTGGGGGATTTTTGTTTATTTCTGGTCAATTAGGGTTTGATAATAATGGAAATTTGCCAGCTAGCACAAAAGAGCAAACTTACAATGCCCTAATAAATATAGAAAAAATTTTGAAAAGTTGCGGTTTATCTTTTGAACACATCGTAAAGACTACAATTTTTTTTACGAATAAAGATGATTTTAGTACAATTAATGAAATCTATAGCCAGTTCTTTAGCAAAGATTATCCCGCACGCAGCGCTATTGTTGTGCTTGCGCTACCCAAAAATGCATCTGTAGAGATAGAAGCTATCGCTAAACTAAATTAGTTAATACAATGGAGACTTTATGAGCATTAAAAAATTACTTAACTTTTCAAACGGGTTTTACTTTTTATGCGCCTTAGCGCTTTTTTTGGTTATTGGAATAGCTGGTTTCAATTTAAAAAATACCATTAAGCAGTTGGATAATCAGAGTGTTTACTTAAACAATATCGATAATATTTATGCACAAGGCTTGCAAAAAGGTCAAGCAACAAGGAATATTCTTTTAAATCCAAACGATGTAAAAGCTATGCAAAATTACAAAAATGCAAATATTTCTATGAACAAATCTTTTGATAAGTGTCTTAGCATGGCAAATGATACGCAAAAATCGCAGCTTCAAGAACTAAAAGCATTATTAGAAAAAGATGACGCGCTCCAATTGCAAGTCCAATCTATGGCAAAATCTGGCAACTCAAAACAAGCGTATGAATTGCTTGTAAGCAAAGAAACCCCAGCGTGGAGAAAAGCAAGGTCTTTTGTTTTAGATTTAATAGCTCAAGAAAGAAAAAGCTTTGATAATATAAAATACAAGATGGAAAATACAATGCTTTTAACGACCATTATTATGGCTGCAGCAATGATTATCATGATTCTTGTAGTTTTAATTGTCTGGAGGGTGTTATTTAGCAAAATATTTAAACCGCTCAACCATATAAACTCCCTTGTCTCTACCCTTGCCAAAGGCGGAGGCGACCTGACAATCACACTACCCAAAACATCAAATGACGAGTTTGGCATTTTAGTTGATAACCTAAATAAGTTTATCTCAACATTAAAAGATATTGTATCGCAAGTATCGCAAAAAGCCAAAGAAGTGCAGTCTTCTGTAAACTCTTTAGCATCAAGCGCCACTCAAATTTCTGCT
>JABEBX010000589.1_pt1 | contig 16055 bp, 16 predicted proteins | sample 7245971 | NCBI WGS metagenome assembly JABEBX01 (sample SAMN14506365, study PRJNA622280) | hot springs metagenome | biome: hot spring [ENVO:00000051]|acidic hot spring [ENVO:00002120]; feature: spring [ENVO:00000027]|sediment [ENVO:00002007]; material: sediment environment [ENVO:01001048]... | reverse complement strand
TGATTCTGGGCCGTATTTTGCTTGGCCCTTTGCTTGACGTTTGCTTGGGTGTTTGCTTGAGCTTTGCTTGAATTTTGCCTAGACATCATGGTCGCCGCGCCGAGGTGGGCGGCGACCATGATGTCTAGAAAAAGCGCTTGCGGATCTGTGACGACATCAGGTCGATGGCGCTGACCGTGAGGATGATGATGAGCAGGACCGCCGCAGTCTGGCCGTACTGAAAGGCTCGAACGATCTCCCACAGAATCACGCCAATGCCTCCCGCCCCCACCATGCCGACCACCGACGCCGAGCGCACATTGGCCTCGAAGCGGTACAGGGTGTAGGAAATCCATAACGGAAGCACTTGTGGAATCACGCCGTAAATCACTTCATGCAGTGCGGAGGCGCCGGTGGAGCGGATGCCTTCGACTGGCTGCGGGTCGATGGCTTCGACCGCTTCAGAAAAGAGTTTCGACAGCGTGCCGGTGGTATGAATCCATAGTGCCAGCACACCGGCAAACGGCCCCAGCCCCACGGCCACGACGAACAGCATGGCGAACACCATTTCGTTGATGGCGCGAAAAGCGTCCATCAGGCGCCGCACCGGCTGATACACCCACCACGGCACGATATTCGACGACGACAGCAGTCCGAACGGAATGGAACACAGCACCGCAAGCGCCGTCCCCCAGACCGCGATCTGCACCGTGACGACCATCTCCTGCAGATACAGGCGCCAGTCCGCAAAGTCGGGCGGGAAAAATCCGGCGGCATATTTGCCCATATTGCCGGAGTCGCGCACCAGGTCGAGCGGGCGGATGTCTGCCCCCTGCCAGGATGCGGCGAGGATGGCGAGGATCAGTCCCCAGCCAATGAGCGCGCCCCAGCGCTTTGGGGGGGCGAGCGGAAGGTCCGGGGCGGGTGGAGGCGGATGTGCCGACATGGTGGTTCGGGCCTGGGCAAGAAAAAGCCGGGCGGCGGGCTGTGCGGCCCGACGGCCCGGCGTGCTGGTTTACTTCAGTGCGGCGAGTTGTTCGTCGATCTTGGCGATCTGCGATTTTTTCTCATCCGCGCTCAACTTCTCATCCGCTTCGATCTTGGTGCGCTTGGTGAACAGGCTGATCTGGCGGATCGGCAGGAGCTGGGCGTTGGTCGATGGCTTGAAGCCGGACAGGCCCAGACGCTTGAGCGCTTCTTTCTGCTCCGGGGTCTTGCCGTAGGCAAAGAAGAAATCGGCGATCTTGGTTTTTTCGGCTTGCGGCAGGTCTTTGCGCAGAACCAGCGGGTCGGCAGGAATCAGCGGCGAAGTCCAGATGACCTTGATCTTCTCAAAGTCGGTCGGGTGCACCATCTTCAGGCGATCCATGCTTTCGGTGTTGTTCGTCGCCACGTCCACCTGGCCATTGGCCACGGCCATGGCGTTGGACTCGTGGTTGGCGCTGCGAGTGACCTTGAAAAACGTTTTGGGGTCGACGTTGTGCTTGGCGAACACATAGTAAGAAGGCACCAGAAAACCCGAGGTGGAGTTGGGGTCGCCGATGCTGAAGCTCAGCGACTTGCCGTCTTTCAGCATCTCGTCGAGGGTATTGATCGGACTCTTCTTGTTGACGATGAGCAGCGAGTAGTAACCGGCAGAGCCATCGGCGGCAATGGTTTGGGCGAAGATTTCACCGTCGGAGCGGTCCACCGCTTCCATCGCCGATTTGTTGCCGAACCAGGCCACTTGCACTTTGTTGAAGCGCATGCCTTCAATCACGCCGGCATAGTCGGAGGCGAAAAAAGGTTTGATTTCGTAGCCGGTCTGCTTGGCCATTTCAGCCAGCACAGGCTCCCAATCCTTTTTCAGATTGGTGCTCGATTCGGTGGAAATGATGCCGAAGTTGATGGTGGTGGCATGAGCCGCGCAGCTCAGACCCAAGGCGCAAACGGTGGTGGCGAGGATTTTTTTGATCATGGTGAAACTCCCTGGAAACAAACGAACGAGACAACAGAGGAAAGCAAACGCGTGGGTTGAAGAAGGCCGAGAAGGCTGCTTATGCGGCTTGCGCCATGACCAGACCCAGGTTTGCAGTCGGCACCGGGGCCGGAGCCTGCGGGGTGACTTCCGCAGGGTTCAGAAACTCATCGGCCTGTACGCCGTAGAGCGTGCGCAGCATGTCGGGGGTGAGCGCGGTGGAGGGGCCGTCGTACACCACCTTGCCCTGGTGGAGGGCGACGGTGCGCGGGCAATAGCGCAGCGCCATTTCCACCTGATGCAGCGAGACCAGCACCGTCACGCCGTCTTCGCGGTTGATGCGGGTGAGGATGTCCATGACACGGCGCGACGATTCCGGATCGAGCGAGGCAATCGGCTCGTCGGCCAGCACCACCTGCGCCCGCTGCACCAGGGTGCGGGCGATGGCCGCGCGCTGCTGCTGCCCGCCCGACAGGGTGGAAGCGCGCTGCGGCGCCTGCTCGGCAATGCCCACGCGCTTGAGCGCATCGAGCGCCTGCCCGCGCTCATGCGGGGTAAACCAACCCATCAAGCCGCGCAGCAACTGGGTGCGGTGCAACTGCCCGACCAGCACATTGGTCAGCACCGGCAGGCGGCCCACCAGATTGAACTGCTGGAACACCATGCCGACGCCTGCACGCACACGACGCACGTCGCGGGCAATGCGGCCTCGGCTTTGCACCACCTGATCGTTGATGCGGATTTCCGAAGCGGAGTCCCTGTCCGCCGCGATCAACCCGGCCAGATGGCGCATGAGGGTGGACTTGCCCGATCCGGACGCTCCGATGAGCGCCACGATTTCTCCCTTGCCGATGTGCAGATCGATGTCGCACAGGGCGTGGCGGCCATTGGCGAAGTGTTTGTTCAATCCGTTGACGGTGATGGCATGTGACATGGTGCACTCCGCAAGTTGTCTATACAACTCAGCAGTTTGCGAGTTTTGTGTGACGAGGTTTTGACAGTTTTTGGAAGATTTTGTTACAAAAAGGCAAAAGGAGAGCTTGGCGTCGTGTCCTCTTACCGCGCGCAGAGGCGGCGCGGCAAGAGGCGGTGCTTCGAGCAGCGACCCGATCAGATTTCTTGCCTGGCGAATGCGCCTGCGGCGCCGGTTTGTTCCAGCGACAAATGGCGGCTCTCGAATCCTCGCATCCACCACACCAACGCTGCAATCGGCCCTGGCAGCACCATGACCAGCAGGGCAAGGAGTGGCGCTCCGGCGGTGTGAAAGACGGCGAACATTTGCGACAGGATCAGCGGCGCGAAAAAAGCACCGATGCGGCCCGCTGCAACCGAGATGCCGAGGCCGGTTGCGCGCATGCGTGTGGGAAGCACTTCCGCGCTCACGACATAGGCGGAGATGTAAGCCCAGGTCACGCCGAATTGCACCAGCGAGTAGCCGATGAGCACTTGTGCGGGGCGGGCCGCGAAAAACAGATACACAATCGCCAGAGCAGTGATGGAGTATGCGGCGAACAGCGTTCCACGCCGTCCTGCGCGATCCAGCAGAAAGGCGGCGAGCAAGGCACCTCCGATTGCCGCGATATTTCCGATCAGGTAGTAGTTGGGCATGTCCTGTGGGGGGATTTTCACGAGCGGAAGAATGACCAGGCCGAGCAGACCCATGACCCCATACACCACAGAGGCCTGCGAAAAATTGAGTGCGCTGGCGAGTGCCACGCGAGAGCCGAAGCGGCTGAAAAGCTCCTTGATTTCTGCGAAGAAACCGCTGTGAGGCGCGTCGGTTTCCACATGGTCGATGACTGGAGGCAGGGGTTTTGCTGTTTCTGCCTCGACGCGGCGTTCAATCTGCTCCACCACCTGCGTCGCTTCCTGGTCACGACCCGCCAGCATCAGCCAGCGCGGCGATTCCGGAACCACTTTTCTGGCCCAGAGTGCAGCAAATGCCAGCAAGCCCGCGAGACCGAAGCCCACACGCCAGCCGATGTCGGCAGGCAGTTCGGCGATGAAAAATTTCGCGGCGAGCGCGGCGAGCACGGCACCGACAGGAAAGCCGGCCAGAATCAGTGCATCTACTTTTCCGCGGGCACGTTTGGGGATGAATTCAACCATCGTGGCGGTCACCGCCGAATACTCGCCGCCAAGACCAACTCCCGTGAGGAAGCGGAAGACCAGAAAGCTCGTCAGGTTCCACGAAAACATGGAAAGCACCGAGAAACCGGCATACCAGAACAGCGTGAACAGAAACATTTTCTTTCTGCCAAGTCGGTCCGCCAGATAGCCAAACAGCAGTGCACCCACCAGGATGCCAAAGACCATGGTGCTGACGACCCAGGCGCCTTGCCCGGGTGTGAGATGCCATTCCTTGGTCATCATGCCCAGCACGCTGCCGATCATGTTGATTTCAAAGGCGTCGAGCGCCCATCCAACCCCCAGAGCAAGGACTACATAGGTGTGGAAGGTGCTCCAGGGTAGGCGGTCGAGTCGGGGTAACAGAGTACTTGTGGGTTGAGAAAGCGCGCGCATGGTTTGCCTTACAGGTAGGGGATGCGAAGACGTACCAATCCCAGCACTTGGCGGCGGGTGATGGTGATTGCCGAGCTTCCGCGACTGTTTTAATAGCGCGGAGTTGTCTAGACAACTTGAATTGTGGGAGCCGTTTGTGACGGCTGCTTGACGGTTTTGAGAAGTTTTTGTGACGGTCGCGCAACTGTTTTTGTGCGCCCCGAAGCCAGGTGCGGAAGCGCCGCTGTGCACGTTGCGCAGCGCGAATGGCGGTGTCCGTATTGCCCGGAGCGGGTCAGACCACCCGCCGCCCTTCGCGCCAGACGGCGCGGACCACCGGGTGCATGGTGCCGTCGGACAGGACGACGGGGCGGACCTGGACAAGGTCGGCGCGCAGGCCCTGGGCGAGCTGGCCACGGTCGTCGAGATGGAGTGCCAAGGCTGGATTGCGTGTGGCCAAGGCCACGGCCTGCGGCAGCGACATGCCGTTTTGCTGATGCAGGGTGAACACGGCGCTGAGCAGGCTGCCGGGAACGTAGTCGGACGACAGGATGTCGAGCAGGCCGAGGCGCGCCAGTTCCGCCGCCGCCACATTGCCGGAGTGTGATCCCCCGCGCACCACATTCGGCCCGCCCATCACGGTCGACAGGCCGCAATCGCGCGCGGCCCTGGCGGCGGCGACGGTGGTGGGGAATTCGGAAATTCCGACGCCTTCATCGAAGGCCTGCGCGACGTGGCCGGGCGTGGTGTCGTCGTGACTCGCCAGGATGATGCCGTGGGTCTTGGCGTAATCGACAAAGTAGGCGCGGTGCGGCCTGGCGTAGCGGCTTTGCAGCTCGGATGCCTGCGCCACCTTGGACTGGAATTTGACTTCGCTCCAGCCTTTCTTCCCGGTGTAGTAGGTGCGCGCATGCGCGATGTCTTCCCACTGGCGCTGACCCGGGGTGTGATCCATCAGCGAAATCAGCTTGAGACGCGAGTGGCCGTGGAATGGTGTGAACAGACTGATTGTGTTGGGCGCGGGCAGTTCGCAGCGCACATGCAGCAGATGGTCGGCGCGCAGTACGCCGCGGGCGATGCAGTCGCTCAGACAGGACAGCAGGGGGTTCCAGTCATTGCCGCGCAGGCTTTCGGTGTCGGCCTCGCCCACCCCGATGGCGTCGAGCACGGTGGTGATGGCGGCGGCTGCAATCTCGCTGTCGTGCGCCAGCAGCGCGGGCATGACCGCCCACTGCACGCCGGGGCGCGGCATGAGGTGGCGCTCCAGATTGTCGGTGTGCACTTCGACCATGCCCGGGATGAGCAGGTCGCCTTGCAGGTCGATGGCCTCGGGCAGGGCCGTGCCCGCAGCGTCCACGCTGGAGATGCGCCCCTGTTCGGCATGGAGCGTGCCGTGGACGATCTCGTCGGGCAGCACAAGGCGGGCGTTGGTGAGCAGCAGGCGGTTCATGCGGCTGTCCTGAATTGGCGCATGGGCATGCGGCGCGTGGCCACGGCTGCGGCCACGGCGGGGTCGTGAAACACACCGACGATGGCCGCGCCGCGTGAGCGCGCTTCGCCGATCAGGTCGATCACCGTCTGTGTGTTGGCGGCGTCGAGCGAGGCAGTGGGCTCGTCGAGCAGCAGCAGGGCGCGTGGCTTGATCAGGCTGCGGGCAATGTTCACGCGTTGTTGCTCGCCGCCGGAAAAGGTGGCGGGCGGCAGCGCCCAGAGAGAGGGCGGAATGCGCAGCCGTTCCAGCCAGCGTCCGGCCTCGTCTTTTGCGGCCTGTACGGTCTGCGCGTCGGCGGCCCGGCCATCGAGCAAGGGCTCGGCCACCACGTCGATGGCGGGCACGCGGGGAATGACCCGCAGGAACTGGCTGACATAGCCGATGGTGTCGTGGCGGATGGCCAGCAATTCGCGCGGCGCGGCGCGGGTGAGATCAACGGCTTGCTTTGTTCCGGGGTAGAGCACCACGCTGCCCCGATGCGCGCGGTAGTTGGCGTAGATGAGCTTGAGCAGGGTGCTCTTGCCCATGCCGGAGGGTCCGTCGAGAACCACGCACTCACCGGGATACACGCTGAGATTGACGTTGTCCAGAACGTCGAGCACCGTGCCGTGTTGGTGATGCAGGGTGAAGCGCTTGCTCAGGGCGTCGATCTGCAGAATGGGGAGGGTCATGGCTGGAGCACCGAAGAGACGAGCAGTTGGGTATAGGCGTGCTCGGGGTCGTCAAGCACCTGGTCGGTCAGGCCCGACTCGATGACGCGGCCGCGCTGCATCACCATGGTGCGGTGTGCAAGCAGCCGCGCCACGGCCAGATCGTGCGTGACCAGAATGGCGGCCAGGCCGAGCTGACGGGTGAGGTGGCGCAGCAGGTCGAGCAGCCGCGCCTGCACCGACACGTCGAGACCGGACGTGGGTTCGTCGAGGAACATCAGCCGGGGCAGGGTGATGAGGTTGCGCGCAATCTGCAGCCGCTGGCGCATGCCGCCGGAGAAGGTGTCCGGCGTGTCGTCGATGCGCGCCGGGTCGATTTCCACGCGTTGCAGCCAGTCGGTGGCTTGCTGGCGCAGGTCGGCATAGTTGCGGTTGCCCAAGGCCATCAGGCGCTCGGCCACATTGGCCCCGGCAGACACAGTCATGCGCAGACCGTCGGCGGCGTGCTGGTGCACAAACCCAAGATCGGTGCGCGCCAGGGCGCGGCGCCGGCCTTCGGGCAGGGCGTAAATGTCCCTCAAGCCGAGGTCACGGATGTTGAACTGCACGTTGCCCGCATCGGGCTGGCCGTGTCCGGCCAGGGTGTGCAGCAGCGTGCTTTTGCCCGATCCGGATTCGCCCACGATGGCCAGCACCTCCCCCGGCCAGAGATCGAAGGACACGTCGTTCACCGCAATCAGCGGGCCGTAGTTGCGGCGCAGGTTGCGCACTTTCAACAAAGGCAGCGGGCCAGCGCTTACATCGTCAAGACTGACCATGAGCGGTCTCCAGAGGGGGGTGCCGTTGTGCCGCCTGCTCTTCTTGGCGAGTGGCGCAGTAGTGTGAGTCGGAGCAGACGAACAGGCGGGTGCCTTGATCGTCGGTGATGATTTCGTCGAGGTAGCTGTCAGTTGCGCCGCACAGGGCGCAGGGCTTGTCCCAGCGGGGGATGGTGAAGGGGTGGTCATCGAAGGCCAGGCTTTCCACCGGGGTGTAGGGCGGCACGGCGTAGATGCGCTTTTCGCGTCCCGCGCCGTACAGGTGCAGGGCAGGGCTCAGGTGCAGCTTGGGGTTGTCGAACTTCGGAATGGGCGAGGGCGACATGACATAGCGCCCGCCCACCAGCACCGGATAGTCGTAGGTGGTGGCAATGTGGCCGTAGCGCGAAATGTCCTCGAACAGCTTCACGTGCATCAGCCCGTATTCGGCCAGGCCGTGCATCTTGCGGGTCTCGGCTTCCAGCGGCTCGAGCCTCTGCATGGGCTCGGGCACGGGCACTTGATAGACCATGATCTGTCCCTCGCGCAGCGGGGTTTCTGGAATGCGGTGGCGGGTCTGGATGATGTCGGCCCGCGCGGTGTCGGTGGTGACCTCAACGCCCGCCGTGCGCTGGAAGAAGCGGCGGATGTTGACGGCGTTGACCGTGTCGTCCGACCCCTGGTCGATGACCTTGAGCACGTCGCTCTCGCCCAGGATCGAGGCGGTGACCTGGATGCCGCCCGTGCCCCAGCCATAGGGCAGGGGCATTTCGCGTGAGCCGAAGGCCACCTGGTAACCGGGAATGCACACCGCCTTGAGCAGGGCGCGGCGAATCATGCGCTTGGTGCGCTCGTCGAGGTAGCCGAAGTTGACGTGCGGGTCGCGCTCGACTTGCGCGTGTGGAGGGGAAACGGATGCAGTCATGGCGCATCTCCTTCGGCGGTTTGCGACGCGGGCTGGGCGCGCATGTGGCGCACCAGATCGAGTTCGGATTGAAAGTCCACGTAGTGCGGCAGCTTCAGGTGCTGCACAAAGCCCGAGGCCTCGAGGTTGTCGCTGTGCGAGAGCACGAATTCCTGCATCTGCGCCGGCGACTCCACCGCCTCGCCCAGCTCAGGGGCGCGCAGGGCGCGGTCGACCAGGCTCATCGCCATGGCCTTGCGTTCGCTGTGGCCGAAGGCCAGGCCGTACCCTCGCGTGAACTGCGGCGGCTGGGTCTTGCTGCCCGCGAACTGGTTGACCATCTGGCATTCGGTGAGGTCGATGTCACCGATGGACAGTGCGAAGTCCAGCTCTTCTGGCACCAGTTCCACGTCCACGCTGCCGAAGCGGATCTCGCCGACGAAGGGGTGGGTGTGCGAATAGCCGCGCTGGGTGGAATAGCCCATGGCCAGCAGAAAGCCTTCGTCACCGCGCGCCAGGTTTTGCAGGCGGGTGGCGCGGTCGGCGGGAAAGCGCAGGGGTTCGCGGGTGAGGTCGTGCGGCGCGGGGTCGCCTTCGGGCACGGGGTGGGTCTCCACCAGCCCTTCCAGGTTGAGCAGGTCGATCACACTCGGGGAGGACAGATCGGCGGGCAGCGGCGCCTGAGCTGCAACGGGATTCGCACCGGCTTCGCTCTGCGCCTCCAGCGTGAAGTCGAGCAGGCGCTGGGTGTAGTCGTAGGTCGGCCCCAGAATCTGGCCGCCGGGCATGTCTTTGAAGGTGGCGGACACGCGCCGCATGACCTGCATGCGCGCGGTATCCAGCGGCACGCTGTACCCCAGACGGGGCAGGGTGGTGCGGTGGGCGCGCAGCAGAAAAATGGCTTCCACGGCGTCGCCCGCCGCCTGCTTCAGCGCCAGCGCAGCCAGGTCGGGGTCGTAGACCGACCCTTCGGTCATCACCCGCGCCACGGCCAGACGCAGTTGCTCGCGGATTTGCGCTAGGCTGAGTTCCGGCACGGCCGGGTCGCCCCGGCGCTGTTCGGCCACTAGGCGGTGACTGTTGAGAATGGCGGTCTCTCCGCCCTTGACGGCTACATACATGCTCAGTCCTCGATACGGGTGGTGCGCGGCAGTCCGGCCAGACGCTCGCCTGCGCACAGCAGCAGGTCCACGCCTTGCGGGAAATGCGCCTGGCAGGCCGTCCACTGCGTGACAAAGTTGGATGGCAAGCCCTGCGCGCCCAGGCGTTGGGTGGTGCGGATTCCGGGGCCGCGCAGCGTCCAGCCTGCCGTGTCGTCCAGCGCGTCCACCTGGACCAGGCAAGTGGCACCGAATTCCGGCGCGTATTCCGTGCCGCTTGCCAGGGTGTCCAGCGCAGGTAACTCGGCACTGCTGGCGGCCCAGACGAATTGCGCCTGCTTCGGCGCTGCCACAATCTGGCAGCCGGTGTGAAACCGCAGATAGGCCGCCAGCGGGCCACGGGCCAGGCTGGGCGAGAGCCACAGGGTGCAGTCCTGGTCGAGCAGGGCCAGCAGCACATTGGCGGCTGCGGGGTGGGCCGCACCAGCGGGCAGTTGCGCATTGCTGCGCACGGTCTGGATCCGGCCGGGGCGTGACAGGGCGTCGAGAGCGGCGCGAAACACTGTCTGACCGCCCCGCGCCAGATCGGAAAATCCGGGGGTGATGCCGAGCAGGCTGGTCGTGTTTGCGGCGCTCATTCCGCGTTCTCCTGGGCGTCGTCTGTGGCGCCGCCTTCGCGGGCGAGGGTGAAGAATTCCACCCGTGTGGCCTGGGCGCGGGCATGCCGGGCTGTGCGCCGCGCCTGCAGCCAGGCATCGATGCGCGGCAGCAGGTCGGTGGGGACGTGATGTTGGCAGGCCGGGTCTTGCAGCAGGGCATCGGCGGTGGCGGCCAGCTCCGCATGACGCCTGGAGCGACCCATCACATAGGCCACGCCCACGGCCTTGCAGCCGACCACGGCGGGGTCCGTGCGCAAGGCGCAGCGGGTGACGGTGGCCTCGCCGAGGTTGAAGCGCTCGCCGCTGCCGCCTGTGCGGCCCTGGAGCATGATGAGCCCGGTTTCCGGAGCGCGCAGCCATTGCGGCTGCGTGCCGGCAAAAGGCGCGATCGCGGTTTCGAGCAAGTCGAGCGGAGCCCTGGCGAGCAGTTCCATCCAGGTCTTGCGCGGGTTGTTTGACGCTTTGGCGCGCGCGCCATCAAATTGCAACATGAGCGTGTTAGCCTTCAAGTTGTCTAGACAAATTCAATCACTGAAGCTTAGGCGTATCGCGTGTCTTTTTTGTGACAAGGTCTTTCATGCGAACCGAAGAACGAGAAGAGTCGTCCCACGAACGCGAGAGCGTGTGGTCCTCCATTGCCGAGCGGCTGACGCAGGACATCGCCAGCGGCCAGCATCCCGCAGGGGCACGCCTGCCCACCGAGCACATGCTGGCGCAGCAATTCGGCGCAAACCGGCATACGGTGCGTCGCGCCTTGTCGAGTCTGGCCTCGCGCGGTTTGGTGCGCATGGTGCAGGGCAGCGGGACTTTTGTGGAGGACTTCGCCATGGACGTGGCGCTGGGACGGCGCACCCGTCACAGCGAAAACCTGCTGGCTGCCGGTGTGGACGGTGCGCTTCAGGTCACGGGTCGGCTGCATCTGCGCGCCACCGCCGAGATTGCGCGGGCGCTGCAGCTTCCGGCCCGCAGCCGGGTGTTGCAGGTCGATGTGCTGGGCCAGGCCAGCGGGCGGCCCATCCTGTTCAGCCAACGCTGGTTTCCGCTGCCGCGTTTCGACGGTCTGGCCGAAGGCGTGGAGCAGACCGGCTCCATCACCCGCGCCTTCGCTGCGCTGGGTTTGACCGACTACACCCGCCGCGAGAGCCGTATCACAGCCGTCCTGCCAGACGCACGCGTGGCACAGGTGTTGCTGCAGCCCGCACTGCGGCCGGTGCTGCAGGTACACAGCGTCAACGTCGATCCGCAGGGCGCGCCGATTGAATATGCCGTGGCCTGGTTTGCGGGTGACCGCGTCACCCTCACAGTACAGCATGACACCTGAGACCGCACTTCTGCAGCCGCGCTATGCGGTGTATTTTTGTCCGCCGCGTGGCTCGGCCTGGGCCGAGGCGGGGGCGCAATGGCTCGGGCGCTGTCTCGATAGTGGTCAGCCCCGCACGCAGCCGCTGCCGGGGGGCTGGACCGCCGAGGCGTTTGCCACCGTCACCCGCGCGCCGCGGCGCTATGGCTGGCATGCCACGCTCAAGGCGCCGTTCCGGCTGGCTGCCGGGCGGACCGAAACCCAGTTGCTGTCTGCCTTGCGCGATCTTGCGGGACGGACGCCCGGTCTGGAGTTGCCGCCGCTGGCCGTGCAGAGGTTGGGGAATTTTCTTGCCCTCGCGCCGCAACAACCCAGCGCTGGCCTGCAACTGCTGGCGCAGTCTTGCGTGACCAGCCTGTATGAGTTTGCTGCAGCGCCGGACGAAGCCGAGATTGCCGCACGCATCGCGCAGGGCAGGCTCAATGCGGAACAACAAGCCCTGCTGCGTCGCTGGGGCTACCCGCATGTGCTGCACCGCTTTCGCCTCCACCTCACACTGACGGGAGACCTGCGCAGTCTGAGCGCAGCGCAGATTGACACGCTTGAAGCGCATGCCCGCGCGCAGTTTTCCGTCCTGCCGCAACCCTTGCCGCTGCAGGCACTGTCGCTGTGCGTCGAGCCGCATGCCGGGGCCGAGTTTCGGCGCATCGCCCAAGTTGATCTGGCGTGAAACCGGCGCGCCTGGTCTACGTCATCGGTCCGTCGGGGGCGGGCAAGGACAGCGTGCTTGCCTGGCTGATGCGCCATGCCCAGCCGCAAGATGGTCTGCATCTGGCGCGCCGTTGCATTTCACGCCCGGGCCATGCGGAGAGTGAAGCGCATGAGGCGATCACGCCGCAGAAGTTCGCCGCGCTGGTGCGGGCTGGTGCGTTTGCGATGCAATGGGACGCCAACGGTCTGCGGTATGGCGTTCGCCATGCCGAACTGGCGCCATTGCTGGAGGGCCGTAAGGTGCTGGTCAATGGTTCACGCGGCTGGCTGGTGCAAGCGCGCTCGCGCTTTCCGGGCCTGATCGTGGTGCAGATCACAGCGTCTGCCGAGGTGCTTGCCGCCCGATTGCAGCTGCGCGGGCGGGAAACGCCTGGCGAAATTACTTCGCGCCTACAGCGCGCGCAAGCCCTCGAACTCGCGCCGCACGACTGCGACATCAGCGTGATGAATGACACCACGCTGGACGCCGCAGGAACCGAGTTGCTGCGCCTGCTCAGGCGCCTTGCCTGAGCGCCTGACCGGCCGGAATCGCTGCAGACGGCATGGACAATTCGCGCGAGGCGTGCTCAAGACTCAAGCGCCGGGTTTCGTGGATGCCAACCAGGGTGAGCACGGCTGCAACCAGACTGACGACGGCCAGGAAATTCAGCGCGAAACCGGCACCATAGGTGTGAAACAGCGTGGGGAACACAAAGGCGGTTATCGTGGCGCCGATGCGCCCGGCCGCCACGGTCAGGCCTTGGACCAGACCACGCACTTTGGTCGGCGCAAGTTCCACCCCCAGCAGCCCTGCGGCACTCACCGAGCCTGGCCCGGCCTGTGAGAACAGGTTGAACAAACCGAACAGCGCGATGCCCAGCAGCGCGCCAGCGCTATCGGCAGCAATGTTCGAGCTGGAATACAGTCCATAGCCGAACAGCATCAACGCCATGCCGCCGAAGCCCATGGCCTGCAGAGGTTTGCGGCCGATACGGTCGATCAGCAAAGCGCCAATGAGGGCGCCGGGTACGGTGAACACCGCAAAGTTCACCAACTGGAACGTGCCCGGGTTCAGCCCCACGCGCTGCGCCAACAAAGAAGGCCCGAACAGAATGCTGGCATAGACCACCACGTCAAACAGGAACCACAGCGCGCAGGCAGCAAGGAAGGTGCGCCAGTGGCGCTGAAAGTAAGTGGCCATCGGTGTGCGATCGATCTGCACCGCAATGGCTTTGGGTTGAGCTACGCCTGCACGCTGTGCTGCGGCATGCACGCCGTCCAGATCGCCCTTGACCCGACCGGCAAAGCGGGCTGTCTCCGGCAGCTTGCGCCGCAGGTAGATGACGGAGGCGGCAGGTATGGCACCGGCGGCCAGCACAATACGCCAGATCAGATCGGGCGGTACATCTGCGCTGTGGAGAATGAGGTACAGAATGCCAGCAAAACTCGCCCCCACGCCCCAGATCAATCCAAAGCCCAGCGCAAGGGTTTTACCACGGTCTTGCGCGTTGGCGTGTTCGCCCAGAATCAGCGGGGACAGCACGTAGTCTGCACCCGTGCCCAGACCCAGAACGAAGCGCACGGCGATCAGCCAGGCGACCGAGGGCACAAAGGCCTGCGCCAACGCGGCGATGGTGAGAATCGTCACGTCCAGTCCATAAAAGCGCTTGCGCCCCTTGTTCGCCAGCCAGCCAAACAGCAGCGCGCCGACGGCGGCCCCGGCCAGCGCCGAGCCGGTCATCAGCGAGGCTTCGATACCAGCGAGATGTTCGACACCAAAGCTGTGCAGCGCCAAGGCCAGCACGATGCCGATGGACGACAGGTCGTAGCCGTCAGTGAAAACGCCCATGCCGGTGGTGAACAAAGCCAGGGTATGAAAGCGGTTGAAGCGCTGCTCATCAAGACGATGAAAGGGCGAAGCTGCGGTATAGGACATGATGGACTCTCCATGCAGGGGACATGGAGGCCCATTTTGGGCGGGCGCGTGTCCGTTTCATGACGGGTTGTATGGGTTTGTGTCGGCTGTGTCCACTCCCCTGCGCGGATGCCGATCGTCGCACGCGGCTTTACACGGCGTTACCGACAGCCGGGTGCAGACTGGCGTGTTGGAAGCGGGTGACGTCAGGCAGGACGCGCAGGAACCCTTCCATCAAATCGTGCCCGCCATGTCCGATATGCTGTCGTGCCGGTCAGGAACCCGCAGCCACCAGCTGCCGGTGCGCCTAGGACACGGGCGCTACGATGTCGTATTCGCCGTGCATCAGCAGCACAGAGCGGCGCAGTTGCGGCACTGTGTTGATGAGGGCAAAGAAGTCGAAGCAGTAGCCGATGGCGGGCTGCAAATAAAGCAGGATGTAGGGGCCTATCACCGCCTCAGGCAGGTCTTGCTCAGCCATCCAGCGCCGCATCATGTCGGCGGGATCAGCGAAGGCGTCCACCCGAGTCCGTAAATATTCGGTGATCACGTTCTTCTGATCGGCGCGCATCAAAAAAGTGCTGGACACATTTGCGCTGTGGCCGTAGTCTTCGGCCATGCACTCCACCACCGCCGAGCCCGCTGCCAACCCGCAAGCCTCCACGGGCCCGGCATCGTGCGCGCAGGACCCGTTCGATCAAGAGTGGGTCACGCTGAGCAAGCGCGAGCACATCGCGTTGCAGCAACGCGCCAATTATTACCAGACACTGCACGCGCGTGCCGCAGAGCGCATGGCACGGCAAGAGCAGCAGCATCGCGTAGATCGCGCACGCTGGGCCAAACGCGAAGCCGAGTTGCTGGGCGAGTTGCAGGCCGCACAAGCGCAACTGCGTGACTTGCGTCAGCGTGTGTTCGGCGCCAAGACCGAGCAGTCGCGTTCGGTCAACGGCGCGCATCCCACCCAGGTGGGTCCACATCGCCCGCGCGGCCAGCAGCGCGGACGCCGCGGTCATGGGCGGCGCTGCGAGACGGCGCTACCCACCCGTGTTGAGGAGCAGACGCTGCAAGCGCGTTGCCCGCGTTGCGGCCTGGAGTTGGTGGCGTTTGCAGGCACCCAGGACGCCGAAGTCCTGGAGATCGAGGTCAAGGCGTATCGGCGCGTCATCCGGCGGCATCGCTACCGCCCGGTGTGCCGCTGCGGCTGCCTGCCCGGGATCGTGGTAGCGCCCAAGCCGCCGCAGCTCATCAAGCGGGGCAAGCTGGGTGTGTCCATCTGGGTGGACGTGTTGTTGTCCAAATACCTGCACGGACAGCCGACGCATCGCCTGCTGCAGGACTGGCAGCAACGGGGGCTGCGCATCGCCCAGGGCACGCTCACCGGCGGTCTGCGTACGCTGCTGCCGCTGTTTGCGCCGTTGCAGCAGGCGTGGCTGCAGCAACTGCGCAGCGCCGCACACTGGCATGCCGATGAGACGCGCTGGGAGGTCTTCGAAGAGCAGCAAGGCAAGGTTGGGCACCGCTGGTATCTGTGGGTGTTTCAGTCCGATTCGGTGGCGTGGTACGTGCTCGACCCCTCGCGCTCGGCTGCGGTCCCGCAGGCAGCGCTGCACGGGGTTGAAGAAGGCATTCTCAGCGTGGATCGCTACGCGGCCTACCGCAAGTTCAGTCGTCTGCATCCCGGGGTGGACCTGGCGATCTGCTGGGCGCACCAAAGGCGCGACTTCCTGCGCGCCGCCAACGACCACCCGGCGCTGTGGGATTGGGCCATGGGCTGGGTGCAGCGCATCGGCGAACTGTACGCGCTGCACGGGCAGCGCCGGCGCGAATGGATCCAGGATGATGCGCAGTGGCAAGTCACCGATGGCCGACTGCGCTCCTGGGTGGCTGCCATGCAGCAGGACTGGCAAAGCCAGCTGGAGGATCCCGCCCTGGGGCCGGCGGCGCACAAGGTGTTGCGCAATGTGCGCCAGTACTGGCCGGGGCTGACCGTGTTCCTGGCGCATCCGCTGCTGGATCTGGACAACAACGCCGCCGAGCGCGCGCTGCGCGG
>JABEBX010020549.1_pt1 | contig 16126 bp, 11 predicted proteins | sample 7245971 | NCBI WGS metagenome assembly JABEBX01 (sample SAMN14506365, study PRJNA622280) | hot springs metagenome | biome: hot spring [ENVO:00000051]|acidic hot spring [ENVO:00002120]; feature: spring [ENVO:00000027]|sediment [ENVO:00002007]; material: sediment environment [ENVO:01001048]... | reverse complement strand
GAGTTGCAGAGCTTCCAGGCTCAAGTGGTGGAAGCGGTTGGCAAGGCAGGAGCAAGGCTTCGTGTGTGAAAGGAACATCGAAGACGACAGGCGCTATACTCAAACGGGATAGGCTACGATCAATGGAGGTTGAATATCATGTCGAATTTCCCGTGGGAGTCGGGGGCGCGCGGGCAAACTGCGGCCGAAGAAGCGCCGGACGACCTTCAGCCCCAACAGCCGCCCGCGGAACCAGTGGCGCTGGCTGTAAGCGCAGATGAATTTGCCGCGCTTGAGGAGCGCATCCGCCGCGCGGTGGATCTGGTAAAGCAGGAACGCCTGCTGCGCGGCGCGGCTGAGGCGCGCGCGGCGGAGCTCGAGGAGCGCCTGTCGCGGGCCGAGGCCGAGTCTCAGGCGCAGATGCTCTCGACACAACAGCTTGAAAACGACCTGCGTGCCCTGCGCGCTGAGCGCGATCAGGTGCGGCAGCGTGTGAATCGCCTGCTCACGCAGCTCGACGCACTGGAACTGTGAGGCGGAGATGGATGAAGAACAGCGCAGTAACTCAGGCGAATACGTGACGGTTGAGATTTACGATCAGCTCTATCATTTGTCGGGGCAGGATCCGGAGCACATTCGCGAGCTGGCAGCATATGTCGATGCCAAGATGCGCGCCGTTGCGTTGCACGGCAAGACTGCCGATTCGCTCCGTGTGGCCGTGCTGGCCGCGCTCAATCTCGCCGATGAGCTGTCGCAGGCCCGCTCGGCCGATCCGCGCGCGGGCCACGCTCGAACCGCCAACCTGAGCGGTCTGCTCGACGAAGTGCTCATCGACGATCGCAAGACGGGCTCTTAGAGCAGTTTGCGAAAATTTGTAAACTCGCTGTCCTTGTGCAAGGTGGCTTTTCTGAAGGGAAAAGCCACTTGGCAGCATCGGCTTCGGCCTACGGCAATTCGCAAACTGTTCTAGCCCGCCTTGCGCCCGGTTTACTTCGCCGCCAACTGCCGCAGCACGTATTGCAAAATTCCGCCCTGCCGGTAGTACTCGATCTCCTGCGGCGTGTCGATCCGCACCAGAGCGTTGAACTCCCTTACCGAGCCGTCGCTCGCCGTGGCCTTCACGCGCAGCGTGCGGCCGCCGGCGAAGCGATCCTTGAGTAGGGCGGTCAAGCCGGGAAAGTCGAAGACTTCCTCGCCGGTAAGTCCGAGAGATTCAACATTCCGGCCGGCTTCGAACTGCAGCGGCAGGATGCCCATGCCGACCAGATTCGAGCGGTGGATGCGCTCGAAACTTTCGGCGATGACAGCGCGCACGCCGAGCAGCTTTGGTCCCTTGGCGGCCCAGTCGCGCGAGGAGCCTGAGCCGTACTCCTTGCCCGCAAGGATGATGAGCGGCACTTGGCGCTCAGCATACCTTACGCTGGCGTCGAAGATGGACATGGTCTCACCCTCGGGCAAGAGGCGCGTTACGCCGCCTTCGGTCCCCGGCGCGAGCTTGTTGCGCAGGCGCACGTTGGCGAAGGTGCCGCGGACCATGACCTCGTGGTTGCCGCGCCGCGATCCATAGCTGTTGAAGTCTGCCTGCTTCACGCCGTGCTCGGTGAGATACTTCCCGGCCGGGCCGTTGGCCTTGATCGAGCCAGCGGGCGAGATGTGGTCGGTGGTCACCGAATCGCCTAGCACAGCCAGCACGCGCGCGCCCGTAATGTCTGTAATGGGTGCAGGCGTCATCGTCATGCCGTCAAAGTAGGGCGCCTTGCGGATATAGGTTGAATCCGCCTCCCACTGGTAAACCTCGCCCGTCGGAAAGCTCAGGCCCTGCCAGCTCGCATCGCCCTTCGTCACTGTCGCGTACTCTTTGCGGAAGCCTTCGCTCGTCACCGCCTGCTGGATTGCGCTCGCCACCTCGGCCTGCGTCGGCCAGATGTCGCGCAGGTAAACCGGCTTGCCGTCCTTGTCGCTGCCCAGCGGGTCGGTGTCGAAGTTGTGACTGATCCTGCCGGCCAGCGCGAAAGCGACGACCAGGGGCGGGCTCATCAGGTAGTTGGCGCGTACATCCACATTGACGCGCCCCTCGAAGTTGCGGTTGCCGCTGAGGACACTGACCGCGACCAGTCCATGCTCCTCGATGGATTTTGAAACATCGGCCGGCAGCGGTCCCGAGTTGCCGATGCATGTGGTGCAGCCGTAGCCCACCACGTTGAAGCGCAGCTTTTCGAGATAGGGCAGCAGACCCGCTCTCTGGTAGTAGTCCGTGACCACACGCGAGCCGGGCGCGAGCGAGGTCTTCACCCATGGAGGCACGCTCAGCCCCTTCTCGACCGCCTTCCTGGCAAGCAGTCCAGCGGCGATCATCACCGAGGGGTTTGATGTATTGGTGCAGCTCGTGATTGCGGCAATCACCACCGATCCGTGGTCGAGATAGGGATCGGGATCGACGCCGAAACGTTCCTTGACACTGGTCGTCACGTGCGTCGGAGTCTTTCCCGCGACGGCCGTATCGGTCACTGTTTTCCGCTCCCACGCGGCAGCCGTGCGCGAGCCCAGGGGCTTGGCCGTCGGCGCCAGCAGCGCGGGCAGTTGCTCGGCGAAGCTCGCGGCCGCATTCTTCAGCGGTACGCGGTCCTGCGGGCGCTTCGGTCCAGCCACGCTCGGCTCCACGTCACCCAGATCGAGCACGAGCGTTTGCGTGTACTCAGCCTCGGGCGTGTCGGCGGTGTGGAAGAGTCCCTGCTCCTTGTAATACGCCTCGACCAGCGCAACCTGCTCCTCGCTGCGTCCCGAGAGCCGCAGGTAGCGCAGAGTCTCGGCGTCGACGGGGAAGAGGCCGCACGTGGCGCCGTACTCCGGCGCCATGTTGCTGATGGTGGCGCGGTCGGCCAGAGGAAGCTCCGCGATGCCGGGGCCGTAGAACTCGACGAACTTGCCCACCACGCCGAGCTTGCGCAGCGCCTGTGTCACAGTCAGCACCAGATCGGTGGCTGTGGCGCCCTCACGCAGCTTGCCGGTGAGCTTGTAGCCCACCACCTGCGGAATCAGCATGGAGACCGGCTGGCCCAGCATGGCCGCCTCGGCCTCAATGCCGCCCACGCCCCAGCCCAGCACGCCAAGGCCGTTGATCATTGTCGTGTGCGAGTCGGTGCCGACCAGCGTGTCGGGATACGCCATCCACCCCTGCGACGTGGACCTCTCACCGGTGGCCCCGGAGACTGCTTCGCCGTTCGACTGCGTGGTGAAGACTACGCGCGCCAAATATTCAAGATTCACCTGGTGGCAGATGCCCATGCCCGGCGGCACAGCAGAGAAGTTACGGAAGGCGGACTGTCCCCACTTCAGAAATGCGTAGCGCTCGCGGTTGCGCTGGAACTCGAGCAGCGAGTTGGCCTCGTAGGCCAGCGGCGTTCCGTACTCGTCCACCTGTACCGAGTGGTCGATGACGAGCTCCGCGGGCGCCAGCGGGTTCACGCGCTCGGGATCGCCGCCCAGCGCCTTGATGGCGTCGCGCATGGCCGCCAGATCGACGACCGCGGGCACGCCCGTAAAGTCCTGCATCAGCACGCGCGCCGGCATGTAGGCGATCTCGCGGCTGGGCTCGGCCTTGGCGTTCCAGTTGGCCAGAAATTCGATGTCGGCCGCCGTTACGTTCACGCCGTCTTCGCGCCGCAGCAGGTTTTCCAGCAGAATCTTCAGGCTGAAGGGCAGACGCGTAAGGTTGAAGCCGCGGGCGGCGAGCGCCGGCAGGCGGTAAATGGTGTAAGAGCGATTGCCGGATTTGAGCACGGCCTTGCTTTGGAAGCTATTCATCTGTAGATCCTTTCAGCGGAGTTGCGGCCCCAGCTCTTCAGAGCAGCCTTCGATACGGCTAGCCGAGAAAGATCGGCTGCCAAAAACCCACGGAAATTAGATTACTCAGCGGGAAGGCTTAGCGTCCACGGTCGCGATGGCCGCGGTGAAAACGCTTGAGAAGCGGCGGTCCGGAGATGGAGAAACGGTGAAACACGGGTACCAGAAAATTGTAGTCGAAAAGCCGGTGCGCGCGGTATCGGCGGGCATCGACCATCCGTTGGATGGAGGCGGCTTCCATCGGGAATCGCTTCGGCGGTGCATGTCAAGGAGCCGTTATTCGCCGCCGAAGTCGCGGTACCGTTCGAGCACGTCGCGTTCGCTAATGACGCCATCGAGCTCGCGCAAATTGGCGCGGTTCACCACCGGAACCAGCGGCCAGCGATCGACATAACGCAGAGCCGCGTCAAGGGGCTGGTCGGAATGCAGCAAGGGGATTGGTTCGGCCGCCAGCACCGATTCCAGCGTGCGATCGCCCTTGCCTTCCTGTATCAGCGACTGCAAGGTGCTGACGGCGATGCTATTCCAACCAGAGTGGCGCAGGCGGACAATCAACACCTCGGCCCACGAGCGTTTGGCGGCGCGCCGCGCCTTCTCGACAGTGTCGCCGGCTTCGAGAATGATCGCCGGCGGAGGCTGCATGGCGTCCTCGACGCGCAGAATGTTCTCTTCGCGCTGCTCCTCCATCGAGGGCAGATCCATGCCATCCTGGCGGCTGAGTACATCAAAGATGGCGACCGGCATCAGGGTGCGCGAGATCAGATAGGCGATCGTGTTGGCCACGATGACGGGAACGATGATCGAGTAGTTTCCGCTGACCTCCAGAACCATGAAGACCGAGGTCATCGGGGCGCGAAGAAATCCTGCGAACAAAACGCCCATGCCCACCAGGGCGTAGGTGCCCGGCAACCAGGCTAGATGCGGGAGCAGGGCGTGCTCCGCGCCGCCTACAGCCCCACCCAGCATGGCGCCGATAAAGAGTGTCGGCGCAAACATGCCGCCCGGCGTTCCGCTCACGAACGACAGCAGCGTGGCGATAATCTTCAGCAGCGCCAGAATCGCCAGAAACTGCCAGGTGAACCGGCCGTGCATGGCCTCGTCCATGTAACCATAGCCGGCGCCCATCACCTGCGGCGCGCCCAGAGCGCCGATTACGCCAATCAGCAGGCCGGCAACGGCGGGTTGAAGATAGTGCGTCCAGGTGGGCATTCTGGCACAGCGCGGACGCAGCAGCTCGATGCCTCTGGCGAAGGCAACCGAGGCCAGCCCTCCCACAATGCCCAGCACCGAGTAGGCGATCAGCTCCGATGGGCGAAGCAGCTCGACCACTGGAATGCGAAACAGAGGCTCCGATCCCAGAAACCAGCGCATGACCACCACGCTGGAAACGGCCGAGAGCACGACTGAGCCAAGAATACCTGCGGTCCAGCGGCCGATGACCTCTTCGATGACAAACAGCACCGCCGAGATGGGCGCGTTGAATGCCGCCGCCAGGCCCGCTGCGGCGCCCACAGGGGCGATCAGCCTCATGCGATCACGGGAGAGCCCCAGCCTGCGTCCAAGGGCCGAAGCCAGACTTGCGCCGATCTGCAGCGATGGATCCTCAGGCCCCAGCGACTGTCCGGAACCGATAGCCAGAGCCGAGATGATGAATTTGCCCAGAGCTGTCCGGAGGGGAATGAAGCCGTTAAAGATGTAGAGCGCCGCTTTGGTCTGATTGACGCCGCTGCCACGAGCGCGCGGGAAGAGGTGAATGACCAGAACTGCAATCACCAGACCGGTCAGCGACGGAGCCAGCAGCAGCCGCGTATGGGAAGGTGTCGCTCCCGTCCCCAGCAGATAGATGTGGCACCAGTCGATGGCGTAGCGAAAGCAGACCACGGCCAAACCGGAAAAGATTCCGATGAAGACCGAGATCATGAGAAAATAGCGATCTTCGCGAAACATGGAGCGCAGTGCGGAGACAGGCGAGAAGTTCACCCAGACCCCGCCGGCTCCATCCTGTTTCTCTTCGGCGGGGATCTCTCCATGGACTTGGGATTCCTGGTTCAGCTCAATTCTCCTCGTGCAGGTTTGCGATCAGAAGCAGGGCCTGGTCGTCGTCGTTTCCAACACCGCAGACAGGGGCGGCCTGACGCTCGATACTGAACGCCAGATCCATGGCTTGATTGGCCAGGTCCGGATTGCGCCGCAGCCCGAAAAGGTTGACGCGCGGCTTGAGGCTGCTCCAATTTTTTGTCAGGTTTTGCATGGCTGCGGCGGCTGGACCCCAGGATGGCTTGCACGAGTTCAGCCGCGCGCCGGCCACCGTGAATGCTTGAATCGCCATGCGGTCACGGTCGACTGCGCTCACCTGCGGCCGATACGGATCAAGCATCAGCACGGAAGTGGTTTTATGCAGCCACTCGGCGCTATTTTTGTCGTTGGGCGAGATGACCAGCGCCTCTTCCAGGTATCGCTGCGCGAGGGGATAATGCGCCAGTCCGAAAGCCGCGATTCCCGCGCCTGCCAAAGCGGCCTGATTGCGCCGGTTCCGGCGCAGCGCCCGCCGAAAGGCGGTCAGTGCATGTTGATTATCGCCTGCCTTGAGAAAGAGATCCCCCAGCTGCTCCTGCAAAGGAGAATCCTCATCCAGATTCGCATCGATCGCAATCAGTTCCGCCAGTGCCTGCGTGTTGGCATGGATCCCAAGAAGGTAGTGAATCAGTTCAAACCGCGCATTGAGCGAATCTCTCTCCTGGTTGCCGGACCAGGTGGCGTAAATTGCGTTGTGGTAGAAACGCATCGCCCGCCATGTATCGCCCTTGCCGGCCGCAATCCGCGCCAGTTCGAGGTTGACCAGGCCATTTTCCGGCTGTCGGTCCCACAGGTTGATCAGATAGGTATAGGCTTCGTTGGTACGGCGCAGCCCGAGAAGAGCCTGCGCCAGGCTGAGCTGGAAGGAGTAATTATCGCGGTCGTAGAGCAGGGCCGTACGAAAGTCGGCTACCGCTTCGGGATAATGCTGCGCCTTCAAGTCCTCTGCGCCGCGCTGGGACCATCGCTGGGCAAGCGACTGCTGCTGCGAATTGTAAATATGGGAGATGCCGGTGACGGTCATGAAGAGCAGCACCGTCAAAGCCGTAAGCAAGGTCAAAATGACCGGCTTGCGTCCCAAATACGAGTTCAGCTCCAATGGCCCGGTCGCCATGCTCTCTCCAGATCGTCAATTGGTCGAACTCTCTTCTCCATCATAAATGGTGCATGAGTCGGCTGAACGATTTGTCGCCGATCGCAGTAAATTTGCTGGACTCTGTGCGCTTCGTCGCGTGCGTAGAGCGTGGAAGGCATGAGATCCAGCATTGTGCAGGGCCGCTGACGGCGTGGATGCGCAGGCAAAGCCGCTCTGGAGACGCGATCTGTTTGCGGATAAGCTCTCGCCCGCGCCCTCGGCGTCGCATGGAGTCTGGCGCCGGGGATCGCCCGTTTGGCGCCATGATCCGCTACTGGGGCTGCACGTTGTAAAGGAAGTAGGCTCGCAATTCGAGATAGGGCCCGTGGAACTCCCGCGGCAGTGACGGATAGCTCGACCCGGTAATGGCGCCCCACGCTGCGCGATCCAGTCCCGTGTCGCCGGAGCGGCCGTCAAGCGTCATATCCACCACCTGGCCGTTGGGCAGAACCTTGAAGCGAATCGCCACCACTCCCTGCTTAAGGATGGGCGGATTGACCTCGTCGGGAATCAGCGGATCCCAAGTGCGCTCAGTGATGAAGTGCCAGCGCTGCAGCCAGGCGTTGAAGTCGACGCCCTGGGTATCGGAGAGAATCTGTACGCCTCCGGTACCTGCGCCGGGATGCATCGACAGCCGGTCGGAAGGCTGACTGCCGTACCCCTGCTGCCCGTGGGCATGCATGGCGTTCATCATGTCCTGACGAAGCTGGTCGGCCGGATTCGGAGAGCCCATGGCGAAGTTCGGCTTGGCGGGAACAGCCTGCGGGCGCGGAGCCTCGGGCGCCTGCGACTGCGGGTTGGTCGGAATCGGTTGCGCGGCCTGCTGCTTGGGCTGCTCCGGCGCCTGCATCTGCTGCGGTTGTGCCGGCGGTGGCGGCGCCTGTTCCGCCTGTCGCTTCAACTCTTCCATCGTTTGTTTGTCGATGAGAGGCTTGTTGGGCGGCAGCTTGGGTACGACCTTTGGCTTGTGCAGTTGGCGCAGGGCGTCGGGTGGCAGGTCAAGATAGGTCAGATCCTGGCGCTGCTTGATGGCGTCAAAGGGATCAACGATCCTGGGAACCTTGAAAACGTAGCGGGGAATCCACGTCAGCGCCGAGATCAAAAAGATATGAAACAGGACTGCCCATAGAACGCCTTCGCGGAACCGCGACCAGCGCCGCTCGTCTTCGAGCTCGCTGATCATCTGCAGCAGTTCGTGTGTGTCGTAATCCACCCAGCGTGAACCGCGCACTGCCTGCACCTGCTCATCGTCCGGTTCGGCAGCCGCAGGCTCTTCGCGGGGCTCCAGATCCCGCGTGGAAAATGTGTCCAGCCCCAGGATCGACCCGGTGATGGAGGTCTCCTGTGCGAGGCCGTCCTTTGGCGCATCGGTCGCGACAGATTCTTTCGTCTTTTTCAATTTGGCTGGCGCCTCGCTGGTAGGCATTGCACACGATGCAGTCCGGTCAGGATACACATCCTCGCAACCGGATCAGGAATCGAATCCTCTCCGTTCATTCTCTCATCCCGGCCGATACCTTGCACAAGACCGCCCCGTACAATGGTTCTTGTTCAAATGGACGCAGAATAGAGCGGAAGGGGACAGTATTTGAAGCATTTTTTTGCCCGCATGGCGGCGGTCTGGGAGCTGGCGGTTCTGCCGGCGCTGATGAAATGGGGAATCTGGGGCGTGGGAGCGGTTGCGATACTCGATTCCTCAAGCATTCCCGTCCCCATGGATGCGATTCTGGCCCTCTACATATGGAACGATAAACGGCACTTCTGGCTTTACTGCCTGATGGCCGCAGCCGGATCGGCCATCGGCGGCCTTCTGCCCTACGGACTGGGCCGCGCCGGCGGCGAGATCTTCCTGCTCAAGCGCATCAACCGTCAGAAGTTCGAGCAGTTGCGAGATCGCTTCGAGCGGCAGGAATTTCTAGCCGTCGTGATTCCCTCCATAATGCCGCCGCCGGCGCCGTGGAAGATCTTTGTCTTTGCCGCCGGCGTCTTCGAGATGCGCGTTTCCAGTTTCCTGCTCGCTGTTTTTGCGGGCAGAATGATGCGCTGGCTGGCGCTCTCGCTGCTGGTGCTCAAGCTTGGACCCGGCGCCGTCGGTCTGGTGGCAAAACACGCCATTGTGTCGGTGCTGGCCGTGGGAGCGCTGGCCGTGTTGGGTTTCGCCTGGTGGTGGCTGCGCAAAAAAAGACCCTTTGCCCAGCCCTAAATCTGACATCGCTTGCCCTCAGGCACCCGCTTGATTTACAGACGACGCGCAGCTTCGAGGAGATCCCAAGCGAGGCAGGAGGTCACATCGCATCCGCCACAGGAGCCGGATGTGCGCGCTTCACCAGCGCCGGAACGCCGAAGGCGACGGCCAGCACCAGCACGGTGGCCAGCAGGTCGTTGCGATAGAATGGCACGCCCGCCCAGTAGCAGGCCGCAAGTCCTGCAAGCGTGTGTGGATAGGCATTCATTCCCCCAGCCCACACGCCAAAGTTCGACACCAGGAAAAACGAGGTCGGGCCCAGGAGTGCGCCCGCGGCTCCGCGTTTGAGCGTGACGCGCTTGCTCAGAAGAGCGCCGCCCAGCACCATCGCCGCCAGATACCAGCCCCAAGTAAATGCGGCGTCCCAATGAATCGAGTAGCCGGAATAGCGGAAGAGCGTAAGGTAGCAATCGGTCGCGATCAATGCCGCCAGAGGCGCCGGCATCTCGCGCCACGGACGCCGTGCGCCAAAGTAGAGCAGGCTGCCGGTAACAGCGGTAAAGCTCCACCACGGAGCGTGAGGAATCACGCGCGACAAAACAGCGACCAACACGAGCAAATATGCGGCCATCATTACCCCTTATGCGGATTCTTCCGGAGATTCCGGAATCAAGCAACGCCAACCACGAAACAAAAGACTTCTTTCATTCTGCGGTGCCCGCGTCCTTCGGTCAACCGTTGTTCTTCCACAGGAGCAACAAAATTTTCCGTCACGACAAATTGCAGCCGACCGCTCCAACCGCGGGAATCGCTGCGAAGACCTCTGTCGCTATCGCTCTTCGCGCCCGTCCATCGCCTCCCCGGCGTCTTCGCGCCCGTCGACAATGTAGACCCAGCCGCTCAGCGGCGCGTGCCCATGACTTCCGCGCGTGGCCAGAAACGAATAGTCGAAGCGCAGGTCGGTGAATTCGACCGTGGTCCAACTTCGGCCGGGCGGAAGGCTGGGAGGATCCATGCCCGGCGCCGGATCGGGGCCCAGATCGCGCACCACCGCCCACCTTCCCCAGTCGAGATAGGCGCGCCCAAGAGGCGTTTGCTTCGCCGCTTCGACCGCCGCGGTGTCTGCCGGTTTGTAGAGCACGTCATCATGCGGGTCGCTTTCGATCGAATCCGTGCGCGTGTTGATCTCTGCCGTCTGATAGAAATCTCTTGTCTCGACGATCGCGTGCCAGCGGAAGGGATTCATCGGGTAAGGCTCCGCTGTAACGCGCAGCGCAGGCTCGGCCGCGATGGGCGTATTCTCCAGCATTGCCAGCGCCTGGGCGTGCTCGGCCCAGCGCCAGCAACCCAGAAGCACCCAGCCGCAAAGCGCAAAGATCGCCCAGCCCCGTCCGCGAAACCGCTGCTTTCGCGCGCCGATCTCGCGGTCGGCAAGCCCCAGCACCCAGGGCATGAACAGCGCCAGAAACAGCAGCGCCCAGATCGCCGGCTCGGCGATGAACATGAAGCTGCCCGCGTACCAATGTGGATTGAAAGGGAAGAACGGCCGCACGCCGTAGTTGTTGGTCCAGTCGAGCAATATGTGACTTAGCGCCGCGATGAGCGCGGTTAAATAAAGCCAGCCCCAATGCACGCTCATTTCGTTCGTCATCCTGAGCGGTGGCGAAGCGGCCGCAGTCGCAGGAGTCGCGGTTGTCTTTGCGGCCCGCTCCTTGTCTCGCCGCTTCTTCCGCCGGCGGTCCACAAGCCATACCGCGCCCATCACAACGCCCGCCACCACCGGAGCTGCCCAGAACGTGTGCGTGATGCCGCGATGGTGTTTCAACTCCTCGACCGGCCCTGCAAATCCCCAGAAGACATCCACATCGGCGGCCTCGGCAGCCAGCACCGCGGCCAGCGTGGCGTAGGCCGTCTTGCGATTGAATCCGGCCCGCCCGATGCAGGCCCCTGTGAGGAAATGCGTGACAGGTTCCATGTGTCGCTTCGTCCAGCCTCGGCTTTTACACAGTGCAGGCCCACTCGCCCCCGCGCATCAGCGGTTCGGCCCTGCCCGACGCCGTAATTCCGTCAATATCCAACTCGCCGGAGCCGATCATCCAGTCCACGTGAATCAGGCTCTCGTTGGCGCCTTTCGCCGCGAGCGCCTCGGCAGACAGCTTTTCGCCGTCGCGCAGGCAGGGGGAGTACGACTGGCCGAGCGCGATGTGCGAGGCCGCGTTCTCGTCGAAGAGCGTGTTGAAAAAGACCAGCCCGCTCTGCGCGATCGGCGAGGAATGAGGAACCAGCGCCACTTCGCCCAGCCGCCGCGCGCCCTCGTCGGTGTCAATGAGTTTTTCAAGCACTTCCTGACCGCGCGTCGCGCGCGCCTCTAGAATGCATCCTTTTTCAAAGCGCACCTGAATGCCTTCAATCATCGTACCCTGGTGCGAGAGCGGCTTGGTCGCCGTGACGATGCCATCGGCGCGCTCCCTGTGCGGCGCGCTGAAGATCTCTTCCGTGGGGATGTTGGGAATGCAATAGACGCCGTTGCCCGCGGTCGTTCCTCCGCCGAGCCATAGATGATCGTCGGCGAGGCCGAGACGGAAATCCGTGCCCGGTCCGCGATACTGAAGCGCGAAGTATCGTTTTTCGTTCATGTAGGCCGCGCGCTTCCGCAACTCCGCGTCGTGCGCCCGCCAGGCGCTCACTGGATCTGCCGTGTCGATGCGCGATGTGGCGAAGATCGCCTCCCACAGACGGGCGAGCGCGATCTCCGGCGCGTCATCGGGAAACACCACGGCGGCCCACGCCGGCGTGGCGCCGGCCACGATCGTCCAATTGATCTCGTGGCGCGTGATGAGTTCGAGCGCCGGCCGGTAAGCCAGTGAGACGGCGCGATTGGCGCGGCCCACCTTTTCCGCATCTTCGTTCGAAAGCAGCGCAGGATTGGCTCCTGCAATGGCCAGGCGCGCCGCGCCGCTTCTGAACGCCGCCGCCATGCCGTCATACAGCCAATTGGCGGCCTTGTCGAAGCTCGCCTCCGGCGCATGCCGGTAGCGCAGCAATGTCGCCTCCTCGTCATTGAAGAGCGTGGTGACCAGCGAAGCGCCGGCGCGATAGGCGTGCTCGGTGATGCGCCGCGCCAGGGCGACGGAGTCGAGCGAGGCCGTCATCACCAGCTCCTGACCCGGCCTCAGGCCCAGTCCAACGTTCACGGCCAAAGAAGCCAGCAGATCCAGATTCTCAGTCTGTGTGTGTGCTGCAGGCGCAGTTGCGGATTCTGTCATTGCGTTGTTCTTCCCTCTGATTTCGCCGCGCGCGGCTCCATGCTTCGCCGGCCCATCGCCCGGATGTTGCTATTGTAGGCGGTCCGGGGCGCAATTCGCGCCGCGCATGAAACCGCAGGCCTGCCAAGTCTCCACGTCGCGCCAGAGACGCCGGCGCGCGGCTCCTGTTTCCTGCGCCTGTTTCCAACAGCCTGTGCGTCTGCGGACTGCCTGCTCGCGTCTGCCTCCACCTTGGCCTACAATCAAGGGTGCACAAAAAGGCTTGATTGATCCGGCCGGCAAGCCGCCTCTCAGTTTTTCATCCTTCTCGCAAAGAGACCGGGAGCGAGCGGGTTGTTGCGGAATCGAATCTCCGGATCGATGGGAAGGGCACATATCGTCATGTTGCGGATTCATCTTCATTGGGTTAAGAGGAGCATTTTGACCACTGGAATTACACTCTCTATGGCCGCTGCCGCCGCCACGGCGCAAACGCAGAAAGCCGCCGCCGCGTTTGGCCCTGACAACCCCTTTTACGCACCCAGCACACTGCCGTTTCACGCCCCGCCCTTCGACAAGATCAAGGACAGCGATTACCAACCGGCCATCGACGCGGGAATGGCGCAGCAGATCGAGGAAATCGAGGCCATCGCCAACAACCCCGCGCCGCCGACCTTCGAGAACACCATCGTTGCGCTGGAGCGCAGCGGCCAACTGCTCACCCGCGTCTCGTTGGCGTTCAACTGCGTCACTGGCGCCAACACCAACGACACGCTGCAGCAGGTGCAGGAGTACGAGGCTCCGCGCCTGGCCGCGCATCAGGACGCGATCTACCTCAATGCGAAGCTCTTTGCCCGCGTGAAGGCGATCTACGAACAGCGCGCCTCGCTTCATCTCGATCCCGAGGCGCTGCGGCTGGTCGAGTATGACTACCAGCAGTTTGTCAAGGCCGGCGCCAATCTCTCCGATGCCGACAAGGAGAAGCTGAGGAAGCTCAACCAGGAAGAGGCGTCGCTCGAGAACGAATTCACCAACAAGCTGCTCGCCGCCGCCAAGGCCGGCGCTTATTTCACCACCGATCCCAAGACCCTCGCCGGTCTCAGCCAGGCTCAACTGGCCGCCGCTGCCCAGGCCGCTGAGGGGCGCAAACAGCAGGGTTGGCTGATCCCGCTGCAAAACACCACGCAGCAGCCGGTCCTGGCATCCCTCACCGATCGCGCCACGCGCAGGACGATCTTTGAGAACTCGTGGAACCGCAACGAGCGCGGCGACGCCAACGACACCCGCAGCCTCATCGCCCGTCTCGCCCAGTTGCGCGCGCAAAAGGCCGCCCTGCTCGGCTACCCGAACTACGCGGCATGGGATCTGACCGACCAGATGGCGAAGACGCCCGAGGCCGCGAAGCATTTCCTCGATGCGCTTGTGCCTGCCTCGACGGCGCGCGCCGCCTCCGAAGCCAAGGAGATTCAGTCGCTCATCGACTCGCAGCATGGCGGCTTCACGCTTGATCCCTGGGACTGGGAGTTCTACGCCGATCAGGTGCGCAAGGCAAAGTACGACCTCGACCAATCCGAGATCAAACCCTACTTCGAGCTGAACAACGTGCTTCAGAACGGCGTCTTCTACGCCGCGCACGAGCTCTACGGGCTCACCTTCAAGGAGCGCAAGGACATCCCCGTCTACCAGAAGGACGTGCGCGTCTTCGAGGTTTACGACGCCGACTCGAAGCCCCTCGCTCTCTGGTACTGCGACTACTTCAAGCGCGACAACAAGAACGGCGGCGCGTGGATGGACGTGCTTGTCAACCAGTCGAAGCTGCTGGGCCAGCTTCCGGTTGTCTTTAATGTCGCCAACTTTGAAAAGCCCGCGCCGGGCGAGCCTGCGCTGCTTAGCTGGGACGACGTGACCACCATGTTCCACGAGTTCGGCCACGCGCTGCACGGGATGTTCGCCGACACCGTCTATCCGAGCCTCTCGGGCACGCAGGTGCCGCGCGATTTCGTCGAGTTCCCGTCGCAGTTCAACGAGCACTGGGCCAGCTACCCGGCGGTCTTCGATCATTACGCCCACAACTACAAGACCGGCGCGCCCATGCCCGCCGCGCTCAAGGCGAAGATTGAGAAGTCCAAGACCTTCAACCAGGGCTACGACTTCACGGAGATCCTGGCCGCCTCCGAACTCGATCTCGAGTGGCATACGCTTCCCGCGAACGCGCCGATCCAGAACCCGGATGTCTTTGAGACCGAAGCGCTCCAGCGCACGCACCTCGATCTGAGCTACGTGCCTCCCCGTTATCGCTCGACCTATTTTCTGCACATCTGGTCGAATGGCTACGCCGCCGGCTACTATGCCTATTCGTGGAGCGAGATGCTGGATGACAACGCCTTCCAATGGTTCCTCGACCACGGCGGCATGACGCGCGCCAACGGCGAACGCTTCCGCCGGATGGTGCTCTCGCGCGGCAACACCGAGGACCTCGAAAAGATGTTCGAGACGTGGCTCGGCGCCAAGCCCGGCATTGAACCGATGCTCAGGTTCCGCGGGCTGAATGGAGATTAGCGCGAGGCAAGGTCAAGAGGTTGGCGCAGGTGCCCTGCGTCCCGATTTTGGGGCGCGGGATGCCGCGATCCCATCACTATAATCCATAGCTATGACCGAGCCGGATGTCGCACGCAAGATCGAAGAACTGCGCCAGGAGCTGCGCCGCCACGAGCACCTCTATTACGTCCTCGACGCGCCGGTGATCAGCGATGCCGCCTACGACGCGCTGATGAACGAGTTGAAGCGTCTGGAAGCGGAGCACCCCGAGCTGGTAACGGCCGATTCGCCGACGCAGCGCGTGGGCGGCAAGCCTGCCGAGGGCTTCAAAAAGGCGCAGCACTCGCGGCCCATGCTCTCGCTCGACAACGCCTACTCGGCCGAAGAACTGGCTGATTGGGACCGGCGCGCGCGCGCGATGGCAGGGGATCTGCCGGTCGAGTACGCGGCGGAGCTCAAGCTCGACGGTCTCAGCGTGGCGCTGCGTTACGAGCCGGCCGTTGACGGCGGCGTGCGGCTCACGATGGGTCTTACGCGCGGCGACGGCCAGACCGGCGAAGACGTCACCTCGAACATCCGCACCATTCGCAGCGTGCCGCTATCGATCTCCGCCGACATCCTCCAAAAACTCCGCCTCCCGCAGGGGCAGGGAATCGAGGTGCGCGGTGAAGTGGTCATGCCCGAAGCGGCCTTTCTGCGCGTGAACGAGGAGCGCGATCGCGAAGGGCTGCCTGCCTTTGTGAATCCTCGCAACGCCGCGGCGGGAACCCTGCGCACGCTGGAGCCGTCGATCGTCGCCAGCCGCCGCCTGGTCTTCTTTGCCTACTTTCTGCTCGTCGAGGGCGAGTACTTCGCCGCCGGTCAGACGGCCACGCTCGAAACCCTCGCGGCCCTCGGCTTCCGTGTCAATCCGCATCGCAGGCGCGTGACCACGGTCGAAGAGATGATCAAGTTCATCGACAAGGCCGAAAGCGAGCGTTCGTCGCTCGGCTACGAGATCGACGGCGTGGTGCTCAAGGTCGATGCGCACGCGACGCAGCAACGCCTTGGCTCGACCGGCCGCGCGCCGCGCTGGGCCATCGCCTACAAGTTCACGGCCAAGGCAGGCGTGACGCGGGTCAACGG
>JABEBX010016900.1_pt1 | contig 16151 bp, 12 predicted proteins | sample 7245971 | NCBI WGS metagenome assembly JABEBX01 (sample SAMN14506365, study PRJNA622280) | hot springs metagenome | biome: hot spring [ENVO:00000051]|acidic hot spring [ENVO:00002120]; feature: spring [ENVO:00000027]|sediment [ENVO:00002007]; material: sediment environment [ENVO:01001048]... | reverse complement strand
CCGTTGAAGCTGGGGCTAATACCGCTCTGCGAGGTGCTGTTGGACGGATTGAGGGCGGGACCGGGGGCGGCGAGTTGCTGCTGGGCCTGCATGGCCGCACCAACCTCCGAGGAACCGCCGTTGGAGCCGGTCGACTGCCCGGGGGCCTGAGCGAAGGCCGCCTGAGCGGCCACCGCGAGCACCAGCAAGGCAATCACTCCCCTTAGAGTAATTTTCCTGTTGATGGGTATCCCATAAAGGGAGTGCGGTGGAGCGATTTCCCTGTTGATGGGTATCCCGGGAAGGTGTTCAGTGGCGTTTTCATTGGGGGAAAACGCCCATGGAGGTCGAAGCGCAGCATTGCACCTACAGGCAGATCGGTCCAGCGTTTTCATTGGGGAAAACGCCCATGAAAATCGAGGCGCCGGGTTACACCCACAGGAATATTCCTCCATTGCGCCACAGTAGGCGCTTCTTTGCACTCGGATCATATGTCTCATGCTAAATCGTCCGTTGAGTTTACCGCTCAACTTCGGCACCCCCAACGTGTCAAAGTAAGGGCTGATATGCCATTTAAAGAGATGCGGCGAGGATGATGTTGTATGCAAAACTTGCGTGGGATATCCACAGGAGATCTTCTTATCCATTCGTTCCAGCGAGGGAGCCGTTGACTCAGAGTGTTGCCTTGGGCTGTCCTATGCCGCGCCTTTGGCGCTTGGGTTGGCGGTGGTACAGGCGTTGTTTCTACCCAGCCCAGGTCGGCAAGACGGACTTGGATTGGGTGCCCTACGGGGCCGCTCCCGGAAGATGCTGATTAAACCGCTAAAACACAGAGAGGGTGCGGGCTTTACAATCATGGTTGCATGCAGGGAGCGCCTGCGGAGGATTTGAAGATGTTTCTAGGGATTGATGTTGGTACGGGCGGGACGCGCGCCATCCTGATTGACCGGGCCGGCAAGGTTCTGGCGACGCACGCCGCCGATCATGCGGCGATTCACTCTGAACATGTGGGATGGGCGGAGCAGGATCCGGAGGACTGGTGGAGGGCGACCAGAGAGGCGATTGCCGGAGTGCTGAAGGCGGCAGCGTCGGCAGGCCAAACGGCGACGGTGGAGTCCGTGGGGCTGACCGGCCAGATGCATGGGTGTGTGCTGCTGGACGCACAGGGACAGGTGCTGCGGCCAGCCTTGATATGGTGCGACCAGCGGACACAACCGCAGTGCGACTGGCTGACCGAGACGATCGGCTATGAGCGGCTGATCGAGTTGACGGCCAACCCGGCCCTGCCGAACTTTACCCTGACCAAGCTGCTCTGGGTTCGCGAACACCAGCCGGAGATCTTTGCCAGAATTGCGCATGTGCTGTGTCCGAAGGACTTTGTGCGGCTGCGCCTGACCGGAACCTATGCGATGGATATGCAGGAGGCCTCGGGGACGCTGCTGCTGGATGTCGTGCACCGGCGCTGGTCCACGGAGATGGCCGAGCGGACGGGAACACCGATGACTTGGCTGCCGGAGCTGTTTGAAGGACCGGAGATCTGTGCGCGAATCTCGGATACGGGAGCCGCCGCGACGGGACTCAAGCCGAGAACCCCGGTGGCGGCCGGCGCTGGAGACCAGGGAGCGGGCGCGGTGGGGATGGGGATTCTGCGCCCTGGGTCGGTGTCGGCGACGATCGGGACCTCGGGGGTGGTGTTTGCAGCGACAGCAGCGCTGCGCGATACCTTTTTCCCCTCCCGCTCCTATGACGATCTGGTGGCGCCGGCGGCCGAGGTTGCGCCCGGAAGCGATGGGCTGTTGTGGGCTCCGTACCTGTTTGGGGAACGGACGCCGCACCTGGACCCGGAGGCGCGCGCGGCATTTGTGGGAATAACGGCTTCCACGACCGCGGCGCACTTTGTGCGGGCGGTGTTGGAGGGTGTGGCGTTTTCCTTGAAGGACACATTTACGTTATTTGCGGAGCTGGGAATTCCGGTGAGGAATATCCGGCTGGGCGGCGGTGGAGCTCGCAACCCGCTATGGCGCCAGATTCAGGCCGACGTCTACGATCACGCGGTGGAACTGCTTGAGGCTGAGGAGGGTGGAGCGTTTGGCGCTGCCCTGCTGGCGGGCACAGGGGTGGGGGCGTGGGCGTCGGTAGAGGCGGCCTGCGAGGCGACGATACGGTCGGCCGAGGTGATCGTTCCGCGCAATGCGCGGGCGATGGCGGCTGGGTATGCACGTTATCGACGGATGTACCCGGCGTTGAAGACGATGGACTAACCAGCGGCGCCAGCGCTCGTCGTAGGATTAAGGCCATGAGTCTGCTGCTGAAGCCACGTCACGCGCCTGCTCTCACGGTTCTAACCCTGTTTGCAGGGCTCTGTTCCCTTCCCTTGACGGCGGCCGGGAGGGCGCAAACGAATGCCCCGCCCGCTGTGGCAACAGGACCGGGCGGGAGTATGCCGACCGTGCGGAGTTCGACGCAGAATCCAGCGATTGTACCCACGGATCGACTGTCGGTGGCGTGGTGGGCGGCGCGGCACCAGGCGGTGCTGGCGGCGGTGGCAAGTCATCCGGATACGCATCTGCTGCTGATCGGCGGCTCGGCGATCGGCAACTATGATGAGGATCTTGGGCCGAATAGGGACTTCCTGGCGATCTGGGATCATTACTACGCTCCGCGCAAGGCGCTGAACCTGGGCTTCAACGGCGATACGACGGCCAATGTGCTCTGGCGGTTGGACCATGGGGAGGTCGCGGGGCTGCATCCCAGGCTGGCCGTGGTGCTGATTGGGACCAACAATACGGGGTTTGCCGGGCAGACGGCGAAGCAGACCGAAGAGGGTATCGACGCAGTGGTGAAGGAGATCGAACACCGTCTGCCTGAGACCAGGATCCTGCTGCTAGGGCTATTACCGACCCAGCTGCCCTCAAAGGACAAGAACTTCGATGTGAACGCCTATCTGGGCAGTCACTATGCGGGGGGCGAGGATCCGATGGTCTCCTATATCGATATTGGCGTGGTGTTTTACGCGCAAGGCGAGTTGAACACGAGCTTGTACCTTGATCCCTCCCTCAACCCGCCGAAGCCGGCGCTGCACCTGAATTCCATGGGACAACGGATGATGGCTTCGGCCATCGAGCCGGCGGTAGCGCGGCTAATGGGCGACACGCCGATAGAGCCATTGCCGGTGCCGCTGCACAGCTCGATCATTTCCCAGAGAACCTCTGAATAAAGCAGCGCCCTGAAAGGTACGGGCCTTACAGGCTGCGGAAAAACTCGACGCTTTGAAAGGGCGCTTTAGCTTGAAGGGTACGGGCTGTAGCTTGAAGGGTACGGGCTGTAGCCCGTACATAAAGGCAGCAGAATCAGTGGGCTTTAGTCCCTGAGGGAACATGTATTTGGAGGTTTTCGCCCGAAACTGGACTTTTTCCGCAGCCTCTGAAGCCTCCGTATGGATAATCAGTCAGACGGACAACGGGGGGGGTGACCTCTGAGGGAAACCGCTCTAAGATAGAACGATGTCGACGTCGATTCGCACTGCTGTTGTAGGATATGGGTTTGCCGGCCGCATCTTTCACTCGCCGTTCGTCGATGCGACGCCGGGGCTGGAGCTGACGGCCATTGTGCAGCGCCACGGAGACACGGCCGCCGCGGATTATCCGGGAACGCGGGTTCTGCGCTCGGTGGAGGAGGCATTTGGCGACCCGGCGATCGATCTGATCGTGGTGGCTACGCCGAACGACTCGCATGTGGAGATGGCGCGGCGCGCGCTGGAGGCGGGCAAGCACGTGGTCATCGACAAGCCGATCGCGGGCAGTTCGGTCGAAGTGCGTGCGCTGATCGATCTCGCGACCCGGCAGGGGAAGATTCTGGCGCCGTTTCACAACCGCCGTTTCGATGGGGACTTTCTGACCGTCAAGAAGCTTGTCGACGAGGGCAGGCTAGGGCGGATCACGCTGGTGGACTCGCACTACGACCGCTTCCGCCCGATACAGCGGCCAAATACGTGGAAGGAGGCGGGTGGGCTGGCCAATGGACTGCTGTTCGACCTGGGACCGCACCTGCTGGATCAGGCGCTGGCGCTGTTTGGGACGCCACGGTCGATCACGGCGAGCATCCGGCGGGAGCGCGACGTGACCGTGATCGAGGACGCATTCGATATCGCGCTGGAGTTCGATGGGCCCGCGGGACACGGTCTGCGTTACGAGTGCCACGCGACGATGCTCGCGGCCGAGCCTGCTCCGCGCTTCCGGGTGCATGGAACTCTGGGAAGTTATGTGAAGTATGGGCTGGACCCGCAGGAGGCGGCTCTCCTCGGCGGCGCACGGCCCGGTGTTGCAGCCCCGTGGTTGCCGGAGGCGGAGTCCGCCTGGGGCACGTTGACCCTGGCGACGAAGGCCACAGAGCCGATCCAACTGGAGCGGACAAAGTTACGGACGGAGACGGGAGACTACAGACGCTTCTACGAGAATGTTCGCGATACTCTGCTGGGCAAGGCGAAGCTGATCGTCTCCCCGGAGGACGGCTTCCGGTCGATTCGTGTCCTGGAGCTGGCCTTGCAGTCGAGTGATCAGAATCACACCCTAAAGGTGGAGTTCCCGGCGTAAACTAACCCTGTATGGCTAAGCAGAAATCCAATTCGATCGCAAAGTTCGTCGTCGCGGGAGCCGTGATTCTGGGAACCATTCTATGGCTCTCGCTCTCCGCCGCTGCGAACACGAAGAGCTACTATGTCACCATCGGCGAACTGCAGACGATGGGCAACAAGGCGTACAAGGTGAACTTGCGCGTTGCGGGCAATGTGGAGCCAGGCAGTATTACGCGCTTCGGACCGAATGCGGACTTTACGCTGGTGGAGAAGGACAAGACGCTGCGCGTCAAGTATGAGGGCGCGGAGCCTCCGCCGGACGAGTTCAAGGACAATGCCCAGACGCTGGCCGTAGGCACCTATGGGCGCGATGGGACGTTCTATGCGACGCAACTGCAGGCCAAGTGCGCCAGCAAGTATGCGCCGGCCAAGCCGGGCGCGGCGCCCACCGGGGATGTCGCGGCACTGGCGCCCAAGGCGTAGCCAGAGCGCACAGTACGGCGAATCGAGTCTTTCCGCGGCTTGGAAAGCCCCTTCCCCCACTCATCCATGCGCAAAGAATGCGTGTGGATGAGGAACGCATCGTTTCGGAATGTCCATCAACTCTGAAAATTCCTATACTGCGGGGTCGTAGTTGAGGTTTGGACCTAGCCAGCGCTCGATCTCGGCGACGCTCATCTCCTTGCGGGAGGCGTAGTCCGCAACCTGATCGCGATCGATCTTGCCGAGGCTGAAGTAGCGTGAGTCGGGGTGCGCGAAGTAGAGGCCGCTGACGCTGGAACCGGGCCACATGGCGAAGGACTCGGTGATCTGGATGCCGGTGTTGGCCTCCACCTGGAGCAGCCGCCACAACACGCCCTTCTCGGTATGATCGGGGCAGGCGGGATAACCTGGAGCGGGGCGGATGCCGCGATATCCTCCCTGAATCAGCTCGCCGGGGGTGAGGTTCTCTGAGCGGCCGTAGCCCCACTGGTCGCGCACGCGCTTGTGCAGGTACTCGGCGAAGGCTTCGGCGAGGCGGTCGGCCAGGGCTTCGGCCATGATGGCGCTGTAGTCGTCCTGGGCGGCGCGGAAGCCGTCGCAGATCTCCTTGAGGCCGATGCCGCTGGTGACGGCGAAGGCGCCGATGTGGTCGGCGAGACCGGTGTCCCTGGGAGCGATGAAGTCGGCGAGCGAGCGGCAGGGCTCGTTGCCCTCGCGATGGGCCTGCTGGCGGAGGAAGTGAAAGCGCTCGCGGGGGGTGGTGCGCGTCTCGTCGCTGTATATCTCGACGTCGTCGCCAATGGCATTGGCTGCGAATAAGCCGTAGACGCCCCGCGCGGTGAGGAGCTTTTCTGCGACGATGCGATCGAGCATGAGATTGGCATCGTGGAACAGCTTGCGGGCTTCGGCGCCGTGGTCTGCGCGCTCTGTCTGCTCGCCCTGCTCATTCGATTCGAGAATGCGCGGGTAGATGCCTTTCATCCCCCAGGCATGGAAGAAGGGCGACCAGTCGATGTACTCGCGCAGCGTGGCGAGCGGGAAGTTGTCCAGGACCTGGATGCCGAGGGCTTCAGGGGTGGGAATATCTTCGGCGCGCCACACGATGGGCGTGCAGCGCTCGCGTGCTGTGCCGATGGGAACGACGGGCTGGCGGGGCGCCGCGTGCGACTGACGGATGGCTTCGTACTCGGCCTTATGTCTGGCGATGAACTCTTCCCTGCCGTCGTCGCTGAGCAGGCTGGTGGTGACCGGCACAGCGCGGCTGGCGTCGAGCACATGAACCACCGGCTGACTGTAGTGCGGCTCGATCTTGACCGCCGTGTGGGCCCGGCTGGTGGTGGCGCCACCGATGAGCAGGGGTGTCTTGAAGCCCTGGCGCTCCATCTCTTTGGCCACGTGCACCATCTCGTCGAGCGAGGGCGTGATGAGGCCGCTGAGTCCGATGATGTCCGCGTTCACCTCGCGGGCGCGCTCGAGGATCTTCTCGCAGGCGACCATCACGCCCATGTCGATGACCTCGTAGTTGTTGCATGCGAGTACAACCCCCACGATGTTCTTGCCGATGTCGTGAACGTCTCCCTTGACCGTGGCAAGAACGATCTTGCCCTGCGCTTTGACGGTCTGGCCGGAGGCTTGGAGCGCGAGCTTTTCGGCCTCCATGAAGGGTGTGAGGTGAGCGACGGCCTTCTTCATCACGCGCGCCGACTTGACGACCTGCGGAAGAAACATCTTGCCCGCTCCGAAGAGATCGCCGACGACGCTCATGCCATCCATCAGCGGTCCCTCGATGACCAGCAGAGGACGTCCGAGCTTGACGCGAGCCTCTTCGGCGTCGAGTTCGATGTAGGTGTCGATTCCCTTCACCAGCGCGTGCGAGAGTCGCTCTTCGACGGTGCCGTTGCGCCACTCCTCGGTCTTTTTTTCGCTGACCGTGCCGGCTGCAACTGCCGCGTTGGCCGCGTTCTTGAGGGTCTCGCCATACTCGACCAGGCGCTCGGTCGCGTCCGGGCGGCGGTTGAGCAGCACGTCTTCAACCAGTACTTTTAGGTCCGGCTCGATCTCCTCGTAGACCTCCAGCATGCCGGCGTTGACGATGCCCATGTCCATGCCGGCGGCGATGGCATGAAAGAGGAAGGCGGAGTGCATGGCCTCGCGGACCTGGTTGTTGCCGCGAAAGCTGAAGGAGATGTTGGAGACGCCGCCGCTGACCTTGGCGTGGGGAAGGTTGGCCTTGATCCAGCGCGTGGCGTTGATGAAGTCAACCGCGTAGTTGTTGTGCTCCTCCATGCCGGTGGCGACGGTAAGGATGTTGGGATCGAAGATGATGTCTTCCGGCGGGAAGCCGACCTGATCGACCAAGATTCTGTAAGCACGTTCGCAGACGCGGATCTTCTCGTCGTAGTTGGCCGCCTGCCCCTGCTCGTCGAAGGCCATGACGACGGCCGCGGCGCCGTATTTGAGGACGGTGGCGGCGCGCTGGCGGAACCTCTCCTCGCCTTCCTTGAGCGAGATGGAGTTGACGATTCCCTTGCCCTGCAGGCACTTGAGCCCGGCCTCGATGACCTCCCACTTGGACGAGTCGATCATGAAGGGGACCTTGGCCACCTCGGGCTCGCTGGCCAGCAGTTGAAGGTAGCGGCTCATCGCGGCAACGCCGTCAATCATGCCCTCGTCCATGCAGATGTCGAGAATATTGGCGCCGTTCTCAACCTGCTGCCGCGCGATCGCGACGGCCTCCTCAAACTTGCCCTCCTTGACCAGACGCGCAAACTTCGGCGAGCCGGCGACGTTGGTGCGCTCGCCGATCAGGATGTAGACGCCGGCCTGCTGCGTGAAGGGCTGGCTTCCAGACAGGCGCAAGGGACGCGGCGGCGTGGGCCCAGTCGTGGCCACAACTCCGGAGGGGCTTGAGGGCTGTGCGATCGACCGGCTCAAGCAGCCACCTCACCCGATTGGAGTTCGGGGATATCTCGAGGAGGCATGCCGTCGAGCGCCTTCGCGATGGCGGCGATGTGCTCGGGCGTGTTGCCGCAGCAGCCACCGGCGATGTTGATGAGGCCTCCGCGCGCGAAGTTGCTCAGGGAACGCGCCATGTCGCTGGGGCCAAGATCGAAGCCGGTGGGCGAGAGCGGATTGGGCAGGCCGGCGTTGGGGTAGCAGGAGATGGCCACACTGGCCTTCTCGGAGAGTTCGCTGAGGAAGGGATACATCAGGTCCGGGCCAAGCGAGCAGTTGAGACCGACGGAGAGCGGGTGGACGTGCTGGACGGCGTTCCAGAAGGCCTCGGTGGTCTGCGCGGAGATGAGCGTCTCTCCGCCACGGCCGACGGCGGCGGAGATCATGATGGGAAGTTCCTTGCCGGCATGGGCCAGACCATCCTCGTCAAAGACCTCGCGGATGGCGACCAGCGCGGCCTTGGCATTGAGGGAGTCGAAGATGGTTTCAACCAGCAGCAGATCGACACCGCCGGCGATAAGCGCACGCACCTGGTGGGCGTAGGCGGACTTTACCTGATCGAAGGTGACGACGCGAAAGCCCGCATCGTCAGCGTCGGGCGAGTTGGAGAGTGAGACCGTGAGCGGGCCGATGGAGCCGGCCACGAAGCGCTGCCGGCCAGTGGCGTTGGCGATGCGATCAGCCCACTCGCGGCACTGGCGCGCGGAGGTTTCGTTGATGTCCCAGGCAATGCGATTGAGCGCTGCATCCTCGATGATCTTCTGGTAGAACGCAGGATCCTTGCGGCCGCCATGCTCGCGGGGATCGTCAACGAAGAACTCGCTCTGGGTGATGCTGGTGGCGCCGAAGGTGTTGGTCTCGATGATGTCGGCGCCGGCCTCAAGAAAGCGGCGGTGAATGTCGCCGATCATCCCAGGCTGGGTGAGCGAGAAGAGGTCGCCGTTGTTGAGCAGATCCTTGGTGGCGTTCTTGAAGCGGTCTCCGCGTATATCAGCCTCTTTCATGCCGTAGGTGCGGATGGTGGTGCCCATGGCCCCATCGAGGATGGCAATGCGGTCTCGCAGGATGGTTTCGAGGGGGTGGCGTCCGCTCTGGTTCATGTCAAACTCCGTTTACCGCAAGACTCGTCGCTCGGTTCGCCGTACGGGGGCTTCGCGCTCATCGCACGACGGCGAGCCGTTATGGCTCGCCGCGCACATTGAATCTAAAGGTTTAGGTTCTATGCGAGCACTTCAAGCTCTTCTTTAGCTGAGTGCGGGAGAGCCGTCGGCACTGGGACCAGCAGATCTTCCTTGCGCATGATCATGCTGGTGGCGTTCAGCCTGGCCAGTTCGAAGCCGTGCCCATGCGTGATGGCATCGGTGGGGCAGGCTTCCACGCAGTAACCGCAGAAGATGCAGCGGTTGTAGTCGATGTTGTAGACCTTGGCATAGCGATCCGCGGATGAGATGCGAGTCTCGGAGGTGTTATCGGCAGCCTCGATATAGATGCAGTTCGAAGGGCAGGCAGCAGCGCAGAGGAAACAGGCAACGCACTTTTCGAGGCCGTTTTCATCGCGTCGTAACTGATGCTTGCCACGAAAACGGTCCTGGAACTGCGCTCCGCGCATCGGCCCCTTGCCGTCCGGATAGTTCTCCACCTGGCTTGGCTGAAAGCCTTCCCTCAGGGTGATGCTCATTCCCTTAACGACAGCGGCGACATTGCGAACGATCGACATAACAGCATTATACGTCGGTTTCAAAAGCCGATAGAGCATTTTCCCTGTAGGTGTAGCGTGGGACTTCGATATTTATGGGCGTTTCCCCCAACGAAAACGCTGGAGCGATTTCCCTGTAGGTGCAATGCCGCGCCTCGACGTCCATGGGCGTTTTCCCCCAATGAAAACGCCTCTGAATACCTTTCCGGGATACCCATCAACAGGGAAAAATGCTCGAAACGCCCCTGTACGCTTTCTTCTTTCCTCCTCCAGCCTCATCCCGGCAGGCATGTTTGGGGTCAAGATTCATGGCATTCTTTGCTCGCCAGGCTGGCCAGAAGGTACCCTTGGAGCATGACGATGCTGACGCTCCGCCTTAAGCCCTGTATAACCGCCGCCTCGGTGGTTGCTGCCGTGATCCTCGCTGTTTCGCCGGTTGCCGCGCCCGCGCAGACCGACGCTATGCCGCCGCAGACCACGGCGCCCGTGCCCATGGCCCAACATCCAGTGCCACCCTCCCGGTCGGTCGCTCTGGAGTTTGCAGGCAAGAGCATGAGTGTCTCCGTGGGGGATCTGCTGAACATGCCGCAGGTGACGGTACAGGTGAAGAACGTGTACCGGGGCGGCGTGGAAGAGACTTACACCGGGCCGCTGCTGTCGAATGTGCTGGAGAGGATTGGCCTGAAGGCTACGCGCGAGACGCAGTCATTGATCTTGCATAGCGTGATCGTGGCCACCGGGATGGACCACTACTATGTTCTGTACTCGGCCGCCGAGGTAGAGCCGCGGTTCTCGAACGGCACGGTGATTGTGGCAGTGATGAAATCAGGGCTGCCAAACTCCACCGGCGGCGACATCGAGCTGATCAACACGGAGGGAGCCATTCCGGCGCGCTGGGTGCATGGGCTGATGGGGATCTCCGTGATGTCGCTGGCGCCGCAGAAGTAGAGCGGCAGCGGCAACGACGACCGCGCTTGTCTACCGCAGCGCTTCTCTACCGCAACTCTGCCTTCATGACGCCAAACTGGCTGAGGGTATCGATCAGGCCGCCGACCAGATCGTGATCCGGGGCAACCGCGCGGGCCTGCTGGATGGGGCCGTTGCCGATGGGGGCGTTGGCTTGATCGATGGCCGCGCGAAGTTTGCGGGCAACGGCGAGATCGAAGCCTTCGCTGATCCAGACCGTTCTGCCCGTCAGGGCAAGAAATACGTCGCCCTCTTTGGTGGAGTAGACGCGCTCGTCATCCTCCTCCTCATCTGCCCGGCGGCGCGTGAGGCTGTCATACTGGCGAGGCATCTCCTGCTCGAAGACATCAAAGAAGCTGCGGGCGGAGTCCTCATTCTTCCACTGCGAGCTGTAAAGCAGAGCCAGTGAGGCGGTGGTCTGTTTCTCGGCGGCGGGAACGGGCCGGTCGCGGAGATAGGCCTCCGGCGTCATGATCTGGAAGCTGGTGCTGGGTGGTGCATCGAGGACGCCGGCGAAGGCGCGATCGACGCCGGCCTGCCTCAGAATGGCTTCCTCAAAGGCCAGGCCGGCGGTGTACGGGAACAGCAGGGACTCCTGGAGGACGAGCGGAGCGCGCGCCAGGATGGGCGAGTCGGACATGTCGCCGCTGTTGGACTCCAGTTGCCGCGCCAGCCCTGGTGCATTCCGCAGGGTCTTGCTGGGGTGGCCGGGCGGGCCAGACTGGGCGAGCATGTAGTCGGCGAAGCTGACCATGGCCTGACCTTCGAGCACGGCCTCCCGCGCGGTGTCGGTATCGTCGTTGGCGATGTGCAGGTTGTCCTGCTTGACGTTTTTGGCGATGCCTGCAATCTCCTGGTTGTCCCACTTTTCCAGATCAACCTTCTGGTCCTGGAGGGCATGGGTGATCTCGTGCGCCATGACGGGCTTCTGCTCCTCGATGGGTACCCAGTCCAGCAAGGTCATCTGCTTGGTCTTGTCATCGTAGTAGCCGGCGATCTGTTCGGTCATCAGACTGAGCAGGAAGGGGCGCAGATGGAAGTCTCTGTCCAGCAGGCCGAACTTCTTGAGCACCAGTTCACTGCGCTCCATGCGCCTGACGCTCTTGTCCCGATCAAACTGCTTGCGCAGTTCGGCGTTGACGGCATCACGCGAGATGAACTTGCACTTGACGGCATGCTCGATGGGCAGATGCGTGTCCTTGCTGACAAAGTGCAGGATCTGATCCTCCGCGCGGAGCAGTTGCTGCTTCTGCTGCTGGGTGAGGACAGTATCGGTGGTGACCGTCAAGCCGGCGTCCACTGCGGGCGATCTCTGTCCGCTGGGGTCGGAGCCGCCAGTTGTGGCTGCGGGAGGCGTACCCATTCCGCCATCCGTGCTTGCCTGCGCCGTCGCGCTGCCCACGCCGAAACCCAACAGAACACATGCCGCAAAAACTCTTTCCCAGATCAAACCGCCTCCGAACAAGCAACTACCATGGGTCTTAGTGTACGCAATCGCAGCCACGCGAGCAGCAGGTGGGTATACGTCCTTGAGCGGTATGGGCCCCGACGGGATATTCTTACAATGGACGAGGATATAGCGGTTGGGGCGAACAAGCCTCCCAGGAAGATTTGAATGGCAACAGAACAGAGCCAATTTCAGGCGCTCGGCGACGAGCTTGCGACGCTGCGTGGGGGCGTGGGATATACCACCATCACCGGCCGGGCGTTCTTGCGCGTGACCGGCCCGGATGCCACACGCTGGCTCAATGGGATGGTCAGCAACTCTGTGCAGGCGCTGGCTCCGGGCGAAGGTTCCTATAGCTTCCTGCTGAACGCCCAGGGGCGCATCCTGGGGGATGCGACGGTGTATCGCGAGACGATGACCGAGCCGGCGGAGTTTCTGCTGGCTACAACCGCCGCGCAGGCCGACACGCTGCGCGAACACCTGGACCACTTCATCATCATGGACGATGTGGAGCTAACGCCCGCCTGCACGGACGAAGCTGGACTCATGATGGTGGGCAAGGAAGCTGCCTCGGCGCTGGCCGGATTGGGTCTGCCGGCGATGGAACCGCTACGGATGGCGCATGCGGATACCGGGCACGGGACGGTGCTGCTGCTGAGTCCGCTAAGTGGGCTGCTACCAGCCTTCGAGCTTTGGGGAGCGTCTGCTACCATTACTGCCCTGCGCAACCACCTGTGCAACGGTCTGCCAGCCGGGCCGCGCGGGGAGCTGAGGCTCTCCGAGGTGTCCGCCGCGGCCTTGGAAGCCTTGCGGCTGCTGGAGGGACGACCGGTCTACGGGCAGGACATCCACGACCGGGACCTGCCCCAGGAGACGTCGCAGACCCACGCCCTGCACTTTGCCAAGGGATGTTATCTGGGCCAGGAGATTGTCGAGCGCATCCGCTCGCGCGGCCAGGTGCACCGGCGATTTACGTCGTTTCGGCTGAGCGGTGATCTGCCCGTGTCGATTCCTGCGCCGTTAGAGGCTGGCGGCAAACCCGCCGGCGAGATCACCAGCGCGGGAATGATTCCGCTGGCTGAAGGTTCAGAGATGATTGCGCTGGGCTACGTCCGGCAGGAGGCGCTGGATGCCAGGCAGGAGCTTGCCTATGCGGGTGGCACCGCGATTGTGCATCGTGCGTTTGCTCCCGCGGGTTAGCATCAAAGAATGAGCAAGATGCAAGATAGAACCTGAACCATCCAAGGATGAGCGGGTTTACGCGGGAAGCACGCGGGAAGATGGAGAGTTGGAAAGAAGAGAATATGGCAGATATCAAAGAGTTCGTGATCAATGATCGTCGCAAGTTCACCGCGGAGGGGGAGATACGCCCGGATCTTCCGCACCCCGCGCCACGCCCAGAGGAAACCGCTGCGGAGCCGCCGCGGACGGAGACGGTAAAGCCGGCTGAAGGAATCGAACCCGCGGAGTACGCAAAGCTGATCGAGCCCAAGGGGCCGCGAGCCGCACCTTCGCCGGTTGCAGAAGAGGACGTACTGGACGAGGAAGAACTGCTGGCGCCTACGCCCGAGCAGGGGGAGCAGGCGAAGCGAGCGTTTGACGCCACGGTCGACCGGCTCGACACCGTCATTCGAGCCACCAATCCGGGGATGGAACGTGCGCCGGAGATTACGTTTGAGCGAGTGATCCAGTCGCTGTACATGCAGGCGCTGCTGCAACTGGGAGGCTCGGCTGCTCCGGGTCAGCAGCCGCGGGTGGACATCCTCGGAGCACGGCAGACCATCGATATGCTGGGGATTCTGGCGGAGAAGACCAATGGGAACCGCACAGAGGCCGAGACCAGGCTGCTGGATACCGCGCTATTCGAGTTGCGGATGGGCTTCCTTGAGGTGACTCAAACGCTCTCACAGCAGGCGGCGGCGCGGCAGTCCGGTAGTGGTGTTCCGCCGGTGCCGGGAGGACCGAGCATCGTTCGCTAGAGCAATTTCCCTGTAGGTGGTTCGCGGCGCCTCGACGTTCATGGGCGTTTACCCCCAATGAAAACGCCACTGAACACCTTCCGGGATACCCAGCAACAGGGAAATCGCTCCACCGCACGCCCTCTCCGGGATATCCATCAACAGGAAAATTGCTCCAGTCAGCACGAAGGGACGATCAGGTCAGGTATGGAAGCTACGCTCACTTTTCTCGGAAGTGGAACATCCATGGCGGTTCCTACGCTCGGCTGCACCTGTGCGGTGTGTGCTTCGGCGTATGTGGCAGGATCGCCAAACCGGCGTACGCGGCCCTCGGTGCTGGTCGCGTACGGCGGTCACAACGTGGTCATCGACACCGGACAGGATTTTCAGGTGCAGGCGGTGCGCGAGAAGCTGCAATCGGTGGATGCCGTGCTCTACACGCATGGGCACGCCGATCATGTGCTGGGGATGGACGACCTGCGCCCACTCAGCTTTGCGCATGCGGACGGGCTTCCCCTCTATGCCGATGCCGCGACCGCGGATGTCATTGAGAGAATCTTCGAGTACACGTTTCGCACCAGCGATCGCTACCCGACCAGCGCGCGCGTCACGCTGCATCGTATTCCAGCGGTTGCGGGCTTCGAGGTTCCGCTGTTTGGCGCGACGTTTGTGCGCGTGCCCGTGACGCATGGGCGGGACACAATCGCCGGATACCGCTTCGGCGATGCCGCCTACCTTACGGATATGAGCGACATCCCGGAGGAGAGTTTTGCGCTGCTGAAGGATCTGGACATCCTGGTGCTCGGGTTACAGATACTCCTTGATGCAAATCTATCGCTCACTCGCCGAACTCGGCTCCTTTCCATCCTCTGTGGTTACCATTGGAAACTTCGATGGGGTGCACCGCGGCCATCGCATGGTCATCGCGTCCGTACTGGAGCGAGCGCAGGCGATGCATGCCCGCTCCGTTGCGGTCACCTTCGATCCTCACCCGGCACATGTGTTGCATGCGGGCTCACGGCTGCCGTTGATAGCGCCGCTCCATGAAAAGCTGCGACTGCTGGACGCGACCGGACTGGACGCGATACTGCTGCTTCCCTTCACGGAAGAGTTGCGGCATTGGACGGCGCTCCACTTCGCCCAGCGCGTGCTGCGCGATGGTCTGCATGCGGTGGAGGTCCATGAGGGCGAGACGTTTCGCTTTGGCTATCAGGCGGAGGCGGACGTCGTGGGATTATTCGATCTGGGGCGCGAGCTTGGCTTTGCGGTGCGAACCTATGTGCCTCGGATGGTGCGCGGTGCGGCGATCTCTTCCAGCCGCATTCGCGCCGTGGTCGCAGCCGGCAGACTTGCAGAGGCACGTGCCCTGCTGGGACGCTCCTTCTCCGTGCACAGCAGGCCGGAGCATGGGCGCGGACATGGCACGCGCTATACCGTGCCGACGATCAACCTGGCGCCTTACGAGGACTTGCTGCCGGCGCATGGCGTCTACGTGACGACACTACGCATCGGGCCGCGCGATGGTGGCGCGCGCACGTTTCGAGGTGTCACCAATGTGGGCAACCGGCCGACCTTTGGCGCCGATTCCTTTGCGGTCGAGTCGCATCTGCTGGACTTCGAACCCGTCGACATGGACCAGCGGACACCGCTGGAACTCACGTTCCTGAAGCGTCTGCGCTCGGAACGGCGATTTGACTCTACCGAGGCCCTGCGCGATCAGATTCGGGTGGATGTGCAGCGGGCGCAGCGCTACTTTGCGCTGGCCGACGCTCTCCAGGTTCCGTGCCATGGCGCGCTGATCGGCTAATTTTCTGCCAATGGGTTCTTAGAGGCTGTTTACGATTTCGCTTAGAGGGTCTTTGCTCTGAAAGGGCGCTTTAGCTTGAGGGGTACGGGCTTTAGCCCGTGCCTAAAGCCGCGCCCTTTCAAGGCAATAGACCCCCTCGGCAAGATCTAGTTTCTGGTGAGTCCGCTCATGGGCCTTCGGCCCCCTCGATAGAGTCAGAAACTTGCTTGTGGTGAGGCAGTGTCTCTCCAGTGCTCCCCGAAATCTGTCATCCTGAGCGAAGCGCGTAGCGCGTAGCCGAAGGACCT
>JABEBX010016829.1_pt1 | contig 16180 bp, 10 predicted proteins | sample 7245971 | NCBI WGS metagenome assembly JABEBX01 (sample SAMN14506365, study PRJNA622280) | hot springs metagenome | biome: hot spring [ENVO:00000051]|acidic hot spring [ENVO:00002120]; feature: spring [ENVO:00000027]|sediment [ENVO:00002007]; material: sediment environment [ENVO:01001048]... | reverse complement strand
CTGCCGTGGGGCAAGCGGCAGTTGATGATCAGCGGTCCCAACACCGGCGGCAAGACGGTGGCGCTCAAGACCGCGGGCCTGCTTGCGCTGATGGCGCAGGCGGGCCTTCCCGTGCCGGCCGCCTCCGCCCATCTCCCTCTCTTCACCGGTGTCTATGCCGACATCGGCGATGCGCAGTCGATCGAGCAGAACCTCTCCACCTTCTCGGCGCACATCGTCCACCTGGAACGTATTGCGCATGAGGCGGATACGCGCTCCCTGGTGTTGCTGGACGAGTTGGGTTCGGCCACCGATCCCGAGGAGGGCGCCGCGCTGGCGGTGGCGGTGGCGGAGTACTTCCTGCGCCGGGAGGCGTGGTGCCTGATCACGACCCACCTCACCTCTTTAAAGGTGTATGCCGCCACGCATGAGGGCGTCTTGAACGCCGCGGTTGGGTTTGACGAGGCGGCGCTGGCGCCTACCTACGAGCTCCGGCTTGGGGTTCCGGGCGCGTCCGCGGGGCTGAACATCGCTGCCCGGCTGGGGCTGGACCCGGAGATCGTCGCCCAGGCGCGGGCGCGGATGACCACCCAGCAGGTGGACATTGGCCGGTTTCTGGATGAGCTGCATGCGCAGCTAACGGCGGCCGCCGCGGAGCGGGAACAGCTTGCCGCCCGGGAGCGGGATCTCGCCCGCCAGCGGCTGTGGCTCGAGCAGGAGGGCCGCACCGAGCAGCAGGCGCGCACCCGCGAGCTGGAGCGCCAGCTGAAGAGCCTCATCGAAGACCTTGAGTCGCAGTTGCGCGAGACGGCGAAGGCCATCGACGACAAGACGGCCGCGCAGAAGATCGCTCGCGACTCCGCGCTGCGCGTTGCCCGGCTCAGGCGCGAGTTCTCCGAGAGGTTCCAGACCGCCATCGAGGAGCATAATGCCGCGGGCGGCGGAGAATCGGCCACGGCACCGGCCCAACGCCGCCGCGAACCGCATCGTGAAGCCAGACCCGGAGACATCGTTCGTCTCAAGTCGCTGAACCGCGAGGGCCGCGTCGTGCGCGTGATCGATGCCAGAACCCTGGAGGTCGCTCTGGGGTCCATGAAGACCCGCGTACCCGCAAGCGATGTGGACGAGATTCTCAGCCTGGCGCAGAAGCCGCTCGATGCCGTCAAGCACCGCGGAGGCATCACGGTATCCACGGTGGAGGACTCCGGCTATATGAGCTCGGAGATCAACGTCATTGGGCGCACAGCGGATGAGGCGGAGAGCGAAGTGGAGCGATTCCTCGAGCGCGCCTTTCTCGCCGGCTTGCCGCGTATCCGGGTGGTCCACGGAGTGGGCATGGGCATCCTTCGCCGTACCCTGCGAGAGTTCCTCCACAAACATCCGCACGTTACCTCGGTCTCCGAGCCTCCTTACAACGAGGGTGGTCAGGGCGCGACCATCGTGGAACTGCGTCAGTGAAGGAGCCGTAGCGGAGGATCCGCTGTTGTCGCTGCACGGGTTTTTGAGCCATTTTCCTGTTGATGGGTATCCCGGAGAGACCGTGCGGTGGCGTTTTCTTTGGGGAAAACGCCCATGGAGGTCGGGGCGCCGCAAACCAGCTACAGGAAAATTGCACGTGTCCTTGCCTTTCTCCCCTACCCTCTACCCCCTGTATTTTGTTTTTCGGCCCCTTTTTGCCTCCCAATTCGGGGCGCGATTTCCCCGTTCGCTGCAAAATATCCCCGTTCGCTGCTTAGAGAAGGACTTCGCGCCCCAACTCTCCTACCCTGAACGTGCGAGAGGTGCTGCGTCAGATCGCGCAGACCCTCACGGGTGAACCGCTGCAAGCGCCTTCAAGCGTTTTGAGGCGCCCAATCGGGCGGGGAAACAAGCAAGGAATCAAGCTGGGCATTACGCTGAGCATTAATTTTGGAATGATACCCCGCCGCGCTCGACCTTGGTGGCGAACCTTCAGGAGACAATAAAATGGGAAAAGCAACGAAGCTTTTTGAAAAAGGCATAGTCCTTGGCGCAAAGGCCGGTTGGAGTGTGTTTAGCAAGCTGAACTCGATTAGCCCCAACAAGAGCTTTACGCCCAAGTGGTCGGATAAGCCGCTGCTGAAGTCCTACCAGAAGGAGAAGCCGCCCCTCGGCTGGCCACGTACGACCGACTCGCTGTGTCCCAAGTGCGTGCCGCAGATCCGGCAGCAGATTGTGGATGGCAAGCTACCTCACGAGATCCTGCTCAACGAGAAGGTTGGCGAGATCAAGGCGCAGATCATTGAGCGCGATGGCCAGATCCTGATGGTGAAGGATTGCCCCATCCACGGCCACTTTGAGGATCTCATGTCGATCGACACGGCCTTCTTCAGGCATCTGGAAGAGACCTTCCCGGGCCGCGACATCCGCGCCCACAACGACGACAAGCTACACCATCACGGCACGTCCACGGTGACGCATGGCCGTGGAGCTGTGCTCACCATCGACCTCACCAACCGCTGCAACATGATGTGCGATCCGTGCTTCATGGACGCCAACCAGGTTGGCTTCGTGCATGAGCTTACGTGGGACGAGATCAAGACCATGCTCGACAACGCGATCACCGTCAAGCCAAAGCGCCAGATGTCGGTGCAGTTCTCCGGCGGTGAGCCGACGCTGAGCCCCTACTTCCTGGACGCCGTCGCGTACGCTCGCAAGGTCGGCTATAACTCCGTGCAGGCTGCGACCAACGGCATCGAGTTTGCCAAGTCCAAGGAGTTTGCAAGGGCGGCCGCCGAGGCGGGCCTGCGCTATGCCTACCTGCAGTTTGACGGTATCGGCAACGCCGCCAACAGTCACCGCAAGGTTGGCAATGCCTTCGACGTCAAGCTCCAGGCCATCCATAACCTGCACGAGGCCGGCGTGGATATTGTGCCGGTAACCACGATCATCAACGGCATCAATAACGAGCAGGTTGGACGCATCATTGAGTTTGCCCTCGATAACCCCAAGAAGATCAACTTCCTGAGCTTCCAGCCGGTGAGTTTCACGGGCCGCGATGAGGCGATCTCCGACGAGCGCCGCAAGGCGCAGCGCTACACGCTGAGCCACCTGGCGCACGACGTGAAGAACCAGACCGGCCTGGGCGAGCCCGCCCGCGACTGGTTCCCCATCAGCTTCATGTCCACCTTCACGGATTGGGCTGACCTGGTGCATGGACCCGAGCACGAGTGGGGTCAGCTCACCTGCGGCTGCCACCCGAACTGCGGTATCGGCATGGCGCTGATGATCGATAAGGAGACCAAGGAGGCGGTGCCTGTGACGGCCTTCCTGAACGCCGAGCGCCTGGCCAAGGATATCGCCCGGGTGAATGATGCGGCTCGCGGCAAGTTCCTGACCATGCTTGGCGCGGCTCTGGCGCTCATCCGCAACTATGAGCCGTCCAAGTCTCCAAAGCACTTCAGTATCTTCTCGTTGCTGACCAAGTTCGACAAGGTCTTCGGCGCCACCGGCCGCAACTACGGCAAGGTGACGGGCGACCGCACGATGGAAGACATCAAGATGCGCCGCGCGGATCGTTGGAACTTCCTGTTCATCGCCTCCATGTGGTTCCAGGATCTCTTCAACTACGACTTCCGCCGCACCGAGCAGTGCATCATTCCGTATGCCACGCAGGAGGGCGAGATCAGCTTCTGCGCGTACAACACGGGCATCGGCTGGCGCAACATCATCGAGAAGATGCACATGACCTCGTCGCTCACCAAGTGGTATGAGGAGCACGGACGCCATGAGATCTTTGCCGGCGGCAAGAAGGTCGGCCTGGAGAAGGAAGCCACCTATGACCTGGTGCTGAACAAGGCGCACGTGGAGGCGGCTGCTAACGATACCTTCGATAAGACCGGTATCGCCAAGAATGCTCGCGAAGAGAAGATTCGGGCACGCGACGAGAAGCTGAAGCAGGATGCGGAGAACGCCCGCATGGCCAAGCTCTACCGCAAGGAGATCCTCAAGGAGCCGGAGCTTCCCAGCGGATTCGTTGCGCTCGGTGAGATCGCCGGTGTTGGCAGCATCCAGCCGGCAGCGTCGGTCGAGAGCGAGCGCATCGAAGAACCCGTTGCCGGCGACTAAACCGGTACTACTTCAAGCCAACGAATCCAGTACTCCTTAAAAAGCGGAAGGCTGCCCGATGGGCGGCTTTCCGCTTTAAGGAGTACTGAAACGGGCCGGTCTGAACCTTCAGCAGCTTATCGGGGGATGCAAACCTCAGAAATCCTCCCTCCGTGGATGGCGGGGCGAAAGGGGCTGCGGAAAACTCGATGCTTTGCAAGGGCGCGGCTTTAGCTTGAAGGGTACGGGCTTTAGCTTGAAGGGCGCGGCTTTAGCCCGTACATAAAGGCAACAAAATCAATGGGCTTTAGCCCCCGAGGGAGGGTTCTCCCGCCATCCAGACGTTGGCCACGGGCTGTTCGGTGTTCCTGGGGCACTGCGAAGTTGGTGGCGATACGGATAGACTGTCGGGAAGATGTCTGCAGGTATCAAGCCAAGTACGAAGCGGAACGTATGGGATGCCGCTGAAGCTGACGGCAAACCCGGCAAACCAAGCCATGGAACGATTGCGATGGTGGTTGAGCCGGTGGTTGAACCTGTGGTTGAGCCTGCCGCACTGGGGTTTTCCGAGCTTAGCTTCCGTCGCCCTCTGGAAGCCTGGTATCGGCAAAACGCACGGGAGCTTCCCTGGCGCGGCGTTGGCGATCCTTACGCAACCTGGTTGTCGGAGATCATGCTGCAGCAGACGCGCGTAGCGACCGTCATCGACCGTTATAAGCAGTTTCTGGACCGGTTTCCGTCTATCCACGATCTGGCGGTTGCGGACGAGGAGGATGTACTGGCGCTGTGGAGCGGCCTGGGCTACTACCGTCGGGCAAGGATGCTGCACCGCGGAGCGCAGTTTGTGGATCGCGAGTTCGGAGGGCGGCTGCCCGGCTCCGCCGCAAAGCTGCGCACACTTCCCGGTGTGGGGGATTACACCGCGGCGGCGATTGCGAGTATTGCATTTGGTGAGAGCGTCGCGGTGCTGGACGGCAACGTGGAACGGGTACTGCTGCGGGTGCTGGGCAGGCCGGAAGAAAGGGGAATCAAGGCGCGGGCGCACCTGCTGCGGATAGCGCAGCGGCTGATGCCGGCGACGGGTGAAAGACCCTCCGGTGAGAACGCCGCGGGCGAGCATAATCAGGCGATGATGGAGTTGGGCGCGCTGATCTGCCTGCCCCATGCGCCGCTGTGCGCTCAGTGCCCGGTGGTGGAGTTCTGTAAGACGCGCGGCGAGCATTCGACCGGGACGCGCGCCAAGATGCGCAGCCAGACCACGGCGCATCTGCTGGCGTTGCGCAAGCGCGGGGTCGCCACGGAGGTGTTATTGCAGCGGCGAGCTCGCGGGGAGTCCTTATTGGGCGGAATGCTCGAACTTCCGTCACTCCCCCTGGGGGCGGCTGAGGGCCGTGAGCCGGTGTTGCGGCTGAGGCACGCGATTACGAATACGAACTATTACGTCCAGGTCTTTAGTGAAGGGATCAAGAGCAGCGGCGAAGCCGATGCATCCGGCGGTGCATCCGGCGGTGCATCCCTTACGGAGAATGTTCTGGCGACGAAGACGGATCTGACCTGGGTGGCAACCGGCAAACTAGCGCAGCAGCCTCTGACCGGCTTAGCGCGAAAGACGCTGCAGCGGTTGAGCTTGATGGCGGTCCCGCACATTGCCATCGAGTTGTAGCTGAGCTGGCGCGCGCACCCCATCGAGGCCGATGAGACTGTCACGAATGGGCCACCGGAGAGTTTGAGGGTAGATCAGAGAGGAACGCACGCCCTTTCTGGGATACCCATCCACAGGAAAATTGCTCTAGAAATCTATTCAGGTGATAAGTAGTTGGACAAGACATCCGCGGCCGGCGCGTAAGCGGTAGATGGTACCTTCCAGATTCAATATTCAAAGGAAAGAACCTATGAAAATCGTTCCCTCGATCCTTCATGCACAAGATATGAGCAAGTGTGCCGTCGTCACGCGGCGTCAGGCTTTACAGGGTGCGTTCGCGCTTGCCGCTTCGTCGCTGATGCCAGCCTGCGGCGGCTCGACTTTACCCACTCGGCCCTCTGGTAAAACTCAGCCTGTACCCAGCGGATCCATCACCGGCGCTTCGCTCACCGTCACCGCAACCGCTGCGGGAACCATTGGCCCGGACTTCGCCGGTTTCTCTTACGAGAAGAGTACCCTCTACGAGAATCCCTATCTCTTCACCGCAAGCAATAGCAAGCTCATCACGCTCTTCAAGCTCATTGGCCCCAGTATCCTGCGTATCGGGGGCAATTCAGTGGACAAGAATGTCTGGACCCCTGGTGGTCGTGGGCAAACCAGGGGCCGGATTGCGCCCAGGGATGTGAATGCGCTTGCCGCTTTTCTCCAGGCAACCGGTTGGAGGTGTCTTTACGGCATCAATCTGGGCGGAGCCGGTCCCAACCCTTACACGAACGGCTCATTGGTAGCCGCGACCACACCAAAACTGGCTGCCGAGGAGATTGCTTATGTTTATCAAACACTCGGCTCATCGCTCGTTGGCTTCGAGATCGGCAACGAATGCGATCTATATGGAAGATCTTACTTCAGGGATGAAACCTGGGATATCACGAGGTTCGAAGCTCTTTGGGCTGAATACCGCGCCGCCATTGTGGAGCAAACACCTGCCGTAGCCCCACTCTGTACCGGTCCCGCGGATGCCGGACACGACTCCTCATGGACCGTCCCGTTCGGAAAGTGGGCGACCAGGAGCAAAATCTCCTTGCTTACGCAGCACTACTATCGCGGCAACGGTAAATCCCCCAGCTCAACCGCGGCCAACCTCATCACGCGCGACCCAACCCTGGTCAGCGAACTTTCCCTTCTCAACTCCGCCGCGAAGAGCATCGGTATTCCCTTTCGGCTCGCGGAGTGCAACTCCTACTACAACGGCGGCGCGGACGGGATCAGTGATGCCTACTGCTCCTCCCTCTGGATCATCGACTTTCTCTTCAACAATGCCCAAGGCGGATCGGTCGGGACAAACTTTCATGGGGGCGGCGACAGCGGAGGCTATACTCCTATCGCGACTGCCAACGGAGCCGTGGTGGAGGTGCGCCCCGAATACTACGGCATTCTCTTTTTCACGCTCGCCGGTCAGGGCACGCTCTACACCACCAGGCTTTCCGGTATCGGCAGGAAGAACATCACTGCCTATGCGGTCAAAACATCGTCCGGCGGGCTCAACATGGTGGTTGTGAACAAAGACAGCCGGCAAAACCTGCATCTCACCATCGACCTGCCGCAGAGCGCGGCGTCGGCCTCGCTGCTTGAACTTACGCAGCTCTCCCCAGGAGCCGGCGGACCCAATATCTCGGCAACTTCGGGTGTCACCATTCATGGCTCCAGCGTAGAGCCATCCGCGTACATCCTCCATCCAAGCGGCACCCAGGTTACGTGTTATGTGCCCTACTACAGCGCAGTTCTGGTTCAGATTTCTTAGAGCAATCTTCTCTACAGGAAAATTGCTCGATTGCGAAGGCCGCACGGTGAAGAGGTCGAAAGATTTTACGCCGCGAGTGCTGAGAGTGTATCGCCTGTGTGTAGACTGAAACGTTAAGGCAGCGTGCATGGGGAGCCAGGAAACCTATGAAACGTGTGGCGTTTGCGGAGCTGCAGGAACGTATCAAGCTGGTGCTGTTGGCACTGGGAGTGGCGCCGGCACGGGCAGCTCTTGGAGCGCGGCTTATAGCCGAGACCGATCGGGATGGCGTGCGCACCCATGGGATGGCGCGGCTACCGCGGTTTGCCCAGGGGGTGCGCAGCGGGCTGATCGATCCCCGCGCGGGGCCGCAGAAGGTGGGGGGCTTTGGCGCGCTGGAGCGCTGGACCGGTCGGCGCGGACCTGGAAACCTGGCAGCCTACGCAGCGATGCAGCGCGCCATGGAGCTGGCGCGGGAGCATGGGCTGGGCTGCGTGGCGCTGGCGGATACATCCCACTGGATGCGCGCGGGAACCTATGGTTGGGAGGCGGCGGATGCGGGTTTTGCAGCGATCTGCTGGACCAACACCATGCCGAATCTGCCGCCGTGGGGGGCGAGCACCGCGGCGCTGGGAAACAATCCGCTGGTGGTGGCGATTCCGCGCAGGATGATCGTTCCCGGCCAGGGCATGGCGGAGTCGGCGCCCATTGTGCTGGACATGGCGATGTCGCAGTTTTCCTATGGAGCTCTGGCGTCCTACCGGCGGCGGGGCGAGGAGCTGCCAGTGCCAGGCGGGTACGACGAGAAAGGCAATCTGACAACCGATGCGGCAGCGATTGAAGGCACGCAGCGAGCGCTCCCGATTGGGTACTGGAAGGGGTCGGGACTGGCGTTTGCGCTGGATGTGCTGGCGGCAATGCTGACCGGGGGTCTGGCGACCCACGATCTGCCCTCAGACCCACTGAAAGAGGCCGGGCAGTCGCAGGTATTTCTGGCCATCGCGCCGGCCGCGGTGGAGACGATGGAGGAGTTGAGCCGCTTTGCCCAGGGAGCGAGCGTGGCGCAGCGGGCGATCGACGCTCTGCACGCGGCCCAGCCGATCGATCCGAACCAGCCGGTGCACTATCCGGGTGAGGGATCTCTGCGCATCCGCGAGGAGAGCATGCGGCTGGGGGTGCTGGTGGAGGAGGCTGCCTGGGATGCGTTTGTGCATCTGGAGACGGAACTGTCCCACTTGTAGCCAAGCCTCTGCGCGATGCGAGGAGCAGAGGCGAGTGCAGCCCGGAGGTTAGAGGGAAGTTACAAGTTGGAGTGGCGGCGCATCTCTTCGTTGAAGGTGGGCTTGATGAAGGCGAGAGCCTCGGTGACCTGGGCTCGGTAGGCGGCTTCGCGGCTGCGCAGAGCGTCGGTGGGAGTGCCCCATTCGCCGGTTGCATCGGCAAGGACGAGGCCCTCCGCGACCAGCGTGGCGGCGCTGCGCTTCAGGTCGGCGACGTCCGTGTTCAGGTACTGCGCGTCGCGGGGATCGGTGAGCCAGAGGGGATCTCCGTTGCCCAGGATGTGGCTCAACCAGAACAGCTTGGCGGCGAGGTAGTCGTGGCGCTGCCGCTCCGTCGTGTCGTTGAAGATGAAGATCTCCTGCTTGGGGGAGTAGTAGCGCGTGGTGACGGGCACTGGCTGCCGGTTGCCGGATTGGACCAGCTCCAGTTGACCCTGGTCGAGCGTCTTGCGGACGGCGTTGTAGATAAAGTCCTCGGCGAAGGGCTGCTGCAGCGCGGCCACGACAGCGGCAAAGGTCTGCGTCATGGAGGCGGAGATCTGAGCGTTGAGATTGCTGCCGGAGCCGTCTTCGAGATGGATGCTGCCGTGGACGAGGAAGGTGTCAGCCCCAGAGGTGGAGCTATGGAAGGGCCAGGCAAAGTTGTCGAAGCTGATCGGCAGGCCATGCAGTGTGAGGTAGACCCTGGGGCGAGGATTGCGGAGGCGCTGGGCGGTCTCGCGGAAGAAGACGGCGAGCGGAGCGGCGAACCTGGGGTCCGCGGCGTCGAAGCTGCTGCCAAGCTCCAGTACGAGCTGGCGGGCGGGGTCAGAGGAGAGCGCGGCGCTGCCGGCCAGGGTCATGATGGCGCGGACCGTGGGTGTCCCGGTAAAGTCAACGCCGGGTTCGGCGGCAGTCAGGTTCAGGCCGGCGTTGCGGGCCGCGGCTTCGAGCGCGGGCGAGGGTGCTTGCGTGGTTGTGCTCATCGTGATTCCTTCCGTTATGGAGGTAAAGGCGAGCGATTCCGGCAGGAATCATGTCCCTTACCTGCATCGTTCATTTTACCTCGCGAAAGTCCGGTCGCTCGCACGGATCGGAGCAGTCGTGGCTCAACCGCTGCTGTGTTCCCCGGGTTGGGGACACCCTGATGCGCTAACGCGCGCGCTTTTTGGCGGCAATCTTCTTGCTCGCGACGGAGGCCCTGGCGGGCTGTCTCTTGCCGGCGAGGCGCTTGGCGAGGGATTTCTTTTTGGCGGGTGAGGCGGTGTTGCCGGAGGGAGCGGCGGCGGCGTTGGCCAGGCGCTGCAGATTCGCCGCGTGCGCGTCCATCATCTTTTCGATCTGGCGGATGAGGGTGGCGGTCTGCGTCGGTTTGACCAGCACCTTGTCGGCGCCGATGTCCGCCCAGTCGTCGTCGGGAAAGGCGGTGAGCAGAGCGACCGCGGGATGATAAGGGGCGTTGCGGGCGGCATCAATCACCTCGCGCCCGGCGGCATCGCTCTCCATGCGCATGTCGGTGATGACCATCTGGTACTCGCGGAGCTTGATCCTGGAGCGGGCCTCGCGCGCGCTGGCGGCGGTATCGACCTCAAACCCGCTGATCTCGAGGATGGCTTTCATGGTCAGCAGCACAGATACTTCATCATCGACAAGCAGAACGCGGCGCTTCGCCAAGGGAATGCCTCCTGATCTTCAGATGGATGAGCTATGCAACCTTGTCTCATGGTCTCAGCTTCGCGCGGGTGGCGCAAGCCGGAAGCACGGGATAGGGGAAGCGATAGAGGATAGGGGAGAAGAGCCAATGCATGCACGAGGGGGATCACGACGAAGCGCAATCTTCCCAACGGTTCCTTCGCCCACACGCAAGCGTTTCTCCTCTATCCTCCTATCCTCCTATCCTCCTATCCTCCTATCCGCTGCTCCTCATCCCTGCTTCCGCGTGGTTGCGCACCTTGCGCAGAAAGAGATCCATGGACCAACCCTGCACGACGATGGAGAAGACGACCACGATGTAGGTGGTGGGGAGGATCCACCGGTTGCCGGCAGCGGCGGGGACGGAGAAGGCGAGGGCGAGGCCGAGGCCGCCGCGGAGACCGCCCCAGCTTAGCGCGGCGAGGGAGCTGCGCGCTTGCCGGCCAATGGCGCGGATAGCTCCGAGAACCAGGGCGACGACGCCGACGCGAACGGCGAGGACGAGGACGATGGCCAGCAGGCCGGAGGCGCAGTCGCGCCGCTTGAAGGTGATGGACAGGACTTCGAGGCCGAGGAGGACGAAGAGGAGGATGTTCTGGAGCTCGTCGATGGCCTCCCAGAAGCGGTCGATGCTCTCGTGGTTGATGCTGTGGGGTGCGTGCCGGCGATTGAACCGGCGGAGAGCGATACCGGCGACGATAGCTTCCAGCGGGGCGGAGAGCTGGAGCGTCTCCGCCAGGGCATAGCCGCCGATGGCCAGCGACAGGGTGAGGAGGATCTCGACCTGATAGGAGGGAACCAGGTGCATGAGCCAGGAGGTGAGGAGTGCGCAGCAGAGGCCGAGGAGCACCCCGCCACCGACCTCGAGGATCAGGACCCAACCGATGTGGTGGACGGAAGGCGCCATGCCGCGGGAGACGGAGAGGAGGGTGAGGAAGATGACGGCGCCGATGCCGTCGTTGAAGAGCGATTCACCGGCGAGCTGGGCCTGGAGGTGCTTGGGCGCGCCGACGCGCTTGAGCATCTCCAGGACGGCGATCGGGTCGGTGGGAGAGATGAGGGCGCCGAAGAAGAAGCAGGCGAGCCAGTGGGGACCGAAGCCCAGCGCGGAGAGCGCCAGCCACATGAGGGCGGCTACGCCGCCGGTGGAGAGAAGCGTGCCGATGACCGAGAGCAGAGCGATGATGAGGCGCTCCTGGACGACGAACTCGAGGTCCAGGAGAAAGGCGCCGGCGAAGAGCAGCAGGGGCAACAAGCCGTGCAGGAAGAGGGATCCAAAGTCGATCTGCTGAACGAGATGAAGGGCCCAGCGTTGAAGCCCTGGAGCGCGGGCGCTGATGGCTTCCAGAAACAGCGAGGAGAGGACCGTCAGCAGCACGCAGCCGACGGTGAGCGGGAGCTTCAGCCAGCGGGAGCTGATCCAGCCAAAGACGGCCGCGATCGCAATCAGCGTCCCGAGGATGTGCAGCGTTATCATCGTGCGGACCTTGTTCTTCGAGTCTAACCGCAGGGAACACGGGGAAGTGGCCGGGCCGGGGCGAGTCGAGTTGGCCGGGCTTTGCGCGTCTGTGATAAACTATTGATTACGAATGTTTTGTTGCGCCTGGACGGCATGATCGAGCAGGCTCGATCATGCGATCACGCTGTAGCGTGCCGTATAGCTCCGAGGCTTCGATCCCCCTCGAATGCTATACTCCGAGTGCTTCTATCTCCGCTGCAACTGCGCGGGGATGCAAACCCATCTATCAAAACATGGCCGCAGAGAGTGCGAGCCGTGGAGGCTGAATATTCCACCATTAGATAAGCGTTCCACAAAATCTTTTATCCGCACCAACGAACGTATCCGCGCGCGTGAAGTTCGCGTCATTGATGAGAACGGCGAACAGTTGGGCGTGATGGCGCCGTTCGAGGCCCTGAAGATGGCCCGTGAGCGGTCACTCGACCTGGTGGAGATCTCGCCCAACGCGGTTCCGCCGGTGTGCAAGATCCAGGACTACGGCAAGTATCTGTATGAGAAGGACAAGGGCGAACGCGCCGCGCGCAAGAAGCAGAAGGTCATCACCATCAAGGAGGTCAAGTTCTCGGTGACCGTCGATGAGCATGACTACCAGACCAAGAAAAGCCAGGCGGTGCGATTTCTTGGCGAGGGCGACAAGGTGAAGGCCAGCCTGCGCTTCAAGGGAAGGCAGATGGCGCATCGCGACCTGGGCTACAAGATCATCAATCGCCTGATCATGGATATTGGCGATGCCGGGACTGTGGAGTTCATGCCGCGCATGGAGGGAACCACACTGCACGCGATTTTGGCTCCGGCGAAGAAGGTGGAAGCACCCCTACCCGCGCCGCCGAAGCCGAAGCCGGCTGTCCAAGCCCCCACCCCGTAAAACAGAGATCAGGGATCAGGAAACCCGCACCCTACCCAACCCAACGCGCAAGCCAGGAGGCCCTCCCACCCGGAGGGCCTCTTCGTCTCTAAAATCCCCGATCCCCAATCCCCCAATCACTACGTTGCGCACTCAGTGATCCCTACAGGCGGCAAGCGCGGCGAGATGGCCGCACATGCCGTGGACCGCGCCGCCGGGAGGGGTGGAGGCGCTACAGAGGTAGATGCCGCGGTGACTGGTGCGATAGCCGCGAACGGTGGGACGGATGAGAAGCTGGGAGAGCGTCATGGCGCCGCCGGAGATATCGCCGCCGGCGAGGTTCGGGTTCCATTGGGCGAGGGCGTCGGCGTTGCTGGCGCGGCGGGCCAGCACGCAGTCGCGGAAGCCGGGAGCGTAGCGGGTGATCTGGGCCTCGATGGCCTCAGTGCGGTCGGCCATGCTGCCGGAGGGGGTGTGGCAGTAGGCCCAGGCGGTGTGCTTACCCTGGGGGGCGCGTCCGGGGTCGAAGAGGCTGGGCTGGACGACCAGGACGAAGGGGCGGGGGTTGAGGCGGCCGTAGAAGGCGTCGTGCTCGGAGTGGGCGATCTCGGCGAGGGAGCCGCCGAGGTGGACGGTGGCGGCGCGAAGGCAGCCGGGCGCGCGCCAGGGAATGGGCTGGCTGAGAGCGTAGTCGATCTTGAAGATGCCGGGGCCGCGCTGGTAGGTGCTGAGCTGCCGCAGATAGGCCGGCGTGAGCGCGGGCTGGGCGATACGCATGAGGGCATCCGTACCGGTATCGAAGAGCGTGACGTCGGCGGGGGGGAGATCGGCGAGGCGTTGGACCTCGGCGTGGAGCACCATGCTGCCGCCGAGAGAGTGAAGATAGCTGGCCAGAGCGTTGGTGATGGACTGTGCGCCATAGATGCCATCGGCGCCGGCGGCGCTCTCTGGGAAGGTGGTGGAGGCGATGGGCCAGCCCGTGGCGTGACCGGCGGCGGCGAGGATGAGTCCGGTGGCGGAGCTGGCGACGCGGGTGAGGGGCAGAACGGAGTGTGCGGCGATGCCGGCGAAGAGAGCCGCGGCGCCCTCGCCGCTGAAGAGGGTGGCGGCGAGCAGTTGCGCGGGCAAGAGTGCCGGAAGGCCAAAGCGTGCGACGGCCAGCGGGTGGCTGGGAACGCGCAGCAGAGGCTGGGTGAGGTCTTCCACCAGGCCGGACCAGTTGCGGACCTGGGGGCCGAGGAGCCTGCGCCAGGCGTTGCCGTCGTGTTGGCTGAACTGTGCGATGGTGGCTTCGAGCGAGTGTTCGAGGAGGATGGCGGAGCCGTCGTCGAGGGGGTGGGCGAGTGGAGCGGGCGGCTCGATCCAGCGCAGTCCATGAGCTTCCAGGGGAAGCGAGCGGAAGAAGGGCGAGGCGATGCCGAGCGGGTAGACGGAGGAGCCGAGATCGTGATGGAAGCCGGGGAGGGTGATCTCAGCGTTGGCGCAGGCGCCGCCGAGGTTGGCGTTGCGCTCGTAGACGGTGACCGCGACGCCGCGTTGCGCCAGGGTGATGGCGGCGGAGAGGCCGTTGGGTCCGGCGCCGATGATGTTGGCCGTGTGCAGCGCCATGGCTGGGAAGAGTGTACGCCCGCTCTAAGGAACCTCTGAATAAGGGCGCGTTTTGAAAGGGCGGGACTTTCGTCCCGCCGAAATCCCAATGCTTGCCACGCGGCTTTAGCCGCTGAGGGAATGCGAGTGCCGCGTCGGAGCCTCCCTAAAGCGTCCAGCGGATGCGGACGGCCTTCTTGCCTAAGCGAAGGGTGGGGTTGTCGCCCATGTCGCTGCGCCTGATGGTGCGATCGCTGATCTTCTCGCCGTTGACAGAGACGGCATTCTCGGCCAGCTTGCGGGTAGCCTCGCCCGTGGAGGCGGCCAGGCCGGCCAGCACGAGTAGCTTCGGCGTGCGGTAGCTTGCAGGCAAATCCGCGCTTTCAGCGGCAGCCAACCCCTCCGCGCTCTGGCTGACTTCGATCACGGGCACATCCTCGGCGATGCCGCGCTGCTGGAACTGGGTGGCCCAGGACGCGGCGGCGGCCTCGGCCTCGGCCGGCGAGTGGAAGTCGGCGGTGATGCTGTGCGCCAGATTCTTCTTGGCTTGCATGGGGTGGAGGCTGCCGTCGGCGACCGCGGCCCGCAGGGCGTCGATCTGGGACTGCGGAAGGTCGGTGAGGTAGGTCCAGTAGCGCCACATGAGCTCGTCGGAGATGCTCATCAGCTTGCCGTACATCTGGCCGGCGGGCTCTTTGATGCCGATGGCGTTGTGGAGCGATTTGGACATCTTCTGGACGCCGTCGAGGCCCTCCAGGATCGGCGTCATGAGGACGATCTGCGGCTTCTGGCCATCTTTGCGCTGGAGTTCCCGGCCCATCAACAGATTGAACTTCTGATCGGTGCCGCCGAGTTCGACGTCACAGCGAAGCATGACGGAGTCATAGCCTTGCGCAATCGGGTAGAACAGCTCGTGAACGGAGATCTCCTGCTCCGCTTTGAAGCGGGTGAGGAACTCTTTGCGGTCCAGCATCTGGGAGAGGGTGACCTTTGCGGCAAGACCAATGAAACCGGCGTAGGTGAGCCGGTCAAGCCACTCGGAGTTGTAGCGGACCTCGGTCTTGTCGCGGTCGAGGATCTTGAAGACCTGATCTTTGTAGGTCTCGGCGTTGCGGTCGATCTCTTCGCGGGTGAGCGGCTTGCGGGTCTGGTTTTTGCCGGTGGGGTCGCCGATCAGGGCGGTCGAGTCGCCGATCAGGAAGATGACCGTGTGGCCAAGCTGCTGGAAGTGCTTGAGCTTGCGCATGAGCACGGTGTGGCCCAGATGGAGGTCGGGGGCGGTGGGGTCGAAGCCGGCCTTGATGCGCAGGGGAACGCCAGTGCGGCGGGACTCTTCCAGGCGCGCGGCGAGAGCCTCCGGCGCGGAGGCCGTGGCGGGCGGAATGATCTCGGCCGCGCCCTTGGCGATCAGGTCGAGCTGTTCGGCGACGGGAGGAAATGAGGGATGGGAATCGGTTGGCATCGGTCGGATTCAAGTATAGAAGCTCGCGCGGGATAGAGCGACTGGGACGAGATAGAGCGATTGGGACGAGATAGAGCGACTAGGGCGAAATAGAGCGACCGGGGCAAACGGGAGGAGAACGCAGCCTCTCGCAGCCTGTTCGCGCCTGTCGCGCTGTTCGCGCCTGGATTTGCATGGGGAGCCGCCCAACCGGTAGCTTCTGGTGATGGAGCCGAACACAGAGATGCAGGGCGTTTCGCTTTCGCTGGAGGGCAAGGTAGTGCTGGTGACGGGCGGGTCGCGCGGGATTGGCGCGGCTACGGTGAGGCTGTTTCACCAGGCTGGGGCGCGCGTGGTATTCAGCTATCGCCG
>JABEBX010022479.1_pt1 | contig 16232 bp, 16 predicted proteins | sample 7245971 | NCBI WGS metagenome assembly JABEBX01 (sample SAMN14506365, study PRJNA622280) | hot springs metagenome | biome: hot spring [ENVO:00000051]|acidic hot spring [ENVO:00002120]; feature: spring [ENVO:00000027]|sediment [ENVO:00002007]; material: sediment environment [ENVO:01001048]... | reverse complement strand
TAAATAGAAAAGATATGTACAAAAAAATAGGCGAACTATCACAAACAGAAATAAGAAAAGCCCGCAAGATTCTAATGAAACTTTTTTTAATTAACTATAAGGAGCAAAACAATGACACTCAAAGAGATAAGAAAAAAAATAGATAAAATATTGGAGTATCTTTGACTTAGAAAAAAAATCACAAATTATTAAAGAAATTGAAGGAAAACTTTTAAATAAAGAAGTGTGGAATGATTATGCACTATTGCAACAATTAGAAAGAAAAAAAAGAAATTTGCAAGACATTGTAAGCCAGGTAAAAGCGTTAAACGAAGAAGTTGAACTGTTAGAAGAAATGGTTTCTGGAGAAAATGATGAAAGTCTGCTTGACAATGAAATACGCCAATTAAGTAAAAAGATTGAAACATTCGAGATACAATCGCTGCTGTCTGGTCCGCATGATCAAGATGACGCGATTGTTACAATTCATTCAGGTGCTGGTGGCACTGAAAGTTGCGATTGGGTGGCAATGTTATTTAGAATGTATACAATGTGGGCTCAAAGTAATAATTATAAAATTGAGATTGCCGATATGCAAGAAGGCGACCAAGCAGGCTATAAAAGCATAACTTTTATAGTAAGTGGTGACCACCCATACGGTTATCTAAAAGGAGAAAATGGTATTCACAGGTTAGTTAGAATTTCTCCATTTGATTCAAACAAAAGGAGACATACATCATTTGCTGCTGTTAGTGTAATACCAGATATTGAAAGCGACATCAATATTGAAATAAAGCCAGAGGATTTGAAAATTGATACATTTAGGGCAAGTGGAGCTGGCGGACAGTACGTTAATAAAACAGATTCTGCTATAAGAATTACGCACATTCCCACAGGGATTGTTGTAACGTGCCAAACTGAGCGTAGCCAGATGAAAAACAAAGCCACAGCAATGAAAATTTTAAAGTCAAAATTGTATAAACTTGAAGAAGAGAAAAAAGCTGACCAGTTAAAAAATATAAGTGGAGAAAAGAAGAAAGTGGAGTGGGGCAGTCAAATTAGGTCGTATGTATTACATCCTTATAAAATGGTAAAAGACCATAGAACAAGCCTGGAAAAAACAAATGTAGCAGCAGAAAATGTATTAAATGGCGATATAAATGATTTTTTATATGAAAATTTAAAGTATTTGAAAGGAGCGGAAGATGAATGATGAGGAAAATAAACTTGTTAAAAGAAGAATAGAAAAATTAGAAGAAATAAAAACAATGAATATTGATACTTATTTTAATGGTTTCATACCAAACTATTTTTTGAGTGACATTATAAATCAATATGAAAGTATAGATACGGAGCAATTAAAAGAATTAAAAACAAACTTTAAGGTAGCAGGAAGAATTGTTTCTATTAGAGATTTTGGTAAAGCTGCCTTTTTGAAAATCAAAGATGTTAGCGGAACAATTCAGGTATATTGTCAAAAAAATGTGCTAAATGAAGACTATGCGCTTTATAAAAAATTAGATATTGGCGACATCATAGGCATTGAAGGAAATATTTTTAAAACAAAAACGCAAGAGTTAACAATCAATGCAACAAAAATATATTTATTAACAAAATCCATAAGGCCGTTGCCTGAAAAATTTCATGGTTTACAGGATAAAGAATTAAGGTACAGACAGCGCTATGTAGATTTAATTGTAAACGACGATGTAAAAGAAACTTTTATTAAACGCTCGCAAATTATTTCTCTAATTAGAACGTTTATGATTAACAATCGATTCTTAGAAGTTGAAACGCCTATGCTACATAAGCTAGTAGGTGGTGCTGCTGCCAAACCATTTGTTACGCATTTAAATGCGCTTGACATTGATATGTATCTAAGAATAGCACCAGAGCTATACTTAAAACGCTTAGTTGTAGGTGGGCTTGAAAGGGTTTTTGAAATTAACAGAAATTTTAGAAACGAAGGTATGGATTTAAAGCATAACCCTGAGTTTACAATGATGGAGTTTTACTGCGCATATCAAGACTATCACTATTTGCTTGATATCACAGAAGAATTATTTGACTTTCTATTAACTAATTTAGGTATGGGTAAAAAAATAACTTACGGAACATTTGAAATAGATTTTTCAAGACCATTTAAACGGATAAAATTCATCGATGCATTAAAAGAAATAGGCGGCTTAAGCGATGAAATATTGTCCGATAAGTCAAAATGCTTGTCGCTTGCAAAACAGTTAGATAAAAAGGTTGACGAAAATACACCATTTGGCAAAATCTTGGCTGAATTATTTGACGCTTTGGTTGAACCAAAACTCATAAATCCCACATTCATTATAGAGTATCCTATAGATATAAGCCCACTTGCTAAAAAGAATAAACAAAACCCACTTGTTACAGATAGATTTGAGCTGTTTATTGCAAATATGGAGATTGCAAATGGTTTTTCTGAGCTCAATGACCCATTTGACCAAAAAGAGCGCTTTATCAAACAATTAGAAGAAAGGGCAAAAGGCGACGAAGAGGCTTCAATGTACGATGAAGACTATATTGTGGCGCTAGAGTATGGCCTTGCGCCAACAGCAGGCGAGGGTATTGGCATCGATAGGCTCGTTATGCTTCTAACAAACAACACATCTATTAGGGATGTGATTTTGTTTCCTTTGATGAAGTAGCAAGCCTAATTAGGTAATCATCCAAAAAGTGAGCTTCTTCAAAACCTTTTGCGCGCAACAAACATGAATCGCAACTGCCACACGGTATCTCTTTGCCCTCATAACAAGAGTAAGCAAAAGAATAATCCGCTTGATGCTTTTTGCCAAGTTTTATAATTTCAGATTTTTTTAGGCTAATTAATGGCGCTAAAATAACAAAATTTTGTTGTTGGCCAAGTTTTGTGCCAAGCGTAGCTGAGCGTTGAAAGCTTTCCAAAAAATTAGGTCTGCAATCAGGGTAGCCGGAATAATCCATAATATTCCAACCGCCTATCAGTGTGCTTATATTGAGTTTTTCAGCATAAGCCACTGCAATGGACAAGAAAATGCCGTTTCGAAAAGGCACGTATGTTATTGGTATCTCTTGATTATCAAAATGCCTGTTTTTTGGCACATCGATTGATAAATCAGTAAGGGCACTTGCGCCTATTGTAGACAAATCTATTTTGAAAACAAAATTGCTTATATTTTTTTGCTTAATGGCTTTGGCTAATTCAATGGTTTTTTTAGCCATTTCGATTTCTATTGCGTGTCTTTGATTGTAATCAAAAGTTATAGTATGCACTTCGTCAAAGTTGTCTAATGCCCAAAATAAACACGTAGTTGAGTCAAGCCCGCCAGAAAAAATCAATAAACATTTTTTCATTTATACACCTCTTTTATCGCCATAAATTACTTTATGATTTTGAATAATTAACCTCACATCATCATTTGCCAAAGGGCTTTTCTTAAACGCCTCAATAATATCTTTTGTTCGACTAATAAAATCATCTAACTTTTCATTTGGAAAATAAATAGGCTGCAGCGTAGCAGATTTTAGGCCAAGCTCTTTCAATAGTTTTTCAATACGCGACAAGCCAAAAGCATCTTCTACCAAGATTTTAAACTCAATATTATTTAGCGACTTAAACTTGTTTAGTATATTATAATCCATACCATCAAGCTTTGGGCTTACGACAATATGTCTAAAAGCATTTGCAAACTCAATCCAAATTGTGCCATTTGTTTCTAAAAAATACTCATACTTATGGCCAAACAATTCGATAAATGCTTTGATAAAATCGGCGTGTAATAATGGTTCTCCACCCGTAAAAATGATTCGTTTGCAACCATGCTTTGAAACGACGCTTTCTACTTCATCTAAAGACATTGTTGTATACTCATAGAAAGCGTATTTTGTATCGCAAAAATCACACTTTAAATTGCACATGCCAAACCTAACAAAGCACGCAGCATAACCCAAAAAAGAACCTTCAAGTTGCAATGAATAAAAAATCTCACAAATTTTTGCTTTCATACAATAATTTTAGCATAAATTTTATCTTGTATCAAACCGGTTGTTCCTTGTTTTTTTGAACAATATGTGCTAAAAGATTGCATTATGAAAGTAATGTTTGTTTTTGGAACAAGGCCTGAGGCTATAAAGTTAGCTCCTATTATTTTAGAATCCAAAAAGAATTTTGATACATATGTATGTGTGAGCGAGCAACACAAAGAAATGCTATATCAAATGGTTGATTTTTTTGATATTAAAATTGATTATAACTTGCGTATAATGAAAGATTCACAATCTTTATTTGACATTACAAGCAATATTTTAACTAACATACAACCAATCTACGAATCTTGCAAACCAGATATTGTAATTGTCCAAGGTGATACTACAACAGCATTTGCTGCAGCACTTTCTGCATTTTATTTAAAAATTAAAATAGCTCATGTTGAAGCAGGTCTTAGAAGTTTTGATTTATACAACCCATTCCCCGAAGAAGCTAATAGAAAATTGATTTCAACTATAGCTACTTATCACTTTGCCCCGACTGATTTAGCCTATAATAATTTGCTTAATGAAGGCATAAAAAAGAATGTTTACATGACGGGCAATAGCATAGTTGATGCAATTTTTTTAGTGTTAGATAAAATAAAAAAAACCAATATGGAATTTGAAACGCTAAAAAACATTGATTTTAGCAAACGAATAATTCTTTTCACATCACACAGAAGGGAAAGTTTTGGCGCACCTATGCGGTCTGTTTTTGAAGCAATTAGACAAATTGCGAAAGAATTTAGCGATGTTGAAATAGTGTACCCAGTGCACTTAAACCCAAATGTAAAAAACCTTGCGTTTAGTATGTTATCTGGTTTCAATAACATCAAGCTTACAAACCCACTATCATACCCAGAATTCGTTTACCTGTTGAGCAAATCATATATTGCAATAACAGATTCTGGCGGTGTCCAAGAAGAAGCTCCCACATTTGGCGTACCTGTTTTAGTTGTTAGAGAAACAACAGAAAGACCAGAGGGCATAAATGCGAATGTTGCCAAACTTGTTGGAACAAATACAGAAAACATTTATCAAGCAACAAAAGAATTATTGACAATAGACAGTGTATATAAACAAATGTCTAACCAAAAAAACCCCTATGGCGATGGCAAGTCAGCTCAAAGAATAATAAGTATATTAAAGGAGATGGCATTAAGGTAGTAATCCTAGCGGCTGGATTTGGTATTTGTAACTACTTTAAAAGAAATATTTAATGTTAAAGAAGCTTAAAAAATATTCAATTATTGTTTTTTTAAAACTTTTGCAGTATATATTTTTGCCTTTTATTAAAATAGATAATAAATTAGTTTTGTTTTCATCATTGAATGGTTCATTTTCAGATAATGCGAAGTACCTATACCTATCAATGCTTGAATCAAAAAAATTTAAAATATATTGGGTAGCGCACGACACCATTACATACAATTATCTGGAAAAAAACAACATGCCAGTTTTAAAAATGAGCTTGGGCATGTTTTTTATAGCGCAAAAAGCGCGTTTTTTTATAACGACGCATAGTTTTGAAGATGTATATTATGTGAAAAACAAAAACACTATTTTGATTAACCTTTGGCATGGCACGCCTATAAAGAAAATGGGTTTTGATACAAAAGTTGATGCCAAAAAATTTTATTTACAAAAAAGATTGGGCCTTTTCAAACATGATAAAATCGATTTTCTGTGCGTGTCATCAAAGCAAACAATTGATGCTTTTTCGAGTTCTTTTGGTATAAATAAAAATAAAATATTGCCAACTGGACAGCCAAGAAACGATATACTATTCAAAGCAATAACCAATATTGATTTTGCACAATCTATAAAAAATCGTATAAAGGAAAAATTAAACGCACACTTTGACACGATTGCGCTATATGCGCCAACGTTTAGAGACAAATACACATGCAGGATAGACTTATTAAAAGAGCTCCAAGAAATCTTTAAAAACAGTGGCATTGATTTAATTATAAAACTACATCCCCTTGATAAAGACATAAAACATTTTGGCAAAATTGACATTGATATACAGGAATTGTTAATTGCAAGCGATATACTTGTAAGCGATTACTCATCAATAATCTTTGATTACGCAATATTGCAAAAACCAATTATCTTATTTTTATACGATATAGATGAATACAAAGCGCAAAGAGATGGTTTTTATATTGATATAGAAAGCTTGCCATTTTACAAGTGTCACAATACTTCACAAATAAAAGAAAACTTGCAGATTTTTTTAAAAAATAGTAATAGGCAGGAAATTGCAGAATTTGCTATAAAATACAATAGGGTAGGGTGCTCGTGTTGCAGGATAATTACGCTACTAGAGAAACTTGCAAGAAATTAAAAATTTTGTACATAAACAGAAGGGATTATCTAGAAAACTTAGGTGGCGATACTATTCAAATGCTATCTATCATCGATAACCTAAAAGATAAAATAATCTGTGATATACAAACCGACCCAAAAGCTGTAAAAAACACAATTGCTGGCTACGACTTAATCCATATCTTCAATATACAACGTTTAAGCGAGACAGCATTTTTTGTAAAACTAGCCAAACGCTTTAATAAAAAAATTGTAATATCACCCATTTTTGCCGATTTTAGCTCTCTTGAGAAAAAAGGGAGATCAAATATATATAAACTTATCAAAAACGCCTTGCCAAAAAATGTGTTTAACCTAATAAAAGATGCAAACCGATTAGTTAAAGGTTTAAGTTATCCTCTTTTTCTATTAGAAAATGTGCATGCATTTGATAAATTGTTTAGTCAAACACTTAATGCTTGCGATGCAATTATACCAAATTCTAATGCGGAAAAAAGGTACTCGCAAGCATTTGTTCAAGATGAATCAAAAATCACTGTGATAAAAAATGGTGTAGATGAAAACCTTTTGAATGACTCAATGGATGCTGATACATTTAGGCAAAAATACAAGATTGGGTTTGAAAAGTTTGTTTTGTGCGTTGCGCGTATTGATGAGCGAAAAAATATATTGAATTTATTGAAAGCAACCGATTGCGATGAAAATATCAAAATCGTTTTAATCGGTAAAGTATACCCAACGCACAAAGAGTACTATAAAAAATGCCTCAAATACATTAAACCACATAAAGTTGTCCATATCAATGATACATTGCCGCAAAAAGAAATTTGTGGCGCATACAAATGCGCTCACTCGCATGCGCTTGTAAGCTGGCTTGAAACACCGGGGCTTGCAAACTTAGAAGCGGGTTTGTTTGGTGCTAATCTGGTCATTGGAAAATGCGAGCCAACGCTTGAGTATTTTCAAAATTACGCGTATTTTTGCGATAGTAATGATTTGTCTTCTATTTACAATGCTGTAGCGCAATCTCTAATAGACGAGAGAAACCACTACAAAGCTGATAGCTTCATAAAGCAAAATTACTCATGGAAACAGATTGCGCAAGAATACTTTGAGATTTATAAAAGCCTGTATCAACAATAAGCTAGTGATTAAGTAACAATACTGTTGACAATTTAAAAAAGCGAATTATTTTAAAATTGTATTAGTTTTTAATAAAAAGCAGCCGTAGTGTAAACAACCAAAAGCTTTTATATTATTGAGGAGGTTTTTTTATGAATGTTGTGGAGGCTATTGAAAAAAGGCGTAGCTTGAGATCTTTGTCAAAAACAAAGATTACAGAAGATATAATAAAAGATCTTGCTAAAGCAGCAATATTAGCTCCTTCGTGCTTTAACAAACAACCAGAAAAATTTGTATTTGTTTATGAAGAAAACACCTTAGAACAACTCAAAAAAGCCCTATAAAAAGGCAATGAATGGGCATACAATGCATCAATGATAATAGCCGTATTATCGAAGAAAAGCGATGATTGTATCTTGGGTGATAGAGAATATTTTTTATTTGATACAGGCATGAGTGTAGCATTTCTGATACTTAGAGCCCATGAGCTTGGTTATGTTGCACATCCTATTGCCGGATACGATCCAAATATTGTCAAAACAGTAATTAATAGTCCAGATGATTTGCAAATTATATCATTGATAATTTTTGGGAAACACAAAGAAGAAATAGATCCTTCTTTAAGCGAAAAACAAAGGATAGATGAAATTCAAAGACCACCCAGAAAGTCTTTTGAGGAATTTTCATGTTTAAACAGGTATTGTTTGTAAAATAAGCAGTGGAGGCGAAAATGAATAGTTTTAATGCAAAAACTACATTGAAAATTAAAAATGCGCACTATTATATATTTAATCTAAAAGCTTTAGAGCAAATTAATGAAAAAATAAATTATATGCCGTTTTCATTAAAAATTTTGCTAGAGAATATGTTAAGGCATGAAGATGGCCTTTATGTGAGAAAAGATGATATTTTAAACTTTATTAACCACAACCAAAGCAATAAATCAAACGCAATAGCATTTTTCCCAGAAAGGGTAATTATGCAGGATTTCACAGGCGTACCTGCTATAGTTGATATTGCAAGCATGAAAGACGCAATGTATAACCTTGGCAAAGATCCCAAAAAAGTTGATGTATCCGTAGAAGTAGATTTAATCATAGACCACTCAGTCCAAGTTGATAAATACGGGACAATTAAAGCTATTGAGTACAATCTTGGCAGGGAATATCAAAGGAATATTGAGCGATACAAATTGTTAAAATGGGCAAGCAAGTCATTTAAAAATTTCAGGGTATTTCCACCAAATGCTGGTATTGTACACCAGGTGAATCTTGAATATTTAGGCAAAGTTGTAAAAACAAAAAAAGTCGAAGATTCAGAATTGGCATTTTTTGATACACTAATTGGAACAGACTCACATACAACAATGATAAACGCCTTAGGCATCTTGGGTTTTGGTGTTGGAGGCATAGAAGCAGAAGCTGTGATTTTGTCAGAACCATATTACATGAAGATACCAGAAGTTGTTGGCGTAAGGTTAAAAGGCAAATTAAAAGAAGGCACTACACCAACAGATTTAGCTTTAAGTATAACGCATGAGCTTAGGAAACAAAATGTTGTGGATAAGTTTGTAGAGTTTTTTGGCCCAGCATTAAACGAATTAAGCGTGCCAGATAGGGCAACTATATCTAACATGTCCCCAGAATACGGCTCTACTGTAGGATTTTTCCCTATTGATAACAAAACGCTCGATTATCTTGAATTAACCAATAGGGGGCATCTCATTGATTTGGTAGAATCATACTCAAAACAACAGGGTTTATTTTATGATAATTCTTTTGAGCCAATTTACTCTAAAACTATAGATTTTGACCTCTCAAACATAGAACCTTCCGTTGCAGGTCCTTCTAGACCTCAAGACAAGATTGTACTAAAAGATCTGAAATCTCATTTTTATAAATCCTTAAACCAAAATCTAGAAAATCAAGAAAACGAAAAAAGCAATATAAATTTAGAAGAAGAACTACTGCGTGATATGAAAATTGGCCAAGCGAAAAACTACAATGGTAAAAAATTTGTAAAAATTGAGTTTGAAAACGAACTATACTTATTATCAGACGGCAGCATAGCCATTGCAGCTATAACATCATGCACCAATACATCTAATCCTTTTGTTATGATAGGGGCAGGTCTTTTGGCTAAAAAAGCAGTTGAATTAGGCTTAAATGTTAAACCTTATATCAAAACATCGCTAGCTCCAGGCTCTAAAGTTGTAGATGATTACTTGGAAAAATCAAACCTATTACCATACTTAGAGGCTCTTAGGTTTCATATTGTAGCTCATGGATGCACAACTTGCATAGGAAATTCAGGACCATTGCATCCGGTAATAGAAGATGTTGTAAAAAAAGAAAATTTAATTGTTGCAAGTGTTTTATCTGGAAATAGAAATTTTGAGGCCCGTATACACAATAGTGTAAGAGCAAATTACCTTGCTTCCCCGATGCTTGTTGTAGCTTTTGCCATTGCTGGAAGGGTTGATATTGATATGATGAGCGAGCCGTTAGGCATTGATGTTAATGGCAATAAAGTATTTTTAAAAGATTTGTGGCCAAGTAGTGATGAGATCAATGATTACATACACAGGTATATAGACAAAACAATGTTTAGTGACAAATACAAAACAGTTTTTAATGATAAGATTTGGGATAGTCTTCCCGTAAATCTTGGCGATTTGTACCAATGGCAAACAAATTCAACGTATATCAAAAAAGCTCCATACTTTAACGACTTCAATATAAATTTTAAAGAAAAACAAAATATTGAACAAGCTAGAGTACTTGTCATGCTTGGGGATTCTATCACAACAGACCATATCTCACCCGCAGGCAAAATTCCAAAAGATTACCCAGCTGGCAAATATTTAATGTCCAATGGTGTTGAAGAAAAAGATTTTAATACATACGGCTCAAGAAGAGGCAATCATGAAGTTATGGTCCGAGGCACTTTTGGCAATGTAAGGTTGAAAAACTTGCTCGTATCGCCAAAAGAAGGATCCTATACGCTAAAATTTGATCAAAAAAACATAGAATTTATATACGATGCAGCAATGCAATACCAAAAAGAAGGTATACCTTTAATTGTAATAGCAGGTAAAGAGTATGGGAGTGGTTCTTCTCGCGATTGGGCTGCAAAAGGACCTAAATTGCTTGGCATAAAAGCTATTATAGCAAAATCGTACGAAAGGATACATCGCAGCAACCTTATTGATATGGGTATATTGCCATTGCAATTTCAAGACAAAGACGACTATAAAACGCTAAATATCTACGGTAGCGAAAGGTTTTTTATAAAAGGTATTGAAAATATTTACCCTAACAAAATCTTAAATATTTTAGCAATAAAACTAAACAATCAAAAGATAGAATTTGACGTTATAGCAAGATTAGATACGCAAATGGAAGTTGAGTATTATAAAAATGATGGCATCTTAAGTTTTGTTTTAAGAAGATTAGCTAAATAAGGAAAAACGCTAAAAAGGAGGGTTGATGAAATTAGATGAACTTGCACAATATAATGGTCAAAATGGCCAAAAAGCCTATATCGCCTATAAAGGCAAAATTTACGATGTAACAGATAGCAAAAGATGGAAAAATGGCCTTCACATGGCAAGACACAAAGCTGGAGAAGATTTGACAGACTTTTTGGCTTTAGCTCCACATACAGACGAGGTTTTGAAATCTTTTGAGGTGGTAGGCGCATTGGATGTAGAAGAATCTAAATCAACAAAAAAGGAAAAACTCATTAATTTTTATCAAAAATTCCATCCGCATCCTGTACTTATACATTACCCATTAGGCCTATTCTTTTTTGCTGCACTAATGGAAACACTCTTTTTGCTAACATCGCTTAAAAGCTTTGATGATAGTGCAATCTACGCTTTTTCTGTGGCAACGCTTATGTCTATACCCGCAATTTTGGCTGGTTTGTTAAGCTGGTGGATCAACTACGACAAAAAAACCACAAAAATCTTTAAAAACAAAATTAGGTTTTCCATCTTGCTTTTTTTTATTGGAGTCTTGACTATTTTTATCAGAATTACGCATCCAGATATGTTAGCTAATCACAACTCTTTGTATCTTTTGTATAACTTGCTTATATTTGCTAATTTGCCAGTTGTATTGTTTATTGCATACGAGGGCGGAAAAATTACTTGGCCATCATAAATTTTAGGAGGAGGCGAATATGGATTATACGCTTGAAGAACTGGAAGAAATGAAAGAAATATTGTTAATTGCCATACCAAAAGAAATAAGCGCTAGGGATTTCTATCTAAATGCATCAAAAAAATTTAAAACACAAGAGTCCATACAGCTATTTTTATCGCTAGCAGAACAAGAAAAAGGTCACGAAGCTTCGTTGAGAAAAATTTTAGCCGAAATTGAAGAAAATATCAAAAAAATAAAAAACAAATAAAATGGAGGATGTTTTTATGGCACTAGCAATTGGTTCAAAAGTTTCAAACTTTACACTTAAAGATCAAAACTCAAACGATGTAAGCCTTGAGTCATACAAAGGCAAAAAAGTACTTTTATCTTTTCATCCGCTTGCGTGGACAGATGTTTGCGCCAAACAAATGCAATCTTTAGAAGAAAATTATGAAACTTTCAAGAAACTCAATACTGTATGCTTAGGTTTAAGCATTGACACAGTCCCATCCAAAAAAGCATGGGCATTGAATTTAAATATTAATAAAACTCCGCTTTTATGCGACTTTTGGCCTCATGGAGAGGTGGCAAAAAAATTGGATGTATTTATAGAAAAGTACGGTTTTTCCGGTAGGGTTAATATTTTGCTTGATGAAGATTTTAGCGTGATCTTTACAAAAGTGTACCCCATAAAAGAATTACCAGATATCAATGAAATTATTAAATTTTTAAAGAGGTGAATTATGAATGCCATCGATTATGCTTTAGCCTTTGAAGAAGAAGGCAAAAATTTTTACAATGAGCTAGCTCTAAAAGCAAAAAAAGATGAAATTCGTTCTATTTTTTTGATGCTTGCAGAAGATGAGTTAAGGCATTACAAGATTATTGAAAAAATCAAAGAGGGTGTTTTCGCATATTTGCCTACATCGACATTTAACAATGTGCCTACGCTATTTCAAAAACTTAAAAACCAAAACACTGTATTTTCAGACAATCAAAGTTTGCTAGATACGTACAATAGCGCTATCGAAATCGAGATTCAATCGAGAGATTTTTATAAACAACAGGCGCTTTCATCAAACAGCCCAGAAGAAAAAGAAATATTAGAAATGCTTTCAAAAGAAGAGGATAAACACAGAATCATATTGGAAAACTTGATGGAGTTTATAAGAAAATCACAAGAGTGGGTAGAATCAGCTGAGTTTAGCCATATTAATGATTAATTAAAGGAGTAAAACATGGATTATACTATTGTGCTAACTGCTGCTGCAGGACAAGGCGTAGAAACCGTTGAAACATTAGTATCAAAAGCTTTTAAAGAAGACGGTTTTTTTGTTTTTTCTGACAAAGAATACATGTCACGTGTAAGAGGCGGTATTAACTCTACCACAATTAGGGTTTCTTCAAAAGAAAACAAAGGCTACAAGCAATTTGCTGATTTTTTGTTTTTGTTCACAAAACAAGCTATTAACCATTCGAAAAATCGCATATTTAAAAATACTGCTATATTTGGCGAAGAGGATTTTGCTACAAATGAGTATAAATCGCAATTTTATCCCATTAGCTTTTTAAAAGTATCTAAAGATTTAGGAAATGTTGTTTTTGCCAATACTGTAGCTTTTGGTTTTATATCGGCTATTTTTCAAATAAGCACAGATATAGCACACAAAGCCATAACAGAGCATTTTAAAAACCCAGAAATAGCCCAAAAAAACATAATCGCATGCAACGAAGGCTACAAACTATTTAAAGAAAACACATATAAAAATATCACGCTTGAGGTTGAAAAAATTAAAAAAGGAAATTACGCATTGCTAAGCGGCTCACAAGCAGTTGCATTTGGAGCACTTAGCGCAAATGCAAAGTTTTTATCATTTTACCCAATGTCTCCATCCACAGATGTCGCAATTTTTTTAGCGCATCAAATGGATAAGTTTGATATTGTTGTAGAGCAATTTGAAGATGAGATTGCTGCAGTCAATGCGGCAATTGGAGCGTGGTTTGGAGGCGTTAGGTCTTTTGTCACGACATCAGGCGGTGGTTATGCGTTAATGGAAGAAGGTGTTAGTTTGGCAGCAATGAGCGAAACGCCATTAGTTATTCATTTAGCACAAAGGCCAGCACCAGCTACGGGACTTCCAACGCGCACATCTCAAAGCGACCTTAATTTAGTACTTTATTCATCACACGGAGATTTTTCACGAGCAATTTTTTCTCCGATAAATTTAGAGGACGCATTTTTTATTGTCCAAAAGGCTTTTGATATAGCAGATAAATACCAGTGTGTGTCTTACATTCTAACTGACCAATTTTTTATGAGCATGATGTATAATGTAGATACATCACACTTAAAGTTTATCGAGCCAAAAAGCTATATTATAGAAACATTCAACGATTACAAAAGATACGAATTAACAAGCAGCGGTGTTTCCAAAAGAGGCGTACCAGGCTTTGGAGATGGAATCATTGTAGCAAATGGAAATGAGCATGATGAGTACGGTGATATCACAGAAGATGAAGACTTAACCAAACTAATGTTAGAAAAACGAATGAAGAAGCTAAATGGAATAAAAGATGAAGCAATTGCGCCTATTTATATTGGACCAGAAAAATACAAAAATTTAATTGTATGCTATGGCTCATTATATGAAACTACCAAAGAAGCTTATGAGCAAATAGATAATAGCGACACTGGCTTATTAGTTTATTCTCAGCTTTATCCGCTAAACGATAAAGGTTTTGAATATTTATCTAAAGCCCAAAACATAATTTTTGTTGAGCAAAATTTTTCTAGCCAGTTTGCTCAATTGATATTTAGAGAATATGGCATTAAGGCAAATAAGCTCATAAATAAATACACAGGAAGGGAATTTTTTGTAGAAGAATTAAAAAAACTATTGCAAGATTCATTGGAGGGAAAATGAGTACGCTTAATGAATTTGAACCAAAAAGACCCCATTCTTTTGATGTTTCCTGGTGTCCAGGTTGTGGAAATTTTCCTTTAAGAGAAGCACTAGCTTTAGCATTTAAAAAAATAGATTTAAAGCCAACAGATATAGCAATAGTAAGCGGTATTGGCCAAGCTGCCAAAATAGTTCATTACATAAACACGCATGGTTTTCATACACTGCATGGAAGGGCAATACCAATTGCCACAGCATTAAAAGTTGCTAACCCACAATTAGTTGTTATTGCAGAAGGCGGAGATGGCGACATGTACTCAGAAGGTGGCAATCACTTTTTACATGGCATAAGAAGAAATTCAGACATTACAGTTATAATTCACAACAATCAAATTTATGGTTTAACAAAAGGGCAGGGCTCGCCTACAACAATGATAGGTCAGCATACTACAACGCAACCATTTGGCGTATTTGAAGAACCGCTCAATGCTATTGCTCTTGCAATAACATTAAATGCCTCATTTGTCGCAAGAGGTTATGTTGGAAACAAAGAGCATACAGCAGACCTAATAGTTCAAGCAATTAAACATAAGGGTTTTTCTATTGTTGAGTTATTTCAACCGTGCGTGAGTTTTAACAAAATAAACACTTACCAATGGTATAGTGAGCACACATACATAATGCAAAACCATGACCCAAAAGACAAAATGCTTGCTTTGCAAAAAGCATTTGAAAATGACCCACTACCGCTTGGAGTTTTTTATGTAAATGAAAAAAATGCATTTGAAGAAAATTTACTTGCTTATAAAATAGACAAAACACCCCTTTACAAAAGAGGTACACAGGCAGACAAAATTAAGCGTTTTATTAGCGATAATTTTTGATATATGTCAATTAATTTGTAAATTTTTTTAATAAAATAAGTGGTGTGGATAAAAGAAAAAAGATTGAACATGATAAAGACGTTTTAAAAAAATTTTTAGAGATATACTGCAGAAAAAACCATTTGGAAAATGGTATTGAAGTATATAAAGATAATTTATGCAGTAATTGCTACGAACTGTTAAATTATGCTATTGCAAAATTAGATAATTGCCCGCTAAACCCAAAACCTATGTGCAAAAAATGTCCTGTTCATTGTTACAATAAGTCAAATAGAGAAAAAATCAAAAAAGCAATGAAGTTTAGCGGGATTTATCTAATCAAACATGGCAGGATCGACCTAATCTTCCATTATTATCTCTAAAAGATATTTCAGCTTATAGCTTGTATAATCGAATCAGATTTTTCAACTATAAATAGCTTTGTCATATTTTCCAAAGAACAATTATGCGCTTTTTCGTCGCTAGAAGAAACGCAATCAGAAACAATAACAGGATAAAACCCTCTATTTGAAGCATCGCGCGCGCAAGATTCTATGCCTATTTGTGTGGCAATGCCAGTGAATATGATGCTTGTAATATTTCTTGAGCGTATTAAATATTCAAAATTCGTACCAATGAAAATACTAGCACTTGGTTTGTCTATTACTATGTCATCTTCTTTTGGGTAGATGCTGCTGTAAATTTCCCTATCTTCTGGATTTTTCATAAAATTAGAAATCACTGTTGGATCAGTAGTGTTTCTCATTTTCATCATGGAGTAGTAGTGCCAAGAGAATCTGAATTCATCTTTGGGTGGTGTAATTCTTGTGTAAAAAATTGGCATTTTG
>JABEBX010024323.1_pt1 | contig 16253 bp, 16 predicted proteins | sample 7245971 | NCBI WGS metagenome assembly JABEBX01 (sample SAMN14506365, study PRJNA622280) | hot springs metagenome | biome: hot spring [ENVO:00000051]|acidic hot spring [ENVO:00002120]; feature: spring [ENVO:00000027]|sediment [ENVO:00002007]; material: sediment environment [ENVO:01001048]... | reverse complement strand
TATGTCCTGCTTTATCGAGATGTTTATCTCGTCGCCCATCTTTTCTATTTCCTTTACATTCTCGTTCAGTTCCACCAGGTTGCTTCTGGTTTTAAACATCTCAATAAGAATGTCAGATTCCCTGTAAGCAAGCTCGGTATAGTCAGATATATTCTTGAGAATATCCTTTTCACCTACAGACAGCATCCTCTTCAGAAAATGTGAATTAACCATTCGTCTGTCATTGCTTAGCAATATATAATTATAATCCAGAATAAATTGCTCTTCGGCCATTTATATTGAAAAATAAAAAATTGTTAAAATATTTAAAAAATTTTTTCAGTAGCCCTGGCTCAGGTACATCGAATCCATGAAATAATTGCTCAGATCGTATGTAAGATTCAGTGCACTGATCGTGCCTATTCCTGCAAAATCATTCCATCCGGGCCCGATGTATCCGCTCCCTATCATGCCAGGATAGGCTTCAACGTATTCGACCTGATGGTATGCCTGGTATCCATACAGCGTGCCATAGCCAAGATTATAAAGGGCTGGCTGTATCCATCCAAGGTATCCGTTTCCCGGCATCATGGTCTGGTTTTCATACTGTGCGATATCAGCGAATATTCCAGCGGATATTGGGGTTGCATAGCTCGTGCCTCCACCGGTATAGTACTGGCCTGCAAAGACTGTAATGAGATTCGTTGAAGGCATTGAGATGTCAGGCTGTGCACGGTTATAGAAGGCTGAAGGCGTTATTATCCTTTCAGCGCTCTGGTATACCGGCCTTGAATAGAAGTAACTGTTTCCGCCGCCTGATCCTACCGGGCCGCCATACCAGGTGTACTCTGGCTGGTACCATCCCGTTTCATTTGTTATTGCGCCTGTGCTGTTCATGGTTACCGAAACACCCCCAACTGAGACTATGTACTGCGATGCCATCACGGTTAAATAAAGCGAACTGTGGCTGTCAGCGGATCCCAGGAATATTGTTGTCCCTTCTGCCACTGCCTGCATTCCTATCTGGTCATATATCTCTGCAAATCCGCTGTCGTGGTGGAACTGCAGCTCTGCCCAGCTTCCGGATATTATCTGCGGGTGAATTACATTAAGGTAATAGTAGAGTTCAAAGTTTATTGCATTATCGCCTATTCCTGTCAGGTTAAATGGCGCCATAACATCGTATATTGATGCGTTAGGAGCCATTGCACCCGACCACTCGACGTCAAGATCAGCCTCAAAACCCTCAGGATATGGATTCAGGCCATTTGCTGTAAGGTTCACGAGGGTTAACGACGGGTTGTGTATGCCGTATGTGTCCCAGAAATCCCTGACACTGCTGACGTTTACTGATTCTCCGACCCCGAGTATGCCTATCTTTATGCCGGTTCCGTTAAGGCCCATTTCATGAAGCTGTGTAACGTTGTAATAGTTTTCGAGGTTCGGTGGTGTCAGAATTTCATTTGATGGCAACGCGCTGCTAACCGCATTTTCTCCAGCAACGGTCGCACCTTTCTGCGAGGCCGAGAGAAGCACATCGGTCGAATAGCTCAGCCCGTAAACGTGCATTATATCACTTCCGAATGCTGCAGGTATGTACGGGTTTGCAGTATTTGTCAGGAAAATTGTGGGAGATACGCCCGGATATTCAAATGCGTACTCGTACACCATCACCCCGAATGCTTTTTCAAACATTCCTGCAGTTCCGGAAAGCACCACAACGAGGGGAGCATAGCTGTAATTCCAGACCTTGAAGCCTTCAGCCGCATAGTATGCCATTATGGATGATATCTCCGTGTCCGAAGGATAAAATTCAGTCCTGAACTCCTGTGGCGTGAGGAACTGGTGGAAATCAGTACTCAGTGGTGAATTGACACTGGAATCGAATATCGAAAGTTCACTGAGGTTGGTCATGTTCAGGTACAGCGTTATATTCATCTGGGTGGTCGGGGAAGCAGGCCCAAGATTCAGCAGATACGGATCAAGTTCCGGATCTGTAATCACGTACGGGGTGTTTCCATTCAGCATCACAGAATGCGCAGGTGGCAGGTCAATGACGTTCAGCGGCTCATAATCACCGCCAACCGCTATATTCCCGCTGTCATTGTACGGTATTGTTCCATTGAAGTTGTACCAGAAGTTTCCGCCGAGGTACGGGCCGCCAATTATGCTGCCTGTCAGTGCTATGGCCGATGTGTAATATATGGTGGCACTTGAGCTCTCAAGTGTGAGGTTCCATTTATTGGTATAATACGAAACGTTTCCTGTGTAGATATTGTATGCAGGGCTCAGCGCTGGAAGCTGTACGGTGAATTCATTGTTCACTATGGTGTTGTTGTCCGAAAATACCGATATGCCGGCTACAAGGCCCCATACATCCCATTCGCTCATCTGTAAAGGATTAAGGAGGGCCGGGCTGTTCTTGAAATAGTTGCCCCATATCAGATTCCCTGATCCGCCATATATGAGCAACGATGAATCCATCGACAGGAACGTGTTACCGGCTATCAGCGAATCGGAGGTGTTCCACAGTATCACGTTTGCGACGGGGAATCCTCCCTGCTCATATGTATACCATCCTGTTATCGCAGAGCTGTTCATGAGTATGACGTGCGTATCGTTATACATCCAGTATCCGAGGAAGTTGTCAGCTGACTGCGTAAAAAATTCCGAATAAAGCATGTATGTATCAGAGTATACTATGGGCATTGCAGGCATGCTTTCCATTTCAACATAATCATTCGTGTTCAGAAGCATGACGCCTTCAAACTGCGGGAATGCAAAATCATTAAGCTCCCCGAAAAGCGGGCTTATGAATGTGTATTCACTGTTGAACAGAACGTACGGATCGTACGATGTGCCTGTGCCGGATGTTGATATGTTTGCAAGCTGCTGGTCATTCATTGCATAAAGTGGAGTGTATATTCCTGTTGAAGGATCATATTTCAGGGTGAAGATCTGGTTCCCCGAGAGAATGGCTGAAACAGGATCATGGTAGCTCATCAGGGCCTCAGCGCTGTATATCCCTCCGGGAAGATAGAAGTCATAGCTTCCGGATGCCGTAAGGGGCACATAACCGGCATAACTGTTGTTTACGCTTGTTCCGGGGCTCACAAAGAGGAATGCATTGCTGGGAGCCACGCTTCCAGTGAACTGTTCCATCCCGTATGATCCTGAAATATTCCACATTCCATACAGGAGTGACGGGCCCGCCGTAAGCACGGCCTGATCCATCTCATTCCACGCAACTGCCATTCCCACGGAAGTTTCACCTGTATCAGTTCCGAAGTCGAAGGCAGACGGAACATTCACATAAACATTGCTTACCTGTTGCGGTGATGGATGTGCCTGAGGAGGCATCGCGGGTCCCCGGCCTGGCCATCTTTCCATGGGATTTGTTGCCGGTATATACTTAAGGCCCATGGTTCCATCGATGCCCATCACTGTCGTTGTGCTTCCCCCTCCAGGCCCTCCGAGCATGATCTCTGCATCATAAAGTAGATTGTTCGGAGCAAACTGGGTTCCACTGACCCTGAAATACGATGGTGGCGCTGCATATTTTCCCGGCCTTCCATGATTGACCGAGTAGGTGGAATTGAATGTGACCCTGTCATATGTTCCGCTGACCGCAATTGTCGGTATCGAATAGTTGAAATAAACCACATTATTTCCATTTATCTCTGATGTATTCAGGTAGAGATGGAGAACAAAGGGCGCAGGCACGTAATATGCCGGGCCTATTGCAATGTGAACGCCTGGATACGGGTAAACCTGGCCGGTGCTGTTTTCAATTGCATTTGCTGTCATAACTGCTGTCGGGCTTGAGAAATTCCATATATTGTCCTCGAACTGCAGAACTCCGGTGCGCGTTGAGTAAGTGGCCACGTTCTGTGTCCAGAATGAATAGCTGGAATTCCCGAAGAGCGTTGTGTTTGCCGTGACAGTATTGAGCTGGAAAGTAAGTGACCTGGGTCCGTCGTTTGCAAGGTTGAAGACGCTCAGGTTGTTTATCCTGATCGTTGCTTCAAAGCTTGATGCGTAATAATTCGATCCGACAAGTGTTCCGCTTTCATTCTTCAGGCCAAAAAAGCCTATCCCCATCGGGGCGGGAGCAAAGCTGTAAAGTGGCGTTACCGTGCCATTTGAATAGGTTATGTCAGGATGCTGGTTTGGAAGAAAAAGGTAATTGTTGACATTCTTGCTGATGCTTAAATTGAGCAGAGGCTGGCTGTTGCCGCTTGAAACGGCACCTGTGCCCTGGGGCTGGGAAGAAGTGCTGGTTGTAGTCGTCGTGGAATTGCCGGATACGGGGGAAGTTCCATTAAAAATTCCCGCACCCAGGAAACCGGATACGATAAAAATCGCAACAACCGCTATTGCGGCTGCTATTATAGCGTTATGCTTTATCATATCATTAACAATTTATTTTTGTATATATACTTTTCGAATAATGTATTTTTTGGTATCTTTTTTTATCATGGGTAAATTTATATTTATTATATTTCAAATATATTATATAAACCGGCACACGTTTTTTATTTATAATACTTTTCGATAACCGGTAAATGATTCTTGTCCTTTTCCTTGTAACCGTTATCGTTGCCCTTTTCGCACTGGTGAATCCGATCGGTGCGCTTCCAATATTGATATCGGTCACGGATGGATACACAAGGCAGGATATAATCAGGGTTGTGAAGAACGCAGCATTTGTTGAAGCGCTGATGCTCTTCGGGTTCATGTTCCTGGGTGTTTACATATTCCAGGTTCTAGGCATAAACATCAATGATTTTAAGGTTGCAGGCGGTGTCCTGCTGTTCAAGGTGGCCTTTGATATGCTGCAGGGGAAGACCTCGAACACGAAGATGACCCCGGCAGAAAGGGAGGAGAGCACGGAACGGGCCTCGGTCGGCATCGCACCCATAGGCACGCCCCTCCTGGCCGGCCCGGGATCCATAACAACGGCGATAATATACTTCAATTCCTACAGCACGGACATACCTGAAAAAATTGTGGTGATAGTCGGCGTTGCAGTGGTCGTTCTTCTTACATACATCATACTTTACTTCTCGAACTACATATTCAGGTTCCTTGGAAAAACCGGATCACTCATCATTTCAAGAATCATGGGTCTTCTGCTGGCTTCCATAGCCGTGGATTTCATGGTGACCGGGCTTGCGTACATCGTCCACACCGTGCTGTGATTCAATCCTTCAGTTACGTTTATTTTATAAAAGCGCATATTCGCCATGATGAGATCATTCATAGCGGTTTCAATTAGGCCCTCATCTGATATGCAAATCGTATTTGATTCATTCAGCAGGTTGAAAAACATAAGGATAACAAGATCGGAGAACATCCACATAACCCTGAAGTTCCTGGGGGACATTACCGGAGAAAGGGCAACGGAACTGTGCAGGATGATCGGTTCGATCAGGCACGAGAAGTTTTACATTGAAACCGGGGAAATAGGGGCATTTCCTGACATAAGAAGGCCAAGGGTGATCATAATAGGCATCTCGGGCCATGGCCTTAATGAGATATATTCAGAAATCGTGAAGATCACCGGATCCGACGGGGATTTCCTGCCACACATAACCGTGGGCAGGGTGAAGGGCCCGTTCACCATTCCTGGCATAAAGATAAAACCTGAAAAATATTTGATAGAAAAAGTCTGCCTTTATAAAAGCGAATTGAAAAGCACAGGGCCAGAATATACAGAAATATGCTGCAGTCAGCTGATATAGTTCATTCTGTCCTTCTCATTCGGTTCTGGTTTTTTGGTTACAAGTTCCTCATCCGAGAATTCTATGGCTATCAGGTTCGCTACCGGAATGAGCCTTAAAACAGTCTTTCCATCCTCACCGGTGGTTCTGAAGCAAACTGCCCCTTCTTCCCCGATGATGGTGTATCCTACAAACTCCCCGACAGTTTTCATCGGCTTGTCGTCGCCGCTGTTTGAAAGAACTGTATATTTTCCACCCTTCTTGATTTCAATCATTTCCAAGCTAAGACACCTGTTTGCCCATGGATACATATTATATCTATTTATCTGAAGATCCCGGGAAAAAACATGCTTATGCAGTTGCCGAATTCACATTAAGTTTTTAATATGCACGTATATACCGGTACATCATGAAAATTCTATCATTGCCTTCATCCGTGGAACTTGCAAAAAAAGTTTCTGATAATTTGAAAGTCGGCCTTTCATTGCCTCTGGCAAGAAGATTCCCTGATGGTGAAATGTACCTGCGCATTGAGGAGGATCTGTCCGGCGATGATGTATTTATCATCGGAAACACAAGGAAAGACGAGGACATACTCGAGATGATCATGAGCCTCAGCGCAATTTCAGACTATTCCCCAAGATCAGTGAACCTTATAATACCGTACTTCGGGTATGCACGCCAGCATAAGCGTTATAACAGGGGGGAGCCGGTGTCCTCGCAGATACTTACAGAAATACTTTCAACGCATTCTGATAGCATCTGCACGGTGGAAATCCATGACGAGCAGACGCTCAGGTATTCGCAAAAGCCATTTACGAATGTACATGTATACCATTCGATGGCAAAGCATTTCATGGACAAGCAGATAGATTATGTCGTATCGCCGGATGACGGCGGGCTTGAAAGGGCGAAGACTGTTGCATACGAACTGAATGTGGAATACTTCTACATCGACAAGAAGAGGATAGATGACCGTACGGTCGAGATGAAGATGCCTGACGTAAAGGTAAACGGAAAGAACATTTTGATCGTTGATGATATAATATCCACCGGCGGAACCATAGCCATGTCATCTGAAATGATCAGGAAAAAGGGCGCAAACCGTATATACGTTTCAGCAGTGCATGGCCTTTTTGCCAACGGCGCAGATGAAAAGATACTGAAGTATTCGGACGAAATAAGTGTGACCGATACGGTGCAGGGAAAATATACAGGTATATCAGTTTATGAGGAAGTTAGTGATTACATTAAGAGGTTCTATGTCAGAGCTTAGATTTTGCCACGGGCCGTACAGGGGGAAGGAATGCCCCGTATGTGGGAGCAAGGGCCGGATCCTGATGAACGATCGTGAGGTCAACGAGATAAGCCGGATAATGGCAGGAGTCCTGCGCCATTTTCCCGAAAGGTACGGACTGCACATGGACGACCACGGCTATGTCAGGATAAAGGATCTTGTTGAATCCATAAAAAAGAGGGAAAACTACATCTGGCTGACCGAGGATCATATCACGGCGCTCGTTCAGACTGATCCAAGGGGACGATACCAGGTTAACGGAGATCTTGTCAGGGCTGTTTACGGGCACACTGTGGACGTGGATCTTTCCGACCTGCCCACTGACAACATACCGGAAAAACTTTATTTCCAGTCATCAAAGGACGAAGAATCCCTTGTAAGGGAAGCCGGGATATCTCCTGCAGACAAATCATGGGTCCATCTGTCCGGGACCTTCAGGAAGGGTTACATTTCCGGCCTGTACCATATCGACGATCCATACATACTGGAGATTGACGCAAAATCCATGATTAATGATGGTTTCCAGGTATACAGGGCAAACAGTGAAATATACATAACAAAAGAAGTGCCGGGCAAATACATAAGGGAAACCGAGCAGGAAGAGATCACATTGACTGAAGACGAGAAAGCGGACATAGACCGTGTAAGGTTCAAGGACAGCAGGAGAAAATTCTGAATTTGAACATTGGTTCCATCGAAACTCTGATGGTGAATGGAAACCCGTTCGGCCATGTTTATTTAGCAGGCATGATAAAGTATGGCTTTTTTGCATGATATGCTTTTGCGCCGCCCTCAGCCCTGTTCTCTTTCGCATTAACACCGTTTTCAGGTATTGCAGTTAATCCGATCCCTGAACCATCAGTCCTGAATCAGGCTATGATAGCCATCAGCAAAAAATTTGAAGAACACAAAGATAAAAAATTATGGGAATATTGCTTATTTTCTGGCCGGTGCTTTCATCCTGTTAATTATTTCCTGCCCGAATTCAGAGCATTTCAGAGCTTTGATGTTCAGCATCCTGGCAATATCCTGTGTGAGCTTCTGGTCTTTGTATGTCCGGTATATAGCAGCATCAAGCACAGCTGATGCCTCTTCCCATCCAATGTGATCAAGCATCATTTTCCCTGAAAGTATAAGCGATGTCGGATTTGCAACGTCAAGGCCTGCATACTTTGGTGCTGTTCCGTGAACGGCTTCAAATATAGCATATTTGTCTCCTATGTTGGCCCCGGGGGCAATTCCTATGCCGCCAACCTGTGCAGCAAGTGCATCAGACAGATAGTCACCGTTCAGGTTCATTGTTGCTATAACCTCGTATTCTGCAGTCCTTGTCAGAACCTGCTGGAACATGTTGTCCGTGATCCTGTCCTTTATGACAACCTTGTTTGCATACTTCTCCGGGTCTTTAAGGTATTCGCTTTCAGTTACCGTTGAATCGCCAAACTCATTCCTTGCAACTTCGTATCCCCACTCCTTGAAGGCGCCTTCTGTGTATTTCATTATGTTTCCTTTCTGGACGAGCGTCACGCTCTTCTTCTTATTTGCTATCGCATACTGTATAGCTTTCCTGACAAGCCTGGCCGATTTGAACCTGCTTATCGGCTTTATGCCTATACCGGTATCGCTCGAAAGGTTTATGTTGAACTGCGAGGCCAGGAATTCCCTTAGCTTCTTAGCACCATCTGAATCGTATTTCCACTCTATTCCTATGTACAGATCTTCAGTGTTTTCCCTGAAGACAATCATGTTCATCAGTTCCGGGTGGACAACTGGTGACGGCACGCCCGGAAAGTACTTTACAGGCCTTATGTTAGCATAAAGGTCCAGATACTGCCTTAGCGTAACATTCAGGCTTCTGAAACCCTCGCCTATGGGGGTAGTCAACGGGCCCTTCAGTGAAACAACACATTTCTTCAGATCGTTAAGGGATTCCTCCGGCAGCCTGTTTCCTTTCTGTTCGTACGCCTCGTCTCCTACAAGAATCTTTTTCCATTCTATTGACTTTTTTCCACCGTAAGCTGTCTCCACCGCTGCGTTTATAACTTCAATTGAAGTTTTAGATATATCCGGGCCTATTCCATCCCCCTCAATGTATCCAATCGTTGCGTGGTCAGGCACAGAAAGCGTGCCATCCTCTTTAACTTCGATATACGACATAATCTTTAATCGTTCATTAATAATTTATACTTATGCATATAATAGTTAGTGTTTAATAACAAGTATTCTTTCTGTATAAAATAATGATTCTTCGCCTGTAATAATAACTATACGCATTTCATCGGCCAGATGTATGGAATTGATTCTCAGGATATCCCGAATAAACCGGATATAAATATTCCGGCAAAACCAGAGATCGGATGGCACAAAATTCTAATGGATCGCCGTATCCGGAAATTCAGTTTGCGCCAGGTTCACGGATTCCCGGCATTCAGCCTGGAAAAGATCCGGAACGCATCAGTGTAATCGCTTAATTCCAGCTGCCCAGGAGCAGTTTCATCCGCGTATTTTGCATAAACAAGATCCGATACAAAATATGATGATATGATCCTCAGGAAGCCGCTGCCTTCACCCATTGGTATAAAAGCCACCGGAACCCGGTATCTTTCCTTGAATTCAATTATTTTTTCAAGATCCTCGAGGAATGATTTATTGTCGAAATAATACGCCGCAACCTTTATTATATCCACATCGAGTGACGCTATCTCCTGAAGCTTATCCATGATGCCACTGTTATCCTTTCCGTGATAAGATGCTATTATCCTTGTATCGACCGGTTTTACGCCTATCCTTTTGACAAGGGTGTAATCCATGTCAACTGCAGGTACCATCTTCGTTATTGCATCCTCATACACCTTTTCAGGGTGATCTCCGCGGTATGTGAATATGTAATCAATGTCCAGCTCATCAAGTGCGGATATGAATTGAAAAAGATTTTTCAGGTCCGGGTTCCTGAAAAGATCATACCTCATCTCATAAAGATTTCTGTCTGATAACTGTTTTCTCTGGAATTTTTCAACAAGGCTGTCCGCGTCGTCATCATAAATCGACGTTACAACTGTACTGAGTGAATTGCCTATCGTGAACTTGCCTATGCTGGTTCTCCTTCCTTTTATGAGTGGCACAGACTTCAATCATATGCTTGGAATTAAACTTTTTCAGCCGTATCGCCGGAATCTTTTTCATTCTGTATGAGTTCTGAAATATGTATGACGTTATTCCTGTAATTTTCCATGGCCATCTTGATGTTAACCTCGACCCAGCTCCATGCCTTTATGAGATCGCCGGATCTTATCCTGTACCTCTTTGTCTTTCCGTCACGGGACTCTTCAAGTATATCCATGGATTTCAGCTTATTCAGGTGGCGGTACAGAGTCGAGCGACTGGTATTCAGGTAGGACATCAGCTCCTCCGGTGTCCAGAACCTGTTCCTGTTTGAGAGGAAGCATTCCTTGAAAAGGCGGAAATAAACGGATTCCACAATGTTATGCATGTCCGTCCCGGGGTTGATCCTGGGTATGTACCCTATATCAGAAAGAAAGTACGCTATGCTCCGGTCTGTATCGTTTTCTCCGGTTCTTGAAGGCACGGATGTAATTGATATCTTGAACATCAACGGATCATGCCTTGAAATTTAATAATGTTTCCATGTTTCCTTAAGGCATCTGATATCTGGGAAAAAATTAAAGTTGTATAGCTGCCGGATCCATGCATCAAATATGAAAAAATTAATTTTCTAAAAATATTTTCAGGAATTAAATTTTCAGTATCTTTCTGCGCCCTTTGAGGCCATGAAGTATGTTACCAGGAAGACAGCAAATGAAACCACAGAGATCCCGAAGAATACTTCAGACCATATCGTAGGAACATCATTCACTCCACTGGCATTGGGCCCCATCATAAGCAACGCTATAAGAAATGTTATGATGGCAAGCGCAACAGCATACATCATCGCGGATTTTATCATTCGGTTTTCCATCTCACTGCCCCCCTTCCTTCATTTTGCTCAGGTAACTTTCAAGCGATTTCGTCTTTATCCCACTTTTCTGGGAAATAGCATAGAATCCCAGGCCTATGAGGCCGGTAACAACGAAATCCCACGGGAATGGTATTATATTTATGCCACCATATACCTGCGGGCCGAGGTACGATAGAAGGGCTATAATGAAAAGAAGCGCAACAAGCCATATGCCGCTCTTTATCTCCTTCATGTCAAAATTGTTCTTTGCCACGAAGAATCCAAACATGAACAGGCCGGCTATAACAGCTATGACGACCTCCCCGGAAAGCGGCCATCCTGACCAGTATATGATGAGGCTGGAGAACATGAAACCCAGCGGGGCTATGATCTTGGACCCTTTAAGGTTATACTTTCTTTCAACTTCAGGTGCCGTTTTCCTGAAAATGTTTATGGATGCAGGGCCAATGACATAAGCTATCACAAGCGTTGACGTCAGGATACCGACAAGGAGATGCCAGCCAGGAAATTCATACAGAAACAAAAGGCCGACAAGAAAACCGAGTATAAGGGCACGGCCCGGAACTTTTGTCTTATCGGTAAGATTTTTGAACCACGAGGGGGCATAGCCAAATTCAGCCATTGACTGGAATATCCTTGCAGGATAAGCTGCATAGCTCAGCCCGGCGCCTCCGGGAGAGACCACGGCATCTATGAGCAGTATCACGACAAGCCAGCCAAGGCCTGCAAATTCAGCTTCCTTTGCAAACGGCCCGCTCAGGAGGGTTGAAGGCTTAACGGCCAGTCCACCCCAGTCTCCCACGGCGATGCCGCTCTTCGCCCAGTCAAGTGCGCCTATGAATGCAACCTGTATGAACACATAAAGCGCCATTACAAGCAGAAGGGCAACTATCACGGATTTCCATATATAGTCCTTATGTTTGGATTCTGCAGCCATGTTGATCGCCCCCCTGAAGCCCTCGAACGAGAAGACTATCCCGCCCAGGACAAGCGCATAGAATATGCCGGAGTATCCCTGGTAGAATGTTCCGGTTATCGTGAAGTTTGATGGGTGAAATGCCAGGCTTATAAGTGTTATTACAGCTAAAGCCGGGATTGCCCATTTCCATATCATAATCCCGCTTGTTACATTCCCGAAAAACTTCACTGCCTGGAGATTCACGATCAGTATCGCCAGCAGGACTATGAAAACAACGAGATAACCAAGAGGGAGCAGAACTCCGTTGCTTGTTACGAGATTTTTTACAAAAAATGACAGATACGTTACCATGGCAACTGCCTCTATAGGCGGTGTCATAATATCAGATATCCATGCCCCCCAGCCTGCGACGAAACCCCCAAGCTTTCAGAAGGCAAACTCGCCGATAGGAGTGGAACCTCCTGCAAGCGGGAAAGCCGTGGATACCTCCATGAACGTCAGCGCAACAAACAGGACGATCACGCCTCCAAGTATCCACGCAAAGATGGATCCAATGGAACCTGCATACGACGACGTGTAAAGAGCAGCAAAAAGCCATCCGGATCCTATCATGCCCATCGAGTTCAGCATGACAAGATTGAACAGGCTCAGATCTTTTTTATACCCTGATGAAAAACCCTCCACCATAGACAATTACATGCACAAGATAGATAAATATGTTTGTTTATATTTTCTTAGTTTTAATAACATATATAAGGTTATATTCATTCATATATAAAATACATGTTCCGGATTGGAAGTATAATCATTCAATGTAAAAAGATCGGTAAATATAATATCAATTTTCACGTACACTCCTTCATGTATATGGAAAAGGAAAAGCGGGGAAACTCTGTATTTCTTTTTATCTCAAGGGAGGACAAAATGAACGCCATCAACATGGAGATGGTAACTGAGATGAACAATTTAATGAAGGATCTGGAAAGGGATGATAGTGTACGTATTATCGTTCTGGAGGGAAAGGGAAGGAATTTTTCAGCTGGAGCAGACATAAACATGCTGGCAAATTTTGATGAGGAGAACGCAATGAAATTCAGGAAGGGCATGAACGAGCTCGCACGGAGGCTCAGGGAATGCCCCGTACCCGTGATAGCCGCCCTCAGGGGATACGCACTGGGAGGGGGCATGGAGATAGCAGAATCCGCGGACATAAGAATAGCCTCATCAAATGCCGTTCTGGGCCAGCCGGAATCCGGCATAGGGATAAATGCAGGGGCAGGTGGCAATGTCATGCTCCCGAAGATCGTTGGCCGGGGCCGATCCATGTACATGGCTCTTGCAGGCGTCAAAATGAAAGCCGATGAGGCACTTAAAACCGGCCTTGTGGATGCTGTCTACGATGAGGCAAACTTTGACGAAATGCTGGGAAAATTCGTCGCCGATCTCGAAAGAAAGCCAAAAAGGACATTAATGTACATAAAAAGTGCAGTAAACATGAGTTATGAGATGTCGATGGATGCTGCTATGGAAATGGAAGCTTTATATTTTTCAAAATTATTTAACGACGGGGAAGTCAGGGAATACCTTTCAAAGTGGAGGTAACAGGAATGATACTTGGACTTGATGGTGGATCAACCAAAACGCTCGCAATCGTCTTTGATGAGGATGCCATGAAAATAAGGGGCATCGGCATATCCGGCCCTTCAAATTATACTAATACGGATATAAAAGTAGCGGAAAGGAACATAAAAATGTCCGTGAATAAGGCATGCGACGATGCTTCCGTGAATCTGGAGGACATAGGCACAAAGGTGTTCGGAATTGCCGGAATAGGTGACAGCGACGAGGCAACAAAGACCGGCAGGGAACTTGTGGAATCGATAGCCGGCACATCTATCGTGATCAACGACGGATACGCTGCTTACAGGTGCGCAAATCTTAAAGAAGACGGAGTGGTTTTTGCCCCTGGAACCGGCAGCGTTGGCTACTTGAAAAACGGGGACAGGATGGACAGGTTTGGCGGCTGGGGCTGGTTCATCGGCGACGAAGCTTCAGCGAGCTGGATCGCCAAGAGGGGAGTCCTTTATGCAACAAGGGAGAGTGATGGCATTATAACATCGACATTCCAGGAAGAGGTAAAGAACTATTTTGGCACCGAAACAAGGGAAACCGTCTACAGGATAGAGAAAGGACTGCCAAAAAGGATAGTTGCCGGTTTTGCGCCCAGAATCGCAGAAATGGCGAATAACGGAAATAGATATGCTGCTGAAATTTTTGAGGAGGCCGCGTCCTACATATCAAAACTGATCAGTGCGAGATCGAAACAGTTTGAGAAAAAGCCGAGAATTTCAATACTCGGTGGCACCATGCTGGCCGGCCGGTTTTATACCGATATGATAAGGCGGAACCTGAAGATCGACTTCAACATATTTTACGGGTACCAGGTGGCAGTGGGAGACATTGTATTTGCCCTTGAGAAAACCAGGAATATTGATCCGGGAATGAGGGATACGATGCTGATGCAGCTTAACGATGCCGTATCAGGGCACATGAGTGATGCCAGCGAATTCCTCATGATAAAAAAGCTTCCTGAACTTTCATTATGAAGTCATGGATTTTCCAGAGAGAATTCTATCCTTTTATTTCTTCTTCCCTTGTTCTCTATCTTTTTGATTACGACTTTTCCAACCTCAGACGTACTGGAAACATGCGTTCCGCCATCCGACTGTTCATCAAGTCCTTCTATAACGATCAGGCGGACAGTGTCCAGGGATTCTATGAGCCTTCTTCCCGGTTCTGTCCTTGCAAGATTTGGCATGCTCAGGGCTTCTTCCCTTGTGATATTTTTCGGGTAAATTCTATGGCCCTCTTTTATAACGCTGTTGGTCTCTTCTATGACTTTATCGACAAATTCCCTTGAAAAATTCTCAATATTCATATCAATCCTTGCCCTGTCTTCGTATATCTGGCCCCCCGTAAGAAGAGCCTCATTTCCGTGGTACTTTGAAACAACGCCATCAATGATATGTATTGCCGTGTGGTACCGCATATGTATGTACCGCCTTTCCCAGTCTATGACTCCGTGGACTTCCTGCCCTTCGCTGACATCTGCGGATCCCTCGGTCATGTGGGCTATGTCATTGCCCTCCTTCTGCACATCGTCTATCCTTATTTTTTTGCTGCTGTACATTATGTAGCCCGTGTCATTCGGTTGGCCCCCGCCATCAGGATAAAAAACCGTCCGGTTAAGGAATAACTTTCCGACCTCCACCTTCGTTACCTTCGCATCAAATTCCTTAAGGTACATATCGTCGAAGTAAAGCTTCTCTGTCACAATAACCTTATATTTTTATCATTTAAACAGATTTCCATGCTTCACATTTGATAATCATTTTTGTATAGTAAAACTTAAATATTGAATATTAATTCCCACATATGGCAAATCTGATAAGAAAAGAAGATCAGGACTATTTAAAGGGAGAATTTGAAAAGAATCTTAAAAATGAAGTTGATCTTGTTGTATTTACTTCAGATAATAGCGAATGCAAATACTGCAAAGAATCAGTGCAGCTGTCAACTGAGGTTTCAGAGCTTTCTGATAAGATTCACCTGAAAGTTTTTAACTTTGACAGTGACGCAGAGGCTGTAAAGGCATACGGAGTTGAGAAATACCCGGCAACAATAGTATCAAAAAATGGCGTTGAAGACGGACGTATAGTATATTACGGGCTCCCGTCCGGATACGAGTTTGGATCGCTTGTAGAGGACCTCAAGAATGTATCGATGGGTGAGGCTGAGGTTTCGTCAAAGGCCACTGAGGTAATATCGAAGATAGACAAGCCAATAACCATCAGGGTTTATGTAACGCCTACATGCCCGTACTGCCCGAGGGCCGTTGGAACAGCGCATAAATTTGCACTCATTAACAAGAATATAAAGGGAGAGATGATCGAGGCTCTCGAATTCGAAACCGAATCCGAAGAGGTTGGCGTGTCAAGTGTTCCGCACATAGTGATAAACAACGGAAGCTCCAAGGATGATGTAACATTTGTGGGAGCTTATCCTGATGACCAGTTTGCGGAATATGTGATGGAAGCCTACAACCACCAGTAATTTTACTGGCATCTTTTATTTTTACCTTTTTAGAAATTTCTTTTATATTGCCATGATACTTCTATATAACTATAGTTCGTAAGAAAAATTTCATGATCTCCGGACAGAAATAAGGAACAGTAAAAGTTCATCAAATTTTATGTGATTCCGGAGGAAATGAGGTCGAGTTAAGGCTTGAAAATATTTTATTTTTATATATAAATAAATATTTCAGTTAATTACTTAAATCCCCTCTTTTCCCACCCC
>JABEBX010000662.1_pt1 | contig 16281 bp, 11 predicted proteins | sample 7245971 | NCBI WGS metagenome assembly JABEBX01 (sample SAMN14506365, study PRJNA622280) | hot springs metagenome | biome: hot spring [ENVO:00000051]|acidic hot spring [ENVO:00002120]; feature: spring [ENVO:00000027]|sediment [ENVO:00002007]; material: sediment environment [ENVO:01001048]... | reverse complement strand
CTCGTTGCTCATCGGATGTCGAAACCCTTTTTAGCAACAGTGCGCCGCCTTCCTCAATCTAGCTGTAATCTCCCGATACACCACTTTCAACCATAGCTCGAACGAAGTCATTGCAGCCTTCGTGCAGGACAAGCCCAGCATCGAGCGTGGCCTGTTCGATGAGGAGCTGGTGCCCGAGGAACTGACCCAAGTTCGCATGGGCAAGATCATCAAGGACAAGTATCCCGAGCTGGATGCCGAAGACCAGGAGGCCGTGCGTCAGCACGCCATTGCCGCCCTCAACCTGACGCAGCAGGCCAAGCGGCTTGCCACCGAAGGTGAGAGCGACGGGTCGACCAACACCGCCCTGATCAACGGCGTGCGTCGATTCGCGATGGACGTGCGCGAACTGGACATCGATCTGATCGACCGTATCAACCCCTTTGGCGAAGCCTACGCCATCCTCGCCAAGACCATGAGCGAGGACAGCTTGAAGCAGGTTGCGGCGGCCATCTCAGCCAAGCGCACGAGTCTGACGCCGGAGGAAGCCAAGGAGTTGGCAGTTCGCGCCGTCCATTTCAAGAGAGAGCGCGGACGCATTCCGGCGCTCGACTCCCAGGATGCCTGGGAACGAAAAATGGCCGAAGGCGCGGCCGTATTTATGCGCTTCAAGGCGGAGGGGCGTTATGCTTGACACCGATCTGGATGAACTGGCTGCGGAGCTCGCAGAATTTGCGCCGTCCGAGAAAAAGGGGGGACGTTCGCCACGCGAGGAGCGCATCATCGCAGGCTTCGAGGAAATCCAACGCTTCACCGAGAAGCACGGGCGTGCTCCGCAGCACGGCGAGGATCGCGACATCTTCGAGCGCCTTTACGTCGTGCGCCTGGACCGCTTGCGCGCGCTCCCGGATTGCCGCGCCCTGCTGGAGCCGCTGGACTATCAGGGCTTGCTTAGCGGGGCGCTAGCCGCTTCGGCAGAGGAAGCTATCGACATCAACGACCTGGCCACTGAGCTGGCGGGCGTGGCCGAAACGAGCGACATCACGGTTTTGCGCCATGTCCGCACCAGCGCCGAAAAGCGTGCCGCCGAGGAGATCGCGGATCGCAAGCCGTGCGAAGATTTCGAGGCGTTCAAGCCACTGTTCCAACGCGTAACAACGGAGGTCAAGACCGGCATGCGTCAGTCCCAGCCCATCGAAGCGGGTCGCCGCGCGATTGAGGCCGGGGACTTTTTCGTTCTCGATGGCATCACGCTCTACGTTGCCGAGGTTGGCGAGCCATTGAAAACCACCGCCGGGGAGGTGGACCGCCGTCTGCGCGTGATCTTTGCCAATGGCACCGAAAGCAATTTGCTGCTGCGCTCGCTCCAGCGCGCGTTCTACGATGACCCGGCCGCGCGGCGGCTAGCCTCACCCGAGAGTGGGCAACTCTCCTTCGGCGGCGAGCTTGAGGCCGATGATGTCGAAAGTGGCACGATCTACGTCCTACGCTCCCTTTCCGATCATCCCTATATCGCGCAGCACCGCGACCTCATCCACAAGATTGGCGTGACCGGCGGGAGAGTGGAAACACGCATTGCCAATGCCGAGAATGAAGCGACCTACCTGCTGGCCAAGGTCGATGTAGTAGCGACCTACAAACTCGCCGGCATCAACCGCACTCGGATGGAGAACCTGTTCCACAGGCTGTTCGCGCCGGCGCGACTGAACATCACCATCTACGATCGATTCAGCCACCCGGTGCAGCCCGAGGAATGGTTTTTGGTGCCCTTGTTCGTCATCGACGAGGCCGTGGAGCGGATCAAGGATGGCAGCATTACCAACTATGTCTTTAACCTGGAGACGTCCAGCCTCAAGCCTTCTCCCTAGATCGCTCACGTTCGCCAAGGAGCCGTGCCATGCCCGAAATCGTCTGTCCTCACTGCCACACGGCCTTCCAGGTCGATGAGTCTGGTTACGCTGAAATTTTACGCCAGGTCCGCGACAAGGAATTCAACAAACAGGTCGCTGAACGCCTTGCTCTGGCAGAGCGCGACAAGGAAACGGCCCTGCAGCTCGCTCGCGCACAGCTCGAGCAGGAGCGCCAGCAATCCGTAGCCGATAGGGACGCCAAGATTGCCGAGCTCCAAGCGCAGATTGCGTCGCTCTCCAAGCTCTCGGAGGCCAAGCTGCTGAATGAACTACAGCGTGTTGCCGCGGAAAAAGACGCCCAGATTCAGACGCTGCAGTCCCAGGTCCAGGCCCACGACGTCAGCAAGGCACTGGCCATTCGGGAATCGGTAGACGAGGTCCAGAAAGAACGCGATGCGCTCCGCGCCGCCTTAGACCGTGCCGCATTGGAAAAAGAACTGCACGAGAAAGCCCTGATCGAGAAGTACCAGACCCAGATCCGGGACCGCGATGAGGCGATTGAGCGTCTGCGGGACATGAAAGCCCGGCTCTCGACCAAGATGCTCGGCGAAACCCTGGAGCAGCATTGCGAGGTCACGTTCAATCAGATTCGCGCTACTGCCTTTCCCAATGCCTACTTCGAGAAGGATACGGATGCCCGCACTGGCAGCAAAGGCGATTACATCTTCCGCGACTTCGATGTCTCCGAACCCTCCAATCCCCTCGAGATTGTGTCGGTCATGTTCGAGATGAAGAATGAGGCGGACACCACGGCCAACAGGAAACGCAACGAGGATTTCTTCAGGGAACTCGACAAGGATCGTACCGAGAAGGGATGCGAATACGCGGTGTTGGTATCCTTATTGGAATCCGACAGCGAGCTCTACAACACCGGTATTGTCGATGTCTCGCACCGGTACCCCAAGATGTACGTCATCCGCCCGCAGTTCTTCTTGCCCATGATCACCCTGCTGCGCAACGCTGCCTCGAATAGCCTGCGCTATCGGCAGGAGCTAGCGCTGGTCAAGGCCCAGAACATTGACATCACCAACTTTGAGGCGGAACTGGAAGGCTTCAAGGACGCCTTTTCCAGAAACTACGACCTAGCCGCGCGCAGGTTTCAGACCGCCATTGACGAGATCGACAAGTCTATCGACCATTTGCAGAAGACCAAGGAAGCTCTCCTGGGTGCCGATCGCAACTTGCGCTTGGCCAACGAAAAGGCCCAAAACGTGACGATCAAGCGGCTCACCCGGGGAAATCCGACCATGAAAGCAAAGTTCGATGATCTGTCAGATTAAGTCGTTGGCAACACTTATTGCGCAGGGCAACGGTACCGTAGCCAGGACTACTGGTTCGGCTTGTTCCCCGTGGCCCTTACATACGCCTGCCGGGATAGCCAACCTTCCCTCTATAGTTGGATATAGGTTGGATGGAAAAAATGAAGGCACCTAGAATTTTCTTCTAAGTGCCTGTTTTATTTGGTGGGTTGTGAGGGGATCGAACCCACGACCCGCTGATTAAGAGTCGGTATCTTCTGTTTATCGTAACTTGCTGAGAATTATTCAAAAATAATATCTTATTAATTTCAATGCGTTGCCATTCTGTAGTTCCCGATCCTTCCCGGAGTTTCCCGATCATTCCCGTTCTCAGTGTCGCGCCAGTGTCGCGCTGTTTTGGTTGGAATAGTGCTTGTAATGAATTGATGCTATTGACTATAGCACCTATTCGCAAGATACTATCTAGCGTGGAGCGACTGGAACCTCGGATTCCGGATCGTCTCCACAATCTTCCGAGGAGATTCATTTATGCATAACCCAAAATTCACTGCGCTTCGTGCAGAGAAAGCAGAGTTCCTCTTTTTTGTATCGTACGCTCTACTGGCCGCTGCTGGTTGCTATGGTGGTTCTGACCATCTTGTCTGGCTGTGGTGGGCAATTGGGATTCTCAACGTAATATTGGTTCTTTGGTATGGAAAAGCTTGGATCCTTTCCGGTCACTTCCGTGACCCCGTCTATCGGGAATATAAAGCTGAAATCCATAAGGAATCCGTGGGAAACGTGCATAAGCATGTCAAACAGTTCGCTTGCCTTCCTTTTCGCAAATCAAACCCGTACGCTGAAATGGGAGCCATTGGAAAATTAGATAATGTCCATGCCAATGGACGGACCACCGTTCGGCGACGGGGCGCTAAACAGCATGGCGCTAAATCTTCTGGAAAGTCTCGAAAATCCGACGATGGGGACGGTGGCAGCGAACCTCCCGAACCGCTTCGGTATTATTCTAATCAAACTTTACTCCAAGAATCATGCCTTCAAAGATCTCTCCATCAACACCCCCAGGTTCCACATCCGCTTCAGCTCTATACGTTCAAAGAATTTGCCATCCTTGCTGGGTGCGCCGCTAAAACCATACAAAACAAAGTCAGCAGCGGGGCGATCCCTCGCCCGATACAAACCCTTTTCGGCCCCAGGTTCACTCTGCAACAAGTTCAGGCTCTACTTTCTGATATTGGGTCTGGTCCAGCCGTAGCAAAACGCCCCCGTGGTCGTCCCCGGATCGCAAACTCCTTGTCCAAGGGGGCGAAGCGATGATCTCCGGGCATAGAATCCCTCAATCTTTCCCTGTTGATTCTGTGTTGAATGCGTTGCAGACCGCTGCCATCCCCTGCAAACGAAAGGGCGGCGAGATCGAGGCCGATCTGCACGGAACTGGGCATCTATCCTGCAAAATCAATCCACGGAAGGGAGTCTTTTTCACAACCGATGGGCAGGCGGGCACGCTGAGCCCACTGTTGCGCCAGCTTGGGATTGCTGATTGCAAACCGGTCAGTGTCAGCAGTGTCAGTCCGCGGGTAGCTACTGGAACCCAGGATACTTCCCGTGCCGCGCGAAGACTTTGGCAAGGCGGGTGGCTCTGCACGCATCAAGCGGACATGCCATCCAACTGGGATCGTGGACTGGCATCTATGGCCAAAGGCGCCAGGCGCGCGGCGATCGAGCGCCAGCGTGACGCGGCGTTGGCGTATTACGCCCGCAGATTTGGACCTGATTTCGTGGTCTGGGCCATCCGTCAGGTCCGGCTCGCTGAGCCATCGCCGGAGTATAAGGCCCTCGGCGCCGTGGTTATGGTACTGTCCCCAATGCACTCGGCGGCCGGCGATCTTTGTGGGGTACAACGGCTCCATTTGCTGGCAGACGGGTCAAAAGCCGAAGCCGATGGCTTTCCGGCTCGTAAGATGCTGGGCCGGATGGGAACATGCCGAATCCTGCCCCCCGCTGGTCGCCCCAAGGCACCTGAAGTTCCTTCCGTGCTCGTTGGCGAAGGTTGGGAAACCGTCGCCAGCGGTGTGCTGGCATCTGGAGCGCTAGGGGAGGCTGCTTATACGGCGGCCAACCTGGGAGCGTGGTCAAGGAATCTTGCCGACAACCAAAAATTACGGGGAAAAGATGTCAGTATCGGCGTCTTGGTGGACCGGGATCTATCACAGACCGGTCAAAAAGCATCTGCCGCAGCCGTTAGAATTCTGCGATCCGTCGGTCACGACGCAGTCTATTTGTTGCCGCCGGAAAGTGTGCTAGGTGGCAGCAAGGGCGCCGACTGGTCCGATGTTCTGGTCACAATGGGCGTGGAGTGTACCGCTGTCGCCCTGGGGTTGGCGGCAGCAGGCGGGAGTGCAGCCCTTGACCTGGTGCCAGCAGACTCTGTGGAGGTGGGGTTCTGCCAAAATCAGAACATCCGCAGAATCTGGCCTGTCCGGACGGCCGAGATGCCGCAGCAAAAAACCGCGACGCTAACACTGGAACAGGGCCGCGCCAGACTGGACGCTGCTTTACAGTACTTTTTGACAAAAGCTCAGGATTGGTCCCAAGGCCAGCGTGGCGGCGTCTGGAGTACCCCGCCAACGGTTGGCCTGGAGATCACCACCGGAGTCGGCAAGTCACGCGCCATACGACGACTCATCGCGACGTTAAAGAAGGCCGGGATTCCGGTCGTCATCGTCGCGAATAATCGGTCCGCGTGCGCCGAATATGAAATGGCCGGAGCATTCTGGCGGCATGGCCGCGAAGATCTAACAGTCAGCGGCGGGTTTCAGTCGGGGCAGCCCCATCATTGTCCGAAGGTCTACCAGGCGGTTGAAGAACTTGCCAGCAAAAAGCATATGCTGGCGGGAGAATTGTGCGGAAGCGGCCACTGCGAGCATGGAAATCAGAGATCGCTCATTCGGGCGATTGCGGCGGGTAAGGCGCCATCCGATTATATCCTGGATTTTTTCCGGGACCGGCCAGAACTGAAAAATGTAGCTCCCTGCACCTGGCTGGATCATCACAAGGAGGCCATGGGGCACCTTGTCATTACCGTTACCGGCGATGGCCTGGGTACCGGTGATATGGATTATCTCATTGGGTCCGGAGCCGACCAGGAACGGGTGCCTCGCATCGTTATCATGGATGAATCGGCGGCCTGGACAAGTACCATCCGGGCCGGTGTCCCGCAATTCACGCAGTGGCTCCATAGTTTGGAAAGTCTTGCGGATGCGTTGCGGCAGGCTGCATCCGGCGTAGGCAAGTTCGGCAATCTCCAAAAATCTGAGATTGCTGAAAAACTCGCATTGATCGAATTTGCGTCCCCGATATATCGAGAGTTGGCGGCAAAATTAGGGCAGTATGCCAGTACCAAAGGGCAGTTTATTGATGTTGCGGTGGCGGGGATTTTGCAGGATCTGCTGTCGGACCCGAAAGGAACCCAACTTTGGGAAAAGTCCGAATGGCGGAACTGGACCGAGTTGGAGATCGTCCCGCTTCGAGCGGCGCGGGAAATCCTAAAAGCATTGCGCACCGGAACGCTCGCGGCGATAGATGGCTGCATCTTGGTGCACTATCTGCACCCGGCGATCGAGGAATCGCTCGGCACCCGCCCGCTCCTGGTGGCAGACGCGACTCTCAGCCACGATCCGGTTGGCAAGGCGGCAATACTAGGTGCTGACGGTGAGATTTTGCGGCTGGTCGTTGAGCAACCGGCTGTCATCGTTGACCCACGGTTTTTTCACGGGGCCGTGCCCCATCAGGCCAACAACCGAGAGGCTCGGCTACAGGACGAAGTTCAGCGAATGCTTTCCACCCGAGATGATCTTGCTGAGGAGGATGGCCAAGATTCGGTATCGGTTGTTATTTCCCAGAAACCGGTCGCCATGCGAGCATTGGCGACGACGACGGGGCTCCCGTTGCAGGAATTGCAACAAATGGATCGACAGGCCCTTTGGGATCTGAGCATCGCCGAAGGGATCGGGTGGTGGGGCTGGCATGACCGTGCCCATGACGCCTGGAATGGTCGAAATTTAGTAATTTGGGATCAGCCAGCCGTCCCCCGAGGGGTTTGGCAGGAGCGCTACGAAGCATACCGAGTCTACCGGATCGACCAGGGCGCGGCGCCGGACACGTTGCCGCATCTGGCCTTGCCGGACAAAACCGACCCAGAATATTCGTCGCACTGGCAATCCGGCTGTTGGGTTGCGACTGGCGACTTTGAGCAGGAATCGAAGGCCGCTCAGCATGGGAATTCGCAGATTCGAGCTTTCATACAGGATCACCTCGATGCAGCCCGGATGCAGGCTATTGGCCGGGTCCGTGGTGTTAGCAACCCCAACGTGAAAGTTCGGATTTGTGGCGGTACCCCCATCGCGGCTTTTGCAAAGCACGGCGTCACGATCGGTTACAAGGTTGTTGTGGCTTCCCGCAGCCGTGCCGAGAAAGCATTGCAGCACGATGCAGAGGCCGCTTCCGCCATGACGGAGGCAACGCTCACCCTCGTCCGGGACGGGAAATCAGTGACTCGCGATGGCATCATGGAGCAGATTCGAGCGGCGGGAACATATGGGAAAATTGTTCGCCCCACAACGGTGGAAGGCTTAAACCCTAGCGGGGCGAACACCCCGGGCCCATCACCACGAAAGAATACGGTAGAGAATTGGCTCCGGAAAATGGCGCCAGCGCTGTGCAACCACCTATCAACGACCGGGCAAAATGCCAAGTTTGTTCGGGAGCTTCGAGGCCTGGCCCAGACAGTCGGGATAAAATCCGTTACCGAGGTGCAAAAGTGGATGCAACTCGCTGAAGAACAGTGGATTTACTGCGGCTGCGATGCGGCTACGATGGTTGCTTGGAGTCTCGCGGAGATTAGCATTGATCCGCAGTGTCCCGCCCGCATCATTGTTGGAGCCGCTGTGGCTGACAGTTTTTTTGTTAAGGGACCGCCGCCGCCTTGATGGGCGACGTACCCAGTGCGAAACCCAAAAGAAAGAAATCGGTGGCGCCGAGCCAGCGGCAAGGGATGTGTGGACAATATCAGCACCCCCCTGAAAGTAGGCCGGTGAACTAATTTTGTTTCCAAAACGAAAGGGGGAAAGATCTTGCCCTTGTGCAAGATCCTTCAACGCTCTCTTGTAACTGGCTCTGGCGCAGCCAAACCTGCTGCCGGTAACGTTCTGACTTCGCCTTGCTATATGATATGACAGTCAGATGCAGGTCATTTATTGGGAAACCGTCTGCCGGGTAGACGCCAGGATTCCTTCCCCCAAATTTTGTCTACCGGGTAGACAAATCCCAAATCCCGTAGCGTGAAATGAGGCATTGCCCTATCCCCATCCCATAGCGTGCCCTGTAGGGCAAATTTGGGGCCTTGGCGGTGGTGTTTCGGCGGATACCCGCGCTTTCCGTCCCACTGCTACGCAGAGGGTCCCTCGCCGGAGCGCGGCGGCCCGGTGGCCGTCCGCCTCTGGATGCAACCGTGCCGAGCTAATGCTGCTTTGTCACCACGCGACGCAGGCGGCGGTGGCTGGTGACAGGCAGGCAGGGGGGGCACGCAGTCACAGCGACATGGTTGGTTGTGTCATAGTTGTATGTTTTATTATGTATATTACATAGATTACATTTACCGCGTAATTACAGACGCTGGAAAGGGCCGCGTCTACCGGGTAGACGACTTGTAGGGGCGCTTCCGGCGTTTGTCTACCGGGTAGACAAATCCCACGTCCCGTAGCGTGAAATAGGGCATTTCCCTATCCCCATCCCATAGCGTGCGCTATAGGGCAAATTTGGGGCCTTGGCGGCGGTGGTATGGCGGATACCCGTGCTTTCCGTTCCACGCCATTGGCGCGGGTCCCTCGCCGGAGCGCGGCGTCCCGATGGCCGTCCGCCTCTGGAAGCAACCGTGCCGAGCTAATGCTGCTTTGTCACCACGCGACGCAGGCGGCATCCGCTGGCGGCAGGCAGGGGGGCTGGGTCCGGGGCATTCGCCCCACTAGGGTTAAAGGCCTTATCCTTGGTGAGGCGAACAAGATCCATGTGCTGCTTCTGCACGTGTGATTCGTGTTGATTTTGTCTACCGGGTAGACAAACCCCAAAACCGTACCCCGCAGGACGAGGATTCTTTCCCCCAAATCTTGTCTACCGGGTAGACAAATCTCAAATCCCGTAGCGTGAAAGTTGTTTTCCCAGCAAATCACCGCCTTTGAAATTCGTCTACCGGGTAGACGGATGCTGATTTTGCGCTGGAAATTTGTCTACCGGGTAGACAAAACGCGTCAAAAAGCGTCATTTCCCGGGAAAAACTGAATGCAAGATAAAGAAGGAGTACACTTCGCGTCTTCCTGGGAAGTGCTCGTTCCTTGCTGTTTTTTTCGGGGAAATTACTCCGGAGGTCCCGCGAAAATCTTGTCTACCGGGTAGACGCCGCCGTTATCCCCGCAGCTCCTTGGGCAGTTTCCTTGGGTTTCATTCCGCGCCCGGTTTAAGAGCCGGGCGATACGTGTATCGCGTGATGGAATGCTGCACGTCGCCCGCGCCGGCACGAATGGCGGTGCGTTACGGAAAGAAGAGACGGCGCGGCTCGCTGCAGCGGGGCGTGTTCATCACTGCTGGCGGCGATGTCCTAACTTCTGGTTTTCACTGTCATTGGATCTGGTCCCGTCAATTGCCCGAATGAAAACGTGAGGAGGGAGACGGCGGAGAGACCGTAAGCTATTCCATATCCCCTTTGGTGTTCTTATACCGAAGTCATGGCCCAGCAAGTCAGAGGGTTAGATGCAGGTGTTGCACTTCAAACTTGAAACCGCAGTCTTTTATAGCGATCTTGCCGCAAGCTACATGGACAATGCAGGGGATGCGTACTAATTATGCTTACAAGGGAACTCGGGAGAGAGTGGATGCTAACCATCCTAAAAACACAGCCGGAAGAAAAGGAGGTCAATCTTATTGGCTTCGACCTAGAGGACTATGGTCGTCTATGGACAAAGTCGTTAGAAAAGCGAGATAGATTCGCCAGCCGCGGACGTATCAGTACCAACCTCAAGTCCAATACCGTCTTTCCGATCATGGCCACACAGATGCTCGCCATCCGGGATGTAGCAGGCATAGCCAGAACTATGCCCAGGATGATCGCCGAGTTTGATCAAGGCGAAGTCAAAGAATCGGTCAACCACCTCTCCAACCTCATGGATCCCTTGGCCGTGCTCGGCATCATCGTCGGCTCCTTGTTCATTACCAAGCACATACCGATCTTCATGATGGGCGCCGTGGTGAAGCATGGGGCGTGAGGAAAGTCTCGGAGCCGCCCCGCAGTCCGGCCTTACTCTCATTGAACTACTTGTAGCTATCGCCATGGTGGCGATTGTTTTAGCCATTGGTGTTCCGGCTTACCAAAATTTCACTACATCGAACAACGTGCTTGCAGAGTTACACACCCTCAAAGGGGATATCGCGTTTTCGCGTAGCGAGGCTTCCACCATGGGTAGCAATGTCATTATTTGTCCGTCCAGCGATCCAACTAGTGCCAATCCTAGCTGTAGCGGAACCAATGAGTGGAATACGGGGTGGGTAATCCTGCTCCCTACAGGGGGGAGCTGTTCAGCAAACAGCGGTCAGCCTCTCCGGGTACAGATCCCGCTGGCCTCGAAGGACACAGTGGTATTCAATCCGTCATCAGGCACTACTGCGCCAACGTCCTTCTGTTTTAATCGTAATGGGCTTCCTTCAGTTTGATCGAGGTAATGATCGCCCTGGTTATCATTGCCTTGGGTCTGCTTGGGGTGGCAGGCATTATGGCTTTGGCCATGAACAATAACGGGACGGCACGTACGCAGAGTTTGGCGGCCATAGAAGCCTCGAACCTCTACACCGCCATGCTGGCGAACCCCGCCTACTGGTTGAATGGACCAGGAGCTACCACCACGCAGACAGCTCCCACTAGCAGTTCCACGTCCTGTAACGGAACGGTTTGTTCTCCTGCTCAGATAGCCAATCAGGATCTAAGTAACTGGGGATATTCCATTGCCCAGACGCTCCCCAACGGAACTGGGAGTGTGGCCTGCGCGCAATCGGCAGGGCCTGCTCAGAATAGTCCGCAGACGACGCTTTGTACCATTGACATTCAATGGCAGGAAAACGACATGTCTCTTGATCATACGACAGGATCCGTCGTTTCTGGTGCTATGGAAAGCTACCAGCTCGTGGTGCAACCATGACAGACTATAGGATACGCCATTTGACTAACAAGATACCGGCGGCAGCAACCGGCGAGTCGGGATTGAGCGTCGTAGAAATACTGATTTCACTGGTGCTGAGCATGCTCTTGACTATAGCCATCTTCACCGTGCTGCACTCCACCTTATATGGAGCCATCTCGCAGCGCGGGATGTCGGCCCTGCAACAAAGTGAACGCCGAGCTGCCACGATCATGCAACAAGTAGCAAACTCCGGTGGGTATTTCGTGGTAAGTCCCACCACCAGCAGTACCGGGCCGACACCACTTTCCGCACTGAGCGCGGCAACAGCTCTGGCCGCCTCTGCACCGTTCGCCGCAGCAGGACAATACGTTTACGGGACTACAGGAGACACCCTGGATGTACGATTCCAATCGGCTCTGAATACCGATTCTAGCGAGCCTAGCACGATGGATTGCCTCGGAGATACGGCACCCACCTCTACACCCATTACATATAACAACAGCTTCTTTGTAGCTCCTACTACGAGCAGTTTGGACTGCTCGGTCAATGGGGGCGATCCACAAATCCTGATAGGAGACGGGACGAATGGAGGCATTGAAGTCGACAGCATGTCCGTGCTCTATGGTGTAGATACCAATGGGGGGGGCTCCGTTACCGAGTATCTCCCTGCGTCAAGCGTGACTGATTGGAATAATGTGCTGTCGGCACAGATTACCTTAGTTTTTGCGAACCCTCTGTATACTGCGGGATCGAGTAATGGCCAGCAGGCGACCCTTCCATTTTCCTTCCTGGTGAATTTTAGGGGGGCTGGCAGTGATAATTAAGATACTGAATCGCATGACCATTACCGGAAGGTCCGGCCCTACCGCCCCCCCCGATTCGTCAATTGCCTTGAGCCGCGTCGATCAGTCGGAGTCCGGGTATATTCTCATAGTCACCCTTGTGGTTGTTCTACTCTTGGCATTGATCGCCATGTCCCTGCTAGGAAGTAACACTCTGCAAGAATTGATGGCAGGAAATCTTGCCGAAAAGACACGGGCTGAGCAAGCCGCCAACAGTGCCCTCAACTATGCCGAACAATGGACAAGTCAAAATCCCTCTGCAGGCATCCCCTGCACGGCGGGAACGGTTTCCACTACACCCGTCATCTGTAACGTAGATAGCCCACCCCTGGGCACGCTCAATCCCAATGATTTGGCTTTACCAACTACTTCATCTGCAGCGATCGGCACCATTTTTAGCCCAGCAAACATGCTGATCAGCACTTCCGGTGGGCAGTCAAACGGGTACTATCAGTATCCAAGATATTACATTCAGTATGTTGGACTAGTTTCTGACGCCAGCGGTACCACGGTTGGCTCGTTGTACCAGATCACTGCAGCAGGCTACGGTGGAAATCAGAATGCTGTAGCCATCGTACAGGCATACTACCGTGTTTATAGCCAATCTACCTCTGTTACGGGGCCATGATATGAATCGGAAAATTATTTTTATTACAGTTTCTGCTGCCATTTATCTAGGAAGTGGTACGCTCCCCGCAGACGGGATCACGGTAACTGACAATTTTACGGGTACGTCAGCAAGTAATCCCTGGGTGCCGCTTGGCGATGCCTGCCTAACAGCTGGTAACGGTAATGGTACAATACCAGCCTGTAGCAGTCAGTTGAGCAGTCTTGGTCTGCCATCATCAGCTACAACTGCCAGTCCCGGTTATGGTGCATTGATGCTGACACCTAATGTCAACAATCAAAATGGGGGCATTATCTATCCAAATCTTTTCCCAAGTAATGCCGGGATCACTGTCACGTTCAATACCTATACATTCGGGGGGAACAGCTTTTCTGGAGGTTCGGGAAATGTTTATGGCAATGACAATCTGGACATTGCGTCTGGTGCTGACGGCATCGGATTCTATTTGATCAATGCTGATCAGGAAGGCAACACATCAGGGGGACTCAGCAGTTCCTTTTCTCTGGGGGCCTTTGGTGGAAGCCTTGGTTATGATTGCTCCAATACAAACTATCCATATAACGGGATGCCAGGCGCTTATTTAGGGTTGGGTATTGATGAGTTTGGAAATTTTGTTAACCCAGGAGACAACACGAACACAGGCCCTGGATTTGCGCCAAACAGTATCGCTATGCGCGGATATGGAAATGTAAATCAAGCATCAATTGCTGCTGCTTTAGGTGTTTCTGCCACCGATATCTCCGCTTCTGAGGTTCAACAAGTGTGTGAAGATGGGGGTAGCCTTTCTGGTATTGGTGGGTATGGTGGGTATGGTGGGTATGGTGGACAAAGTAATTCCACGACCACGCCAGCGTCTCTTCCAGATTATACTTATATTCAAGGCAGCTTCGTTCAATTGCCCGCATCCGAACCGATTGCCAATGAGAGTGCGCAATCTATTACCGGGTCCACTGCGGCAACATCTGCAACACCCATCAGCTACAAACTCACCATTACGCCGACCGGTCTGCTCTCTTTGTCATACAGTTACAATAATGGCGCTTACGTTCAAGTGCTTAACCAGCAATCCATTAGTGCCACCAATGGCCCGCTGCCGAGCAATTTCTTTTTTGGTTTCGGAGCTTCAACAGGTGGTGGTAACAACTATCATGAAATCACCTGTTTTCAAGCCCAGCCAGCGAATCAGTCAAACTCTTCGTCCAGCGTCAACGTGCAGCAATCCGGTGAACTGCAAACCAACACTCAAGTTTATCTGGCCTATTACAGTCCCGATAACTGGTGGGGAAGATTAACCGCCCAACTGTTGCAGGTAAGCTCATCTGGACAAATAACTGTTAATCCGGTAGCTGCATGGGATGCCGCCTGTGACCTGACAGGAGGCGCATGCACTTCTACCGGTACTACAATTGCGAGCCCATATAATCCTTATACTGTCAGCACCATACCCGTCTTGTCCTGGAGCGGCAGCGCAGGTATTCCTTTTGCGTGGAATAGTTTAACGTCTACAGAACAAAATTGGCTAAATGGGAACGGAACTTATAATTTCGGTCAGGATCTTGTGCAATATCTGGATGGTAGCACGGCGAATGATGCGACTAGCTTTACTTCTGCAACTACTCCTCAATTTAGAACCCGTACCCAGATTCTGGGAGATATCATTGATTCTAGCCCTGTTTGGGTAGGCGGACCGGATGAGGGACTGCCAAACACTTTCTCAGATACATTGTACACAACCGAATCATTGCCAGAGAATGCCAGCGGAGCGCAAACCTATTCCGCTTTCGCCTCGGCAGAAGCATCCCGGAATAACGTCGTCTATGTGGGAGCCAATGATGGTATGCTTCACGGCTTCCAGACGGGTTCCTATAGTGGAGGAATATTTAATCCTAGCACAAACAATGGTGAGGAAGTCCTCGCCTATGTTCCCTACGCGGTTCTACAGGATTTCAATAGTCAGACCAATACGGCCAACGACTACGCCTATCCGGGATATGGGCATAACTTCTATGTCGACTCGACACCTGGTACTGGGGATCTGTTTTACAATAACGCTTGGCATACCTGGCTCGTCAGCGGATTGGGTACTGGCGGGAGGGGCCTGTTTGCACTGGATATAAACAACCCCAGTAATTTCTCCAACCCATCTATCGTCATGGGAGATTATACCTTTGCCAACCATGGGGTTGATCCCTCAGGGCCAGCCACACCAGGGACTTTTACTGGCGTTAATGTGACAGGCACGGATACCTATCAAGCCACCGTGGGAGACATTACGGGCACCCCCATCATTCGACTCATGAATAATGGAGATTACGCCATCATATCCGCAAACGGTCAGAATAGTGACGATGGCGAGGCGGGCATTTTCATCATGCTCGTCAACCCATCCAATGGCTCTATCTCCAATACCTATTTTTTGGGAACCGGTGTGGGTACCCCTTCCAGCCCAGATGGGATCGACTATGTATCGTCAGCGTCGCTGAATGGAGATCATTTTGTTGATTATATTTACGCCGGGGATACCCAAGGCAATGTCTGGCGATTCAATGTCACCAGCAACGATTCTGCAAACTGGCATGTATCCACATACGGACATGGCACCACGCCAACTCCTTTGTTTACAACTCCGTCGGGGCAGCCGATTACAACGCAACTTCTCGTGAATACCGACATCTCCCCTGACGGAGTTCCGCAAGTCATGGTGCAGTTCGGTACCGGACAGGAAACCCCCTTGACCAATACGTCCCCAGCTACTTATGCCTCTGGGCAGCAGGCAATTTACGGTATTTGGGACTGGGATATGGGAGGATGGGACGGTTTGCCCGGCGCAACGCAATATGCCTCACTTCCGACTAACTCGGTACAGGTACCCTTGACCCAAAGCGATCTTGTACAGCAAACCATTACTGCCACGGGAACTACCCAGAACACCAACCCGCCGGTTCAGGCAGAAACCATCAGTTCGAACCAGGTCTGTTGGCAGGGATCCACCACGAGTATTCCTGGTTGTACTTCCTACACGGAATTTGGATGGTACTTGAATCTCTCGAGCTACACACCAGCCAGCTCAGCAACGCCTCTCTACGAGCAAGTTATTTATAATCCTGTTTTCACGGAGGGAGCGGCCGTATTCGATACCGCGATCCCCCCTTATGTAAATGCACAGGTATGTTCCACAGGCTTGCAAACAGGTTATACCATAGCATTCAATCCGCTGACGGGCGGGGCTATAACCAATGGTTTTTTCAGAAGCTCTGGCGACAATGGTGCCCCAATCACCATGACCGGAGGCGCGGTGGTTGATGCCATGCAACTCAATGCGACAGGATCGCCATCTACGGTAGAGGCAAATGGCGTACCTGTACTGGTTCAGCAAACTGTTGGTGGAACTCCTGTCGTGACCCAAGTATTTCCGGCAGGAGGTATGGGTAGTGAAGTCAA
>JABEBX010000677.1_pt1 | contig 16333 bp, 30 predicted proteins | sample 7245971 | NCBI WGS metagenome assembly JABEBX01 (sample SAMN14506365, study PRJNA622280) | hot springs metagenome | biome: hot spring [ENVO:00000051]|acidic hot spring [ENVO:00002120]; feature: spring [ENVO:00000027]|sediment [ENVO:00002007]; material: sediment environment [ENVO:01001048]... | reverse complement strand
ATAAGTAGTCATGTCATCTGGTTCATAAATAAAACGAATACTATCATACTTATTTATAGAAAAAAATCTTCCTTTTGTTTTCCAGTTGTATTCCGTTTCATACATTTTCATTTATTATCCTTTACTATTAATTTATGTTTATTAATTAATTCGATTTCGCAAGTTTCAAACCCCACCATATCTCTAATACTACTAAAAGATATCCAATTATGTTTATCATCATATTTATCAGTATAAAAAACAGTAATAAAATAACTTATATATGCAACAGAACTTATATAAAAATCACTATTCTTAGTTACCCAAGAATCATTTTCTTTATACATTTTCATTTACCACTTCCTCATTTCCGACCATATTTCTTTGTGGTAATTTAAGTTCTCTACTACTAACTTTCTTATTTGAGGAAGCAAATGATATCTGATAATGTTATAGTCGTGAGATCTCATTAGTAAGCATTCATCATAAGAGATTGTCACATAATTATTCATATCAATAGGTCCATAAATAAAATAAGTATTACTAGTTACACAAAAAGATCCTCTTTCTGTTTCCCAAGTATCTTTCGTTTTTTCATAGTGCATTTTCATTTTTCTGCTCCCTTTGGCATCTCTTTACTGTTCTCTTTGAATTCTAACCTACTATAATTTAGTATCTCATCCAGATCCATTCTGTATTTCATAAAATTTACTATTAAATAGTATTTGTGAAACACAACGAACTCTTCATGACTAATATAAACTGAAATTGAGATACTGTTTATATTCGAGAAATGTTTATCTCAACATCTTGACAAATAATTTCTAAATATTTTCATGGGATCTTATCCTTTTTATCTTAAATTGCTTCAGTATAGTTGTCTATTTTTGTGCTATTATATCTATAGCTCCACTACTAATCTTTTTGTCTTAGGAAGATAAAGACACAGCATATTACTATAATTATAATATGTTATTGAGTATTGATTATTAGACATTACTACAAAATTATTCATATTAGCGGGTTCATAAATAAAATAAATATTGCCAGGCTTATTTATAGAAATAAATCTTCTTTTTGTTTGCCAAGTATATTCTTTTTCATACATTTTCATTTTATCACCTCTTTAATATAACTGTCTTGCTTTTTGCGATATTATCGAAGGTGTTACTACTAATCTTTTTGTTTTAGGATTAAAATCCATTATAATATCATATTTGTAGGATTTTAATGACCATTCATTATTAGACATCACCATGTAAGGGAGTATAGTATCCGGTGTGTAATACCTAAAACTAATACTATCATATTTGTCTATACAAAAAAATCTTCTTTTTGTTTCCCAGTCGTATACTACTTTATGCATTTTCATTTAGAACCTCTTCAATATTACTACATTTTTTTGGGATACATTTAATTTATTTGAAAACTCTTTTAGTTCTTCATTTTCTCTATCTGCTACCAGTACCATATTTCTATACTTTCCGGTTACTCTACTCATATCAAAAAATTCAAAATCACTAATCATAATACTTGCATCATAATTGTGTTTGTTTGCATTAAGAATTTCTAAACAGGGTACAATATTTGTACCAGAAAAGTCAACTTCTTCTAGATGTTTCTTAGCATTACTGGCAAAGTAATAAATATCTACAACCCATTTCTTACTATCTTTTGCATATCCAAGAAATTCGTCTATTAATCCTGCCCCTTCGATACTTCCGGATACATCTACAAACATTATTATAGACAGCATGGGTTTTGGTGCTTTTATGTAGAGACCATTTCTATTTCTGTTATCAATTCTTCTTGCAAATATATTTTTCTTTGCACCAATAGAATAAGAAATTCTTTCAAAATTTTCTATAAGTTTGTTTACTTTTTTTAGAGGTAATGGTCTTACTTCTTTAGACTTTCTGGTGATCTCTGTTTTTATCAGTTTCTTTAATTCTTCATTATCATCTAGATATAGATCAGTGACAATTCTCTTTAATTCTTTCACTGCTTTTTCTTGTTCTTCCGGAGTAATGGCAATTATATCATTTATACCTTGTTCAAAATCCATATTTTCCAATAAGTTATATATCTTTTGCCGACTCACAACTTGAAAGACATCATCATATTGTATATTGTCATAAAGAACATAACCGTTCGTCTGTTTAGCAGTAAAATTAAGTGTATAATTATTAATAGCATCGCAGGCAATATTATACCTGCGAAAATTTTTAACCCATCCGGGAACTACTAAGTCACCTTTAATAATATGACTAAATTCATGTAGCAATAAGACTTTGCTATCAACAAAACATTTACTATTGATACTAATATGATATCTTGCATCATGCTTATCAAAATAACAATAAGCCGTTTCTTCGGGAGGTTTCTCAGTCTCTTTTACAACTATTCCTAATCTTCTTATCATTGTTTTTAAATCACTGTAATCAAACATTCATTTCACCTCCAGATCTTTTATGGAATTCCAAGCGATATCGATCATCTCATCCAGATCTTTTAAAGTAGGCAACCATTTTAGATCATAAGTGTTTGGTTCTAATGTATCAACATCTAGATTATTTTTATTACAAATGTACATAAATATTGCTTTGCTAGAAGCAATCAATGCTTTTGATACCGATTCATCGTCTTGTTCTGATAGAAATTCTTCTTTGTCTGTCATATTGTCATATGCATTTTTCAAAAACTCTTCTTTCTGTTCTACAGTCATGACTTGATAAAATACCATCATTAAAGCAAATACTTTTGTACTTATTTTATCTGTATAAGAAGATATTAGTAACATATCATCTATTTTTAATTTTTTAATTTTTAATGGTTCTTTATTCAATTTATCTATTAGTAGTTCAGGAGATATTTGTACAGCATTATTTCTTTTTAAAGTTTTGGTAAATTCTTCTACGAAATCTTTACTGTAATTTTCATTTAGTAACTTTGTATATTCTTCCTCTGAAAAGATACTTTTATTAAAAAGAGAAATAAGATAATCTAATTCTCTTGGAGATGGATATATGAGATTACTTTCTACTCGAGGATTATACTGATACCACGCCATATCTATTGCATACTTAGAAGATAAGTAATCTTCTTTATACCAGAAAGTTCTTGGTATAATTATCATTCTTCTTCTTAGAGCTTCCAAAGTTAAACTATCATTAACATCTGCCGCTTCTTGCCCGGCTAATATAAAGATTGTACTTGGATGTAATTTCCAATTATTAATTTTAAAAGATGATAATAATGTTAAAATACTTGATACCACTTCTTGACGAGGTTTATCAATTTCATCAATAAAGATAATATATGGTTGGTCCGAAGCTTCCTTTATCCATTCGGCAATTGCGAATTTAACAATATCGTTTTTACCAATTTTTGGTATTCCTACTACTTCATACTCAAGCATAGTTTGAAGTAATAAAGTATGTAATTTATGTCCTTTAAATTGTTTTGATATTATATCTGCAGTTTCAGATTTACCAGCACCACTTCTTGCTATTAGACATGGATGTAATATTGATCCTTTTTCCCTTTGAGTTACATTAAATTCTAATAATCTTTTTAACATTCTTTTTCTCCTTTTTATTTTTTTACTTATCTTTTATAGTTCAAAATTTTCAAAAGAAAGTGAAATTATTGCACTAAATTGGTGAAGATGTATTCCTTTCGGAATGAAAATTTCATTTCTTTACCTACTAACTTTTTCTACATTAAGGTAATCATTTTCAAATCTGAATATACATGTAATTGCATTGTGTAGATCTGCTGTAAGAAATTGAAATGTAGTAGAATCGTATTTTGTTCTCTCTGAAATTGTTTCCCAACTTAATAATACTAATTCAATCGTGTCTAGATATTTTCTATTAAAGATTTTTACAAATGCTTTGTCACTTTGATAAACATCAGTATGATTAATCTTGATTTTCATGACTTCCTCTTAAAATTATTTTACTGTTAATAAAGATTAATTCATTTAGGGGATTTTACTCCCCAACTTACAAAGTTCTTCAAACAGATAACTTTATTAGTCAATCTCCCATATTGCAATTTTAATGAATCCATTTTGAAGCTGTTCTTCAATTTCTTTTTTACTTGGAACATTATCTCCTTCAAAATGTCTTCTCTGATCTACGATTACTATTTTATCTCCAGAAGAAGGTCGACTCCATTTTGGATTAAAAGGAATATTGATATCTAGTGCTAAAGATAAAAATTTTGCATTAGATACATCTCTAGTAGCGCTTTCAAAAGATTCAGTAGATAATAATTGTTTAATGTCTTCTTTTGAACATGATGGATACATAGTTCCGCCTTTATTCATGAGATATGCATCAAAAATATTAAAAGAATTTGTAACATATACTTTCATCAAAGATCCTCCTTATCTTCTTTTTTCTTAATCATATAATCGGCAATAAAACATCCAAATAAAAATCCAATTAAAAATCCACTAAATAACATAAAGTTCTCCTATTCTTCAAATAATTTAAGTTTATATAATAAATTAAACAAATTATAAGAATAATATCTAAACACTAAAAATCCAATTAAAACCCCCAAAAAACAATTGCCAATTAAACATATTATATTAGGATTATTACAATTACAATATATGCCTATTTGATCTAATCCCCACCATACTATACAACATAATAATATTCCTAACAATACTGTTGACAACACCATTAATAAATTTAAAACTAATCCTTTTATAAACATAAATCATTTCTCCTATATAATTTATATCCCTAATGTCTAGAATTATAGATTACTATAGAATGTGTATCGCCTTTACAACTTGTACAATTGCATTGATAAAAAGGTGCAGATGTATTAGTTATTTTTAATATCCAACGTGCGCCACTATACCCATGCCAATACCGCAATTGCCATTGCTACAACTCCCATAGCTAAAAATTTTAAAAGTTCACCCCAATCATCAGACATTTTATTTCTCCTCCCAAACAGATAATCCTATAATAAATGAAAAAAGAAGAAGAGACTAGAAAGAAAAAAGGAAGGTATTTAACCTTCCTTGTGTTGCTGTTTCATTTCTTCTGTCCATTTCTGGACGTTTTCAAGGAGTTGTTTCCTCAATTCCTCATTGATCTTTTTGCTTGCTTCGAAAAGAGTTCTATCCAACTCTTTTCTGATATTTTTGTCATTTCGTTTGACTTGTCGATGAATGTTATAGTCATCAACACTTTTTCTTATTCTTCCCCACGTCTTTGCAAACATAAAAAACCTCCTTTTAATTTAATTTCGTATAATTATATATATAGAACATTATTCTTTTAACTTTTCAATTATCTTATCAATCACATTAAGTTGAATTTCTACTTTAGTTAATAATTCTTTTGTTTCGTTTAATAATTGTTCTACATTATTTATAAGTTGAGAAATATTCTCGGAACTATGAAATTCTTCATCTACATAAATATTCAAAATACACCTCTTTTGTTTAGTAAAATATTGTTACAAAATTAATGAGAAAGGAGAGAACTCCCTCCCTCATAAAAAGTCATTATATAAAATGACTTTTTTCATTTCTTCTTCAGAGAATTTCATTCTTATGTCCTCTGGATTTGGCGGAATCTTTGGACCTGTTTTGTCCAATGGTAATGGTTTATGATCTAGCAAAGTTAATTTTAGTATTTCTATATCATTTTCTGATAAATTTCCGGCGATAGAGTAACTCTTAACATTATAAAGACGTTTGTCAAGTTGTATGATCCATTTATTTGATAAGGCATGTTTAAACGATACAATTAAATCTTTATGACGAGCCAATTCCCAATATTCACTCATTAATAGTGCTTGACTATCATCAATATATACTGCAATAAGTATCGTATCGTTTGAAAGAATTTCGACAACATCACCAAACTTAGCGTTTGTAACACTTGCATTAATCTTATAATGTTTCTTGACTTTATTATAGTTGTTTGAAAGTACATAAAGTTTAAAAATTTCTTCTAACATTTTTTCTCCTTTTCTTTTACTAACAATACATCATACAAATCCTAACTTAATAAGATCTTCATCATTCTCTAATCCTTCCATTAAACGATCAAAGCTTTCTTCACTTAGACCAAGAATAAGCCTTTCAAATTCTTTTTGTAACATATATGCTATATCTGGATTGGTTGTATCTAATAATACTTTGGCTTGTTGATCTTTTATATCTATTATATTTGTTTGAAGTAATTTATCATTATGAAATGTCATTAATACTGGAATAGTCATTTCTTTAGTAAATATTGGTAATATTTCTACATTATCTAGTACCCACCAATGTTTAATTGCTTCATTTAACGTTATTTCAAAAGCTTTTAATTGATCTTCTAATGTAGACCCATTAAGTTTTGCCGCTTCTTCAATTCCTCTTTTACCATGTAAGACTCTAAAGTAAAACATAAATTCTCCTTATTTAAATATTATTAAATGTTTTCATTAGTCTTCTTCCAATCTTTATCTTGTTTGAATATCTCTTTTTATTAACTACAGAATTTAATGTGTTATAAACTTCTTTCTCTTTATCTAAATCCATATTTAATAATTCGGAAAATTGTTTCTTCTTATTTATATCAGATAAAATATTTTCAATAAATTCTAATATATCAAGTTCTTTTTCATTTAGTCCGACAAATAAGACTTTTACTACACTATTTGAACTTACATCGAATCCCCACTTTGTTTTATCTTCTCCTAAAAATATAAGTCGTATTGTTCCTGATGTAACTACTTCTGATAGTTTTTTAGCAAAAAGTTTATCATCATAAAATTTATTATTAAGATCTTCTAACTCAATATGATATAAAATACCATCTATATCTGCAGGTAATTTTACACCATAAAAACCGTATACTTTAGTTTCATCATATGTACCTGATGCTAAATTATTTTTATTATTAAAGAATTCTTCAAGAGCTTTTGCTTTTTTAATATTAACTTTTAAGATTTCTTTCCCCATAAAAGTATATGAAAAGTCACTGTAATAACTCATAAACTCCTCCTTTCATTTTGAAATAGATTTAAAACAAATGAAAATTTAAAAATTTTTTAAATAAGAAACAAGAGATATGGACTATCTCCTGAAGCCCATATCCCTGTCACTCTTCCTCTTCAAGAGAAACAAAAGCCACAGTCCAAGCAAATTAGCAGTTATTATGATAACTTCTAACATCTGTCAATCCTCCTTTTTTTTACTTCTTTTCATATAATTATATATATAGACTTTATAGTAATTTCCAAGCATCATTTATTGTTATTAACTGATTCTTATAATACGAGTAGTAATATATAAATGTATGAATATACTTGTATTCATTATAACTTAGACCTCCCAATCTCATGTAGTCTTCTCTTGTTGGATTTTCTTGGTATTCTATGTACCCATTAGTTAGTAAATTTTCTACTAGATTCTTTGCTATCTTAAACACTATTCGAGTAGTATTTGGTGTAAGTAGTATTGCTGATGGCAATGATCGATATTCAAATCCATATGACTTAATTTGATATGATCCTAATATTGCAAATTCTTTTCTTGCCTTTCCAGAAAGATTAATAAATCTTTTACCAAGAAAATCATCTAACATTTCTATTATATTTTTTGTATATTTATGTGCTTTCTCAGGTATACCAAAATGTATATGAGCCCCTAAGGAATACTGATCTCCTCTTATAGAAAGTGGTTTACCGTATATTTTGATTAATTTTGACATATTTTTTATTACTTGATTAATAGAAGTATCTGGTAACGGACGCAGTTCAATTTGTAGTTGCTCACCATCACAACCAATATTTCCAAAAGATATATTAAATGTATCTTGGTCAGTTTTAAAGTCAAGTTGTTGGATAGGATCATACTTCTTGTTGGTTGAAAGTAATTCTAATTCCGGATCTCCTCCAATTGTAATTGGATCTTTACAGATAGAAACTTTCGGAATTATATTTTTATTAATATAATTTAGTTCATCAGGATAAGATATCGTTATTCGTTTTCTTTTTTCTACGTAGTGTTTAATCCTACATGAATTTAATTGAGTTGCTTTACTAGAAATTGACACAATTTCCTCCAAAAGAATAATTATATTTGTACTGTAAGTATTTAAATTAGAGATTACTCTCTATGTATTCTTCTATTAATGTTAATTTTTCCGTTTTTTATTATATTAAAAAGGAACAAATTTTAAAAGATAACTGTGGAGGACTTATTAATGTTTAAATTAAAAGAATCTGATTACAAAGCTTTATATCCTATGGCAAAGAGGTTATTTAGAGATAAATATAATACACCCTACTTGTCAGAATCATTCAGGACCGGTATTGGTCAAAGAGCATTAGTAGAAATGTTATTTTTAGAAGATGGAGATGATTCTACATTTGACCCGTTCGACTATACTGAAGAGATTTCCAGTATACTGAATAAAATTGCTAATAAGACTATAACTGAAAAAGAAGGAAAAGAACTACTTCGAAATATTACAAAGAAAATGAAACCAAGTTCGAATAATGTAAATGTTTCTGATGAAAAATCATTCTTCATAAACTTATGGAAACGTATAAAAAAGATATTTGCTCCTATAACAAATATACATAAATCAACAATGAATTCAAACCGAAAAGGTCTTTTAGGCGTATTAGCTAGCATTTATCAATATGCATTTACACATCCTGTAAAATTTATTGTACTTGCTGGAATTACAGCAATATTTCTTGCCTTTCTAGTTTCTCCAAAACTAAGAAACAAAGTCCTAACGTTTGCAAGGAACATTTTCAAAACAACACCAGACGAAGCAAAAAGTGCATTGAATAGTGCGGTTGGAAATGTAGGATAATTCCATAGTTAAAAATATAATGATTTTTATTTATATTAAAAGTAACAAAATTTAAATTAAGGAGTAAACTATTAAAATGTTTAAACTAAAAGAATCTGACTATAAAGCATTATATCCAATGGCAAAAAGACTGTTTGAAGACAAGTATAATACACCCTACTTGTCAGAATCATTTAGAACTAATATCGGTAAAAGAGCATTAGTAGAAATGTTGTTTTTAGAAGAAGAAGATGGTGCACATATTGGTGGTAGTAATAGGCAGTTTTATCTAGAATATCAAACTAAACTTCTTACAGCAGTAAACGATGGTATTTTGTCTCCTCAAGAAGCAACGCGAAAATATAAACAGATATTGAAACAAGAGGAGAAAACTGATAGAGCACTTGATAATATTTACAAAGCTTCTCAAGAAGAAGGATTTTTCAAAAAGATATTTAATTACATAAAAAAGAAACATGCGGCAACAATGAATTCAAAACGAAAAGGTCTTATAAGCCTACTAGCTGAAATTTATAAATATGCTTTTACACATCCTGTAAAATTTGTAACACTTGCCGGAATTACAGTAATGGTTTTGGCATTTTTACTTTCTCCAAAATTAAGAAAGAAGGCTCTAACGTTTGCAAGGAACATTTTCAGTGCAACACCAGACGAAGCAAAGGCTGCATTGAATAGTGCAGTTGGAAATGTGGCTTAGTTCATAGTTATAATAAAATAGTAAGATTTTTCTTTCTATTAAGGAACAAAATTTAAAAATTAAACTTAAGAGGAAAATATTAAATGTTTAAATTAAAAGAATCTGACTATAAAGCTTTATATCCTATGGCAAAGCGGTTATTTAAAGACAAATATAACACACCCTACTTATCAGAATCATTTAGTACTAATATCGGTAAAAGAGCCTTAGTAGAAATGTTGTTTTTGGAAAAGATAAGTCTAGCAATTCTAAAACCTGGTGATATAATTAAGATTATGTCGGCAACCATACAAGCATGTTATATGGTAAAGACGGGTAATACAAAAAAAGCAGCTACGCAAATTACAAATGTTACAGGAGAAATAGTATCAAGGGAATTCGTACAACCATTACTTGATAAGTTATTTCCTCATATAACAAATTCTTCTGAATCAAAAGGATTTTTTGCTAAATTATTTAAACGAGTAAAAAAGATACACGGTATAATGATTGATCCCAACCGAAAGAATATTATAGGTTTACTTGGTAAAGTTTATCAATATGCTTTTAAACATCCAATACCATTTGTTATACTTGCTGGAATTACAGCAACAATTCTTTCATTTTTAATTTCTACAAAACTGAGAAAGAAGGCTCTAATGTTTGCAAGGAATATCTTTAATTCAAATCCAGATGAAGCAAGGGTTGCATTAAATAGTGCAGTTGGAAACGCAACTTAGTTCATAGTTAAAGTGGAAGATTTTTATTTATATTAAGGAACAAATTTTAAAAATTAAATTAAGAGGAAATATTAAATGTTTAAATTAAAAGAATCTGACTACAAAGCTTTATATCCTATGGCAAAGAGACTGTTTGGAGACAAATATAATACACCATACTTATCAGAAACATTTAGAACTAATATTGGCAAAAGAGCATTAGTAGAGATGTTGTTTTTAGAAAAGTATGGTTTTTTGACTGCTGTTGCTAAACTTATCGTTGTAACTCAGGACTCAATTGAAAGTGCAAAAAAAGGTGGTCCTAATATAAATCCTAATACTGATACTAAAACAAATCATACAAATCCTAATATAAATCCTAATACTGATACTAAAACAAATCATACAAATCCTAATATAAATCCTAATACAAATCCTAAAACAAATCCTACTAATAATATAAATGTTACAACAACTTCTTCTGAATCAAAAGGATTTTTTATCGGATTATTCAACCGTGTAAAAAATATACACGGTATAATGATGGACCCGAACCGAAAGAATATTGTAGGTTTACTTGGTAAAGTTTATAGATATGCGTTTAAGCATCCAATACCATTTTTTATACTTGCTGGAGTTACAGCAATAATTCTTGCATTTTTAGTTTCTCCAAAACTAAGAAAGAAGGCTCTAACGTTTGCAAGGAATATTTTTAGTGCAACGCCAGATGAAGCAAAGGCTGCATTAGGTAGTGCAGTTGGAAACGTGACTTAATATGTATTTAATAAGTCTCAACCAAGTTTTTGAATATAAAACCATAGGAGGTTTTTATTAATGTTTTTATTAAAATTACCAAAAGATCCGGTTCAATTATATCGTTTAGTAAATATTGCTGCAAAATCTAATATTGTAACTTCTACAGATATAGAGTTTTCGGAAACAATAATTCAACCATTTACAATTGCTCCAGTAATAGGTTCTAATGTAACATTAGATACACAATCTTTACGCGGTCTTAATAAATTATTTTTTTCAATATTTCCGAGTAAATATCAATTTCGAATTATCGTTAATAAACAATTATATGAAAACGAATTACAACATCCAAATCCTTTGAGTCGACATGCAATGATCGAAATAGTAACAAAGACTTGTGCTCTTAAAACAAGAGGATTATTTATACCTATGATAAAGGCACAGTTTAAATCAACATTACCCAAATTAATACTTCATCCTTTAATTAGAAAGCCTTCAAAATTAATTAATGTTGCGGTATCAAAAAGTACTAATTCAACCGCAGTTAAAACATTAGTATCTTTATTTTTTGCATTAATTTATTTGATAATAATGACCACAACAGATATTTTCTTTCTTTCTTCCCAACTAAAAACGGAAGTAAGTAAAGGTATGAAGACTGCTTTTAAAAATCTAGAAAAGTCAAATCTAATTGTAACAGATATAAGTCAACTTCATGAAGCAGTAGCAGCAGATAAAAGGGCTACTGATATATTAAAGTTGGCGTCAAGAAGTGCAACAAAATTTGATTATGCAGGCATGTATAATGCTCTTAAAACTACAGTTGATTCATATGTTGGATCTAATACAGAAACCGGAAAGAATGCGCTTAATATTGGAAGAAACTTTGCAAAAGCTATTAAAGCTATGTTACATCAGCAAGGTGCCATTTAGAAATTTTTTGTAGTAAAAATCCTCCTAATGTTTATATATATAATTAGTTAATAAACAAAAGGAGGTTTTTTATGTATTATGATATGTTATTCTTTGTTTTATCAGCTATAGTAATCGTATATGAGTGTGTTATCGTTAGATAACACTCTCTCTTTTTTTCATTCTGTTGCAAATGATTTTATTTTGTTATTTTGGCTAATAATTTTTTAGCAGATTCTTGAGATTTAGAACCATTAGGATAATAATTAGAAACTGTATATTTGGCGATTTTCTCAAGAGTTTCTTTATCTTCATTACCATATGCAATAAATGTTTTTTGTAAGATTTTCTTAATTTTACTTGTATCTTGACTAGGAAGTTTTGATTCTAATGTTAGATCATTATTAAATGAAGTTGCAAAATATTTTAAACTTATTCCTTTATCTATAATCTTTGCCTTTTTCTTATTTGCTATATGAGAGGCAAAAGGCAATGAAGCAAAAAATGATATAAAAGCAAAAGCAATAACTAACAGTAGAATGAATAGTTCTGGATTTATTTTCTCTTTAATTTTATCTTCAAATTTATCTACAAGTGCAGCACCGCCAATTGAAAGAGCAAAAAAAGTTGCAAGTCCAATCAAAGTTCCTATAGTTGTCCCTGCTCCTGAGACCAAAAAATTTATTACTATTTCTGCTGCTGCAATTCTGTTTGTTTCATTTGGTTTTTGTAATTCTTGCTCATATATTTTCTTGTTATATACTATTTCGTATCCTTCTATAATATGATTTGTTTCTTGTGTTGTACTATAATCATTATTTTTATATGTTGTAGAAATAGTATTGGGAGAATAGATAGGCGCAATATCGAAAAGAAATGGAAGAGTAGAATCTTCACTAACTTTAATTATTATTCTAGATCCATCCAATCGGTTCATCATAGTAGCCAAGTTAAGCGGGTCTTTTGGTAATCGTAAGTACGTTTGCATATTTTCACTCCTTTTTTTTATGTTCATATAACAATTGATATTTTTGACATTTTATGAAAAGGAATGATTTAAAGATATGTTTTCAACCATATTTTTATTAATCCTGATTATCTAGTCCAGTACTTGTAGATCTTACTATATGAGTTAATGGATTTTCTCCATCTTGCTCAAGTTGAATATATTCATTCTTTTTAGTATCATATGGTATATGCGCAGGTCTATCTAATATATAAATCTCTTTTCCAAATGCGTTTATGAATTCTTTTCTTATAGTATTATGAATAATTTCTTGTTCAAAAGGATTTAATGTTTCCTTTTGATCACAATCTTCTATTTTTCCATCTGGAAATAATAAAAAATAAGGTTCATAATAATAATAATCTTTGCCAAAATATATACCTTCTTTTCTTAAATATATAGTTTCAGCAGTTGCTAATCGTTGTTTTATCTTCTCTTCTTCCTTCCTATTATTAATAATATGTCGACGATGAACAACAATATCATTAATAATCATAACACTTAAAAATACGCCAATTAAGATTTCTAAGTATAACATAGCAAATCCTCCTTAAATTTTATGATTTTTCTTGATTTTTATGAAAAAATCATATAAAATATTATTTTGAAAGAAGTCTTACCACAAAAACACTTATGCGACTTTGGTTACATAAGCCCGCGAAAAACTGCTACCAAATGGGGATCAAACAAGATCCCCACCGATTAATTTACTTTAAGAATTTGATATTGTTTGTAATTGACTTAACGCTGCATTTCTTTGACTAACTATTGCATTCATTTGTTGTTGTGTAATATCTTGATTATTTGCTATTGCTGTTCTAATAGTATCTATAACTGTACTACCAGTTGCATACATATCACCTAAAATCTGAAGAGCTACATCGATATTACTTGTAGTACTTGTAGTACTTGTAGTGCTATCACCCATTATTTATCCTCCTATTATTTACTACTTAAAAATGTTTGTAACTGTGTTAATGACGTTGTTACTTCTGTAATAATTAATTGTGCATTAGTTACAGAAGTAGAATTGCTTGTTGAATTTCCTGCAGCATAATATAATGCACTTGCTTGATCTAACATGACTGATGCTGTATTTAATGTTTTAAATGCAGTAGCTACATCACTCTTCGTAATTTTACCATTCTGATATAATGTTAATGTAGTTTGAGCTAAAGACGTTACTAATCCATTTAGCGCATATATTTTTTCTTTTGGTGTTTGTGGAGTTACCGTTGTTAATGTACTACAACTCATTACACTAAATACCATAAAAGCGAACAGAATAATACTTAAAAACTTGACATTTTTCAAGAGTATACCTCCTCTTTATAATTAAGTTTGTTCATTATTTCATTGTGCCGGACAAACTTGTTTTACAATATTACTAATCAATTGTCCATCTTGCCATGTTTTAATTCTTACTGTTTTACATCCTGTTTGAGGATCATAACCAATTGGTTCTGCTTGTACTGTTCCTTGTATTCCATTATTTGTAGTGGTTTGATATTGAGATGGTTGATCATAATATGCTGATTGTTGTGCTGCTTGAGATTGAATTTGACTTAATGTATATCCTGCAGCTCCACCTAAAACTGCCCCAATTAATCCACCTCTCCATCTATTACCGCCAATTAATGCACCCGATATACCTCCAAGTAAAGCACCAGCAGTTGCTCCTTCGTAACCTTGTTGAGTGGGTTGTTGAAATGTTTGACAACTTGTTAAACTTGTAATTAATAATATACTTGATAATAATATTATTAGTTTAGTTTTCATGATTTCCTCCTAATGATGAAAAGATCTAGACGAATGGTTTTGATAATTTCCGCCATATCCACCTTGATATCCACTTTGGGTTCCGTTACCCGATGCGGCTCCTTGTGGTGTTGAGGGTGTTTCTCCGCCTTGGTTTCCGTTTTGATATCTATCTTGATATCTACCTTGATATCTACCTTGGTTTATGTTTTGATATCTATTTTGGTATCTATCTTGATATCTATTTTGATATCTATCTTGATATCTATTTTGATATCTACCTTGGTTTATGTTTTGGTATCTGTTTTGATATCTGTTTTGATATCTGTTTTGATATCTGTTTTGGTATCCATTACTACTGGACGGAAAATAAATCGTTAAAATTAATATTGTGATTAGTGATAAGAAAAAATTCTTAAGTTTCATCTTCTTCTACCTCCGTACTTAATACGTTTTCAAGCTCTTTTGCTATTTTTTCTTCTTCTTTACAAAAATTTGGATCATTGTATTCTTTGAGTGTTGACCACCCAGCAGTACCGTTATCTCTAAGCTTTTCATCTAAACAGTATACAGTTGAGAACGGTTTACTAGTTTCACTCTTAATTGGAAGTCGTTTATATTCCCACCACTCAGATCCGTCGTATTCTCGTCGTTCCAGCCAAGAGTCATCTTTAAATAGTACAACTAGATCTTTAGCTATAACTTGACAACCAAAACCACTATCATAATTTATAGTTTTTGCAATCTTTGCAAATTCATTCCAAGTTATAACAAGTTGACCATCTTCACTTCCGACCCATACTATATCACTTTGTGTTTTATTAGATTCAAATATTTGTTTTAATGTTTCTTCAAATAAATTAGTTAGTTTTTCTTCTGTCATAACTTCCTCCTTATTTTTTGTCTTCTAGAATAATCTTTAACTCTAAAGTTAAAGCTTTCGCTATTTTTCTTAGGGTATTTAAAGAGTAATTTGTGTAAAAAGGATTCTCATACTTTACTATTGTTGATTTAACAATTCCGGCCATTTCTGCAAGTTGCACTTGAGTTAGTCCTTGTTTTTCTCGAAAATATGTAATTTGCGCACTAAGTCTTACTTTTTCATATCCCTTATAAAATTCTTCCTCAAATTTTTTATCTTTGAACTGTTCTTTCAAAAAATCTTCAAATGTTATCATTTTAACATCCTAAAATTAATTTTTTTTATTCTTGTTTTAGTATTTCCATAAGTTGGGTATTCTTATCCGGATCAGATAGAGCGATTTGTATTGCTTGATATATCCCATATTCCTCATCTGTAACTCCGATAAAATATAGTTCTTCTACTTTGCCAGAACTTACATTATAGGACCACTTTTCTCCATCTTCTCCCGTGAATGTCAATCTAACTGTTCCTGAAATTAGTATTTCTGACAGTTTATTGGCAAATAGCCGATCGTCATAAAACTTCCCATAATAATCTTCCAATATAAAACCTTCCAGTTCACCTTCATTGTTTACATCTAATTTTATACCAAAAAATGCCCATAATCCTTCATCATCGGCCGATAATGCTATTGCTTTATCGTTAGCAAAAAAATCTTCGAATGCTTTTATCTTGTTAACATCAACTTTTGCATCGTTTAAACCATAATCACACTGGCTATAGTAACCCACAATAATACCTCCCAAAATT
>JABEBX010017413.1_pt1 | contig 16336 bp, 14 predicted proteins | sample 7245971 | NCBI WGS metagenome assembly JABEBX01 (sample SAMN14506365, study PRJNA622280) | hot springs metagenome | biome: hot spring [ENVO:00000051]|acidic hot spring [ENVO:00002120]; feature: spring [ENVO:00000027]|sediment [ENVO:00002007]; material: sediment environment [ENVO:01001048]... | reverse complement strand
TGATGATGTTGAACATGGTCACGACCTTCGACACGCCCGTGGTGTCGCGTGCGATCTGCACGGCGCGATCGGCCTCGCGCTGGGTGACGATGCCCATGAGATAGACCACGCTATTGGACGTGGTCACCTTGAACGCATTGCCGAAAATATCGCGGGCGTCGATCAGGCGGGCGCGCACCTTGGTGGTGATGAGGGTGTCGGTGGCGCTGCGGTTGAGGTCGGCCACAGGCCCGATGTCGATTTCGTTGAGCACGGCCTTGACATTGGGCACGCCCTTGACGACCTCTTCGGCCTTCTGTTTATCGGCCTCGCTCGGCACCTGACCGACCAGCAGCACCTGCTGGTTGTAGCTCACGGCGCGCACATTGACACCGGCGCCCAGGGCGGAAGAAATGCGGTTGTCAGCCTTGAGCTGAATGGTGTTGTCTTCGAGGATGGAGCCTGCCGTGCGTCGGTCGGTTGCCACATAGGCGGTGGTACCCACCGCGCCCAAGCCCAGCACGAAGCAGCCCTGCAACTGCGTGGCCGCGAGCACGACGGTCAGCAGACTGGCCGCGCGCCACAAACCGCGCGAACGACGCACGCCGCTCGCAGCGGAAGCCGATTTAGAACAAATATCCACGTTCATCTGTGTCATGCCAAAGACTCCGGTTCACCCATCAGCACCCAGTCTAAGCCATCGCAAAGGCAATGCAAGGTCAGCAGATGCACCTCCTGGATGCGGGCGGTACGGTCGTTGGGCACGGCGATATGCACATCCGCTTCGCGCAGCAGGCCGGCCACCCGGCCGCCGGTGCGCCCGGTCAGCGCCAGCACGCTCATCTCTCTGGCCTGCGCGGCCCGCACGGCTTCGACGATGCTCGACGAATTGCCGCTGGTGCTGAACGCCACCAGCACATCGCCGGGCAGGCCCAGCGCCCGCACCTGCTTGGCGAACACATGGTCGAAACCGTAATCGTTCGCCACGGCGGTGAGGGTGGAGGTGTCGGTGGTGAGGGCGATGGCGGCCAGCTCGGGGCGCTCGCGCTCGAAGCGGCCGACCAGTTCAGCGGCCAGGTGCTGACTGTCGGCGGCCGATCCACCGTTGCCGCAGATCAGAATCTTGTGCCCATTCGACACCGCCGTCGCCAGCACATCGACGGCGCGCGCGATCGGCCCGGTCAGCGCCTCGGCCGCCTGATACTTCAGATCGGCGCTGTCGAAAAAATGCTGCTGGATACGCTGCTCTAGCATGATGTGACTGAGAGACAAAAGGGCGATGTTAGTCGGGGTCGAGTGCCTGTGCGGCCTGCGTGTTGTCAAGCCTGCGTCGTCACTCTTCTGCCGAAAACGCGCCGGGCAGCCACTCCAGCTTGCCCGCTTCCAGCGCAACCACATCGAAACGGCATGTCGGCTCCTCGACCAGACGCGCCAGATAGTGACGCGCGGCCAGCACAATACGGCGGCGTTTGCGCGCATCGACACTGCCCGCCGCCCCGCCATACGCCGCCGCGTTGCTGCGGGCGCGTACCTCGACAAAGACCAGCGTGCCGTCGGCCGCGCGCATGATCAGGTCGATCTCGCCGCCCCGCACCCGATAATTGCGCTCGACCAGCCGCAAGCCGCGGGCCTGCAACTCGGCACAGGCCTGCGCTTCTGCCGACTGCCCCAGACGGCGCGCCGCGCGCTGCTTCCACATTTGCAACATGCCCGCCATGTCCACTCCCCTCCAAACCGCACTGGAATTCTGCGCCCAGCAGGATTTTCCGCCCGCGCTCTACATGGTGGCCGCGCCCATCGGCAACCTGGCCGACATCAGCCTGCGCGCGTTGGCCGTACTGCACCATGCCGACCGCATCGCGGCCGAAGACACCCGGATGGCGCAGCGTCTGCTCGAAGCCTACGGGCTGCGCAAACCCACGCTGCGCTGCGACCAGCACCGCGAGGCGCAGGCCGCGCAGCACATCGTCGCCGCAGTGGCCGCGGGCGAGCGCGTGGCTTTTGTCAGCGACGCGGGCACGCCGGGCATCAGCGATCCGGGCAGCCGCATCGCCGCGGCCGCTCATGCCGCCGGGCTGCGGGTGATGCCCCTGCCGGGCGCCAGCGCGGTGACGACGGCGCTCAGCGCCAGCGGCCTCGATCTGCACTCGGGTTATTGCTTCGCGGGATTCGCGCCCGAAAAGGCCGTGGCGCTGCGCGCCTTTCTGCAGGCCGCGCTACAGGCTTCGCGGGTGACGGTGTTTTTCGAAGCCCCGCACCGGCTGCGCGACTGCCTGCTCACCTTGCTGGAGCTGGACGCGCAAGCGCAACTCGTCCTCGCCAAAGAGTTGAGCAAACAGTTCGAGACTCTACTGCCCTGCACGCCGCAAGCCGCGCTCGACTGGCTCGATGCCGATCCCCGGCGGGCGCAGGGCGAATTCGTGCTGCTGCTGCAGCCGCGCGCGGCGGTGGCGGAACTCGACACCCGCGCCATCACCTTGCTGCAGCGGCTGGCGCAGGAGTTGCCCGCCTCACGCGCGGCCGCGGTGGCGGCCGACCTCACCGGGCTGAAGCGCGATGCGCTCTACCGCTGGTTGCTCGATCAAAAACAGGGCTGATAAACGGGCTGATCGGGCGCCCCGCCTCACACCGGCGCCGGGGCTTCACCCGTCCAGATTTCCACCCGGTTGCGTCCGGCTTGTTTGGCGCGGTAGAGCGCCTGGTCGGCGCGGTCGAGCAATTCGTCGGCGTCCATCAGGGTGGAAGTCGGCAGGAACTCGGCAATGCCGATGCTGGTGGTCAGCGTCAAGCCATCAGGCGCGCTCGAGGGCAGGCAGCTGGCTTCCTGAATGGAAAGCCGCAGGCGCTGCGCCACATCGAACGCGACCTGCCGCGTGGTCTGCGGCAGCAGAATGGCGAACTCATCGCCCCCCAGCCGTCCACACAGATCGGGCCCGCGCAACTGCTGCATGCAGGTCTGCGCAAAACAGCGAATGACAGCGTCGCCCACCTGATGGCCGAAGCGGTCGTTGATCTGTTTGAACCGGTCGATGTCCAGCGCCAGCACCACGAACGGGCTGCCCTCACGCTGCGCGCGGCGCAGCTCCAGTGCGGCGCGGGCCAGAAAGTAGCGGCGGTTCGGAATGCCGGTGAGCGTGTCGGTGTAGGCCAGATTGCGCAATTCGCTTTCACGCGCCTTGGCCTCGGTGATGTCCTTGAAGGCGAAAATCAGCGCGTCGTCGTCGCGGTAACGCCCCCGGGTGACCGACAGCAGCAGCCAGACCTCGGTGCCGTCGAACCGACGGAATTGGGCCTCCACGCCGCGCACGATGCCGCCTTCGCGCTGCAGCCGAGCCAGCAGTTGATCGCGATCGACCGAGTCGCCCCAAAGAGGCCGCATCGACTGCCCGGCGTGCTCCGCATACGAGCCGCGGAACAGACTGTCGGCGGCCTTGTTGGAAAACAGCAGCGCCGCGTCGCTGGTGCGAGTGATGACCAGCGGCACCGGCGACTCTTCCGCGAGGAAGCGAAAGCGCTGCTCGTCTTCGCTGAGTTGCTGCTGCAACTGCTTGATGGCGGTGATGTCCTGCATGCTGGTGACCACGCCCACGATCTGGCGGCTGACCGCGTCGCGCACCAGCGCCTTGTTCAAAATCCACACCGTGGGCTCATGATCGGGATGCAGATAAGGCGCTTCGCGCGTGACCTGCAGGCTGCCGGAGAGCAACTCGCTGTCCATGTCTTCCCAAATGCGGCCCAGCGTCGTGCCGAGAATCTGCGTTCCGGTGCGGCCGTGAATTTCCGGGCCGCTGAGCCCGACGAGCAGGTTGAAGGCGACGTTCACCCGGGTGAACCGCCCCTGCGGATCGCTGAACGCCACCGGGTTGGGCAGGGCGTTGAGCAGCGATTCCTGAAACCGCAACTGCGCCTGTGTGGTGGCCTGGCTGATCTGCAGCGCGGCGGTGCGACGGTTGACCTTTTTTTCCAGCGTGGCATTGATGTCGCGCACCTGTTTGAGTGCCACGGTGCGCTCGTTGGCCAGCAATCCGGCGAGCAGCATGGCGCTGGCGAACGCCAGCAGAATGATCTGCATGGACATGAAGCGGTCGCTGCCCAGCATGCTGTACATCGGGCCTTGCTGCAGCACGGTCGCCGTCACGATCAGCAGGCTGATGACCGCGCTCAAGGCGGCGGAAACCGCCAGCGGCAGGCGCATCGCCGACCACAGCAGCGGCAACATGACCAGGCTCGCCAGCCCGATGGGCAGCGCGCTCTGGCCGACTGGCATGAGATAGACCAGCAGAGTGCCGATCACCGCGAGCGCCGGCAGCCACACCATTTCCCCGTTGAACGCCGCCCGCAAGGTCTGCAGCGACGCCCGGCGCAGCAGTTCGGCGGCGGGGGTGAGCACCACGATGCTGGCCATATCGGTCACCCACCATTGCACGCCCAGATCAGGCGAAACGGGCGTCCGGCCAAAACCGAAGGTGGCCGCAGCGGCGGCCCCCACGGTCGCCGAGACGCCCGCGCCGATTACGCCCATGGCGCCGATGAACCAGAGACCGTCGGCCGTCGTCTCGAAACCCTGCCAGCGCGCGCGTCGCCGCAGCAGCCACAGACCGAGCAGCGGCCCGAGGACGTCGCCCGCCGCGATCAAGGCACTGGCCTGCAGTCCCCAGCCCAACAGCATGTAGTCGCTCACCCAGGACGCGAGCGCGATGGCCGGCACCATCGACGGCCCGCGCGCAATCAGGCCGAAGGCCGCCACGGCCGCCGAAGGCCACAGAATGAGCTCGCTCGACCGCACCCCGAGCACCAGCCAGGCCACCAGGATGTAACACGCAGCGAGGCCCACTGACCAGAGCAGCCAGCGAATCACGGAGCGGGTGGGCACGGAGCACATGAGGGCGTTGCAGAGCAGGGTCAGTGAGTCAAAGTTTCAGGGCTGAAAACGACATTTCATGAAGAGAAAAACATCCCAAAAAATCGGTCGATGATTGTCAGCAAAGAACCAAACTTGTTGACAATCCAGACAAACTGGAGAAATCAACGAAAGATAAGCATTATTCCTGCACCAGATTCGCTGACTGCTCTGGCTTGACTGGATTCTCTGGAAGTTGCGCCGCCCTGTCCGTGAAATCCGTCACGTTGTCGGCCCGTAGCCTCTCACGCAGCGCTAAGAATTGTTGAAAATTGCGCACTGCTTCACGAACTCAGCACCGTAAGCGCGGCGTTTCTCCGGCTGTTTCTCTTACTGAACCCTCTCCCATGCCCCCACTGCCCGACCCCGAACCGTCCTTCTCGTCGCCTGCGATGCAGCGTCGCTTACTGCTGAAGGCTGCGGCAGGAACGCTTTTGTTCAGCCCGTGGCTGAAAGCCGCCCAGGCGCGAGCCCCAGTCAATCTGGCCGCGACGCCCATCGGCCGCATGGATCTGCCGTGGTGGCGCAAGCGCTTTGAAGCGTCGCTGCAACAGGTGCGCCGCAGCCAGCCAGAACTCGTCTGGCTGGGCGACTCCATCACCCAGAACTGGGAGCGCAGCAGCCCGCAGCCCTGGGCCGACTACCAGCCCATCTGGCAACGCGAATACGGACGCTACCAGCCGCTCAATCTCGGCTTCATCGGCGATACCACCTCCAGTGTGTTGTGGCGACTCGATCACGGGCAGGTGCAGGGGCTGTCTCCGAAGGTCTGCATTCTGCTGATCGGCGCCAACAATCTGGGACGGCCGCACTGGGGCGCACACCTGACCGTGCCAGGCATCGAGGCGGTGGTGGACAAGGTGCACCAGTTGCTGCCGCACACCGCGGTGCTGCTGCTCGGCGTGCTGCCCAGCAAGCGCTCGGCCTGGATCAGCGCCGAAACCCTCAAGATCAACGCCGCGCTGGCGCAGCGTTATGCCCACAGCCCCTTTGTGACCTTCCTGAATGTCGGCCATGTGCTGCTCGACGCCCAAGGCCAGCCCGATCCCGACCTCTATCTCGAAGGGCACGAGGCGCATCAAACCGTGCTGCTCCATCCGGATGCGCTAGGCATGGAACGTATCGCCCAGGCGATCGCGCCCACGCTTGACAAACTCATGACAGACGCGCCTGACCGTCCCATGAGTCCATAGTGCCCAGAACAGAGAGCCGAGCGAAGCGAAGGTTTTCGGGGTGGGCTGGTGGCTCGCTAAATCAGCCTTCCTGCCCGCAGGCAAAGCGGCTTTTGCTGTGCCATACTGCGCCACGCACACTGCCTGCCCATCCCCAAAAAAATTCTGCAGGAGACAACATGAAAGCTTCCCTTCGTTTGCCCGCGGCGCTCGGTCTGTGCGCCTTGCTGTCCGCACCCGCCTTCGCGGCCGAGCCGCTCACCGTCACGGTCCACCGACTTACCCTTGAGACCGCCGAGCGCATCGCGCAAGGGGCGATCAAGACCTGCCGCGCCAAGGGCTTGCAGGTCAGCGTGACCGTGGTCGATCGCAACGGCATCGTGCAGGCCACGCTGCGCGACACCCTGGCCCCGCCGGTCTCGCTGGCCATCAGCCGGCAAAAGGCCTACACCGCCGCCATGTTCGGCATCAAAGGCACCGCCATGGGGCCGCAAGCCGCCTCGCCCCTGGCGCTGCTGGGCGACGGCCTGGCCTTCACCGCGGGTTCCGTGCCGATCGAAGCCGGGGGCCGGATGTACGGCGCCGTGGGCGTGAGCGGCGCGCCGGACGGCAAGGTCGACGAGGAATGCGCCCAGGCCGGACTCGAAGCGGTCTTGCCCGATCTGGAAATGCAGTAAGGGCCTGCGCGTCCCCTCGCGTTTCCCGTTGCTCTTCCCTGGTTTTCCCTACTCGCGCCCCTGCCTACAATCCTCACTCAGTTCTGCGCGACCTCGCGCCGCGCAGAACTGACCGACACAACGGCCTGCCTTTTTTTTGGGCAGCCCGATCAACCCGCATGAAATCAGGGCTTTCCGCCCATCCGGTGTGACATTTTCCCCAGCCGCTGGGGATAACTGGGCACCGGTGGCACCCCTGTGGATAATTTTCCGATCCTCCATGGCCAGTCGCCGACCTCCCGCCTATTCCGAATCGTCCATCCGCGTGCTCAAGGGCCTGGAGCCCGTGCGCCAGCGTCCGGGCATGTACACCCGCACCGACAACCCGCTGCACATCGTGCAGGAAGTCATCGACAACAGCGCTGACGAAGCCCTGGGCGGATACTGCCAGCACATCGCCGTCACCCTGCACACCGACGGCAGCATCAGCGTGGAAGACGACGGTCGCGGCATCCCCTTCGGTCTGCACCCGCAAGAGAACGCGCCGGTGGTCGAGCTGGTGTTCACCCGGCTGCATGCCGGGGGCAAGTTCGACAAGCTGCAGGGCGGCGCGTACAGCTTTTCAGGCGGGCTGCACGGCGTGGGCGTTTCGGTCACGAATGCACTGGCGGCAAGGCTGGAAGTGACGGTCAGGCGCGACGGCCAGGTGGCGCATCTGGTGTTTGCAGGTGGCGACGTCATCGAGCCCCTGGCGGTGCGCAAGGCCGCACGCGATGAGCGCAGAAGCGGCACCCGCGTGCGGGTCTGGCCCGATGCCAAATACTTCGACAGCCCGCATCTTCCGCTGGCCGAACTCACCCATCTGCTGCGCAGCAAGGCGGTGCTGCTGCCCGGCGTCAAGGTCGATCTGATTCAGGAAAAAACCGGCGACGCCACGCACTGGGAATATGCCCGCGGGCTGCGCGACTATCTGCTCAGCAGCCTGCCCGCCGAGCCCTACATCGACCTGTTCGAAGGCGAGCACTACGCCAGCGCTTCAGAACAGGAGAGTTTCGCCGAAGGCGAGGGCGCGGCCTGGTGCGTGGCCTTCACCGAAGAGGGTGCGGTGCTGCGCGAGTCTTACGTCAACCTCATTCCCACCCCGGCCGGCGGCACGCACGAAGCCGGCTTGCGCGAGGGGCTCTTCCAGGCGGTGAAAGGCTTCATCGAACTGCACAATCTGCAGCCCAAGGGGGTGAAGCTGTTGCCGGAAGACCTGTTCGCGCGGGCGTCCTTCGTGCTTTCCGCGCGGGTGCTCGATCCGCAGTTCCAGGGCCAGATCAAGGAAAAGCTCAACAGCCGCGATGCCTTGCGCCTGGTCGGCCAGGCGGTGCGGCCCACGCTTGAACTCTGGCTGCACGAGCGCGTCGATCAGGGCAAGAAGCTCGCTGAACTGGTCATCCGCCAGGCGCAGAGCCGCCTGCGCGCGGCGCAGAAGGTAGAGAAGAAAAAAGGCTCGGGCGTGGCCGTGCTGCCGGGCAAACTGACCGACTGCGAAAGCCGCGATACCGAACGCACCGAACTGTTTCTGGTGGAAGGCGATTCCGCCGGAGGCTCGGCCAAGATGGGCCGCGACAAGGAGTTCCAGGCCGTGCTGCCGCTGCGCGGCAAGGTGCTCAATTCCTGGGAAATCGAACGCGACCGGCTGTTCGCCAACACCGAGATCCACGACATCGCCGTGGCCATCGGCGTCGATCCGCACGGCAAGGACGACTCGCCGGATCTGTGCAACCTGCGTTACGGCAAGATCTGCATTCTGAGCGATGCCGACGTGGACGGCTCGCACATCCAGGTGCTGCTGCTCACCCTGTTCTTCCGCCATTTTCCCAAGCTCATCGAGCGCGGTCATGTCTGCGTGGCCCGCCCCCCGCTCTACCGCCTCGACGCGCCCGCGCGCGGCAAGAAACCCGCGCAGAAGATCTACGTGCTCGACGACGCCGAACTGCAGGCCGCACAAGACAAACTGCGCAAGGACGGCCTGAAGGACGGCGCCTGGCAGATTTCGCGCTTCAAGGGCCTGGGCGAAATGAGCGCCGAGCAACTCTGGGACACCACCCTCAACCCCGACACCCGCCGTCTGTACCGCGTGCGGCCCGACGACGCAGAAGCTCTGTTCCATCAGCTCATGGGCAAAGGTGAAGCCCAGGCGCGCCGCGGGCTGATGGAGGAATACGGCGACCAGATCGAAGTGGACATCTGATATGAGCGAACAAGCCACCCTCGAATTCGACAACCGGCCTGAGGACGACACCGACTCGCTGGCGCTGGGCGACTATGCCCGCCGCGCCTATCTCGACTACGCCATTTCCGTGGTCAAGGGCCGCGCCCTGCCCGATGTGTGCGACGGTCTGAAGCCGGTGCAGCGGCGCATTCTCTACGCCATGTGGCGCATGGGGCTGGCGTTCGATGCCAAGCCGGTCAAATCGGCGCGCGTGGTGGGCGACGTGCTCGGCCGCTTTCACCCGCATGGCGACCAGGCCGCCTACGACGCCCTGGTGCGGCTGTCGCAGAACTTCGCGCAGCGCTATCCGCTGATCGACGGTCAGGGCAACTTCGGCTCGCGCGACGGCGACGGCGCCGCCGCCATGCGCTACACCGAAGCGCGCCTGGCGCCCATCGCCCGGCTGCTGCTCAGCGAGATCGATGCGGGCACCGCCGACTTCATTCCCAACTACGACGGCTCGACCACCGAGCCCCGGCTGCTGCCCGCGCGGCTGCCTTTCGTGCTGCTCAATGGTGCCAGCGGCATCGCCGTGGGCATGGCCACCGAGATTCCGGCCCACAACCTGCGCGAGGTCGCCAGCGCCTGCGTCGCCCTGCTCAAAAATCCCCGCCTCGAACTCGCCGACGCCCTGGCGCTGATGCCCGGACCCGACTTCGCCACCGGAGGCCAGCTCATCTCCAGCCCGCAGGACATCACCGCCGCCTATGCCGTCGGCCGTGGCAGCCTGAAGGTGCGCGCCCGCTGGACGGTGGAAGAACTCGCACGCGGCCAATGGCAACTGGTGATCAACGAACTGCCGCACGGCACCAGCACACAAATGGTGCTCGAAGAAATCGAGGAGCTCAGCAACCCCAAAATCCGCCCTGGCAAGAAGGCGCTGGCGCCCGAGCAGATCGCACTGAAAGCCACCCTGCTGAACCTGCTCGATACGGTGCGCGACGAGTCGGGCCGCGAAGCCGCGGTGCGGCTGGTGTTCGAGCCGCGCAGCTCGCGCATCGATCAGGCCGAATTCGTCAACACCCTGCTCGCCCGCACCAGCCTCGAGACCAGCGTGCCGATCAATCTGGTGATGATCGGCACCGACGGCAAGCCGCGCCAGAAGGGGCTGATGGACATTCTGCGCGAGTGGGTTGCCTACCGCCGCGACACGGTGCAGCGTCGTTCAAAGCATCGCCTGGAACAGGTGGACGCGCGCATCCACATCCTCGAAGGGCGGCAGCAGGTGCTGCTCAATCTCGACGAGGTGATCGACACCATCCGCAACAGCGACGACCCCAGGCCGGCGCTGATGGCGCGCTTCGATCTCACCGACTTGCAGGCCGACGACATTCTCGACATGCGGCTGCGCCAGCTCGCAAGGCTGGAAGCCATCCGCATCGACAAGGAACTCGCCGCCCAGCGCACTGAAGCCGCCGAGCTGCAAAAACTGCTCGCCGACGAAAAAGCCATGACCCGGCGGATCATCAGCGAAATCGAGGCCGACGCCAAACAGTTCGGCGACGACCGCCGCACCCTCATCCAGGCCGAGCAACGCGCCGTGGCCGAGGTCAAGGTGGTCGATGAACCCGTCACCGTCATCGTGTCGCAAAAAGGCTGGCTGCGCACGCAGAAAGGCCACGGCCTGGTGCTGTCCGCCCTCACCTTCAAGCCGGGCGATGCGCTCTACGCCACGTTCGAATGCCGCAGCGTCGATCCGCTCGTCGTGCTCGGCAGCGACGGCAGGGTTTATTCCATCGAGGTCGCCGACCTGCCCGGCGGGCGCGGCGACGGCCAGCCCGTCACCTCTTTCATCGAACTCGCACCGGGCACCCAGGCCCTGCATTACCTCGCGGGCGCCCGCACCACGGCGCTGCTGCTGTGGACGGCGCAGGGCTTCGGCTTTGTCACCCACATCAGCGATGCCCAGAGCCGCCAACGCGCGGGCAAGACCTTCGTCACCCTCGAAGACGGCGACGCCCTGCAGCGCCCGCTGGTGCTCGACACCGACGCCGACGGCAGCCCTGTCGGGCGTCTGGCCACGCTCAGCGCAGACGGCCGCCTGCTGCTCTATCCGGCCGCAGAAGTCAAAACTCTGGCCCGCGGCGGAAGGGGCATCACCCTGATGGCGCTCGACGCCAAGGAAACCCTGCAAAGCGTGGCGCAGTTGGCCGCCGAGCGCGACGCCCTGCTCGTGAGCGGCAAGGGTCGTGGCGGAACGGAACGCAGCGCCACACTCAGCGCCGCACAGCAAACCGCTTATGTCGGCAAACGCGCCCGGCGCGGTCGCAAGCTCGAGGTGACGTTCAAGCCGGACCGCTTGAGCCGCGCGTAAAACAGAACGCCAACAAAAACGCCCTGCACAAAGGCAGGGCGTTTTTGCGTTGTCGTGCGGCGGTTTTACTTCACCACCACCTCTACCCGGCGAGCTTCGACGCCGCTGGCGCCGCCCGTCGTTTCCGCCGGTTTTTCGAGGGTGATGCGATCAACCGGCACGCCTTGCGCCACCAGCGCATCGCGCACCGCGAAAGCGCGCTTCTTCGCCAGCTCGGCATTCAGCGCCGCGGAACCCGTCGCGTCGTGATAGCCGCTAATCACCACCGAGTGCCCTTGCGCCACGGCCTCGGCAACTTGCTTGAGCGCAGCATCAGCGCCCGCCGCCAGATCGGCCTTGCCACTGGCGAAGTAGAACTTGATCACCCCGTTTTCCACCACCACGCGAGCGCCATCGGCCTCTGCATTCATCAGTTGCGGCATCGAGGTCGCCAGCATGGGGGCGGACGGCGCGGAAGCTGTGGCCGGTGCGGCTGCGGCCTGCCCTTGCGCCCCGCCGCCATCTTTGATGGCCACACCGACAATCACCGCCACCGTCGCGAGCACGGTCGCCAGAACCACGCCGACAATGGGAACGTAGTTGTCATCATCCTGAAAAAACATGCCGATTCCTCCCTGAACCGTGAAAGTGCCGCAACCCGGTACGGCAAACCGGCAGCATTCTAGTTTCCTTGACGCTCAGTCCGGCACGCGCAGCTCGAACAAGTGCTGCACCTTGGTCTGGGCAAAACCCAGACGCAAATAGAACTGATGGGTGCGCAGGCGCTCGGCGCGGCTGCGGACTTGCAGCACGGCCAGTCCCTGCGAGCGCGTCCAGTCGATGGCGCGGCGCACCAGCTCCGCTCCCAGGCCTTCGCTGCGGTGCGCCTCGTCCACCACCAGCCCGGCAATTTCGGCGCAGAGCCCGGACTCCAGATGCAGCACTTTGAGCACATGCGTCCAGGCGACCACTCGCCCTTGCACTTCGGCAACAAACACCGCGTGATCGGCTGATGGCAAGATGAGTGCAAGCCGCTCGCGCATGAGTACCGCAGTGGCGGGATAGCCCAGTTGACCCGACAGTGCGGCGAGCGCCTCGGCGTCGCCCAGCTCGGCTTTGCGTATCACCTCACACCTCGGCGATCAATTCGATTTCCACTGCGGCGCCCATCGGCAACTGCGCCACGCCAAACGCACTGCGGGCATGCGCGCCGCGTTCGCCGAACACCTGCGCGATCAGCTCCGACGCGCCGTTGATCACCAGATGATGTTCGGTGTAATTAGGCGCGGAGTTCACCAGACCGAGCAGTTTCACCACGCGCTTGACCCGCTCCAGATCGCCCACCGCGGCCTGCAGCGTGCCCAGCAAGTCGATGGCGATGGCGCGCGCCGCTTCCTTGGCGGTCGCGGTGTCCATGTCCGTGCCAAGCTGCCCGACCCACACCTTGCCTTCCTTTTTCGCAATATGACCTGAGAGAAACACCAGATTGCCGGTCTGCACAAACGGCACATAGGCAGCGGCGGGGGTGGAAACGGGGGGCAGGCTGATGCCCAGATTCTTGAGGTTTTGTGCGATCGACATGGTGTACTCCTTCGGGAAAACCCGAGTGTAGAACACACCCGCAGCCAGACCGCGCATAAAAAAGCGGGGCCAGCGGCCCCGCGAAACACTGCTTGGAGGAAAGGAAGTTGAGGAAAGATTTCAGCCGACCTGTACCGGCACGAAGATGCGGTTGCTGCCGCGCTGAATCAGCAAGGCCACCGATTTGCCCGCACTCTTCAGGATGCCACGCACCTGATCGATGCTGCTGACCGACTTGCCGTCGACCGCGATCAGAATGTCGCCGGGCTGGATGCCGGCCTGTTCCGCCGGGCCGCTGACGCCCTCGACCAACAGCCCATGCGACACGCCGGCCTGCTGCTCTTCATTGGCGTTGAGCGGGCGCACCACCAGACCCAGCCCACCGTGATCGCCCTGCGCGCCCGGGCTGGCCGAAGCGAGGGTCACGTTGTCGCTGAAGTTGCCCAGAACCGCGGTGATGGTCTGCTGCTTGTGATCGTGCCACACGCCCAGCGTCACTTTGCTGCCGGGCTCGGACAGGCCGATCATCATCGGCAGATCGGCCGAATCGTTCACCGGCTGGCCGTTCACGCTGAGAATGATGTCGCCCGGCTGGAGACCGGCCTTGGATGCCGGGCTGTCTTTCTCGACCTGCGCGACCAGCGCGCCGCGAGGCGTTTGCAAACCAAAAGAGGTCGCCAGGTTTTGCGTCACCGTCTGCACCGCAATACCCAGCCGTGCGTGCTGCACCTTGCCATGCTCGATGATCTGCTTCGCCACGCGCTCGGCCACATTGATCGGGATGGCGAACGACAGCCCTTCAAACGCGCCGGTCTGCGTGAAGATCTGCGAGTTGATGCCGACCACTTCACCCTTGGTGTTGAACAGCGGCCCGCCCGAGTTGCCGGGGTTCACCGCCACGTCGGTCTGAATGAAGGGCACCATGCTGTCGTCGGGCAGCGAGCGGCTCTTGGCGCTCACAATCCCCGCGGTCACCGTGTTGTAGAAGCCGTAGGGCGAACCGATGGCCAGCACCCAGTCACCCGGCTCCAGATTGGACGGGTTGCCCAGCCGCACCGTGGGCAGATTGGTCGCCGGAATCTTGATCACCGCGATGTCGGTCTTGGTGTCGTAGCCCAGCACCTTGGCCTTGTAAGTGCGATGGTCGGTGAGGGTCACACGCACCGAGCTGGCGCCCTTGACGACGTGCGCGTTGGTCAGAATCAGCCCGTCGGAGCTGATGATGAAGCCCGAGCCCAGGCCTTCGGTCGGCACTTCCTGCTGCTGGCCGTTATTGAATTGCTGGAAGAAGCGGAAAAACGGATCGTTCTGGAACTGCTTGGGAATCTGTTGCTGCTGCACCGTTTCCTTGGTTTCGCCCTTCACATTGATGTGCACCACCGCCGAGCCGTAGGCCTTGACGATGGAAGCGAAGTTCGGCGCGTTCACCGCCACATTGGTCGCTGGTGCGGCCGGCGGATTGTTGAACAGCGGCACGACCTTGTGGTTCATTTCAACCTGCGGCGCTGTCTCGGCATAGCTGAACTGATAGGCCATGGTGCCGGCTCCGGCGATGATGCCCGCTGCCGCCAGTGCGGCCCAGAGTTTTGACGAAACCTTCGATTTTTTGCTTTGCATGACTGCCTCCGAAACGATTCAAACGAGTTGCGATGGTGGAATGTTCGCTGCCTTGCCTTAGACTCGGCTTAAGGGTCTGCGTCTGGGGTCTGCGCCAGTCGCGTCCGATCTTTGTCTGCGAGAAAAACCATGTCATCACGTCCTGTTTCGCGTCCAGCTTCACCCGTCGTCGGCCTATGGCTTGCCAGCCTTCTGTTCTGCGCTGCCGCGCAGGCGCAGTCCCTTGCGCAGCCCACCCCGGGGGTGGTCGCGGGGGTGGTGGATCTACAGGCCACGGCGCAGGTCGAAGTAGTGCCCGACCTCGCGGTAATGACTCTGGCCGTGGAACGCAGCGGGGCTGACCCGGCCAACCTCACCGCGCAAGTCAGCAAGTTGCTCGAAGCAGCCTTGAAGCAGGCCCGCACCGTGCCCGACATCGAGGCCAGCAGTGGGGCGTTCACCACCCAGCCACGCTGGAAAACAGTGAACAATCAGTTGCAACGCGACGGCTGGACGGTGCGCGCCGGACTGGTGCTCAAGTCGCACGACTTTGCCGCTTTGGGCAAGATGGCCGGGCAACTGGCGCAGCAGGGCTTCATGATCGAATCCAACGGCTTCGAACTCTCCAAGGCCCTGCGCGACCGCGAGGAAACCGCACTGATCGATTCGGCCATTGCACGCTTCAAATCCAAGGCCGCCACGGCGGCGCGCGCGCTGGGCTACGGCAGCTACACCCTGCGCACCCTGAGTATCGAACCCACGCAGGGACAACTGCCGCAGCCCCGCCCCATGATGATGCGCGCCGCCGCGCCCATGGCCGAAGAGCAAGCACCCGCCGTACCCCTGGCCACGGGGCGCACCCCGCTGCAGCTCACGGTGCAGGGGTCGGTGCAGCTCACTCGCTGATACGCCGCCTCTATTTCCGCCTCTAGGGATGGTGTCCAAAAAGCCGCCGCCCACTGGCGTGGTGGTCACGCAGTCGAGACAATGACGGCATGAAACAGACCGACCTTGGCTTGGACCTGACGAGCCGCATCGCGGGGCTGGGCGGGATGAACCGGTTGCCCGACCGGGTGAGCATCCTGCGGTTTCGCCATCTGCTCGAGCGCCATGACCTGGCGCCCCAGATGCTGCAAACCGTCAACGCGACGTTGGCGGCCCAGGGGCTGTTGCTCAAGGAAGGCACGGCCATCGACGCCACGCTGATCGCGGCACCCAGTTCGACCAAGAACAGCACCGGCACACGCGACCCCGAGATGCATCAAACCCAGAAGGGCAACCAGTGGCATTTTGGAATGAAAGCCCCTATCGGCGTGGACGCCGACAGCGGCTTGGTGCACACGGTGGTGGGCACACCGGCCAACGTCCATGACGTGACCCAGGCGCATGCGCTGGTGCATGGCGAAGAATCGGCGGTGTTCGCCGATGCGGGCTACCAGGGCGTAGACAAGCGCGATGACACGCAGGCCATCGACACCCAGTGGCATGTCGCGATGCGTCCGGGCAAGCGCCGGCTGCTCGACAAGGCCGATCCCAACGACGCCATCGCCGAACAACTCGAGCACGTCAAGGCGCGCATCCGTGCCAAGGTGGAACACCCGTTCCGCGTGATCAAGCGCCAGTTCGGGCACATGAAGGTCCGCTACCGCGGACTGGCGAAGAACACCGCCCAGTTGCACACGCTGTTCGCGCTGAGCAATCTGTGGATGGCGCGCCACCGACTGATCGGCGCCATGGGATGAGTGCGTCCGCAAGGCGTCAAAGCGCTGCCCAGTGCAGCGCAAAACTCGCTGCGATCCCGAATGGGCAGGCGCTTTCGGCCCCACATCGCGGTCCGACTGCATTACACGCCATCCCGTCTCCAGCCGTTCATCCGTTCACGCTTTTTGGACACCATCC
>JABEBX010017916.1_pt1 | contig 16343 bp, 15 predicted proteins | sample 7245971 | NCBI WGS metagenome assembly JABEBX01 (sample SAMN14506365, study PRJNA622280) | hot springs metagenome | biome: hot spring [ENVO:00000051]|acidic hot spring [ENVO:00002120]; feature: spring [ENVO:00000027]|sediment [ENVO:00002007]; material: sediment environment [ENVO:01001048]... | reverse complement strand
TGTAACAGGAATTTTTACATTTATATAGAAGCACCTGATATAGGATCGCTTAGAGCTTCTTTTGGCTCTATGGCAAGAATATTCCATGTTATAAAGAATGTGGAGGTAATTATTAATGGTTGAACCAAATATAAGCGCATATATACAGAATCAATTGAAACAGGCCCAGGAACTTGAAGAAAATATTGAGAAATTAGCTTCCCAAAGGTATCAGATCGACCTGAGCCTTAAAGAAATGGAAAAAACCGTTAAGGAACTGCAATCTATATCAGGAAGTACTCCTGTTTACAAGAGCGTGGGATCGATTCTTTACAAAGTTGAAGATAAGAATAAAATGATCGAAGAACTCAACGAACAAATTGAACTTTCAAAAATACGGCTGAACACTATTGACAAGCAGCAGAAATCTCTTGAGGAGAAATACAAAGAACTTCAGAACGCAATAAAGGACCGATACAACCAGGAGAAAAAGGGTGCCGTGAGTTGATCGATTTTCTGGATGTCCAGAGCACCACGCCAGATATACAGATGAGCGTTGACAGAGTTGGCGTAAAGGATATAGAATATCCGGCTTATCTTGACGATTCATACTTTTTTTTGAAGATAGATCTCTTTGTAGACATACCATCAACAAGAAAGGGGGCTGATATGTCAAGAGCAGTGGAGGCAATAGAAAACACTATGAAATCACTGAAAACTTATAAAGATTTTTCCAAACTGGGAATAATTATGAGTGAAGATGCCTTGAAACGGTTTAATTACTCAAATTCATGCGATATATCTGTATCAGGAAACTATTTCGCTTTTGAAAGTGGCCATTATGTCAAATATGATATTTTCTTGAAAACACGCAGGGAGAGATCAGGAAAAATTTCAAATTATGTGGGGGCCGGCTATACAGCGATAACTGCCTGCCCATGCGCAATGGAAACCACGCGTACTCTCCTGAATCTTGATTTTCCAGGAAATGAGAAGCTGATATCAAGGATGCCGAGTATAACGCATAACCAGAGGAATTTTGCCAAGCTTCTTGTCCAGAATAATGCCGGAAATATAGGCATTGATGAAATAATAAATGTAATGAAAGGCGTAATGGGCAAGCCATTGAACTCTCTTTTAAAGAGAAAGGACGAGGGAGAACTTGTATACGAAGCACACAAAGATCCAAAATTCGTTGAGGATGTAGTCAGGAAAATTGCAATGGCTGCTATCGAAAAGCTTGGTCTTGGGAATGATGATTTAATAGAAGTTTCGTCCGACAGTGATGAGAGTATTCACCCACATAATGCATTTGCAATGATCTCTAAAAAAGTCAGGGACATAAAGACGGAAATTAAACTCTATTAAAAATATTCATAATCACTTTTTAAATATAGTTCTGTATTGCTTCCAGAAGTTTTTTTCTTGCGAGTGATGAACTGTTTATAGGGGAAAGATACCCCTTTATTCTTACTACTTCAAGGTTTATCCCCAGCTCTTTTGATTTATTAACTATGTATATCGGATCAAATTTTTGATCATATCCGATTGTAATTATATCCGGTTTTATTTCCATGACGGTTTTAAACATGTCTTCTTCATGGCCCAGGACTGCACGATCGACCATGCGAAGCTGTGATACCATGAAGAGCCTGGTATTTTCATCAAAAACAGGGTCCTTTCCATTTTTTCTTGCGGTAATGTCCCTTGCAACAACGACCACGAGCTCATTCCCAAGCTTCCTTGATTCACTCAGGTAGTGGATATGGCCCGGATGAAGTATATCAAAAACACCTGTTGCCATTACTCTTTTCATGATAGCTAATTTTCGGGATCTAAATAAATATTTTCAATCAAGTCGGATCAATTTGCTGTACTTAAATAATTATTACTGAATAGTTTATAATTATGGTTGTCTATTATTGTTTATGCGTTCTTCTGGAGATATCACCTTTTTCTAAGATAGACTGCAATACCGCCTATAATTATCCCGATGATCATGGACGCTGCGATATAAGCGTATATGGAGTTGTTGGCAGGCGTGCTAACATAATCTACGGAAACAAATGCATTGCCATTGTCTATTATTATATTGCCGGATGTGGCTGATCTGTATCCAGTTACGGTAACAATTTTATAGGTATAATTGCCGTCGATGAATCCGGATACTGTCATGCTTGTGCTGGAGGTTTTAAATTCCCGGGAACCTATCTCTATACTCCACTGCGTTCCTCCCTTTAGGCCACTCTCAGTGAAAGTTACCGAATAATTGCCGGTCACTATTGATGTTATGTTCGTATATGGTATAGTAACGGAAATGGCTCCGTACACGCCCACTAAGGTCACGTTTGCGTAATAACCGTTTACTGACTGGGGGTCTATAATATACGTACCTCCAGGAAGGAACAGGGAAGTACTTGCAGAATCCAGCAGGAAACCCTCGCCGGCTGCCGGTACTGCAAAGCCCCAAACAGTTCCGGCGGGCAGTCCTGTTTCCGTAACGGTTACATTAAACGTTTCAATATAGTACAGGGTAATATTCATAACAGGCCCCAGTACGGTGAAATCGCCGGATGCGAGATCCAGGTCCCCCATAAAAGTCTGTGGAACCAATTCTTCCTGATTGTTCTCAAGGATGAAGCCCAGGAGGAAATATGTTCCGTTTGGAAGGAAAAGTGTGCGGCTGCTTCTATATGTTATATTGTAAAATGCATTGTTAATATCAAAATATGTTTCTGTGCCTGGCGGAAGTCCGGAAGCCGTAACGTTTACCTCATTTCCCGGTATTATTAGTGGCAAATAATCGTACCCGTCATTTATGCTTCCGTTAAAAATACCCTCGCCATTGAAAATGAAGCCCACGCCGGAACCGTTGTAAGGTACACTTCCATTTCCAAAATAGTTGTAATAGTAATTGCCGCCCTGTATGTTCTGCCCGAGAATGCTTCCATATAGAACGGTTCCGTCCACGGTTCTGGATGAGCTTGAAGGCCCCTTCGTTACGTTGAACCGGTTGTGATAAACCACCTGTGCGCCATTATATATATTCGCATTCTGCCCGTCTATGCTGACAACGGGGACAGTTGTCCTGAATATATTATTGTATACAGTATTATTTGAACTTTCAACTGTAAGGCCTATTGGAGCATATCCGTAATACGAGCCGGGATAAATTTCAGCAAAATCAGAAAATGTGTTGTTCCATACGTAGTTATTGGAATCCGACGCTCCCGGGTTATAAATCAGGATGCCGGATCCCTGGCTCTCAATGTTATCATGATCAATCAGGCTTTCCGTTACGTTCCACAGCATTAGTGAAGCAACGTATGGCACATTATATGCCGTTGCATTGTTAAAGACGATGGTGCTGAACCATCCTGATACTGTGCTGTTTGACACAGTTATATGCGATGAGTTGTAGAAAACCATCTGTAAAAAGTTTACGGATGAAACTTCAAAATCCTGGGTAAGCTCCGGGAGAAGGGATGACGGAAGATTCACCATGAATACAGGACTGCCAGAAGCCGTGCTGAAACCGTCATAGATCACGTAAGCTGTTGTATTCCATTCCTGTATGCCGCTGAAAACAGGATAGAGGTAATCGTTTGTTCGGCTGAATGCGGGATTCATGATAGTTGAGACCGGTTCATCATGTTCCGCATAATAAAGCGGGCCCGGGATTAGATACGGATTCAACAGCGTACCGCTTCCGGAAATGCTAAAATCCTCAAGCTGCTGATTGCTGCTGAAGTACAGCGGTGTATAGAGGCCGGTTGAATTGCTGCGGACAAGCGTTACAATTCCAGTATTATTTACGCCATTTGAAGAAATGTCAATTGAATTAATCACAACAGGCTTATAGTAACTCAGCAGAAATTCTATCGAATATGTTCCCGGTTCCAGGCTGAAATTGAAATTGCCGCTTGCATTCTGGGGCGCCCACTGGGCTGAACTGTTTGACATGCTTCCAGCATTGTCAACCATTATGAATGCATTCGACGGAGTGACTTTTCCTTTTATGGTGGCGTATCCCTGATTGTCTGAAACCCCCCAGAGGGGATCCACGAATGAAGGGCCGGTTGAGAGATGCGCCGTATGACCGGTAAAGTATTCACCTACGCCGGAAGACGTTTCACCGGATTCTGATCCCGCATCGTACGCAGACCGTACCGGAGAATAACCGGTTTTATTCATAAAATAAAGGTTTTCTGTTCCGCTGATATTGTAGAAGTCAGCCGTTGATCCGCCTCCAGGACCGCTGATTACAAACTCTGCATCCATCGGTATAAAACCGGTGCCGGTGAGTGTATCCCCGCTTACGGTGTATCTGGCTTCCGGAGCTTTAATGGAGTTTAAGCCGCCTGTGGAGTTGAACTGGACCATGTCATAACTGCCGTGCTTGAATTCTGGTACTCCCGATGGGGAATAACCTGAGATGGAATAGTTGAAAAAAACTGTGTTGTAACCGTTTATGTTTGTGGAATTGAGGTAAACATCCACTGTGAATGGAAAAGTTATATTGATGGATGGCCCGATCTTATAATAAAATACGCCGGGGTCCACGGTACCGTTATATGAATGGAATTCATTTCCAGTTATGACAGCATCCGGTGAGCTGAAATTCCAGATGTTGTCAACAAATGTCAGCTGATGGGTCATGGTTGAATACTCGATCACATTCTGGGTCCAGTACTGGTATCCTGTTGTTCCAAATAGCGTCACATTGGTGAGGACCGCATTCAGCTGGACTGAAAAGCTGTGCGGCGCATCCGAATCCATATAAAATTCTTCCGCAGAATCCAGATTCAAAGATCCCATAAAACTGGATGTTGTATATGTGTATGGCGTTAATGTTCCGGATTCATTCAGTATACCATAGCTTGCAACACCCATAGGGGCCGGAGCGGATGTGTATGACGGTTTTATAACATTCGATTCTTCCACGGGGGCCACATCAAAATTAGGGAGGTACCTTGCCTCTTCAGGTACGCTGGAATTGTCAAGGGCATGCGATATCAGGTCACCCATGCCGGACCAGCCGCCCGTCACATTAACGGCCTGTTCTGACATATTATTTTCCTGTACGGAGTAATTCAGGCTGGAAGTCGCAGAATCCTGTGCCGTCCTGTATGCAGAAGATGCCGCAACAGTTCTGCTTGATGGGGAAACAGGTGAAATTGCTGAAACAGAAACAGCAGATAAAATGACAATAACTGCGAACAGGAGTACGTAGCTTTTTCCTGAATGTGAAACAGACATTGAAAGATAAGCAAAATCAAAGTATTAAACAATTGCTGGCCCCTGAAGGCGTAAGTATGATACCACGGCCATAGTTCCCGTGAACGCATGAATCCTGCAATAATTCAATTAATCTGTTTTTCCATCCTGTATGCGTTTCTGGAACCTCTGTATTTCTCAATGTAAAAATTTTCAAGGAATTCTGTTTCCATGAAGCCAATCACCTTATAGAAGGAAATAGCATTTGCATTCTTTTCCCTCACCTCCAGCACTATTGTGGAATAGCCCATAAACCGCGCTTTTGATTGGATGTTTTTCATCATGGCATGGCCAACGCCCCTTCCTGAATAACCTGGATCTACGGCGATGCTTTCGATATCAATTTTTTCAGTGTCAACAGGCATGGCCACGGTGTAGCCAGCGATAGCTTCACCTATCTGCGCTGTTATGCTTATTGATTGTTCATCTTCAAGGACTTCCCTGAGGTAACGTTTTGAATATGGACCGACTTCAAACGCCCTTTTTTCAAGAATGGATATAGAATCCAGATCATCGTGGCAGTACCTTCTTATCATCATGTCAATCCACTGCTGAAGATTTCAGGAAGTCACTTTTCAATCGCATTTTTAATCCTGTTTATTGTGTACTCCTTTCCAAGGTTGTAAAGGAAATAACCCAGGCGCGGCCCCTTCTCTTTATTTATGAGAACCCTGTAGAAAGCTGAAAAACCGTTCTCGGGAGGTACACTGAGTTCCTTGAGGATTTCATGGACGCCGTTATGTATCTCACTGGATTCCCATGTTATGCTGTCGGCTGATTCCAGAAATTTTTCAAGTACCTTTCTTTCATCCGCCGTGAGATCAACCTTTGCGTCTAAATCGCTCAGTTTGAATTTTAATGTATCAGGAGCGTAAGATGCAAGCCAGTTTTTTGCGTATGATATTTCAGCCAGTATGTCCCTTTCATCGATTTCTTCATTCACGGATGCCTTTGCGGCCCTAATAATTTCATCCTGCCTTGTGTATATCTGAACAAGTGTTACAAGATGCCTGAAACTGACAGGATACACTTTTTTGTGCAGGTCTATAAGCGAGTTCTCCACTATTCTCCTCTGATCTTCTTCCATTTCCTTTCCTGAAAAATACTCGTCCTGGTATCTTTCAAATTCATCCATCATGCTGAGCATACCGAGACCAGGATCAAAATCTATGTGCCTTGAAGGGGAAGACCTGGCCATAACGAAGCGCAGTATGGCCGGAGGTATGGTTTTAATCATATCGCTTGCCGATATATTTATCCCGGTTGATGAATGCATTGCCCCCTTTCCTTTAAGGATTATCCTTTCGTATGTCAGCGGCAGCGGAGGTTCTATACCGAAAACCTGCCTTGCGATCTCCTTGCCTGTATCATATGATCCGCCAGGGGCCCCGTGATCCTTTCCGAAGGGCTCTATTGTTACATGAAGTGCGTACCATTTGGCAGGCCATTCCACACGCCATGGCATCTTGCCGTCATCCTTGCGCACATCTGAAAAACCGGAATGACCGCATGAGCATTCATACTCCACGTAAGGATATTTATAAGAAATAACCTTTGTAGTCGTAAGCCGGCCACATTTTTCGCATATGGGTTCATATGGGTAAAAATCGCCTTCAATGGATCTGCCGGAAATTCTTTCAAGTATCTCCTTGATTTCGGATCTCTTCTGGATAGACAGGTCTATTGCCCTGGAAAGCATGCCGTCACGGTAAAGATCCGAAGTGCGTATCACGTTTACATTTATTCCGGTTTCTTTCAGCACTTCAAGGAATGGTGATAAAAAATATTCTGAATATGTACCCTTGCCGTCAGGGGCGGGTATCCTGTAAAGAGGCATACCTACATATTTTGAATAGCCCTGATCAAGAAACGGGTATACCTTGCGCAAAGGATCTATATTATCGCATAAATATATAAAATCAGAATCCGTCCCCTTTTTTACCAGTGAACGGTATATAATATCGCCGGTAAGTATTTCACGCATGTTGCCCACATGTATGGGGCCTGATGGTGATATCCCTGTTGAAACGCGCTGGAATGAATCTAGATTTTCTATTAGAGCATCTGCCCAGTACAACTATTCGCCTCCTGATGCTATAGCTATCCGTTAATTATAGTTATTGATTCGCCTATGAACCGCCAATCACCTGTGTGCGTATTATTGACCTTACCGGCACCCCGTTGACATCATTTACAGGCATTTTTGAGGCCAGCACTATGCATAAGACAGGTTTTCCACCCTCCTTGTTTATATCCATTATAGTGCGCCTGAGAGTTTCTCCGGTGCTGGCAACGTCATCGAGTATGACTATGCTTTTGCCTTCAACGCTTGCATAATTTGAACTGAACATGCCCTCTTTCCTTGATGGATGCGGCCTGTAAACTATAAGCTCCTTGTCCATCAGATATGATACCAGGGTTGCGTATGGTATACCATTTATTGATATGCCGGCGATTGCATCGACCTTAAACTGGACCTTTTCGGATTCTTCTCTTATTATATCCGACATGATCTCAGCTACGTTTATAAGCCTGGAACCGAAGACTCCAATGCTTCTCCATCCTATTTTCACATCCTGAACGTATGATTCTTTAAGAAATTCTTTGCCCAAAATCCAGGTAACGGTATTCACAGAAAGATGGAGTTCGGTTGATATTTCCTTATCTGACATACCCTTATTTTTTAACTCCAGTGCCCTCTTGTAAAGCTCTTCTATACTTTTCATAGATTTCCTCCCTTATCTGCAACTCTAAATAATATCAACACTATTATAATTTTGTATCGTTCGTCCCGTCACCGTAGTATTTCTGGTAAACGCCCCTGATCTGATCCGCTATAAGCTGGAGTTTCTGGAAGGATGCTTCCGTTCGATCCCAGTTCAGGGGATGGCTGCACCACCTGGGTATGATGTGCACATGATAATGCATTACCCTCTGATTCGCACATACCCCGTTGTTCTGCCCGACATTGATGGCATCGGCGGACATGGCTTCAAGCGTGGCCCTTGCAACTTTACGAACCATTTTATGCACCTCAAGATAGTATGTCTGGTTTATGTCAAATATATCCACAAAATGATCCTTTGGTATGACAAGCACATGTCCGGGTTCCACTGGAGCATAATCCATAAAAGCTATAGCGTATTCGTTTTCGGTTACTATCGCCGCCTCCTTATGCTTTATTATATTTTCACAGAATACACAGTTTGAATCGAGCATTGGAAGTTTATGCATAACAAAAATATTATCTTTAGCCATGGCGGAATTTTGAATTCAAGAATCCAGCTGCGGAATATACGGTAATTCATAAGTAAAATCCGCGAAATAACAGGTTACAGATTCGAACGGATGACGGTGTCATATGGGTGAAACATTTATATGTGTCGAACGATTTGAGTCGTAATGGAATTCCAGAAATTCAGGACGATGCATTTTCCAAGGGATGTTTATATAGGGCATGATGTCCTTTTTAAAGTCAAGGATGCGGTATCAAACAATTCAAAAAATGATAAGGTATTGATTATAACAGGTAGTACTACATACGAACTTGCAGGTACGAAAGTGAAAGATCTGCTTGAAGGTATCGGCTATGACGTCACAGTCGTAAAGACCGGCGATGCCACATATGAGAATCTGAGCAAAGTTTCAGAAGAGATATGTGGAATTTCCCCCGGCATAGTGCTCGGGGTTGGAGGTGGGACAAAAATTGATATTTCAAAGAAAATAGCATTTGACCTTTCTCTCCCTTTCATAAGCGTACCAACGGCTCCAAGCCATGACGGAATTGCTTCCCCAAGGGCGTCGATAAAGAGGGAGGGTGTATCATACTCTGAAGAGGGTGCAATGCCAATAGGTATAATAGCGGATACATCTATAATGATAAAGGCTCCTTACAGGTATCTGGCTGCCGGAGCGGCAGATGTCATATCGAATATAAGCGCAATAAAGGACTGGAGGCTTTCAAACAGGCTTAAAGGTGAAGAGTTCAGTTCCAGCGCAGCGGCAATATCTGAATACTCGGCACAGGAGATAATAGGAAATGTTTTGTTGATAAGGGAATATTCTGAGTCGTCAGTATGGCTTGTTACCAAGAATATACTTGCTTCCGGTACAGCCATGGCAATTGCAGGCACGTCCAGGCCTGGAAGCGGAAGTGAACATCTGTTTACCCATGCCCTTGAATCAGCTGGAGTTGATGATGTGCTTCATGGTGAAATGTGTGCCATGGGTACAGTTATATCCATGTATTTGCATGATGATAACTGGCAGATCATAAGAGAGAAACTCGAGAATCTTGGTGTTTCTATAAGGGCTAAAGATTATGGCATAACAGATGAAACAGTTATACACGCCCTGAGAACAGCCCACTCGATAAGGCCCGAAAGGTATACGATTCTCGGAGAGAGTGATATGTCCTATGATGCTGCTGTAAAAGCGCTTGAAATAACAGGCGTAATATAGATAGATCTATCATGACAAAAATAAGCCTTATAGGAAAGGATCTCGCAAAGGAGGGTCTGGAATTCGTATTTAATGGACCATTACCAACGTGTTCTGATTGCCGTGTAAAAAATGTCTGCTTTAATCTTGAACAAGGGCATTATTACAGAATCGTTAAAGTAAGGGACCAGGTGAATCCCTGCATAATATTCAACGGAGACAAGGTGAACACGATAGAGGTGGAAGAAGTAAGCGAGCCGTTCAACATTCAGAACAGTAAAAAACTCCAGGAAGGCGCAACAATCTCACTTAAGTCCATGAAATGCGATTATATAACCTGTCCAAATATAGAGAAATGCAATCTTTTATATGGAAAGGAAGATACTAAAGTTGTAGTTAAGAATATAGGTGAGGCCATAAAATGCCCGAAGGGTTACGATATGAGAAAAGTTATCGTTTCGTATAAATGACGTGGGCCGGGACAAGATTATTATATCGCTTTTTAATACCTTCCCGTTAGATTTCTATGAAGTATACTAAATTTGAAAAAGCCAGGATTATAGGCGCTCGCGCTTTGCAAATTGCGATGGGGGCCCCGGTAGTTATAGATGTTCCCAAGCACATCATAGACCCTGTGGATATCGCAACAATAGAATTTGAAAATGATGTTATTCCGATTACAATAAATAAAAGTTCAAAACTTTTAAATTAAAAATCGGAATTTCAAAGATTTAAAGAACCCGGTTCTATCTTCTGGAATGGGGGTTCGGAAAAGCCTGTTTTAAAGTCGGCCACCTCTTTTATATGCTTCAGCGAATCCTGTATTCCGTGATCCAGGCCAAGCAACGCCCATATCTTTTCCGACGAAGCCGGCACATAGGGATATATCATTGCAGTCAGGAACTGTATCAGACGGAGGGAGATATACATCTTTTCGTTGCACGCATCAGGATCACTCTTTATAAGTTTCCATGGCTCAACCCTGTTGAAGAAAACATTTGAATAAATTACAAGTTCCAGCCAGCTTGAAAGGGCCTTTTTAACCTTGACGCCTTCAAGGCTTGAAATGTAATCTGAAAGTATTCTTTCTGCATATTCAATGGGATCCTTATCTTCGATTCTTTCCGGCACCCTTATCTTCATGTTGTATTTGTTTATGAATGACAGTGTTCTGTGAACAAAATTCCCGTATTTATCTATAAGATCCGAATTGACCACGTCTGCAAGGTTTTCAAGGGAAAAGTCTGAATCGCCCGTCTCCGGAAGAATCGATGCCACATAAAAGCGCAGATAGTCTTTGTCCACGATCCGCAGTAAATCGTCGACAGAATATCCGACGCCCCTGCTTTTTGAAAACTGTTCTCCCTTGAATGTGAGGTATTCATTTGCCGGTATATCGTAAGGCAGATTTATTCCTTCACGGCCCATTAACATTGCAGGCCAGATTATGCTGTGGAAGGGTATATTGTCCTTCCCTATGAAATAATAGCTGTGCACATCTTTATTGAAGTAAAACTCTTTCCAGTAATCCGGCTTGCCTCTTTCATTTGAAAGAATTGCCGCACCCGAAATGTATCCTATCAGGGCTTCAAACCATACATATATCCTTTTATGTTCGTAACCAGGAAGTGGTATCTTCACGCCCCAGTCTATGTCCCTGGTTATAGCACGTTCTCTTAATCCGGATGATATGAAATTCTTTGTGTATTCCAGCACATTTGGTTTCCAGAATTTTTTTGTATCGAGCCATTCCAGCAATCTGTCCTGGAACAGATCGAGTCTAAGGAAGAAGTGTTCCGTTTCCCTGAATTCCGGCCTCTCTCCGCTCAGGATGCATACTGGATTTATGAGTTCCTGGGGATCCAGCGTCCTGCCGCAGTTGTCGCACTGATCACCCCTGGCATTTTCATATCCACAGTAGGGGCATTTCCCCTCTATATAGCGGTCAGGCATGAAACGGCCAATCTTCTTGCAGTACGGTGATATCATTGTTCCTTTTGAAATAAATCCTTTATTGTAAAGATCGAGAAAAAAATCGCCGACTATTTTTGCATGTTCTTCGTAAGTTGTTCTTGTGAATATATCAAAATTTATGTCAAGATTTTTGAATGTCCTGATAAATTCTTCGTGGTATTTGTCAGCAATTTCTTTGGGGGGAATGCCTTCTTTATCGGCCCTAACAGTTATCGGAGTACCGTATTCATCTGTTCCTGAAACATAGAGGACTTCATTTCCCATCATCCTCTGGAATCTGACAAATATATCTGCACCCATATAAGCACCTGCTATATGCCCGACGTGCAACGGACCGTTTGCGTATGGAAGCGCACAGTTAACGAGTATTTTAATATCTATCACCCTTTATGCCCAATAGGATACATGTTATTATCTTTTTTTAAAGGAATGAATAAAATATTGAATCTTTTGTTGTAAATGCTAAAAACGCTATACCACGGAATCATCCGGGATAGAGCAATGACAATTTAGATAAGCAGAAAATATGATTATAGCAATGAATATTAATATACAATTTAATCATTAACCTTTGCCGTTGGCTTGAGCTGGGGTAGCCTAGCCCGGTAGGGCGCAGGTCTGGAAAACCTGTACTCGTATGAGTTCGGGAGTTCAAATCTCCCCCCCAGCGCTGTGTTTTATGATTCTGGTGAAAGCCTTTCATGGTGTGATGATAATAGATCTGGCCGGAAAGATTTCTATTTGAAAAATATCACGTAAAAATATATAGAATATTTTAACGCCCTTTACTGTTCTCATTTCAATTTCCTTTCTGTGATCATCACTGGACCTGTAGGAATAGTGCCTGGCCTGGATGTGTTTATTATTATGGCAAAGCTTGTGTATGCCGCAAAGAAAGCTGAAAGAATTCCAAGGTATCCTCCGGCATGCGTTATTCCAGCGGATGAATATATCGCTCCTATTCCGAGAACTATGAATGTAAGCCAGAGAAACAGGAATGTCAAATTCAGGGACAGCGGGGACATCATTGCACCTCCCCACATATACAGCGTAAAGATTCCCCAGAGTATAAGCGCCCATCCGACAGCAATGCCGGGAAGAGTCCCCGTTATGTGCATATTTGCCAGCAGAATCATCAGGGCGTAGAACATCCAGAAAGATCCGTAACTTGTGAATGCGGTGAAGCCAAAAGTGTTTCCACGCCTCATCTCCCAGGATCCGGCAATCAGTTGTGCCAGCCCTCCGTAGGCAAGTGCCAGTGGAACGACGACATTCGTGCCCGTTTTTGGTATCAGGCCAGCATTTACAAAACTCAATAAAAATGTGGTGAATGCAAAACCTGCCAGCCCGAGCGGCGCCGGATCAGCTGATAGCGCCTTTGAGAAAAGATTGTTTTCCAAATTTACTCGCCCCCGTTTACCTCTCTCTTGAACACTTCTATTGCGCTTTTTATCTCATCTACTGAAGATGAATCTTCAAGCGTGCTCAGATCTCCTGGCACCTGATCGATGGCCACGGCCCTGACAACCCTCCTCATTATCTTTCCGCTTCTTGTTTTTGGTAGGAGCCTGACAATGTGCATCTCTTCCGGCACATATATGGGGCCTAAATCATTGCGTATCCTCTTCCGGATTTCAGATATTATCTGGCCGTTGTCCTCATTCGAATCCCTCGAAACTATGAAAGCTGCTATTATTTCTCCCTTAACGGGATCCGGTTTTCCAAACGCGGCCGCCTCTACCGCCAGGCCTGTGGAGACAATGGCATCCTCAACTTCGATCGTTCCAAGGCGATGCCCTGCAACATTCAGGACCTCGTCTGATCTCCCGAGAAGCCAGTAGTATCCGTCATTATCCTTTGTCGCATAGTCTCCGCAGAAGTAATAGCCATTGAATCTGGAGAAGTAAGTTTGGATATACCTCTCATCATCGTTGTTGACCGTCATCAGCATTCCGGGCCATGGCCGCCTGAAAACAATATACCCTTTTTCATTCTCCCTTACTTCGTCTCCATTATCGTTCAGTATGGCCGGATCCACGCCGGGCAACGGGAAAGTTGCAGATCCGGGTTTCAGCGGTGGTAATCCCAGTTCCCTCTGCGGTGCTATCATGAAACCGCCGGTTTCTGTCTGCCAGTACGTGTCTATTATTGGGCATTTTGAATTCCCGATTGTATCATAGTACCATCTCCACGCAGCAGGATTTATTGGCTCTCCGACGGTTCCCAGCACCTTTAACGTTGAAAGGTCATGCTTCTTTGGATACCTGTCTCCAAATTTCATGATCATCCTTATTGCCGTGGGTGAGGTGTATAATATATTCACCCTGTACTTTTCAATTATATCCCATACCCTGTCCGGTTCAGGATATGTTATCGATCCCTCATATATAACGCTGGTAAGGCCCATTATAAGGGGAGCAAATACTATGTAACTGTGGCCTGTTATCCATCCTATATCGGCCGCACACCACCACCTGTCATCTTCATCCGGATTGAACGCCCATTTCAGGGTATTTGCAACCCACACCCCGTAGCCCCCGGTGCTGTGAACTGCACCCTTTGGCTTTCCCGTAGTGCCTGAGGTATACAGTATGAACAGGGGATCATTTGCATCCATTTTTTCTGGTTCTACATATGCATATGAATCGCCAACAATCTCATGATACCATATATCACGATTTTCATCCATCTCCACCTGGTTTCCGGCGTGTTTAACCACTATTACATTTCTCACCGTAGAGGTCATTTCCATGGCATCATCCGCTATTTTCTTAAGTTCCACAACCTTGCCGTTCCTGAACCCGCCATCTGCCGTTATAAGGAGAACGGCCTTTGAATCATTTATCCTTTCTGCAAGCGCCCCGGCTCCGAAGCCGGCAAATACAAATGAAAATACCGCGCCTATCCTCGCTGCAGCCAGCATTGCAACCGGCGCCTCCAGTACCATTGGCAGATAAATAACGATGCGATCTCCTTTCTTTACACCAAGATTCTGCAACGCCTTTGCAAAATTATTTACACGCCTGAAGAGACCGTCGTATGTAACGATCTTTTCATCGCCCTTTTCACCTATCCATATATAAGCGGCTTTGTTTCGCCTGTGCTGTTCCAGGTGCCTGTCAACGCAGTTATATGACATGTTCAGTTTTCCGCCAGTAAACCACCTGTAGAATGGCTTTTTTGAATCATCCAGTACTTCATCCCATTTTCTGTACCATGTCAGGATTTCCGCATTTTTAGACCAGAAATCATTGGAATCTTTTATAGATTCCTGGTATGTTTTCTTATAGAGGTTAAGATCCGGATTGTACGTTTCCTCAGTTGGCAATACAGACTTTTCAGATTCCATGATTTTTCATGCCTTGATAATATTTCTACTTTATTACATTGAAATATTCTTAAATATAAATGAATGAAATTTATTGCATATATTTTGCGGTAAAATGTCCATAAAATAAAAGCATAAATTGCTGTATAATGATAGAGATCTCAGGTATCCATGAGCTGAAAATACTGATGGCCTTTTCATACTTTATGAAAAAATCACCTGCAGGTATGTAATTTACTTATATTCCTGTATACCATGGGGGGCCTGTCATGAAATGCTCAAAATGCAATGACAAAGCGATATATTTTGCGAAATATAACGGTCTTTACCTCTGCAAGAGGCACTTCAACGAAATGGTCGAAAGGAGGGCTAAAAAAGATCTACGGACCCAGATAAATCTAAACAGCGATATTGTTGACATCTCTGTGGCTCTTTCTGGTGGGAAGGACAGCTCCACCACACTTTACCTTATACACAAAATACTGGGCAACAGGAGGAATGTTAGAATTCATGCATTTACAGTTGATGAGGGTATTGATGGATACCGTGAATCCGGACTTGAAAATGCGAGGAAATTGTGCAGGGACCTCGGGATAGATCATGAAGTTATAGGCTTCAAAGAAAAATACGGCATCACCCTTGATGAAATTGTGAGCAGGGATAACAAGAAGATCCCGTGTTCCTATTGCGGGCCTATGAGGAGGAATCTTATAAACATGATGGCTTCACTACAGAATGCAGATTACGTTGCGCTGGGCCTCAATCTGGACGATTACAGCCAGTCGATCCTGATGAATGTAGCAAAGGGCGATTTTGAAAGAATGATGAGGATGTCACCACAAAAGGACATCAAGGAAGGGCTTGTAAGAAGAATTGCGCCTCTTAGATCAATTCCGGAAAAAGAAGTTCTTCTTTACGCGTACGTCAACGGAATTCCATTCGACAGCAGCTGGTGCCCCTATTACGGGCGTGCCCAGAGGAACATATTCAGGGATGTTGTAAACAGGCTAAGTGAGGAGAATCCAAGCACAAAATTCTCGCTGTTAAAGTTCCTGGATAATGTTCGCGAAAATTCGGCTGCATATAGAAAGGATGTAAATATTGGACGATGCGAGATATGCGGGGCACCAACCACCCAGAAGATATGCGCAACATGCATGGAACTCTTGAATCTTAAAAATTCAGATGATCTTGAAAGGAAAAGCGTCTTAAAAAAATAAGGACACAGGAAAATGTAATAAATATGTAACACATTACCTAAAACACGCAGGGGTTGTAGCTTAGCACGGTTATAGCACTCGGCTGATAACCGAGAGGTCACCGGTTCAAATCCGGTCAGCCCCAT
>JABEBX010000639.1_pt1 | contig 16344 bp, 20 predicted proteins | sample 7245971 | NCBI WGS metagenome assembly JABEBX01 (sample SAMN14506365, study PRJNA622280) | hot springs metagenome | biome: hot spring [ENVO:00000051]|acidic hot spring [ENVO:00002120]; feature: spring [ENVO:00000027]|sediment [ENVO:00002007]; material: sediment environment [ENVO:01001048]... | reverse complement strand
TAGGCGACAATTTTACCCATGAAAACAGCCTCGTTGTGTCTTAACATCAATTAGGCCGTAAAGTAATACGTCTTGTATGTATTTTTCAATCTATTTCACTTGCTGCCGAGCCGTATAGAACTGACCACAATTTACGGATATTTTCTGGTAGAGAGTCATCATTCAAAACGTCCATTTTTTGCCCTCCCGATCAACATTCCCAGAAAGTCTCGTTTCCACTGAGGCAGGTTGTCCGATTCTTCAGACAGGTACTCCATGTATGCGGATTCCATTGACTGGGCACCAAACAACCGTGCCGCCGATAGAATAATCGTCCAGCTTTCACTCATGAGCGCCTTTCGTAAAAGCACAGCATCATCTGCATTCGGGTTCGACCAGGCAAGGCGAACACGGTACCGATCCCGCCATTCCTGCTTGGTCAGTGGCGGAACATACGGTTCAGCGGGAGCAGGGGGGTACAGCGCATCCCGTTTATATCGGTAAAAGCGGTTTCTCAGATCATTATCCATATACCTTTTTTTGGAAACTCCTTGTACGTTTTCGTACCGTTAGGTTTCAAACCCTCACCGCATCCGCCGAACACTGGCCCTGATGTTGGTAATGCCCGACGAGTTTGCAGCCGGATCATCATTAGCCTGCGTCATGGTATTTCCAGCTACCCGCTTATTCTGCGCATCGTTGTTTGCTTCCCACTTGTTCAAGACATTGGTGACCATGGAAAATACAGAGGACATAGGCCAGTCCCTGCTAGATTCCAGCGTGGCTCGCAAACTGCCGACCAGGTCTTTCTCATCCTGTGAACCCCGCACGATCAGACCAATATCCATAGCATTAGCGGCCTTTAAGGTCGTGTGCAACGCATGATCCTGTATCTGGGCATACTTTCTACTCAAGTCCTGATCTTGGCTCATCATAGATAACAACGCACGTTCTTTGGGAATGCCGTAAATATCTGCGTCGTTGCAAGCCTTTTGGACTTGCGGTAGAGCATTAAATGCGGCCGCTTCACGCGCTACATGCTCTGCCTGTTGGTTGATACTGCCCGCTGGTTGGTGCGCCGTAACTGCGGCAGAGGAGGCGAGGCCGGCAGATAATTGCCGGTATGCCTGGGCCTTTTCCATGAACTCGGTGCCCAATGAGCGTTTCAGATTATCCGCAGAGGGTATAATCATGCTTTTCTGCGCCAGTTCTTCGGCATAATCGGCAAGCTGTTGATAATATTTTTGACGCAGGAGAGGGTTTGAAATACTGCTGATATTTATCTCCGCCCGTTCCAGAGACTCCAAAGAATCATGGGCTCTGCTCTGAATGTTTTTTATGGCAACTGCCAGCTTATTGGTGGTTTGATCGGAAAACACATGCCGCGCAATAAAATCGCTGTTGCGGGGATTTTGTTGGTTAGCCATCTCAAATATTTTTTTAGTCGCCCCAAACTGTGAGGCAATATCCATCATCTCGCTAAACTGTAATGCGTTAGCCATCTGTTTTTGCATTATGCTTCGTTTTGCCGCGTCATCTTCTGTCATACTGGGATTTATGAAATTGTACTTCGCGCTTCCTGTAACCCGTTTCATAGCGCGATTATCTAAGGCGTTATTTGCCGTCACCGCGTTAAGATAATGTGTTATATTCATATAGTTTGCAGCTATTGGTAGGCCAATAATTTCAAGCCCCAAGGCAGCAGACAAACCAACGGCACCTACCGGATTCATTATTGCAGCTATTCCAACCAATGCAGTTGCCCCTTTGGTTACGCCATCAAAGTAGGTCAAAATATTATTCCGTGTGCGCACGTTGTCGCCAACCGTGCCCCAATACACAATACGGTCAACTTCGTGTTTCCAGGCTCCCTTTATGCTATCCACGGGGTGTTTCAGCTTATCCAGCGCACGACCCGCATATCCAGAGAACTTTTCAGCCAGTGTTGTCATTTAATGAACCTCTGCAAATGTTTCTGGGTGGATGTCCATGGAATGTAACATGGCGGTAACCTCATCTATCTGTTCACGAATGGTGGGCAGCGCTGTTGTTAGCGTCTCCAGGAGGGGCATATCGTTCTGGGCACGCGGTAAATCCACCATCAGTCCGTCCAGGATCTCCCGGGCACTCACCGCCCACATCGTCATCTCACAAGCGGTATTCTGTGAGTCTATATCCTGCTTTGGATCATTCATGGCAATTCTAAAGTAGGTTTCGATGCTGCTGACTTCAGACAGCATGGATCGGGTTTGCTCTAAGGCTTGCATGGGATGTTCTCCGATGAAATAAAAGGTATTGAAAGGTCATGGTTTAAGCGTTTTCGGTCGTGACCCATTGCCGCTGCTATTTTGTTGCGGTGCAATTATCAGGTCATTCCAGTCTCCACCGAATCCCGGCTGCACGCCCTGGTGCATGCGGGGATAACGAATGTGGACTGCCACTTCTGGACGATCTATCGCCATTCTTGCTTTAAGTGTTTCTGCACCATGCCGCCCGGCAGGGTCGTCATCAGCGAAAACAAACAAGGTTTGTACGGTCGGTGGGGGGGCATAGTGTATGAGTTTTCCAGAGTCGATAGCACTTTCACAGGGCAGATCATTCAGAATGGCAGCGGAAAAGGCCGTCTCGAGGCCCTCAGCGACGCCTAATCTGCCATTCATGGGCTGATACAGTGCAATCCGGTACTTGTGGTCATTTACAGGAGTCATGAGCTTACGGACATCGAGTGTCTCAGCGGGGTCGTTAGGGTCCGGTAACGCCAGTTTCTTTCCATCGGGTGATACATAGGTCCGGTGCAACGTAATCACGTCCCCTGACAGAGACCGACACACGCCGATCAAGGCCGGGTAATTGCCGAGATTCTGACTGCGTGCAGTCTTGCTGGCCTTGTAAAAATAGGGTAGCCCTGGATGTGCCAGAATATCCTGCGCCGCTTTCAGGTAACGCTCTCCAATCCCGCGCGTTTGCGTCAGGTATTTCCATACGGCTGGCACCTGATCTATCGGGCGGCACCCTGATAACGTACTGTCGAGAGACTTCTTTGCCCGGACTTTCTTTTCTTGCGCTTCTTGTTCTTCCTGAAGCAACCGGGTGACTTTGGTATGCCTGTGCTCTATTTGCGCGGAAAGTGTCGGGACCACATCCTGCGACCGTTGAGGATCAATACCGAGTACATCCGCTACGCGCCGTGCAGACTCCATGAAATTCCATCCATGGACGTGATTCAATAGTCGGAAACCATCTCCGGCAATCGGTTCTCCGCCACCTGCTGAACAGATAAATGTCCCCCGTCCGTTTTTGTCGTCGAAGCGGAAACGATCCGATCCACCACATCCTGGACAGGCGCAGTGCTTGTTGTGTGCGGCCGGCACTTCGATACCGAGCGCACCCAGAACCTCCCGCCAATGACCTTGTGCAGAATCTTTTGTTTCATCGACCCAGGTGCGCTGTTGCATGATGATCTCCTTGAATCAGGGCTTTTTGATGCGTTGGCTGCGAATGGCTTTATTCGTACCAGCTGTGCTTACAGAATTACTCGCCGCCTGGCACTGCCGCAGGGCTTCACACTTCTCCATAAGGTTATAAATGTCCGACCAGATGGATTTGTCCGATACTTCTGATTGGGGAAGCATCCGGGTTTCTGGTTCAAACTGCTTGGCCAGGCCCAGAAACTGATCCACCTGATGATCTCTTTTTGCCGGATCATCTAGCTGTGCCAACGCTTGATAAGCCGATTCCAGATGGTTCAGGGCGGTACAGGCGGTATCGCACAGTTTTTCAATTATCCGGGCCTGTTCCGGCTCGTGATTGATCGCATTCCGGGCATAAGCAACGGCTTGGGAGACTTCACCGAGTTGGTCGCAGGTCTGGTAAAAGGCCGTCATTTTTTTTACCTTGCGGACCACTTTCAGGAGATCCAGGCATTCATTGACCTGGTACAAATGACTTGTAAATGTGCCGCCCTCATTGGCACCCTGTTTCGATGTTGACACTTCATGGGACGCTATGGTGTTGATCTGTTCCTGCTTGGGAGCCCCAGAGACCATCTGATCTCGCAGCACGCTTTCCAGTAAGCTGCTCACTGACCGGGCAAAGTAGTCCTCGTATCCGGGCATCTCAAACATCTTTTCGTGTTTGGATCGCTCTACAAATCGGCTCATTTGCTGACGAATCGGCCAAAATCTCATGAATGGATTCAGCAACGACCAACGTCGGACTCACCCCATCCAAAACGGAATAATTCATCCTTAATGGCACCACCTCTCTGGTGTAGGCCGGGATATTGGCGATTTCCAGTTTAATTTTTTGTCGCGGCAAATCAGGGCGACCCGGATGCGTTTCTACAGACACTGTCCACTTATCGACCTGAACATTTTGTCCCTGCTTTGTCTCACGCGGCTCACGAACGGTAACATTCAGACCAAACCGGTCACCCACTCGCTGCGTCACACAATCCTTGATCTTTCGCACGCTGTCAGAGGTAAAGGCTTTTCCTCCCGCGAAATCGAGATCCTCACTAAACCGATCTGAACCGCGACAAAGGCGCAAGGATGTACCTCCCTGGAAAACCAGATTTTTCAGTAGCCCCTCAGAGTCAAGCGCGTTAAATATCTCGTAATGCAACAGTTCTTTTTCGATAACCGGGCGCATAGCATCCAGACCACGTCCCGCCATGGCCATATCGACATACCTGTTAAAATCCTTGTGTTTCATTCCGTATCATCCCGTTCTTCCGGATCAATCATGTCGATATTTCTACCAACCCGATACAAATCCTGAACAGCAGCCCGCTTTTTTGCGATTCGCAAAGGTCGATCTTCTACCACAATGGTGCGCTCCAGAACTTCCGGGATGCTGCGTTTCGTGTGCGTAAACTCAATGGTTCCAAACGGCGTATCATGCAAACCGCTTGCGCCTGTCGTCATGACGGTCAGGTGGCTTACGGGGACCTGGGAAATGATCCCATACTCAGAGAGCATGCTTTCCAATGAAACATAACTAATCTGCCCTGGTCGTAGAGCCCGTGCCACCGACTCAATGATCCGTCCCCCGTTCCGCATCAACGCAGGCGCATACACATAGACCCCCCGGGCCGCCTTGATGAGCAATTGATTCTTGACCATGCGCTGCAAAGACTTTTCCATACCCTTGTCCGTCTCATCCGGAAACATCTTTTCCATATCCCTGCGCGTAAACACAAAGAGATTGCGGCGTTCCATATCGGTTAAAGCGTGCATTAAATCCATACGGTTCATTGGTCAGTAGAAACCCCCTTATTATGTAGGGTTTCAGTTTACATATCAGAGGCACGCACCACAACCGGTTAATCTTTCGTTTCATCGACCCAGGTGCGCTGTTGCATGATGATCTCCTTGAATCAGGGCTTTTTGACTAGCCATTTATTGCTTATCAAGTGGTCACTTAATGCGTCTTCATACAAAAAACCGCCCGTTCTTAGGGTTGTTAAGATGCTTTTTTTCATCGCATCATCCCATTCAGGTTGAGACCGATTGGTTGCACCCAGGCAAATTTTGTGGGTGTTTTTGAGTATGCTTTCTTTTTCCTGTTCAGACGCAGCTATCAGACAACCCGTATCTGCTTTGGCAAAGGTGATTTTCACATCAACGCGTCTTGCTTCGTCGTACAGAACTTCTGTGTGCAAATCTTCACTCTCACTCATTTACCATCTCCTTTTCCAATGATGTGGGGAACCGTGCCTATTGGTGTCCCCACATAACCTCAAAATCACCGATGCTTGAGCCGCTGACTGTGAATGACGTTATTCGTACTTGCTGTTGACGCTGGATTAGTCGTCTGGCACTGCAGGGCTTCGCCCTTTTTCACAAGCGCCTGAATGTCCGACCAGATGGATTTGTCCGACACTTCGGATTGGGGCAGCATCCGGGTTTCCGGTTCAAACTGCTTGGCCATGGATAGAAATTGCTCGATTTTCTTAGTCCTTAATGATGATTCTGGGAGTTCGGTTAATGATTTGTATGCTACGTCCAGATTCTCCAGTCCTGCTTGCGCGGCTTTTTTTAGATTTTCCGAAATCTTGTCAAACCCGATAACATGATCTTGCTCGAATCTTGAATATTTTACCGCATGCGTTTCATCACTGATCTTATCACAATGCTGGTAATACGGTTTCATCCTTTTAATTTTTCGCGCAGCTTTCAAAAGTTCTAAACTTTCTTCTGCCTTACGGAGATGTTTGGAAAATGTATCAATTTTATCGAAACCATACTCCATGGCCGAAGGATCATGAAAATGCTTAGATTTGTAGGAGCTAGTAAATAAACCAATTTCCGATCTATTTTCTAATATCTTTTCCGCGTGCCGATCCATAAAAAACTGTCGCATTCCTCCTAAAACAATTGCTCCCGCGCCAACGGTGATGAACGCAGTTCCGTAGCCATTTAATATCTTTTCCACGCCACCATGGGGCAAAAGATTACCGGCTGTCGTCATAGCATCGCCTAAAAGGGCAACACCGCCATAGTAAGCACTGGCAAACCCCTGCCAATCTTTATCTCTTTTGAGCATAGATAAAAAAAGTTCCTGATTCTCCATCCGATTTTTGAAATTGCTGACACGATCTATCAATTTTTTGCAGGGTTCGCGGAGCTGCCGCGCAAATGTGGTGGATATGTCTTTCCATGGGGTGCTAAAAATGGAACTCATAATTGGGGCTCCTGTGCGGCGACCTCGCGTGCCTGCGCTTCGAGTTTTTGTTGGGTTTCCTTTACCTGTTCAGTAAGTATGGAGAGCACTTCGTCATATTCGGCGGACTCCGAGCCATCCGGGGTAGGGGATACCGTGTCGGTTATCCCTTGCAGCAATTCCCGGGAACCATCGGCCCATGCCAGCATTTCTCCAAAAGTCTGCTTGTCCTCTACATCCGGAGATGCTTTCACGAAGCTGGCAAACACTTTGGCAACATCCTGCAGTTGCGCGTCTAATGTGGATGTTTTAAGCAGTATTTCGTCTTTTCTCACGGGCCTCTCCCTTTAGGCTTGTGGGGAACAATAACGGGACGTGTAGGGGATTCCTGACCGAGATTGTCAGGCGTCACTTTAGGAGCAACATTCCGCCTTTCTGCCGCGCGGTCCTGTTCTTGAATCCGGTTCAGGATTTCCCGTAACCGTTCCGGAAACGTCAATTCAACCGGCAGACTATCGCGTATGTTTTGCAGCGCAGTACCGAGTGTCAAACTCCCGGCCTGATTCGATAGCGGTATCATCCCGCCAGCACGCTGAATGCCGTGTAGTGCCACCTCAAGGTCCTGGTATCCGCGTGCTTGCGTTTCACCATTTTCTGCAGCGGTCAGGTAGTGATTGACAGCATAGAGCGCAGCCAGAAAATCCGGAATTTCCTTTTGGATCTGGCTCACCATCATGGGTACACGCGGATCTGGGTGCTGTGCAAAATACGCACTGGCGTCTGGCCAGCCTTGTGCATCCTTAAGTGCCGCCGCAAAAACCGGCTCAGATCGTACTTCGTTCAGATGTTCTCCAAACGCACGGACACCCTGCATACCCTTGGTCGCGGCATATAAGAGCGTACTGTGGGCTTTACTATCCGGTGGGGCCACATCAGGCTGCGGGGTTTGGAAATAACGTCTGCCCATCTCCATGAATGGCTCCTGCGGGATAGGTGCCCGCAAGGAAACCAGCAAATAAAGTCCATTACTCCGCATGGCTTCCGGGGTGTCAGCCATCAGGCCGACCAGCGAGGGGAGGTCTGTTTGGTATCCCTCATTCTTAGCCCTTTTAATAATCGCATTCACGCAATAAGGGGCTCTGCGTATGCTGTTGGCCAGTACCCACTGTGTTGATCTGGCCAGAGCCAGATTGTCTGTCTCCGCCGTATCTACTGTCCCAAGGTCAAAAGGGGATTTATCCCGTGTCTGCAGAGCATGGGTCAAGGTTTTGTGCATATCCACCATATACCGAGTCCCGGTAGATTGTGGAAACATCTCTGACAAGGCAAAACTGGGCATGCAATCGGTCCTTACTGGTTCGTAGGTGCTGCATCCAGCATTTTTTGTACCCGTTCTGGGGCTCCCGGTCTAAATAAATCCTTCTGACGCATTTGTTCAGAAACCTCATCGACCTGGCGGTCCAGTGTATATAACGCCGTCAGGATGGGTTCCTGATCCGGATCGAGATGGGTTCCTTGCAAGCTATAAACCTGCTGACAAAGAAACAGTCCGTGTGCAATCCATTGGCGCATTTCTGCAGCAATCACTTGATCGGACTCACTGAGATTCGGGTGTTTCAGGGCTTCCGCGAAGGTTTCATCCATTTGCGAAAGCAGTCTTTCCATCAATCGGGCATGGGCACGGTAGGTATCCAGTGACATATCAGGTAGTCTCCATTGTTGTTTGTATCATCACATTATCCCTGTTTTTACTTGCGGCGCATGCCTGGCCGTTGCGCTTGGCTATTCTGGGCATTCTGACCGACTGACTGAACCACAGTTTTGGCGAGCGCCACCTCTGGAGCAGCCACAGCCAAGGCAACATCACCGACTTTTTGCGCCGTAGCGGAATGATCGCTGGTTTGTTTCGCTGTTTCGGCCTGTGCCGGTTTACCCGTAATGATCTCTTTCAATTTGGCGAGAAAGCGGGCGATGATATCACCGAGGCCTGGCTTTCCCTGCTGACCCTGCTTATTTTCTGCCTGGGTCTTCATCACACTGTCCCGATCTGGCCAGTTCTTCTGGGCATCGGCCATGTGTTCCATGCGCCCCTGCAATGACTTCATGGCACGATTTTTCATATCGGGATCCTGCATCTGCCCAATGAGTTCCATATGCTTTTCCATGGCAGGCTGGATGTGTTCGTGAAAGTTTTTGTGAAGGTTCAGGTAGGATGCCTTGAGGTTCGGATGGTTATCCAGTGCTTCATGAATGGAGGCTTTGGGATCCATACCGTATTTTGCAGCACGTTCGTGCGCCTCACGAATCGCTGGCTGACTGTTAAAAGCATCCATGCTGGCCGCAAACGCATCAAACTTATTGTTGTTCTTGATGAGCTGGGCATGAATGGCATCATCGCTATGGGGCATAGCAGTCTGTTGTGTGCTCATGGGGATTTCTCCGTGTGTGGATGATTTTTGCGCTGGAATGGTCTCTTTTTCGCTTAACCTATGGTCGGCTTCATTTTCGTACTGGCTATCGTTCGATGCAGCTTTCCAGTCCGTGCCATTACGCAGTGTCTGCTCGAAGGCTTTTGCCTTGTCATGCGTCTCCTGCAAATGTGCGTCCTGATCCAGTTTGTTCAGCTTTTCCCACAACTTTCCGTCTGGGTAGTTTTTTACATTTGCAGCGTAGTCAATGACTTTCTGCCGTTCATCTGGGGTTAGATGATACCTAAAAATATTTGTGGCTTCATTTTCCGAAATGGCTCCATAAAGTAGCGTTTTTATATTATTCATACGACCAGTCAAAAGAGAGCAAAAATGTATATTGCCTGCATTACTCACTTCTCCTTGTAAAGAAATATGCATATCGTTTCTACGCATTGTTTCCAGTATAGCCTTACTTCGTAGTTCCCGATGAAAATCTGATGTAGATATTTTTTCTGAAATATCACATAGCTTCGGATGGTTTTTGTTGTTATGTGCAATGTATTCCAGTTCTGATCTATTAAGATACTCCGGGTGTCTGAGTGTGTGACCTACAGTTGCATTGTGTAATGTTGTTCCAGTCACGAACCCTGATGGATCAGGAAATTCTCTTGAAACAATTGCAGCCAAACGATCCGTCTCGTCAAGAGCTAGAAAACCACCAATGTTTTTCTCGTGGAAATAGAAGTCGGGGACAGAAGCCATTTTGTTAGCTCCTACAATATCCCGAATAGTATTCATGTTTGCATAATTTTCATCGCTTTTGCCAGAATGTATATAGTCCTCGACTGATATTAACGCCTTGCTATTACCAAACGCTTCACGCATATACCCAATATGGGCCAACGCTGAATTTCTGTTCTCTGACGTAATGCTGTCAGCCATCAATATATGCCCATCAGGAGCCATTCCGGTAAAATCAGAGCCAAGATGCTGGGCTGGGACGTTTTCTATCAGAATAGCACCCGGCAAATGGACAGGTTCATCGGTGCTGACGAAAGCGGTATCTGCTGTGAGACAAGTTTCAGGTACCCCGTTTTCTTCTAATGCAGGGATATATGGCGCATATACGCTCCACTTTTTATCAGTCCACTTTCCACTGTAATGGTCTACTACAGACCCTTGTACGGCAAAATGGACATTCATAGCGTTATGATAATCTTCTACCAGATCAATATTTTTTTGATCTAACCCGCCTTGTTCATAAAACGTGCTACCGACAGCATATCCATCTTCTGTGCGTGTTGGCTGAAAACCTGAGCGATGAACCAAGAATGGAGCAGGTACGCTTTTATCTTCAATACCATTTTTATGGTTCTTAATCGCCTTCTCGAATGTTTCAATATAAGAGTCCATCACACCCTCAAATAATAAGAAATCTTAATAGACTGGTTTTAAGGCCCAGCCCGACGCCGGACAGTCTGCACGGCCTCACCAGAAGGCGCAGACGCGACGGATGATCCACCAGGTGCTGCTGCAGGCTGTTGAACCTCAGCACCGCCAAACAACCTGCTCAGAAAGCGTTTAATGGCCGCAATGACGCCATCCAGAATTTCTCCAAGATTCTTCTTGCCCGGCACACTGGATGGGACACCCTGGCTGTTTTCTTTGGCCCGGTCCACCTTGGCCAACAATGCCTCGCGCTCTGCACTGGTATCCCGATCCACCTGTTTCATGGCAGCAATGGCCGGATTGACCAGCTCGGGGATCTGCTCTGCGTCTGATTCCAGCTTGGTCAATGCACCCTGCAGCTTGGGGTGTTTGGCAAAAAGCCGTTCCCAGGCATGAGTCGCCCATTCGTTGTGCCGTTGCTCCTGCGTTTTGGCATCGGACGCGCCATCTCGCACAAATTGCGCCCGGGTTTCCAGATCCTCATGGACCCGCCGAAACATCTCCTGCACGGGTTCCTGCGCTTTGAACAGATCAATTCTTTCATTCAGGCGGCTTACAAAGCGATCTGCAGCCTGATATTTTTTTTCTGCATTCGCTTGCTGCCGCCTTTCATCACGCTGTTCAGCACTCCGAGCATGAATCTCGCGCATTTGTTCATGCAATGGCTTGGTGGTAGGCGCGGAGGGCTTTGGTTCGCGCCGGAAACCTGCAGCAAGGTTCGCCAGTCCACCAAATATCCCTGGTCCACGCACGGAAAACGATCCACCGTTGTTCCCCTGCATCCCGTTCTGTTGCATCCCGTATCCCGTATTTTGTGGGAATAGGGGCGGTTGTTGCGGAAAACTGCTTGGGAATGGCGGCGGGGTGCTATCCGGCTCACCGGAAGCTGGAGCATGCGGCTTGGAACGCATCTGACGCTGGCGATTTTTACGGTTCCTTTGTGCGCCATCAAAGCGACCTGGCCAATCCCCCCGATCATGTTCTCCCTTGTTCTGTTCTCCATTATCCTGCTCTCCTTGATCGGCAGACAGAACCTGGTCCTGAAAAACGCTCACGTCCGTTTCAGAGCTGACCTCAATCCATTCGTCAGGGTAGGGGGGCGGTTCTTCGCCACCATGCGCATCCTGGCCCGTCCCTTGGTCATTGTCTGCTGCCTTGTGATCTGCATCATTGTTGGCCGAAGAAGCGGGTTCACCCGTTACATCTGGGTGGTCCTTTTTATCGGATGGAGTTGCGTCAGGGTCCGTTGGTATGGATGGTACGGAATCTTTGGTGTCGTTATCGGGCAAATCTGGATTCGTGCCTGGATCATCATTAGGTGCCGAATCGTTTGAAAGATTGAAGCGGGTCCGGTACCGGGGCTCGACAACAAAATCCTGAAAGGTGGACATATCCAGTTCAGGACTGCGGATCACATCAAACTGGGCATCGCGCCCACTGGAGGGCAGTTTCGTCTCCGTAAAGTAATATGCTTGCGCCTGCATGACGCCATCTACCAGATCCGAGTTGCTCAATCCCCAACCCTTGCCACCATCCCGCGCATACAGTATCAGGGCATCCTGGGCCAACCCATGGGCATCATCGGGAATATCCCTGGCATGCTGAACCAAAGACAGGGCCAACACACTCCGGACATCCGCCAGCGCATCTCCGGGCACATCAGCGAGTCGGGGATCCCTTTCGGCATTAGTTTTTGGATGGGCGATGGCATGGCCTGCGGCATTGAGCAATTCTGTGCTGTGAAAGAGGATATTCGCAACACGTCGATCCCGCACGGTTCCTGACTGGTCCAGTGCTTCACCCATGCGATGAAAAAACAAATCCTGATCGCTCTGTGACAGTGTTTGCACGCCCCTGGCCACCAGTGAAACCAAGGCGGCATCCATGTTTCCGTCTTTATCCAACCATGGGGCAGATTGTCCACGTTCCATGGCACTGAGCATGGCGTAGGCATGTTTTTGTAAAGAATCCTGCTGTTGTCCCGGAAGATCAGGTAGAGCGGCCATCAGACGTTCCTCAATTTCATGGATATATGCTGACCTTATGACCGAAAGAAACCCTTTTGCTTTTATTTTTGCGGTATCTCACTTTCCGCAGATGAAAAAAACCGCAGATGAAAAAAAAGCAAAAAGGTTTTTCCCAGATTTAATAGATGAAAACAGGCAGCATCCAAGAAGGAGAATCGTGCGTGGAAGAACCGGAATTTTACACGGAAGTGCAGGATCTGTTGGCCAATAGTCTGCTGACCGATGAGGATTTAGAGGGTGGTGTCGATCTGCGGAAGATGAAAACCATGACCGCCTATACGGATTACCGATTAGGCAAGTCCTACCAGTCGCAGAGAAATCTCCCGAGCATTCCAGCTATGGGCGGCAGCATGGAAGCGCAAGAAATGGCCAAAAACCTCTCAGATGTTGTCCATATGGATGAAACCATCCGGACGCTTTTGAATCCATCCGTCATCCGCATGGCCAGTAAGATATGAAAACACGATCCGCGTTACCCATCCTGCTTTTGGGAGCCTGTACTGCCTGGACACCCACGGCATTTGCTGCTGCATGGCAATGCAATCCCAAATGTCCTACCTGTCTAGCCGCACAAGCAGCGGTACAAACCCGAGAAGCTATCATCAATGAAACCAGCAAACCGATTATTGGCCCGGCTTACACTTGCCATGATCCAGACTGGGCTTCTCAAGATCCCAATGTCGGTCGTTGGCAGTCGATTATTGATTCTGTCTCGCAGCAAACCGATAACGGCTACATGCCCCCCCTGTTTACGGCAGCGGAAATGCACATGGAATCTGGCGGAAACCCGGACGCTATCGGCGCACCGGTACCGAACCGTGCTTTAGGTTTGATGCAGACGTTACCCCCCTCAGAGGAGCAGGATGCCCAAAGTTTCGGGGATGTCAGAGGTTACAACGGGACGGCACCGACCGCATGGCCGCGATTACCGAATCATCAAACTCCGTTACCAACCCCACAACACAGTATTCGTATGGGCCTCCAGGATCAGGTCGCCTGCGCCAAATTATTTGTAGGCGCACTCGACCCGGCAGCTCTGGCCGCATGCTACAACCAAGGGCCAGGGTGGGGTGAACAGGTCGCCAAAGCCCATAATGATTACCAGCTTGTATTCGCAGGTAAGCCAGCGGCGGCACAATATGTGTCGGGATTCCTTGCTGCTGCGAATTGCACCCCCGTAGCACCCACTGCATCCACTCACTATCGGATTTATCCATGAAAAAACATCCGCTCTTATCCGCTTTCCTTTGCACCATGGCGACCGCATCCATGATTTATGCCGCGCCCGCCATGGCATCACAAACCAATTGTCCGGATGCCAGTGCTGCAGCTGCGGCGGCGGCAGAACAAACAGTCACCGATGACAAGGCTGCGCGTCCAGAGGTCAACAATCCCACGGTTGAGGCCGTTCGCGGCAGTCAGTGTATGGACCAGAGCAGCTCTTTTGAAACAATCCTGCAGGACATTCAGTCCTTGCCAATAGGCAGTAAGGGACAACAGATACTACAGATCATCGAGCAACTTTTCGGGAACACCCAAAATGCCTGTAACCCAACCGGGCAATCAGAAACACCATCCATACCGCAAGGTGGGACGTTGCCGACAACCACCATCGTACAGCCCTCTCCCATTACCCCCACACAGGACAGTAATGGGCCAGACAGTTCATCAGGGAGCTATCAGGCGCTGTTTCCGTCCACATCCAATACGGGGACGCAGCAGAACACCAAAGGCGGTATCAATCTTAATAACATATTTCCGTGAGGAATTTTATGCGAATCAAAAACCTGTATAAAAAAACCCGCTCAACCATCACACAGATGCCTAAAAAGCGTCGTGCGGCATTGGGCGTAGCCTTGCTCATTGCGGTTTCTACCAGCGCCTGGGCTACTGAGTCATGGGTAGGGCACATGAGCTATATGGGAAACCCGCCCGGGGATCCGAGTGGAACCCAAGTCAGTGTGCCCAGTGGGGTATCTTCATCACATGGATGCGAGCCTATAGATTACGGCGGTGGATGCTGGACCATTTATAATGGAAACTTGGCGTCTAGTGGCGATATTAAGGCATTGTCCAATCAGGTCTATGATCTCCAAGTGCAGATGGCCAAGGACATTTCCTGGCTGGGTTACTATACGGCTCGCGCAGTGCGGGATAGTGACACAGCAAACAACATCAATACCCTACAGAATGATCAGCAGGTGCCGGCCAATATGCCCTGCGGAGCCGATGATTGTACGGCAGAGGCAAACGTGGCCTCCGATACAGCAGGTGCCAGTGGCGTTTTTGGTACTCAGAATCCTATATCCGGTATTCCGATGGTGGCGAAGCAGGTCAAACAGGGATTATTGGCCCAGCATACATCGACTTTTCTCTACTCTAGCTACGCCTCGCACAACCAATTGTTCTGTTCCCAATCCGAGATAAAGGCGGGGATTTGTTCAAGCAGTGCAAGTGTTTCCAATGATCCAAACGGGGATATTGAGGGCACGTCTCTGCTTTCGTCCAATGGCACACAAAACCCCGCACACCCAACCCTCGCTGCCGATGCGCGGGAAGCCTTTATTCAAAACATAACTAATCAGCTTCCAGTGCCTGCATTGCCTAAAAAAGCCTATCAATCGCCTTTAGGTCAGATGGCGGTTGGCGCAAAGCTACAGTATCAGGCGGAACAAAGCCTTGCTCAAACTGCGCTGGATCAGATCGCCGCATTGCATGAACCGGTCCAAGGGCTTGGAACCATCCTGAATAAAACCGTTCAGGGACTTGGAATGCCCAATGTCTCCGCCAATGTTTCCCTGCTGCAATATATGTCGTATATGGAAAAGGCGCAGTATGGCAACCCCAAGTTTTATGCGAACCTGGCGACCCAGACCAGTTCGGTATCGTTGCTCCGTGAAGTCGTTCTCATGCAATCACAGCAACTGCTTTATCAGTATCTCGCCATGCGCATGCGGATGGCTCAGGATGCGATGATGGCGTCTGAGTATGCGTCACAAGCGCAAGCGCAATATGCCAAGGTCGCTCAGCATTTTGACAACTCAACCGACTACTCGGACGACAAATAAGGAAATTCCATGCGTGAGAACACCGAAGAAAACGATGAGAGTGATGCCCTGGCCGAAGATGCCGCTTATGAAAACGCATTCAGCATGGTTCCGGGAATGGGTGAGGCCGCCCCAGTTGCGGCGCACACTCTGGAGACTCTGGAGGATTTGAACGCCAATTCAGCTCCGGATGCGCAGATGGATGACACCCTTGACCGGGAGCGTGCTCTGGCGCTTCAGAAGGGGCAAAACCCACAACAACAAACGGCAGCACCTCGTCCTTTGTCCCATTAAGTAGCCATAGGAGAACGGTTCATGTTCGGCATCGCTCCACCACATACAGACTATTTCATGAACACCCTGGCCATGATTCTTGGCCCTATCGTGCCACATGTCACGGGCATTGGTGGTACAGACGGGGATACAGACACAACAACCGCACTTTCGATACTGCTTGGCTATGTCAACACCATAGCCTTATTTGTGGCCGTATTTTGGGTGCTGTATGTCGGGTTTGTGGGGCTCCTCAAAACTACCCATGAAGGTGAATGGTTAGGCCAGAAATGGTCGACTATGTGGGTTCCGTTGCGAATCGCAATGGCAGTGGCTTTCGTGCTCCCAGTATTTTCCATGGGACACGGTCAAAGCTACTCCGCAGTTCAAGCCGCTGCGGTCTGGGTCGAGGGGAATGCGGTTGGCATGGCTGACAAGGCATGGTCTTTAGCCAGCCAATATATCATTACCAATCCGATTGGTGGCGTCACGATT
>JABEBX010020548.1_pt1 | contig 16352 bp, 35 predicted proteins | sample 7245971 | NCBI WGS metagenome assembly JABEBX01 (sample SAMN14506365, study PRJNA622280) | hot springs metagenome | biome: hot spring [ENVO:00000051]|acidic hot spring [ENVO:00002120]; feature: spring [ENVO:00000027]|sediment [ENVO:00002007]; material: sediment environment [ENVO:01001048]... | reverse complement strand
GCTATGGAGAGTGACCCGTTGGGGCTTGCGTAGCCGTACCCGTTCCCGGATGCCAGTGAGGTCTTCAATGGCGATTCCGCGCCCGGTGCGTTCTGCCTCGGTCACTATTCTCTTCGAGATGCAATGATTTACATCTGCTGCAAAGCGAGTCTCTTTCCGAGACCGTCTTTTTAGCAGGCGCTTTGCTGATTTAGTTCCTTTCTTCTGGAGTCGTTTCCGAATACGGCGTTGCCGATTGCGAAACCCAATTGCGAGGTCTCCGACCGAATGATCTCCGTCCGAGGTTGTGGCCAGATTCACGATTCCCATGTCTACGCCCAGCCACCCAGTTGGGTTCTGGCTCATGGGCTTCGCTGGTATATCCACGACTGAGGCAAGATAGGCCGCTCCATCCCTAATAAACAAATCGGTCTCCCCTTGGCGGAACCTCTTCAGGGTATCGAGTTGTTCTTTGCTTCCAGTGAAGCGGACACCCTTCATTCGACTCGATAGTGTCCAGATCGAAACCGTCCCATCATCCCACTGCCAGGAGAGGCAGCGATCATCAAATGGCTGAGCTGCATCAAGACGAAAAGAGATCGGTTTGGATTCAATTTTCATTCTACGTTTGGAGTCCGACCTGCCATATCTCCCAGCGCGGAGATTGGAGCGAAGGGATGAGTAGGCCCCGGCCACCTTGCGGATTGCATGGAGAGCGGGCTGAGCCGAAAGTCCCATCTCCTTCATGTCGGCATAGGCCATCCTTTGCAACCCTTGGCCGGTGATATTTCGCTTTATTGCACCTTGTGCAAATGCAATTTTGGAAGCATGATCCGCAGCAGTGTTGCACGCCGCCAGTGTTGCCTTCAGGACAACAAATTGCTCAACGGTGGTCAACAACTTCACATGGATAACTTGCTTCATGACAATCAATATACCATAGATATATGCGACCTAGATGGAGTCCAGACTCGGATATTCGGAGAGGTAAAAGCACTGTATAGAACCTTCATGTCCCTTTGGTATTTGTCACAAAATATCGACGCGGAACACTCTCTGCGGCCCTGAACGGCCATGACTCCACGCCCAAAGGCTAGAGTTGAATATGATGACGATGAGTTATTCGATTCTAGCCGCAGCATCGGTCCACGCCTGAGCGCGGGTAGGAAACACATCACTATACCCCACTTCAGTATTTGTATTTTTTACAACCTGAAATCCTCCGCCACGAATCTCAAGCATCATAGCATCTGGACAATTCCTTATTACATCCGCTCGCAGCGCGTGTATCGACCGTTGTGGCATATTCGTCTGATTTGTCATTTATCTCCTCATCTAAACACTTCATTCATTCCTTGCTGATTCTTCATCACAATTACAGTGGCGACCCGGCATCCCGCATTCTACGCATCCTTCCTCGCATAACTCAACTACATCACTTTGCTGCATCTTTATCATCCTCTTCCCGACCGCCAAAACAGCTCTCTTTGCCGCTCCAAACTTGGCTCGTGCAATCGCTCGCTTCCGAATTGCCTCCAGCCGTATCTTGCAATTGCCGCACATGTCACACTCTAAAATGTCGGGCTCAGGATAGCTCCTCCCACGGTCATCTTGCCCGCTCGTAGCCCATAAACGAGATATACATTCCTCCTCGTCGTTCCCCATCGTACAGGAATGAGACACAACAATCTTTTGCTGCTCCTTCACCTGTTGCGCCGCAAGCGCATACTCAATACATACATCCTGCGCACTCCGTAAACGGCTCATCTTTCCTCCTTAGAACAAAGGCGCATACAGCCTTCGCCATTCTTTCATACATTCCTGAGAGAATCTATCTCTCTCTGCCGCGTAATCTATAGAAAATGCGTCCTCGCTGAATCTATTTAGCCCCCTATTTTTATTATCCAACACTACTACGGACAGCATACACAATGGACACCCATGAGATATGTTTCGCAGTTGGTCAATCTCAAAATAGCGTCTTCCTGCCAGCCTACTGGCAACCTTCATTGCCATCAACATTTCTTCTGGAGTCCTATGACCAAGATTATACTGCTCGCACATTTCACATACGCGAGAAGGATTCTTTATACACCTTTTCTCGTGTTCTAAACAGTATTTTTCTTTGGAATATCCTTTTGAGCAGAAGTCACATACATAGCGCCACGTCCTCCGCTTTTTCACGCCAACATCTCCCGTATCATCTCAATCGGATCGCCGTTGAATAGGCGCAAAAGTTCCCTCTCGATTAGCCTATGCCGGACAGGAAAATACATCATTCCAAATCCTCCGCAAGGAATCTCGTTCTCCAGTACACATAGAAGAGGACTATCTTCCTTCCCGTCTAAGGCTTCTATAACGAGGCGTCTCATATATTTACTCCTTTCCATCTCATTTCATCTCCAATATCGGATAAAGGAGATGGAACTTCGAGCAGTGGATTCCATATCATTTTTATGATTGAGAAAAATACTGTGCGCTCTTCCTGCGTTATCTTATTCCTATTTTTGAGGTAGAGATTCACTATGGAAATCATGTCGGAATTAGGATACACTTCATTGTGTATTTTCATAATTTCTCCTCCTCCGGTAATGGTACTTCATCTCCGTCCTCGATACAGGATTCCAGCCAAAGCCTCTTCATAGATTCCAATTTTTCGAGAGACTCACTCTGGCTGCCTCCGACCACGACACATCCCTTCAATTCTTTTACTGACGCGATAAAGTTTCCGCCAGCGTCCTCCTTGAGAATGGTCGTATACGGTAAGTCTATATATTTATTTAGGATGGAATAAACTTCAGAATTCCTGACCCGCTTAGGATGATTTGAGGGAGGCGCTCCTACTGGCTGAGTTATGCCCCACTTTTTCAAAATACGGGGATCTAATTTTATACCCATGGAATGCAAAATGGTGGCAGCATCCTCGACCTGAGATGCAACTTTGTTTACGTTCTTAAGGCCAATCCTGTAATACTCTTGCCATCCTGGGCCGTACTCCCTAAGTTTTTCTAGAACCTTGCGCATATTATCTAGAGCCTTAGCCTTCTCTTCTGGAGTTCCTTCGCGTGGGGGATTATCCATCTATTTTCTCCTTCCACTGATTGCTATTCAGTTTCAGAACTTTATCAAAATATTCCTGATGGATTGCCAGCTTTGCAGGGCAGTCAAAATCGTTGCATTTAAAAACTATCCACGAATGCCTGGCTCTTGGATTCCTTCTCCCACTCAGGTCTCTCCCAACGCGGGAAGGAAGAGGACAACACCAGTCCGTAACATACTCTACATCTCCCCAAGGGCTATCTCCATTGAGTCCATTGAGCATCCAGCAGTCCTTGCTGTGCTTTACTATAAGCTGGATAGGATGATAATTAGATTTCTTCATCTGTTTTGTCCTTTCGCACATATTCAGAAATGCGGTATTTGCATCCGTCTGGAGCGGCGTTTAGCTCATCCAATATACCCCTCACAAACCCTTTTGCACAGCGTGCATAATGAAGCGTGTGTGGGTCTACTTCCCACTTTCTGCCATCCTTTTTCTTAAATTCAATTATGCGTAATAGCATATTATTTATCCTCTCCCTTTCTGGAATAGTACACTCTGCTCTGGCTCCGCGTTTTTCTCCTTCTCGTCTGGAAATTCAAATACTTCCTGCTCCAAACGCTTCGCGACAGTCTCGCAGTAACGCTCCTCAATCTCGATTCCAACCGCCGTCAAGCCAATAGCCTTTGCCGCCACAAGGATAGTTCCCGAGCCGCAATAGGTGTCCAGAACCGTCTTGGCGTCTGGAACAAGGGAAAGGCACCACTTCATCAGCGCCAAAGGCTTCTGGGTAGGATGGGAGCGGTTCTTCTCAGCCGCCATCAGACCGTTCCCGCTAAGTCGGAACATTTTTGTAGACTTCCCGGCGAGGTTCGTCCAAGCTATCTCGGCGTCTGAGTATGTCGGCATCGTCATACACTTGTCCCATATCAACCACTTGGTTGACGGCCCCAGGCCACTGGACAGGTAGTTTCCGCCCCACACTATCTGAGTCTTCGCCAACGTACATAGCTTCTCCAGATCCGCATGGGATGGAGCCTCATAGTCCCACTCCCCAGCATAGGTGTGAGTCCATCGCGCACTATAGAAGCCACTAGGCCCCAAACCGGAGGCCATGCCGTTAGCTTGTCCTATCCCATAGGGAGGATCAGTCAAGAGCAAGTCAAAGCCAGGTTCCAGATCACATGTCCGCCAGTCCGCGCAATACAGCGTGATCCCCGCGTGGTCGTAGTACGGTTTTATCCTCTCCCCATTCTGCGTTCTTTTCTATCCTGCTCCCGACGCTGGGCGCGATTCATACCGCTTCGTATCCTATTGACGATTGGCTTCTCCTCGCTAGATGAGTTACGAGAACCGTTGGGATGCTTTCCACAGCCGTTGCATACCGCGTCAGGACCATCATCTTTACATGTATAACTCATCCTCTCCCCCTTACCCGAAAGAATCCTCCCTCTGGCTCTACTCTGTACTCCCTATCGTACTTAGTCATCCACCGTTGTAGCCGTTCAGGATGATTAGGAACATAATTCCCATTCCGGTTGACGCATTTATGTCCTTCCAGCGCACCGCAAATGGGACACTCCACTACTCGCAATCCATTTCCATCTGCCATATTATTTCTCTTTCTTAGACACTCTGAAAACGATTCTTATTCCTATCGCCGTTACCATTATTCGGGATAGAACTGACTTACTGTTTAGATATGAGTTACATTCCAGATCATCACGATGACCTCCCACGCGAAGCATACGGCGAACAGGAGTATCAGCACGTCGGCTCCGAACATTACCCAGTAGGCCCAAGCGGGAAGGAAATACTTACCCCGCTTTTCCCTGTGAGAGATTATCCACGAAGCGCCTGTAAGGAATCCAAACGTGATGCCGAGCAACGCAATCCAGATCATACTCTACTCCTACCGCGTAACACCGTTAGAGATACAGATAGCAACCACTACTCCTATCTCGCACAGGAAAACAAAAGCCAAGGAACTCCAGTAAATAATAAACTGCCTCACGCTCCTATTCCCGCTGAGAAGAATATACTCCGATCCAACCCTTCCGAGCAGGAAATTTAAGATCAACATGACGACTAATATCTCATTGTAGTGTTTAATTTTATTCCTCCTCCCGCTTGACTTTTTCGTAAACTGGACGCCAGATGTTTCCTTCAAAATCTTTGTGCTCACGATAGTTGGAAACCAGGACTTGACCTGTTCTTCGCTCCACTAGGAATTCTGCCATATAGGAATCCCACTCCTTGTTTTTACAACAGAGCAGGAAGAAATCAGAAACAATTGCGGATTGCTGTTGTGGTACTCCGCATATAGGACAGCACACTTTGAAAATAATTTGTTGTCCAGCCATCAGGCCCATTTTATTCCTCCTCCGTATGCTTCGATCGAACGTTATACAGCCTTCGCGAAAAGTCCCTAGTTACAAGTGTCCTACCCGGCTTCAGTAGAAGAGACCGCTCACACTCCCTAGCACACCATTTATTATGACGAGCAGGAAATAAAGGTTTTGTGTCTTCTCCCTCCCATGTGCCAGTTGATTTTGGAGCCTCACCTAATTCGTCATCGGCAAGGAAAGCGTAGTCATCTTCATCCTGTGCGTCAAGGACTATTTTCGGACGACCATTTATTCCCCACGCCTTATTGCACTTCAGGTCGCAGACGATGGTGCAGGGCTTGTCAAAGAAGAGGATATTCGTGGCGAGCATCACTTCTCCTCTGTAGCATTCAACACTAGCTTATTATGTAAATTCCTTACTGCATCATTAGGAGAGCCTCCAACCGCAACCCACTCAGGCATATTCTGTGCCCACTCAGCAGCAGTAATATCGTCGCCATGAGCGCCAGCCCAAACCTCGTCCATGCGTCTGCGCTTGTCGCCTTCTGCAACAGCTATCCACAAACCGCCAGAGTATGCTCCACTGTAGCGGTCCTCTAAAACAACTATCGGATACATGTCAAGTTTAGTCATTCACTCCTCCCGCCTAAGCGCCAAAATCAACCTATCAATTCCAGAAGTGTCCTTTTCGATGCGCAGCAATTTCTCTATCGGGGAAGGACGCTTCATCTCTTCTAGAATTGGTACTAGATATTTAGTGTGAATACTGCGTCTGTCCTGCTCGCTCATCGTTATCATCTTCCCTCCCGTGGTTCTTTGGAAATACAGGCGTCCTTTGGCCTCATCCCAGTGCGGCGGTTCTCATAACAGTCAGCGTTCTCAAATCCGCAGTAGATTCCTCGCCGCTGGCCGAAAACCTCAATTTCCTTCACTGCGCATCTCCCTGGCATCCCGTAGATGTTTCTCTCAGACCGCTCCTGCGGGTTCATGCCTTTACGAACGAAGTGTTTACAAGTGTTGCAGGAAGCATCGCAGGAGTCTACCTCGTCAGGACCATAGATTTGATCGAAGAAGGTGGTGAGATTATTATTGATTGAGTCTAAGGATAAAGATGACAATACTCCAGAATCTCCTGTTGCGTTTTTCAAATACTCAAAGTCTTCCATCTTTCCTCCCGTAGTTATTCTACCTGTATCCACTTATCCCTTCGGCCAAAATTTGTGTCAGGAAATTTCTCAATGTAGATTACCGCGTCAGGATTCACCTCACGCGCTCTGGAGATAGCATCTGGTATCGTTCTGCATAGCGCGATAGCTCTTTCTGACATTGGCCTTCGGACCGCATACGTCCATCTCCCACTTTTCTCAATGTACATTTTGTCCTTAGCCATGGTTCTCTCCTTTTCCCGTTAGCAGTAAGGATCTTTATAATTTTTCCGCTAGGCCGTACTCTTCGCTCTTTTCGTTGAACACTTCACAAATGATTTTCTCTGGGTCGTCAATACCAACGCTTGACATTAGTAGCAGCCCATAAAGAAGAGTGTCAACCACCTTCTTTGCAACCGCACGTCTAGCATCGTCAAGGGGAGCAGAGTGATATTCATCTTTATCCGTTGATGCAAAGTGAGACTCCAGGCTCCTCAGCCTCTTTACTAGGCTAACGGATTCCCTAGCATCGCTCTGCATCAAACCAGCCCACTCTGGCGCTGTCCCATCTTCCAATCCTTGCTCCAACCAATGTGCGCACCGTTGTAGATTCGTCTGAGCTAATTCATTTATAGTCATGTTTTCTCTCCTTTTCTAAGATTGCCCTACCTGCACTTCCATGCCTTACGTTGCAATGCCCTCCATGCCTAGCCTTGGCGAGCCTGCGGTCCATCGCCTCGCCTGCGGTTCCCTGCTATGCCTTTCACTGCCACTCCCTGCCATTCCCAGCCATGCCTGCGACTCGTTGCCTTGCCGTGCCACGCTACTCCACACCTGCACTTCCTATCCGCGTCTATCCTTTCCGTGCCTAGTCGCTCCGTGTCTGCACTACCGAGTCTAGCCACTCCCATCCGCGTCGCTCCGTGCCTGACCTGCGATTCGTTGCCCTGCTAATCCGTGCCCCTCCCTGCCTATCCTGCCACGCCGTTCCTTCCTTGCCGCTCGACGCCCCTCCGTGCCATGCCTGCATTGCTAAGCCTTCCCTGTCCGTGTCGCTCCATGCCTGCGATTCCGTTCCTTTCCTTGCCCTGCCGATCCATGCCTGCAATTCTGGTCTTTTCCTGTCCGCGCCCAGTCACTCCTCGCCTGCCACGCCATTTCCTACCTTTTCATGTAGTTCCCTGCTGCTCCTGCCATGCCATGCCTCCTCGGTCCATGCCGCTCCGCTCTATTCCGAGCCTGCGGTGCCCTGCCTTGTCGTGTCGATCCCTTCCTAGCCTGCACTGCCCTGCCGTGCCTGTCCACGTCGATACCTGCCAAGCCTGCGGTTCCGAGCCGTGCCATGCCATTCCTCTCCCTGCCTGCCTCTCCGCGCCGCGCACTGTCTCTCCGTGTCGCTCCGTTCCCCGCCTGCCATGCCCGGCCCTTCCAAGCCTCTCCTCTCCTTGCCCAGCCGCGCCTGCGCTGCCTCGCTATACCCTGTCCATCCTTTCCAAGACCATCCGCGCCTGCTGTTCCCAGCTACGCCTTTCCCAGTCCATCCTTTCCCTGCCTGCCATGCCCAATGATTCTAATACCCTACGACCGTCTTCGGCTTGTGGCTTCCTGGCACTTTGCGAATTGCCTTGAAGACTCCTGCCAACTCGGACAGCTTTTTATACTTGCGCTCGAAGGAGCCTAATTCGTTCAGCGCATCCGCCAGCATCACATCCCGCAGCCGCGCATCGTCCAGAACATCGGCAAGCACTCTGTATCCTCCATCCCTGCTGCGGTCAGGAGTAAGGCTTACAAATACGCGGGTAGGACTCCGATCCTTATTGGCTGGAAGGTATTGTACGGTGACACGTAATAGCACTCTTGCTTGCGCAAGTCTATACCGTTCTCCAGCTACAGAGTTATCCCATGTAAAGCACGAATGAAGAGGAGAATTCTCTTTCCTTGCCTCCTCAAGGACTTCCTGCGGGGAGACAATGCCTCCCCGCGCTTTTGCCATGCTTTGAAGGGCAGTAGCCGCTGCTGCTAATGATTGCCGTTTCTCTATCGCTGTGATATTCATTTTGCTCCCTCAATTTCAAATAATCCCCATCCCATGCCAGCGGAGTTTTTCGAGTCAGGTCTTCCTTCCCCGATGCCTACCTGCATCCCAACGCGGGACAGGAGATTGGTTACATCCTCCAGTGAGAACTGGTCATTGTCCCAGCGGATGTGGACATTTGCTTTCCAGTCGTAGTAGGCGGCACGGACGGTCACGTAAGGTTGTCCTGTCTCGACGCGGGCCATATCCTCTTGCTTGGTTGGCTTTCCAATAATGCGGATAAGCGGGATCTGTGGCTCTTCCCTATCCCACCCATCGGCAATAACGAATAGCGAGAGTTTTGCCAACGTCATTTTGAATCCCACAAGGCGGCAGGCTGAAATAAGAGCATTACGGATAGACGATGCGTGAAACCCGTCCCATCCCTCTTTAGAAATATACCGCGCCTCCATAAAAGATGTGTCTGTACTTTTCGCCTCACGAACTTTTTTCGAAGACGCCTGTTTACCAGCCTCCATCTTTTGCTTCATTTCCATCTTCGTTTTAGCGGAAAAGCGGTGGATAACGAGAGGCGCTACCCCGACCAACTGAAAGGTGGCTTCCTCAAATTTGGGGCGCGCAATCGTAATTGTACGCTTCACTGGAACTGCTGTTTCTTTTTTCATGTTTCCTCCTGGGTTATTATTGCGCTAAATTATTCCTACTCGCGGACAGGAAAATACTGTCCTTCTGGTAAATACTTTTCTGTATCCTCCCTTATGGCCGGTAGGACTCCAAACCACGATTAATACCGCTTGCCCTAATAGTTAATTCTAGGGCTGTCCTCTATCAACCCGTCTCGTCTCGGTGTACAACTGCGCCAGAAGCCCGGAGAGCGCCTGTTTATAATTCTTATGTTCCACTGGATAAACAACCTTATCTGGCGATTGAGTGAGAAGAAATCGCTCAGTTTCCAGTAGCGTTTCAAGCACGCCACGCTCGTATTCTCCAACCTCTAATTTCATTTAATCCTCCCTTTCGACCAACACTTGCTTGCGGAAAATTCCTCAGCGCGGATAGGCTAAGAAACTTCAACCCTCTGCCTCACCGTTCTCATCTTTGGCTCTTAATTCCTGCCAGCATACGGGAGGCGAAAAGGAAAAATCAACTCCTACGCTTGGACTGAAGTCTCTCCTCCACGCCATATACCCTCCATCCTGAAACATGTCGGAATTCGGGGAAGTAAGGAATTCATAATACTTTGGGAACTCGAAAATATCTTTGGCGAACAGGACAATACGGACTTTGGGAGCATCATGCATCTCCATCATCCCATCGGGTGCCATAGCTATCCAATCCGCCAGTTCGCGCAATCCGCGCTCTAATTCCGCCTTCTCAGTTCGTGTCATGCTCATCCTCCAGATAATGCAAATCCAGCGGGTGAAAATGGCAGACTATCACCACGCCATCCAGCTTCACGTGAACGCGGTGGTCGTAGCTAAGGCGGCTCAGGACGGTCCCTTCCTCACCCCTACTCGTTATAACCCGCATCCCAGGCCGCACGTTTAGCCCATAGGCCCTGTTGACATAATCGTAGGGCTTCACATCTTTTCCTCCCTCAGATTCCATTTTATTTACCCCGTCATCCCCTTTACCCCTATCCGGGCAGGCAGGGTGTTCCCTTTGATATATCCCCTTAAGATTATTCACACCCTCCCAATTAAAGGTATTTGTAATTTCACCTAAATCAGAAAGATCTGTTGGCATCCGATCACTTGCATAAATTCCATGCCAACCACTCCAATTCCTCAACGCCTGCCAAAACCGCAATTCAGGATTCGCCTCACAATACTTCGTAAATGACTCCAGCGCTAATTGAGATTTCATACCTTCCCTCTCCTTCCCTATTATTCCTCCTCCCGCGTATACCACTTCCCATGCCTCACCTTCGGCCCATGCTTATGTTTTAGCGTCCGCACCCCTCTTCCAAAACTTCCGCGATTTTTTTCTTCGCTAAAATTTGAGATTTCTCTATTTGTCGCGCTATCCTCCTATGCCTCCGTATCTCGCCTTCCCTTACGCGACGCTCTGTATCAGCCGCAATCGACTTTTGAGATTCTTCATCCCAATTTTCTGGATTGTACTCTGGAGCTACTTCTATATCCAAATCTATACCATCAATTAAGTGACATAAATCCGATGGTTTCAATTTAAACCACTCACCATGCGTCCTGCATCCGGCAAACCTTCCATGTAGGATTTTTTCTAAAACCTGAGCAGTCGCAGCTTCACAACAAAAGACCGCCGCTAATTTTAATGGATAAGCGCTTTGATAATTAAGTTCAGCGAGTCTCCCAGCTAAATGTGCCGTTATTCCAATTTTGAAAAGACCAGTCTCCTTGCACTCTACTACATAAACAATCTTCCTGTTGGACTTTTTAGCGTTCACGAGCACCATCCCTATTGTTGACTGAATTTTTATTTACAGATAAATCAATTTCACTACCCGCCTTCTCCTTGTCCCAATACGGGCTTTTACACTTTCCACACCTCAACGGCCTCCCACTCCCCCGATAACACCACGACTTCCCGCACCTCTTGCAATTCTTGATTTCCATAACGCCAGTGTACACCAACGGTGTGCTCTGTCAACACATTTTTTATTATTTTATTTTCTGCGCCTCCCGCCTCCCGTAATTAAAGGCATAAGAGCAAAAGGCGTCAATGACATCAGCGCAGCCCCTGGGCCTGACAACTGCGGGACATCTGAGGCCGGACAATGCGCGGACTACGCGCCGGAACATCTACAAATCTACAGATTTAGAGTGACCAACCCTATGCCGAGACCGCTGGAATAGACGCGTAAACCGCGCGTAATCAGTCACTTACTCCGTGACGCGCCATCCGAGACTATCAGCCTGGCCTATTGGCGCCACGTGCGGACAATAATCATTGCGGACAACCTAAAAACGGTTTACATGCGCTCGCGCACGGGCGGAATACGAATAGCGCAGGTGGCAAAAAAGGGCTCTGACCATGCGGAATAAAATTGGCGCCTAATGTGTACGGTCTTGGATGGAATAAATGATAGCTGAGGATTAGAGGTGCGCGGCGCACCGCGCATACGCATCCATGGAGAGTAGTAGAGAGTATAAGATGTATGCTGTAGAGCGTCCTGCCGCCTATGGGTCCGCGTCCTTACCGCGCACAGTAATATAGTGGGGCCTAAAAATAAATCATCCTGATAGTCACTTTTAGCTTGACAGCACACCTCCACTAGGCGCACTATTGTCCTGTAAGTGATTTACAGGCATTACGGAGGATTCACCGATGACACACTTTACGATTCATAGCCGCAAGCTCGACCGCAATTTCACTTTCATTTGCAATTTGGATTCCTCTCGGCCCCACGATCCACGCTATGTGCGGCTGGAGACGCCCGGTAGGACGGGCACACTGGCTCCACAGATATGCTACGGAGGCGGATTCATGGGGAATACCATCTCAACTCTACCTGGCAATTTTGAGAAGATCTGCCGTCAGTGGTATCGCCAGTACATTAAGGACGCGGAATCAGCCAAGTAACAGGAGGAAAATCCAATGAAATACTACAATAAAGACCGTATTGCGAATATCGTCGATTGGTTCATTAGGTCCGAGTATATGGATTCCAGACGTTTTGGCGAAAATGACGACTGGATTCATGATCCTGAACGAATGCAGCGCTGCTATGATGCGGCGGAAAATGGATCTGATGGGTCTACTCATCAGGAGATTATTAACGACTGGCGGAAATCATTCAGAGATTACATCCGTTTTGACCGATACTCTCCTAACGGTCACCGGCATGAGTCCTGCGAACTCCTTCTGGATGCGATGGAGGATTACTGGAATGAGTTGGAAGAGTACCACTTACAGGCCGGTACTCTATTCCTGGCCGCCGCATAGTCGAAACGGGCGGAGTTCCGCCCGTCTGCAGGAATGCTCACCCTGTACTGATGAGATAGAGCGAATATCAGCGGGCTAGTCCTGGCCGCGCAGGAGGAAACATGGAAAACGATAATTCTAAGGCAACTAGATGCATGAGGTTCCATACCGTCCGTTCTTATTTTTCGAAGGGACGCTGTTCTCGTTATGCCTGGCCCGGTGGATATCCAATCTTCGCCGTCGCCTATGACGGGGAAGCGATCTGCCCGGATTGCGTGACCAAAGAGCGCAAACAGATCTTCCGTTCAACGGTGGAACACTCACGCGACGGGTGGGATGTCATAGGGTTTGAGGCGAATTACGAAGATCCTTCGCTCTTTTGCTCCAACTGTAACCGTCGCATTGAATCGGCATACGCTGAAGATGATGCATAGTCCTGGCCGCGTCCACCTAAACTGATGAACGCGTATCGTCAACTGGCTACTACAGGAACAGAGATCATCGACGGGGAAGTAATGCTAGTGAAATCTCCTATACCGCTAGACGCTGAAACCATCTGCGTTGAAGACTTTTGCGGGTACTCTTCACCGGGCCACTTTCCGGTTTCATTTTGGGCGGACTACTATCCTACCCTTGGATTTACGCGGTTCGGGGGTGAGAGCTGGAATATCCCTGATATGCCTTGCACCTCAGAACCAACTGAGGAGGCTATCGACGCATGGAAGAAACTACACTAACAGAAGGACGAAACGGGCCCTGCCCGTCCATCCGTTATACGGATGCTGAAGAGTCCAAGTGGAGGAAACATGAGAAACGATAATACTGACGAGTCCAACGAATTAATCCGAGTCCTGCGCGGCAACGGGTGGACGGTAGAGCCGTACAGCGGGCGCAGCATGTATGGCGAGCGCTGTATCGCCATAACGGACGGCCTGGCGGAGCTTTGCCAGTGGAACGTTGCTGTAAGCCTCTTGAATACAGATCTCGCAGAATACTCTGATATGCCTGCCCCGCATCAGGATCAACTCGGCAGGCGGATTGTCCTTTACTGGCCGGAGTTCACTTGGCCGGAGCAGGACGAAACACTGTAACCTAAGTCCAACGTTTTCCGATGTTTAGCGGAGGAAGGAACACTATCATGCTGCTTGTCAACGGGCTGAACTTTGCCAAGAACACTCGCGAGGTGCTGGACTCACTATTTTCCGGCCCTGTAACCGCTCATGGGCTGTACGTAATAAAGCATGGGCGCGGCGGGCGTGACAGATCTCGATTCAGCGCTGCCGCCGCACCGCCTTGAGTGTGCCTATAACAACGTCTATACCTGGGGTCGAGATGGGAGGGTGCGTCCTTACCCTCTGCGGCTTTCACAGTACCAGCAATGGCCCGACCCTTACTGGATTAAGCTCCACCGCAAGTAAAGGTCTCAGCCAACGCAATCATCCTGATGCGCATTTTTAGGTTGACATCATCCTGATTGTAGTTCTATTATTAGGTTGTTTGAACATCCGGGAGGAAACACCATGCAGGTCACACCATCACATCTCTCTCTCATCCTATCCGCGTCTATTCCGGCGCGGCTGCCCGTCCTGATTACGGGCGCGCCAGGGGTTGGAAAATCGGATATCGTTGCGCAAGCGGCAAAACTCGCGGGCGCGGACCTCATCCTATCCCACCCAGCCGTTAGCGATCCAACGGACTTCAAAGGTCTTCCATGGCCTAAAAAAGGTGGAGAATCAGCAGATTTTCTTCCTTTTGGCGAATTCAGTCGCGCACTCAGCGCCAAACGTGATACTGTATGGTTTATGGATGATTTAGGACAAGCACCACCTAGCGTACAAGCGGCATGTTTCCCTCCAAAAACTCCCGTTATGACTGTCAACGGCGCGATTGATATCGACGCCATACAAAAAGGGGACATCGTTATTGATGGAGACGGGGCCCAACAGCGCGTGACTGATACCTTTACTCGCCATGCTGAAGGGTTGGTTGAAATTAAGTCCGTTGGCTTGCTTCCTTTGCGGGCAACAGTTGAACATCCCATCCTCGTTAGCAAAGGGAGGAAAAAGCATTATACCGTGCAGGAAGACGGCTCCTATCTCGTTACGAGTATGACCTACAGCGATGCAAAGTGGACTCCTGCGGGCGAGATCCAGGCTAAAGATTGGGTTGCTATGCCCATTCCCCAAGCCAATCGTACTGAAACCGCTTTGACGTTTCAATCGAAGGGCCAGACTCGGCGTGAAATCGCTCTGACCGCTGATTTTGCAAAATTGTGCGGTTACTATTGCGGTGATGGATGGTATGTCCAGCACGAATCTGTCCAATCCGTAGGATTTGCTTTAGATGATAAATTCCCCGAAATTCAAGATGAACTCACGCAACTAATCGAACGTGTTTTGGATACGCGAGTTTATCGGAGTCAACAAAGGGGATGCACGCGTTTTGGATTCCATGACCCGGCGTTAGGTCAGTTCTTGGCATCCACTATCGGGGATAGGTCAGAAAATAAACGGATTCCAGATTTTATTCTCTATCACCAAGACATTTCGCTATTGACCGCTTTCCTCCAAGGTTACGTTGCCACAGACGGAGCGCAATTGCAGAGCAGTGGTAAATTGCGCGGTATCCAATGGGGCGGAGTGAGCAGGACACTAAACCTGCAACTGCAAATTGCCCTCGCGCGATACGGAACCCTCGCAGCCATCAAGTTCCATTGCAGGGAAGGTCAGCAAATGCTGAGTCCCGCGACGGGAAAGTTGCACTCTGTTCAGAATGCCTACATCGTCCAAACATCTGATAGACGCGTCCTAGACGCCTTGGATGAGCCATACGACGCAAAGCGCGATGTTTGCTGGTCCTATATTCACGATGGAAAGATATGGACGCGGGTAAAGTCCGTGAATCCTATCGCTTACAGCGGACCCGTTCACAACATCGAAGTAGAGAACTCCCACACGTACACGGCCAATAACATGATCGTTCATAACTGTATGCAACTCATTCTTGCCCGTCGCGTCAACGGTCACATCCTGCCCGATTGCGTTACCTTTGTTGCCGCCACTAATCGGCGGCAGGACCGCGCCGGAGTAACAGGGATTCTTGAACCCGTCAAATCGCGGTTTTCCACTATTGTTGAACTCGCGCCAGACATCGACTCATGGTGCAACTGGGCCATCGGCGCGGGTATCCCCGTCACGCTGATCGCGTTTCTCCGGTTCCGGCCAGACCTTCTCAGCAACTTTAAGCCTACGGCGGATATGGAAAATTCTCCTATGCCGCGCACCTGGGCGAACTTGGCAAAACTGGAATTCCTTGGCTTACCCCAGCAGGTAGAGTTGGCAGCCATGGCGGGCGCAGTGGGCGAGGGCGCGGCGGCAGAATATATCGCTTTTAGGCGCATGTATCAATCGCTTACTTCCATCGACGCGATACTCCTAGACCCGCAGGGGTGCAAAATCCCCTCAGAGCCGTCTCAACTGTATGCCACTGTTACCGCTCTGGCATCCAAGGCAACTGAGGAAAATTTAGCAAGGGTTGGGATCTACGCGCAGCGACTCATGGACGCTGGGCGCGGCGAATTCTCCGCTCTGCTCCTGCGCGATTGCCACCACCGCAACCCAAAACTGGCATATACCGATGCGTTTATCCGCATCGGCTGCAGCCCGCTGGGTCAACTCATTTCGGGGGTAAAGTAATGCGAGCATACGTCGAAACACGCAGCCAGAAGTCACGCGGTTCAGGACATCATCAGTTCGGGGGCCCTGATACCTATGTAGCCATCCAGATCGTCCCTGATGGAGTCCTGCCCCTCGCAGCCCTCAGCGAAGCCGCAGCCAATAAACGGGGCATCGTAATCGAGTATTTCGGAGAGGGCTATTCCAGATCACGGGGTCCAAACT
>JABEBX010017915.1_pt1 | contig 16395 bp, 17 predicted proteins | sample 7245971 | NCBI WGS metagenome assembly JABEBX01 (sample SAMN14506365, study PRJNA622280) | hot springs metagenome | biome: hot spring [ENVO:00000051]|acidic hot spring [ENVO:00002120]; feature: spring [ENVO:00000027]|sediment [ENVO:00002007]; material: sediment environment [ENVO:01001048]... | reverse complement strand
GTGCCGTCGTTCCACGGTACGAAGTCGTTTTCGTAATAGCTGCTGATCGGGTTCTCAGATATTCCGCCGGGATATATTCCAACGGCAGTATCCGGGTGTGAAAGGTTCACAACCATCCTCCACGAGGGCCCGAAATCAGATAATGTGCCGTACGCAGCATTTATCGTATTCCCATCTCCGGCCGCAGGCAGGTATCCCGTGTTCATGTAATTTATGCCAAAGAAGCTCGAAAGGTACCTTTTGTGTATGTTCCCCCATTCCCATGATGTCGAATATTTTCCGTAATTTTCCGTCATGTATGCTATGGTCTGGTTGTATGCTAAAGCCATGACCTGGCTCTCGTTCCTCGTTTCTCCCGTCACGGGATTGTCAAACCATTTTATATCCGGATCCGTCATTGTCCAGTTCACGAGGTCCTCTATAAGCGGGCCGTGGTACGTATCATCTGAAGCAAGGAAGAAGGATGCCTGGTAGAGACCGTTGCTTGAATTTATCCCGTATTCCTCCATATATGGCATGAACGTATCGTTGACAAGGAAATTCAGCCAGTAATAATAGATTGTGGCAGCCGTTGAGTTCACTGTCATATTTCCGTCCCATGAGGATATCGATGGATATTCATTTCCATTATCCATGCCGTACATCTCCAGCGTTTTGATCAGGGGATTCAGGAAGATGTCTGTTGTGAAATCGTGAACTGTCAGCTGGACGTTCTCCATCTTTCCGGTATTGAATCCAGACGTTTCATTCAAAAGCGTGTATATCTCATCGGCCCTGTACCCTGATTCGTAGTCCCAGCCTATGTAGTACGGATAATTCCCTGAAACGGTTATCTGATTCGCAGAGAATACAAAGCCACGGGAAGGATCGTAAAGGTACGGAAGATCCTTCACCGGAACAAATCCGGTCCAGTCATAGCTTCCGTTTCCCGGAAGTATGCCGCGCGGGTTTCCCCTAGCGATTACAGGATAATAGCCGTATGGAAATATCCCGATGTTTCCTGCTGAATCCGCAACAGCCCAGTTCTGTATGCCAATTTTGAAGGATGAGGAAAGGTTGCTTACAAACTGGCTGATTGATGCCGTTCTGTCGATATTGAGGAAAAATCCGAGCTCATCGGTCGGATAGAATCCTGTCCAGTCCATCGCAATTGTATCTGGCCTGTTCATGAAGACGATTCCGTTCGGGGCCATTTCCACCGAAATCTTCACAGGCGACGATCCCTTGACCTGGATCGTTTCGTTCTTTATATCGAAATGATGCCAGGATCCGTCAAAGAAGAATTCCTGGCTGTTGGACGGATTGATCTGCTCGGCATAGAAATACGTTTCCTGTATCTGCCCGTTTGTAGCGCCCCATGCCACGTACGGGTTATGCCCCAGTACAACCCCGGGAAAACCGGGGAATACGACACCCACCACGTTCTGCCCGGGCGATACAAGCTGGAATCCCATCCATATCGATGGAACGGTTGTTGTCAGATGCGGATCATTCGCCAGAAGGGATGAAACACCGGAAGTCTTTACGCCATTCACTGCCCAGTCATTGCTTCCGAAGTCCTTATACACGTTGTACTGAAGATCGGACAACGGAAAACTCCCGGGGTAATTCGACGGAATCGGGCTGCCGCCTGAAGCCACGGAAGGTATCACAGGCGCAGTATCATTCGTATAATTGTAAGACGGGGAATACAGCGTCAGATTCCCCATATCGCCCTCCTCGGAATAAACGGAAGGATTCAGGCTGTACGGTACTATCGGGTTCTGTATTCCCGCAGGATAAGCTGGATAAAGGGCCTGAACCACACTCTCAGGCATATTCATGAGCGCATAGTTGAAATAGACAGGATCAAAGCCGCCAGCACTGTTTTCCCACAGGAAGAGCTGCTGTATTGAAAAGACATCGGTTATCGTCCAGTCGTGCGGCGTAAAATCGAGAACCTTGAACAGGATGGGCAGTGTAGCAGGCGTCAGGTTGTTTATGTAAGCATTTATGCCATCCACGAATTCAGAGACGGCAATGTATGTCAGGCTGTTTTCTGAAAGGTTGGCCACTTCTTCCTGCGCTATTCCGTAATCGTTCAGGTCACGGAAAAAGATGTCCGTGGATAGTTCCGAGGATCCCAGGATTGCAGAAAGATTCCCCTCCGATGTGCGTTTCAATATGTCCATCTGCTCAAGCCGGTACTGTGCCTCAAGGTAGCCCTGTTCATAATAAAGGCCCCATGTGGTGTTCGAGTATATACCTGTAAAGCCGTCAGGCTCATTGTAAACCATTATTTCAGAAACGTTTCCATTCTGCGTTATATTGTGAAACGATGCGCCGGGAATATAAGGATACGATTGTTCGGACCATACGCCGGATGACGGGTTGAAAATGCTGCTTATGGGCGGGAGCGGGCCAAGCGGTACATCTATGAATACCAGTACAACAGCTATGGCAACGATAGAAATCACGAATGATTTTTTATGTGAAATTTCCATAAGATTTTATGCAATTAACTGTATATAAACTTTCACTTTGGTTAACACGGTTCAAGGTACCAGGAACCGAAAATTCGAATTAAAAAACTTGTTATAATAGGAAAACGATGATCATGCATGAAATACACAAACCTCTCAGATACTGACCTTAAAGTTTCCACCCTTTGCCTTGGCGGCATGTCATTCGGGACTTCCAGATGGATGTCAGGCCGTGATGAATCTATCAGTATAATCAGGAAGGCGATAGATTCAGGCATCAATTTCATAGATACCGCGAACATATACTCAAGCGGAGAATCTGAAAAAATTATAGGAGAAGCCATAGGGGGATACAGGGATGATATTGTTATTTCTACCAAGGGCGGAGGGAAGTTCAGTGAAATCGAGTTCGGCTTTAACAGGAAGATGCTTAAAAGATCCCTGGATGAAAGCCTTTCCAGGCTCGGAACGGATTACGCTGATATATACATGCTCCATACCATATCAGATTCCGTAGATTTCCAGGATACTATCCTCACCCTTAAGGGCATGATAGATGAGGATCGCATACGCTATTACGGCCTGAGTAACTTCCTTGGATACCAGCTTGCGGAGTTTCATGCTTTATCAGATATAAGGTACGGAATCCGGCCGGTGATAGTACAGAATCATTATAATGCGGTCTACAGGGAGGACGAAAGGGACGTAATACCATTTTGCAGGAAAAAGAATATTTCATATTCACCCTTCAGCCCCATGGCCGCCGGTTTCCTATCCGGCAAATATGTGAGAAACGGCGAGGTTAACAGCGTACGATCGGAAAGCTATCCCGTAATGAAAAACCGTTACTTCAGGAACTATGATTTTGATGTCCTTGAGACAATCGAGAGAATCGCAAGCGAGAAGGGATCGAAGCCGTCCCAGATTGCACTTGCATATGTTCTCAGGAAAGGTTTTATCCCAGTTATCGGCGTCAACAGGATGGAATATCTTGACGATGATATCGGCGCCCTGGACATCAGCCTGAGCGACGGAGACATCAGCGAGATCGAGGAAAAATACGTTCCGCACAGGGTGATAATGGGAACCGCCGGCTATTGAATAAAGTGTTACGTCCTTGCCGGTAATTCAATCGAAACCTTCAGGTGTTCAGAAGTTTGTGATTATCAGCTCCTCTATATCGCTTCTCCTATCGCTGACCGAGTTAATGACCCTTTTTGCGCTGACTGTAAAGATATTGAAGCCACCGTACAGATGCCTTACCAGATCTGAACTTGAATTGCTTTCCATAACAAAGACTCCCCTGTTCGAGAGCTTACTGAAGACCATGCCCAGCCTTTCCTGATCCTCCATGCCGAATCCCGGGGATGTGTAACCGGTGAATTTCGAGGTCCTGCTCAGGGGAATGTACGGAGGATCAAAATACACAAAATCGTTTTTTACGGCATCCCTGACGGCGCTCTCAAAATCCAGGTTCAGTATTTCAGATGATCCGGCCATCTCGGAGAATCTTCTTATCTCCTCTTCGGACGGCATTCCGGGATTTCTGTACCGCCCGAATGGAACATTGAATTTTCCGGATGAGTTTACCCTGTAAAGGCCGTTATAACAGTGCCTGTTCAGGTATATTAGCAGGCCGGCCTTTTTCACACTATCGGTACAGGAGTTGAAAAGATCCCGGGCTTCGTAATAATCCTCCGCATTGTTTCCAAACCTGATCTCCTTAAGATAATCAATGAGGACTGAAGGTTCATTCTTAATTACCATGTACAGGTTATAGAGGTCGCTGTTTGTGTCGGATATCACCGCTTTTGTTATCCTTCCCGCAGAATATAGCGATGCCAGCAGTGCGGCCCCGCCGGCAAATGGTTCATAATACGTTCCAAAATTATCAGGCACATGCATCATTATCGAATCAAGTATCTGCCTTTTCCCGCCGGCCCACTTCAGTATGGGCCTGTAACTGTATACCGTTCCGTTTTTCACGATGATGCATCGGTAACAGGACTTATAAAGGTTCACAGGCCGGCCATGATCGTAACTTATGCCGATGCAAACACTGGGAACCGGTTTATTTTTTAATAATCATCATGATCCGTCGTTGATCCTTTCCTTCTCTCGTCCTCCTTTGTTATGCTGTCCATCTCTATGTTGTTGTTTCTCATGACGTATATTATGAAAAGGGCAAGCACGACCAGCGCAGGGATTATTATGTAGACTACGGAGAGCGGGAATGAGAGCCCCGTCAGTGAATAATACATGGCTATGCCTATTATTGCGCTTGCGACGGATGGGGCAGCTATATGCACTACGGGATTGAGTTGCCTGAGCTTATGCATGAATACGGGCAGGCTCTCGTTCACTATTATGTGGTATAAAAGGGTGAATGTCGATCCAACAATTGCATTTATAACAAGAAGATAATAAAGTCCGTTATTCTCGCCGTAGAAGTATACGAGAGGTATCAGCCCGAACCCTATGCCTATTATCGCAACAACGAACACGGCTATAACCGCCATATACGGGCTCCTGTATTTTGCATGGATCCTGGCAAAGGCCGAAGGCAGTATCCCGTCCCGGGCCAGGGAATAGAGGTCACGTGCAGCGCTGTTCCCGAATATCACGGTTGATATGAGCGCCGATACCAGGAAAACGCCGAATGCAAGCATCGTTATGTATATCCCGTAATAGCTCTTCGTTACGAAGAGGCCGGGGGCAAAAAACTTGAGGGCCGCCGGCAGGTTCGGGCCGGCCCCGGCAACGTTTGCATATATTACGAAGGTATCGTATGCAATCATGATAAGCAGTGACGTTACGATAGCTTTCTTTATCGTCTTTTCTGGCATCTTCGTTTCCTCTGCAAGCACGACTATGGAACCATAGCCGGAGAAGGCCACAAAACCTCCGACGATCATGCCGAGGAAGAAGCCATGCAATCCGCCGCTGGAGTTCATTATGTTGAAATACTGTATGCTGTTGAACGGGGATTTCACAAGTATTGCAATGGAAAGCGCCAGGTAGAAAGCAAGATCAATCAACCCGACAATTATGGCGATTTTCTGGCTGTAGTTAAGCGACAGTATCCCGACGACAAGGTAAATGACGGGCGTTATGAACGATATAAGAATGACATAGCCAAATGGCAGGGAATATCCTATCATCGTTTCAAGGCCGATCCATGTAAACCAGCCAAGGAGGATGCTTGATCCTATTATGCTGCTCAGAACGACGAAGAGATAATAGAATCCCACACTTTTGCTGAGATATTTGTTATGTATTGTAACTTCAATGAATTTGTAGTAGCCACCTGCATTGCTTACCTTTTCGGTATATATGTAAACGGCTATAACTGCAAGGAAGAGCGTTATTCCGCCTATGAGAAATGTGAGCGGCGCGGTTTTGCCGGCATAATCCATTGCCGATGCGCCGGTGAATGCAAACGGGCCGGCAGGAGAAATAACCATGATAGCATAAAATACAAGACCCCAGAAGGTCATGCTGCCTTTCTTAAGTGTGGCTGTCACATCGCTTTCATTGTTAAAAAGTACTTAAAATATCGTGAAATACAGCATCACGGTAAGATTATACATTTCATGCCATCATTATTCATGCCATATTCTATCCTTCAGTTCCGTAAATCATACTGCAAATCAATTTTCACATACGATTACCGGTACCGGCTTTATACGGGGGAATATTCCGCGAACTATAAGGATGGCAGTTTCAGAACAAGTATTATTATTGCAATTGCTATCAGCGATGCCCCGATCAGATAAAATATCCTTGTGTTGCTCTTTCTTTTTATTATTCCGTATTCATCATAATTTTCGTAATTATACTGCGTAGCATCATCATTCTTGGAATCGCTGTCAGCAGAATCCGGATTCGCCCTGTTTCCAGACGATCTATTTGATCGGCGGCCAAAGAGGAAGAAGGGGATGAAAAAGAAAAAGGGCATGAAGTAGAGATCACCGGAAAATTTCGGGAGAAAGATGGGGATTATAACGTCAGCAACGATGAAGAAAAGCACGTAAATTGCCATGATCATTATGTACAGGTTTAGTCTCCTCATCTTAACCCGGATCTGTAATCAAAAATAATATATAATACTGCACGTCTTTTTGGCACTATTGAATAATCACCCTGAATTCCAGAAGAATCAAGAATGTTTATTATCCACAGGCAAATGTGCCCCCGGGATGGGAGTTTCAGATATTTTCTTCTTTATAATCGGTATCGCCTGTGTGATCGCTTTCACGCACATGTTTGCGCCTGATCACTGGATTCCTCTTCTGGCTGTTTCCTCGAGATCAGGCTACACAGGACGGCGGACATATTTGACTGCTGCTGCACTTGGTTTTCTGCATGCATCGTCATCAATCGCCGTTGCACTTGTTGCATTCTCAATCAGCATGGGCATTGCAAAGGAATACGTGCTTTATTTCAGGTTCGGTGCCGAAATACTGCTCCTGGTCATTGCCGGTTACTTCATCATTAACGGGATATCAGAAAAAAATACAGAAAATTCAGGTAAAGGTGCTTCAAACACCACACTGCTGAGCGTGAGTGTGTTTCCTGATCTTGCATTTATGCCACTGTTGATATCAGCGATCGGCCTTTCAGCATTGCAGATATCGGCAATTATACTCATCTTCGCCGCAGTGAGCACATTCTCACTCGTTTTTGTTGTCTTCTTCTCAATGAAGGGTTTTCTGAGGGCAGTCAAAAATATTCCGCCGAGGTACATGGATTACGTCATAGCTGCAGTTCTGATAATAACATCCGCATATCTGTATTTCCTGTAAACGCAAAAATTATGATTAAAAATATAAAATTAAAATTCTCTATTTATGATTTCAGACAGCTATCCGGCCCACAGCGATTGCGAGGAAAGTTCCGTATATGCCTGTTGCGACATAGAGAACCATAAGAAGTATTCCAAGTACGTGTTTTGTGGATGATTTCAAGCTTGTGTCATCAATTATGTGCGTCAGGCCGTTAAGCCCATGGTATGTTATTATCCACACGAATATTATCATGAAAGCCATCCACCAGGGATTATGCAGCTGCTCTATCACAGATGTGAAGAATGCAACCGGATGCCCGAAGTCGATGTGCGCAACATAAATGTGGACTCCAAGGAAGAATACCAGGAACACACCGGTAACTGCCTGAATAAACCTGTTCACGGAACCGTATCTCATTCTGACCTGATTTTCAACCATTTTTACCACTTCACCACAAGCGATACAGCGAAATAATCAAATAATCCCAGCAGTATCATAGCTATTATCTCAAACGTGTAGAACAGGCCCTTATTGTGGTTGAGGCTGATACCGAATTCATTTAATGCCAGCCTCACACCATTCGCTCCATGGTAAAATATCACGAGCGCAAGAAGAAAGTCAAGCGCAAGAAAACTGTCGTATGGACCTGTGGTTATCTGGCTTACCAGTGAGTTAAATTCCACCTTTGTTGTGAGCAAAGTTGATAATACTGTATAATGCAAATACAGGTAAAACAGTATAACCAGGCCAGAGAACCTGTGCATTGCGAATGCGAAATAGTCAACGCCTTTCCTGTAGAATCTGGCCCATGACCAGACTCCTTCCCTTATTTCTTTATTGACTTCTACCATACCTATTTCCTCCTGAAAACAAACGACATTTCAACTTTAAGGGCCGTCTTCCTGAGCTTCTGTATAGCAAATGACGGGTCAACACCTTTGGGGCAGGCCTCTGTGCATTCACCTGCAAAATGGCATCTTGAGCATCCGTCATCGCCGTCAATCACCTCGATTCTTGCCCTTGTACCCTGGTCCCTGTTATCGGCAATGTAGCGCCATGCAGCCGTAAGTGGAGCCGGACCGATGTAATCCGGATCGGATCCGACTATCGGGCATGCCGCCATGCACACTCCGCATTTTATGCACATTGCAAAATCAGCGTATTCATTGAACTGTTCAGGTGTCTGCAAAAGTTCCTTATCATATACGCCATCGTCGTTTCTTATTATGTAGGGCTTGACATCCGCATACTTCTGGAAAAAGGGATCCATTTCGACAACAAGATCCTTTATGACCTTATAGTGCTGAAGCGGTTCAATCTTAAAATGATCCGTATTCAGTGATTTCATCATTGTTGAGCATGCCATCATTGGCTTTCCATTTATAGTCATTCCGCAGCTTCCGCATATTTCCATCCTGCAGGAATACCTGAAAGACAGTGTTTCGTCAAGGTTCTCCTTTATCCAGATGAGTCCCTCCAGAACAGTTGAAACTTCACTCTTCGGTACTTTATAGGTCTGATACGAAACGTTGCTGTTGTCGTCCTTCCTCTTTATCTCAAATTCATATTCGTCCGCCATATAAACACCTCAGTAGGACCTCACCGTCGGCTCCCACTTCGTCATAACAACGGGTTTGTAACTTAACTTCGGCCCGTCTTTTGTATATGTAGCTATTGTATGTTTTAAAAAGTTTTTATCATCCCTGTCAGGAAAATCTGTCCTGTAATGCCCGCCCCTGCTTTCCGTCCTCTGGAGTGCCCCGAACGTTATTATTTCTGCAAGATCAAGCATGTAATCGACCTCAAATGCCCATTCAAGCTCCATATTGAATACTTTTGACTTGTCCTGAATGGATATGTTCTTGAAGCGATCCTTCAGAGTTTTAATTATTTTTAGTTCCGCCTGAAGTTCATCCGGCTTCCTGAACACGCCAACATTCTTGTCCATGCTCATCCTGAGATCCTCCCTTATCCTTGCCACGTTTTCGCCACCGTCTCTCTTGAGGAGGTCGTCCCATATCCTTTTCTCCTCACCGTCGGCTTCCTTTGTGTTCAACTCCGGGATATCGTGTTCCATTGCATATTTTGCTGCGGCTATCCCTGCAACATTGCCAAGTGCAAGGCATTCATTTGTTGAATTTGATCCGAGCCTGTTGGCCCCGTGGATGCTAACGCAGGAGTTTTCCCCGGCCGCAAATATCCCGGGTACTGCGGTTGTCGTCTTCACATTGGAATCGATCCCTCCCATGGTGTAATGGGTTGCCGGGTGTACGGGTATAAGCTCCGTGTGGGCGTCAATGCCGTTGAATTTCTGGGCTATTTCAGTTATCATTGGAAGTCTTTCGTCAAGCTTGTCTGCTATGTGCCTGAGATCGAGGTAAACATATTCCATATCACCGTACTGTCCCTTTGCCCCTCTTCCTGCCTGGATTTCCCACATTATAGCCCTTGAAACAACGTCTCTTGAGGCGGTTTCGAGCTTATGCGGGGCGTAAGTCTGCATGAATCTTTCCTTATTTCCGTTCAGCAGATAGCCACCGTCTGCACGCGCAGCCTCCGTGATAAGTATCCCTGATGGAACCAGGCCTGTAGGATGGAACTGAATGAATTCCATATCCTTCAGCGGTATCCCGGCACGATACGCTATTGCATCTCCATCACCGGATACAGAATGAGCATACGTACTGAACTGGTACAGCCTTCCAGCACCTCCTGCTGCAAACACTATAGACTTGGACTGGAATACTGCGAAGTCCCCGGTTCTCAGATTTATTGTGGTCAGGGAATTCATTCTGTTTTCATCGATGAACATTGCGGTTGCGAAAAATTCGTTATAGAAGTGGATATTCTGGTATTTAAGGGCACGGCTGAACAGCGTCTGCATAACATGGAAGCCGGTTTTGTCTGCGGCAAACGTGGCTCTCGGAAAACTCAGCGCACCGAAATCCCTCTGCATGATCTTTCCGTCGGCATCCCTGCTCCACGGGCATCCCCAGTGATCCGTGGTATATATCTGCTCCGGCACCAGCCTTACAAATTCTTCCACTGCATCCTGATCCGCCAGGTAGTCGGATCCCTTTATTGTATCAAAAGAGTGTAGGTCAAAGCTGTCCTTTGGATTCAGAACTGCACTTGTTCCTCCTTCAGCAGATACTGAATGTGATCTGAGTGGGTAAAGCTTGGAGACCACACCAACGGACAGGCTCTTGTTGTATTCGGCAGCTGCCACAGCGGCTCTCAACCCCGCCATGCCACCTCCCAGTATAATAATGTCTTCTTTTATTTTCTCCAAGATGTATGCACCTAGAGTTGTAATCATCATATAAATAAATTTTTTTGCATTGGTATGCCTCAAAAGGGTAGAAATCCAGCCTTTTTTATAATAACTATAAACTGCAAAGTGCATGCGCTAAGCATGGAAAAGGCACCCATGACAGATTAATAAGGGGATTCGCAATAACCTGTGAAAATGAAAGAGGTAAAGTATCTAATCCCGTACGTAATATTTACCGGCTTCACCTATTACTTCGCAAAAAACGGTGTTTTTTATGCCTCACCTTTCGTTTTCATGGGGTTGAGGTACCTCATTGCCGGCCTGATACTTCTGGGAATATCAAGAAAATTCACTTTCAACCGGAATATACTTTACCTTTCCCTCATGACGATGACCAGCACTATTTTCTGGGCATTCGGGCTTTTATATGTTTCTCCCGCTGAATCTGCGGTTTTGAGTTATTCCATGCCACTGTTTTCGCTTCCGATAGCATTTGTGCTGGTAAGGGAAAAACCTACACATGCCGAGCTGATAGGCATAATAATAGGATTCGCCGGCATAATGATATACGGATTTCCTCTTATACACGGCTTCACCATGATAGGAGTGATCCTTACCATTGTTAACGCGTTTTTCTGGGGAATGTTCACGGTTTTCTACCGGAAGCTGAAGGAAGAGGATCCGATAAGCATAAACGGATCGCAGTTCATAATAGGCGCTGCAGTCATGCTGGCCCTGTCAGTTTTTGACTTCAGGCTTGTCATAAATACATCGTTTGCCATCGATCTCATATGGCTTGCAACTCTTGGAGGAGCCCTCCAGTATCTGCTGTGGAACTACATGATCAGGATAAGCCAGGTGAACAGGATAACCGTGCTGGCCTTTTCCGTGCCTATATTTACCATGATACTTTCTGCGTTCATTTCGAGATCGATACCGGACGATATATCAATAATCGGAGTCATTGTAATGTTCTTCGGGATAATGATATCGAGAACGAAAGCAGGAATTGCAATAGTTAAAACCGAAAGTTAAAATTTTTCACAGCGGGATTTTAACTTTCCTTACAACTTCTATATCGGTCACGCGTGTTTCCGGATAGTTTCCGGTCTCATCCTTCTCAAGATATTTCACCATGTCCCATATATTTAAGAGCGCGGCAGATACGCAGGTGATGGCCTCCATCTCTATCCCGGTTTTGTACGTTGTTGATGTTGTGCAGGAGACCTGCACATATTCATCTTTAACATCTACAGAGACGTCGATCCCTTCCACGGGTATATTATGGCAGTAAGGAATTATCATTGGAGTGTTTTTCGTTGCCATAGTGGCAGCAACCCTGGTAGCCTCAATGACATCCCCTTTCTTTACCTTTTTCCGTATTATTGCATCTATCGTGTCTTTTTTCAGGTATATCTTGCCCGTTGCAGTTGCCGTCCTTGACGATACGCCTTTGTCTGTAATGTTTATCATTCAGTACACCTCATTCATTATTCGATTGATCTAAATATAGATTCCCGGTCGTATGGATTACCTGAATCCACAGGACAAAAAATATAAGATATGCAGTATTTCTTTCAGCATGCCGCATGAACATCATGGAGAGACAGATTATGTGCTTAAAGTCAAGATAATTACGGTATCTACAACAAGAACTATCGAAAATGACGATTCCGGCAGGATACTGGAAGATCACTACAGAAGCAGGGGATACAGCGTAAGCAGATCGGTTGTGAAAGACGATCCTGTCGAAATATACGCGGCCCTGTTCGGTGAATTCAATGCGTTTGATTTTTTCGTTTTTAATGGGGGAACGGGTATAAGCCGTTATGACGTCACATCATATTCAATAAGGCGCGTTTCTGAAAAGGAGGTGAAGGGTTTCGGAGAACTGTTCAGAAAAAAAAGCGAGGATCAGGCCGGATACTTCTCATATATCTCGGACGCAGACCTGTTTATAGTATTCAGGAAGCCTGTTTTCTGCCTTCCGGGATCACCAGCTGCCCAGATCGCAGGAATCCCGTTAATTGATGATCTAATAAATCATGTCATATTCGAGACCAGGAAGGAATAGACGTTTTCTATCCATTTCAATGTAATGATCATCCTCATTTATACATGCCATCAATAATTCCTGAAACGTTAGTATTTTATCCATATTAGGAATATAGAAAATCGATAATCATGGCGGAATCAAAAATTCTCGTCAAGGGTTCGCCATTCAGCAGACCTAAGATAAAGGGAAAGCTAGAGAACAATTACGGTATGACAGGTGAGGAGGTTTCGCTGCTTCTGTTCATAAAATCCCACGGTGGAAAAATTCCTCTGGCCAGAATAAAGAATGAAAGTGGACTGAAGGATGCTGAAGTGCTCCTGAAAAACCTTGAAGATTACGGGTTTGCTGTCATGGATAAGGAAAGGCTGGGAGAGAAGATCATCCTTACTGATGACGGTGAATACGTTGCCCACCTTATATACATGAGGGGGCAGAAACAGAAGGAGATAGATCAGAAGAAACAGAAAAAAATGGAAAAGAATAAAAAAGAGACTGTAACGCAGAATCAAAATTAATTTTTCAACCCATTTCCTGTTATCACAAGAAGGCTGTTTTCATATTTCTTCTTTTTATATGCAGCGTAAACAGTTGCAGAGCTGTACTCACAGAATACCCCCCTGAGCGAGAGATCTTTTCTTGCGCTTATTATTTCATCATCAGATACCGAAATGCATTTCCCGCCTTCCCTGATAATCTGATCCATGCGGCCAAGCAGGTCCGGTTTCTTCGAGACAAGTGCATCAGCAATTGTTGTATCGTTATTTTCAGGATTGTACTTTTCGCCGTTAATAACGGAACACAACGGCGATATGGCCTTAGCCTGAACAGCAATTAAAGAGGGCATGCTGCTTATTTCGCCAGAATCGAAGAGGTGCTTCATTCCAGAATAAAGGCCGGAGAGCAATGTGCCAGCGGATACAGGCACATATATGTTTTCAGGCATTTCCGGGAATTGCCTGTATATTTCATACGCAAGCGTCCTTATGCCGTCCCTGAATTCCGGCCGGAATACGTGGCTTGCATAAAATTTTCCACTGTTTTCCGCAGCTTTCTGGACAGATTCCCTGCTGCCGGGAATTTTCAAGACTTTTGCGCCGTAACTTTCTATCTGTTCCATCTTTTTTCCGGAAACGGTTTCCGGAACGTATACGCTAACATCAAAGCCCGCTGCCCTGCCATATGCTGCTATGGACGCGCCTGCATTGCCGGACGAATCCTCACATATTTCCCTTATGCCGTATTTTTTGGCGATGCCCTTCATGTACGAAATCATATTCCTGCTTCCCCTGTCCTTATATGAGAAAGTTGGAAGCATGTAATCAAGTTTCAGGGAAAAATTATCCAGCTTTATAACGGGCGTTGTATTCTCGCCAAGATCAATCCATTCCTTCACATATGGAAAATTATCATATATATTGTCCCTATATTTGAAGTCAGGCTTCATTTCGAATAGATGGCCGCATTCCGGGCATCTGATTTCATCACCCTTCCTTTCATATCCACAGTTAACGCATACACTTTTCATACAGTTACGTTTAACCATACTTTCAGGCTTAAAATTTGCGGTGATTTCTCAAAGGTCCAGTGATGCAATCGTTCCGGATGTATAACTGTCAACAAAAACAAGCGATGCAAGAGGCAAGCTGCCATTTTCCTGCAGGACTATGAACTCTCCTGACTGCATGTAACCGGTATCCGGATAGGACTGTAATGTTATATTTGTGCCGGAAACATTCTCAGAAACCCCATTTTGAATCGCCATCAAATTTATATTTATCTCACTATAATTTTCGGTCCTTATTGATATGGTAACTCCCGAGGCAGAAAGTTTCTGCGGCATATTCGAAATATAGACGGTATACCTGGGAGAGGGCCTCCCGCCGGAGTAGATTGTGGAATTGTGCATAACAAGCGTGGCTTCCGGAGTGAATTGCTGTGTCTGTGAAAAGTAAGGAACAGCCAGGGAATAAAAGCTTGCCGCAAGTGTTACTGTAATCGCAATGAGCAGTATTGTTGCAATTATGGGGGAAACGGCTTTATCTTGCACATGGTTCATTAATTTAAGAAGATAAAAAGATTCTTATGATGGGAAAAATGAAAAACAATAATCCGGAATTTCATTCCAGTCCTTTGGAATGCATAAAGCATGTCTCTCCGATTTCAGCCTATTCTCAATTATTTTACGTTTTTGGCCTGGATGCACTGCACCGGCATGAAGCCACGCATTACAATATAAAAAGCATAAGGAAAAATGCTGAAAACCATGCACAGAAATTTTTCATATTAGCCAAAGATTTTCCATCGATTTCTGGCAATGCTGTAATGCCATGCATAATAAAAATTTAAGACGGCATGAAAAAGACTATTATCAAATTAAAAATGTACGTATATCTGGAATCTATTACTGCAAACAAGATAGATTTCATAAAGGGGCTTGTAAGTGGTTGGCGATGGTCGATAAAAAGGATATTCCCGGAATTGCATTTGGCATATTCGCAGTGGTTTTTTCACTTGCTGTTACGGTATTTTACAGTTCCAGTATGGAAAAATACATAACTTTTATGAGGGGAATACCAACATCCTCCTATACGTTTTTCTCATTCGTGCCCGATACATTCTTTATAATTTCAGTATTTGCCGTTTCAATAATTTTTATATTCATATCCATCTTTTCACTTATTCCGGTCAGGGAAAATATTTCTCTATCATTCAGCTCCAAATTCCAGCCTAAATACTTCAGGTATCTCGCCATATTCATATTTGTACAGCTGATGCTGTCCTTTTTAATGACCAGCATTTATCCCTCATTTGGAATATCTGTAGTTGATAATTACCCGTTTCCGGCGCAGGATTTTTATTATGTAGTTTCTGTTCTTTTTGAAACTGTACTCTTTCAGCTAATACCATTAACTGTGCTCATTCTTCTGTACAGTGCCGTTTCTAAAAAGCCAATTGTGAAAAATCTTCTTCACTCTGACGGTATACCTGCAAATCTGGTTGCAGCGTTTTCAATAATTGGCGCTACTGTTGTGTCAATTTTATATGCATACGTTGGTCAGAACGTGTATTATGTAATTTCTATATATATTTCCATGGTCATTTTAAACATAATCTACATCAAGTTCGGCTTTTTCAGGGCGCTTCTTTCGACGTTTATACTTAACATGACCAGTTTCTATGGCTTTGTGTTATCAAAGATACAGATGCTTTCACTCATATTCCTTGTCTTTCTTTTCATATGGGCGACTGTAGGCATATTCTATATGTTCGCTGAAAGCGAGGAAAGGAGGAAAAACCTGGAACATAAAGCTGCGGGCCAGGAAAAAAGAGAAGATGTATACAGGCATCAGCAGGCAGTCCAGGTTCCATTGCTGCCTGCGGATTCCCTCTGGATACGAAGCACCTGCCCTGAATGCGGGGGCATGACATTCCATATAAAGGACAATATGTATCTGGAATGCGATCACTGTCACCATGTTCTTTCCCCGGACGATACCGGCCCGTTCAATGTGAAAATAGATATCAATGGAAGACCTCATATGGATACATACCAGGACTATACCTCTGGAGGAATCTAGAGATTCACTTTTTTCAATGTTCTTTATTTCACGTGAATCTTTTTATGTCAAAATATTGTATTTGGGCCTGTTTTTGTTCTGAAATATGGGTGAATTCAGAGTGGCGGCCTTCCCTGAATATCAAAAAATATAAAATTTAAATGTGGCGGATGTAACAAATGTATTTATTTGAAATAACTATCTGAGCTTATGGTATATTATTTTAGATGCAAGGATTACGGCTTTGACTGTTCATATG
>JABEBX010022477.1_pt1 | contig 16426 bp, 20 predicted proteins | sample 7245971 | NCBI WGS metagenome assembly JABEBX01 (sample SAMN14506365, study PRJNA622280) | hot springs metagenome | biome: hot spring [ENVO:00000051]|acidic hot spring [ENVO:00002120]; feature: spring [ENVO:00000027]|sediment [ENVO:00002007]; material: sediment environment [ENVO:01001048]... | reverse complement strand
CGCATTGTCTGGTGATTGCAATACTTTCGAGCTTGGGCTCCACCAGACCCCTTTTAGTCTTCAAGCCCAAGCTCTTTAATTTTTTTAATACCCAATCCCTCTCTATTGTAGTTTGTCCCAACGCCTTTGATAAAGCTTCAATCTGAGACTCCTTTTGTTTTGCTTCTTCTTTGTATTTCTTTACAGGCACAGCGTTTTCAAATGCAAGTGAAGCATTTTCTAAAAACTGCTTTTTCCACTGATAAATGGATTGGTCAAGTACACCATACTTTGTTGCTAACTCGCTTACTGTAAACACCATCGCAAAAGCTCTATCACTACCTTAGCTTTAAACTGGGGAGAAAATTTCTTATGTTCCTTAGCCATTTGCAACCTCCAAAAAAATTCACTAACTAAAGATTTGAACACAAAGAACTTTTCTCAAACCTGGTAAGATTTGAGAAAGAAAGTGTTAAAAAATCCGTCGTAATTTCTTAAATCATTATACATATTTTAAACTAGATATTATCTTTTTTGTTTGAAGGTGGTAAATATGTTTGGACCTATCTGGCTAAAAAGCAAATATTTAAATTGATTTTTACAATAATCATGTTATAATCTTACTCAATATTAGCCTATGTGGAGGTTAGCAATGAAAAATTACAATGTAGCAGTTGTTGGTGCAACTGGGGCTGTTGGCGAAGATATGGTTAAGACGCTAGAGGATTTTAATTTTCCAGTAAACAAACTATTGCCTTTGGCTTCAGAGCGATCGCTAGGTAAAAGCGTTACGTTTAAAGGTGAAGAAATACCTGTTGAAGTTTTAAATGAAAATTCATTTAAAAACATAGATATTGCACTTTTTAGTGCAGGTGGCAGCGTTAGTGCAAAATTTGCACCTATTGCTGCTTCATCAAATGCTGTAGTAATTGACAATACGAGCTATTTTAGAATGGAAAAAGATATACCGCTTGTAGTACCAGAAGTTAACCCAGAAGATATAGCTATGTATAAAAACAGAGGAATTATTGCAAACCCAAATTGCTCTACAATACAAATGGTTGTAGCGCTAAAGCCAATTTACGATAATTTTGGCATAAAGCGCATAGTAGTCTCCACTTATCAAGCAACAAGCGGTGCGGGCAGAAGGGCAATGGAAGAGTTAATAGACGAAACCAAAGCATTTTTTGAATTTAAGTACGATTCTTATAAACCAAATGTTTTTCCAAAGAAGATTGCGTTTAATTGTTTGCCGCATATAGATGTATTTTTAGAAAATGACTATACAAAAGAAGAAATGAAAATGGTTAATGAGACAAAAAAAATTTTTCACGATGATTCTATAAAAGTAACGGCTACATGCGTTAGAGTCCCGGTTTTAAGAGGTCATAGTGAATCTGTTAATGTAGAAACAAAAAAACCTTTTGATATTACCCAAGTAAGAGAACTTATAAAAAATGCTCAAGGATGCGTGCTAATGGATGATCCTCAAAGCTTAATTTATCCTACACCTATTGAGGCAAGCGGTAGAGGAGAAACATTTGTTGGGCGCATAAGAAGGGATGATTCAATAGAAAATGGTTTAAATTTATGGGTTGTTGCAGACAATTTATTAAAAGGTGCAGCATACAATGCTGTTCAAATAGCCCAAATTTTGATTGAAAAATATCTTTAAGGAGGACGCTCATGAGTGTTTTTAGTCCAAAAAATATACTTGTGCCCACTGATTTAAGCGAAAATGCACAAAAAGCAATTGAGTATGCATTGAGCTTAGCAAAGGCCTATGGCGCTAAATTGCACATTTATTATGTAATAACAGATTTGCAAGCAGCACTAGGTTATGTACCATCACTACCGCTTGATAAAATTGAAGCTTCAATGAGAGAAGAAGCGGAAAAATATTTTGAACACTTAAAAAACAAGATCTTAAAAGATTTTGATGATTTTGATATGCATATTGAAGTTGGCGATGCTCCAAAGAAAATTGTTGAATTTGCTACAAACAACAATATTGATTTGATCGTTATGGGTGCTCAGGGTAAAAGCGCACTAGAGCGTTTTGTGTTTGGCTCAACTACGGAAAAAGTGCTCAGGATGTCAAAAAAACCTATATTAGTGGTGAAAATGTAAATGACATTTGAGGAGTTTGAAAATAAAAAACGCAAAATAGCAGTTGTAGGCTTAGGCTATGTGGGTTTGCCGCTTGCTGTAAACTTAGCCAAACATTTTAGTGTTATTGGTTTTGATATAAACAAAAATCGCATTGAGCAGCTAAAAAATGGATTTGATATAACTGGTGAGACAGATGAAAATTTAATAAGCTCTCCAAATATTGAATATACAAATATTGAAGAGAGACTAAAAGAAGCTTCTGTAATTATTGTTACAGTTCCAACACCTATTTTAAAAAGCAAACTGCCAGATTTAAGCTTGGTTGAAAACGCTAGCTGCATTGTAGGCAAAAATTTACAACCAAACAGTATAGTTGTGTATGAATCCACTGTATACCCAGGTGTTACTGAAGAGCTTTGCGTGCCAATATTGGAAAAAAACTCGAGACTAGTTTATTTAAAGGACTTTTTTGTAGGATATTCGCCAGAGCGAATAAATCCAGGAGACAAAGTCCACACATTAGAGAATATTACAAAAGTCGTTTCAGCATCGAATGAAGCCTCTTTGGAATTGCTATCAAAAATTTACGGTAAAATAACAAATGTTTATAAGGCAGCAAATATCAAAACAGCAGAAGCAGCAAAAGTCATAGAAAATACACAAAGAGATTTAAACATTGCATTAATGAATGAGCTTAGTTTAATTTTTCACAAAATGGGTCTAGATACAAAAGACGTGCTTGATGCAGCTGCTACTAAATGGAACTTTTTGAGGTTTGAACCAGGACTTGTTGGTGGCCATTGCATTAGTATAGACCCTTATTACTTAACATATAAAGCACAAGAATTAGGATACATGCCACAAGTTATTCTAGCTGGCAGAAGACTAAATGATTCTATGGGTGTCTATATTGCTCAAACAGCAGTCAAGCTTATTACGAAAAATAATTTAGGACACAACTGTTTGATATTGGGTTTTACATTCAAAGAAAACATTAGAGATACAAGAAATAGTTTGGTGTATGATATATACAGCGAACTGCTTAGTTTCAACATGAATGTGGACGTTTATGACCCATTTGCCATAAAAGAAGAGGTTTATGTACACTACGGCAACGTTAATCTCGTAGATGAAAATGCACTGGCTCTATATGATTGTGTAATTGTGGCTGTCAAACACGACAAATTCTTAAAAGAAAAAACTTGGCTTAAATATTTAAAAAATAAGGCATGTTTGGTTGATGTAAAAAGCGTTGTTGATAAATCGCAGCTACCTGAATCTGTTTGTTTTTGGAGGCTATAAGTGATTTTTATACCAGGTTGCGCAGGTTTTATAGGTTTTTCTACCACGTTGCATTTGTTAAAAAACGGCTATGAATGCGTAGGCGTTGATAATTTAAATCAGTATTATGATATTAGAATCAAACAAAAAAGATTATCAATTTTAAAAGAATACAAAAACTTTATTTTTTACGAATCAGATATAGAAAACTTAGAAGCGTTAAAATTAATTTTTCAAATGCACAAATTTGATAGTATAATCAATTTAGCTGCGCGTGCTGGCGTTAGATACTCCATGCAAAACCCATTTGTGTATCTTTCTACAAACACAATGGGTTCATTGAATTTATTTGAATTAGCGTTAAAATTTGGTGTCGAAAAGGTTGTTCTTGCGTCAACTTCTTCTTTGTATGCACAAGAAAAAATGCCATTTAAAGAAGATTATTGCGTTAACAAACCACTTTCAGTATATGCTGCAAGCAAAAAAGCGATGGAGATGATAGCTAACTCTTACCACCAATTATATGGAATCGATGTTACAATGCTGAGATATTTTACAGTATATGGACCCTATGGCAGACCAGATATGAGCATATTTAGATTTATAAAGTGGATTTACGAAGAAAAGCCCGTGATAATTTATGGAGATGGCAATCAATCGCGAGATTTTACATATATTGATGATGTCGTTGATGCTACTGTAAAAGGCTTAAAAAAAGTCGGGTGTGAAGCTTTTAATGTTGGCGGCAATACAACATACTCACTCAATTATGTCATTAGCCTCATAGAAGAAAACTTGCAAAAAAAAGCACATATTGTTTATAAGGAATTTCACAAAGCAGACGTGCTTGCAACTAAAGCTGATTATTCAAAAATCTTTTCAATGCTTGGATGGGAACCAAAAGTGAGTTTAGAAGAAGGCATTAGGCTACTTTGCAATTGGTATATTGAAAATGAACAATTTTTAAAAGATATCAGTACAAAAGAGCAAGACCAATGAGCAACCAGACACTTACGTTTGAGTCAGCACTAAAACGACTTGAAGAAATTGCAAAAAAATTAGAAGAGGAAAATCTCAGTTTAGATGAAGCACTAAAATACTTTGAAGAAGGTATGAAATTATCAAAATTTTGCAATGAACAATTATCACAAGCAGAAAATAAAGTAAAAATAATTATAAAGGACAGCGAACTAAAAGAAATGGAAGATTTTGAATGATTGAAAGGCAAATAATAGACTCTAAATTGACTACATATTGTAAAAACCAAAATTTATATATTGATAAATTTCAAAAATCTTTGTGTTATAGCTTGTTAAATGGCGGCAAACGCCTAAGGGCTATTTTAATGCTAACTATTATACAACTCAAAAGACCCTTAAACGAAGAAGATTATAAAATAGCAATGGCACTGGAGATGATGCATGCATACTCTTTGATACATGATGATTTACCTGCTATGGATAATGCAACGCTTAGAAGAAACCTACCCACAAACCACATAGCTTTTGGTGAAGATATGGCAATTCTAGCTGGCGATGGACTAAACACGAATGTTTTTTATATGATTTCTAGCGCAAAATTGCCCCCAAGCACTATTGTAAAAATCATTCAGACTTTATCGGAAAAAACAGGCATTTATGGGATGGTTTTAGGACAAGCTGCAGATATACTATCAAGTAAAAACGCTGTAGAAAAACCTCAAAAATGGCTCGTAAATTTTATACACAAACACAAAACTGCCAAATTTATTCAAGCCTGTTGTGAAATTGGTGCAATTTTAGCAGATTTGGATGTAGAATTATTTTCAAAATTTGGTTTGTTTTTGGGCATGTCTTATCAAATTATTGATGATTACCTTGATATAGTGTCTGATATAAAAGTACTAGGAAAAGACAAGAAAGATGTTGACAATAACACGCTAACATACCCAAGGGTCTATGGTATAGAAAAATCATTGGCTTTAGCAAACAAGCTCAAGGATTTAGCCAAAAACACTGTAAAAAATATTGAAGGTAGTGAAAAACTCATTGAATTTGCAGAATTTATTGTAAAAAGGGTTAATTAATGACAAACATTGAGAGAAAAACGAAAGAAACAGATATAAAACTTACTTTAGATATAAACGCTACATCGCAATACCATATTGATACTAGTATTGGTTTTTTAAACCATATGCTTGAGACATTTTCAAGACATAGTGGTTTTAATTTACAAATTCAGGCTGTTGGCGATATAGATGTTGATTACCATCATTTGGTTGAAGATGTAGGCATAGTGCTTGGACAAGCATTTTTTGAAGAAATAAAAAACGCTAAACTTAAACGATTTGGGTTTAGTATAATACCAATGGACGATGCGCTAGTGCTTTCAAGCGTCGACTTAGCAAATCGCATTTATTTTGCCTACGATTGCAATATTCATGGTTCGATAGTAGATTTTGATGTTGAGTTAATTGAAGAGTTTTGGAGAGCATTTGTATCAAATGCACGAATTGTCTTGCATATAAAGAAACTTTCTGGGTTTAACAAACACCATATTATAGAAGCATCGTTTAAATCTGTAGCTTATAGCCTAAAACAGGCCTGTTTGCCAAGCGGCGAAATTTTATCTACAAAATTAATGCTTTGACAATGAAAAAAATTGCTTTTTATACATTCGGTTGTAAAACAAACCAATATGAAACACAGCAAATGCTAGAATCGGTTAAAGATCAATTAGTAATTGCAAATCAAAATGAATTTGCTGATATATATGTTATAAACAGCTGTACTGTCACACAAGCAGCTTGCGACCAATCAAGACACATGTTGAGAAAGCTACAAAGACAAAACCCTCATGCTCATATCATTTATACAGGCTGTGATAGTTATTTGATAGACAAAAATAATTATTTGCAATCGCCAAATGTACACATTGTAGGCAACAAATACAAAACTAACATACTAAGTGCCCTAAGTTGTGCTATAGATATAGAGCTTAAAACCAAAAATTACGATATAAATCAAACGATATCTGTATGGACAAAAAGTAGACCATTCGTAAAAATCCAAGAGGGTTGCGAGAATTTTTGCTCGTATTGTGTAGTAGCCCATACCAGGGGTAAGCAAAGATCAAAAGATGAAGCTTTAGTATTGCAAGAAATTAAGCACTTTGTAAAAAACGGCTTTAGTGAAATAGTTCTTACTGGAACCAATTTAGGCTCATACACAAATTTGAAAGAGCTTTTGATCTCAATCGATCAGCTAAAATACGATTTTAGGGTTAGATTAAGCTCTATTGAGCCTATGTATGTAGACAATGAGTTAATTGACATAATAGCACATGGTAAATTTGCAAAACACCTGCACGTGCCACTTCAATCAGCAAGCAATAAAATTTTACAATTAGCCCGCAGGCATTACACACGAAGCGATTATGAAAAAATTGTCAACTATGCTTCCAAAAAAGGCATATTTTTAGGCACTGACATTATTGTTGGGTTTAATGAAACGCAAGAGGACTTTTTAGAAACGTATAATTTTATTGAAAACAATGATATTACATTTGCACATATTTTTACATATTCATATAGGCAATTTACAAAGCCCATTGAGTATTGTGCAAGTCCAGATATTTTAAAAGAGAGGTCCAATAAACTAAAACGGTTAATAAACAAAAAATTTAGACACAAATTGCACCAATTTGTAGGTAAAAACACACAAATTGTAGTACAACAAAAAAGCATAAAAATGCCAGATGGCGCTTTTTATATAGCGATTTCTAGCGAGTATTTCAAAGTACTAACCAAAACATACACACATGGTTTAATTGAAGGCAAAATAACTCAATTTGATGGGACATATGCGTATTTTGAAAGATAAAAATTTTGAAGATGGCAAAGATAAAATAATTTTTTTAGGCACAGCTGGAGGCAGGTATAGCGTATTTTACCAAATACGCAAAAGCGGTGGGATTTGGTTTAAGTTAGCTGATAAAGTATTTGCCATTGATCCAGGACCAGGCGCTTTGATTTATGCCATTAAAAACAAGATAGACATATCAAAGCTCGATGGTATTTTTCTAAGCCATAGACACTTAGACCACAGTGCTGGTATAAATGCATTGATGGAAGCCATGGTAATATCAAGCAAAAAAAAGAGATACCTGCTTGCTCCAAGTGCAGCGTTAGATGAAGACCCTGTTGTTTTAAATTACAATAGAGATAAATTTAACATACTTTATCTAAAAGAATACACAAACTACCAAATTGACGCTTTATCTATTTCTACTAAGTTAAAACACCTACACACAACACCAACATATGGAGCAGTATTTAGTTCAAACAATTACTCATTTGTGTATATTGCAGATACACTCTACTGCGACACAATAGCTCATGATTACAAAGCCGACATTGTAATTGTTAACACTGTATTTAAAAAACAAATGCCAAATTTTATGCATCTAGCTGCAGACAACATGTATGCATTTTTAGAGATTTTTAAACCAAAACTGCTTATTTTGACACATTTTGGCATGGGTTTTTTAAAAGAAAACCCTTATGCTGTAGCACAAGAAATATCTAAAAAAACCAATACAAAAGTTATTGCAGCATGGGATAATATGGTTGTTAATTTCGAGGACATATGATAGCTATAATTGCAAACCCAAAAGCGCGAAGGTTTTCATTTAAAAAACTTATGCAAGCTAAAGAAATTCTTGCTACTTCGTACAAAAAGGTAGATATATATTACACTAACAGACCATTAGACGGTCTTAAAATAGCCGAAAAAATTAGCCCATCGTACGATATTGTATGCTCATACGGAGGTGATGGCACATTAAATGAGGTAATAAATGGTATTGTAAATACGCAAGCAAAATTAGCAGTGCTACCTTGTGGCACATCGGATGTATTTGCCCTTGAAGTAGACATAGAGCGAGATACACTAAAAGCAGCTAAAAAGCTATTGTCTCCAAAGTTTGTGGATGTTCACTTAGGTATGGTAAATAACAGATACTTTATACTTATGGCAGGGTTGGGCATTGATGCTAGTGCAGTTTTGGATGTAAACCATGAATTGAAAGAATATTCTGGCAAATTATCATACTTTTTAAGCGGCATAAAAAGCGTAATGAAATTTGATAAACTCATAACGGTTCAAACACCATTTGGCAAAAAGCACTGCTATAGCTTAATTGCAACTAATGCCAAAAAGTATGGAGGGAATTTTCCAATCTTTGCTAAAGCCAATTGTTTTGAAAAAAATTTATACGTGTGTTTGTTTTACAGTAAAAAAAGTTTGGTAAGCATAGCTAAATCAGCTGTTTATATATCTTTGAATAAACAATCAAAAACACATGAGTGCTTTTTTGCAGACGAAATCTTTGTTGAAAATAACTCTATACCCATTCAGGTAGATGGCGACTTTGCAGGATATTCTCCAGCAAATATAAAAGCTACAAAAAAATGTATAAAAGTTGCAATTTAAAACCTTTTGATATAGTAAATTTATCATACTACTTTTTTATTATAATTCTTACGATAATGTTTAAAAATAGAATACCAGCGGCATTTTTCTTAATTGTGTCTTATGCGTTTATTGTTGTAATTGTGTTTTTGATTATTTTTAAATCCCAAAAGGGATATTTTCTAACAATTTTGAGATATTTTTATCCAGCTGTTTTTTTGGGTTTTATTTTCGAATCACTTGCTTGGATTGTACCATTTTTACAACCAAAAAATAAAGACATTTACTTGATTAGAATCGATAATGCCATACTCTCAAAACCCATTGCAACCTACTTTTATGTGCTAAACAAACCAATTTTCAATGATATTTTTTCCATATTTTATACATTTTACTATTTTCTACCACTTGTTTTACTGTATGTTTTATACAAAAAGAAGTATTTTGTAAAGCTTGAATATTCATTGTTTGCACTATCTTTGGCCTATTATTTGTCTTACATGGGATACATACTTGTGCCAGCAATTGGACCACGCTATAGTATTACATTCAGTCAACCCATTCAAGGCGGCCCTATATATGAGCTTATCTATACATTTTTAGATAGGTTTGAACACATAAAGCAAGATTGTTTTCCAAGCGGTCATGTAGCAATATCAGTATTAACCAATATGCTTATTTTTGATATAAACAAAAAAGCGGGCTATGTAATTTTACCGCTTGTAATTATACTTATTTTAGCAACACTTGCTTTAAGGTACCACTATGCAATAGATGATATAGCAGGATTGTTTCTAGCGTTTTTCTCTTATTTAGCGACAAGAATTGTTTATAAAGGCAAAGTTTATGTTTGAAGTTGTTTTGTTGCTTTTAATGGGCGCCTTAAGCGGCGTTTTTGGCGCAATGCTTGGAATCGGTGGTGGCACATTTGTTGTGCCTTTGCTTGTAATTTTTTTGCATTTTCCAATTCATCAAGCTGTAGCAATCAGTTTGATTTCAATCATTGCAACAAGCAGTGCTGTAGCAAGTGCAAATGTTTACAACAAAATAACAAATATGAAACTGGGTATAACGCTAGAGCTTGCCACAACACTTGGCGCTATAGCTGGCAGTTTTATTGGTACTTCATTGAAAGCCAAGACAATCGAACTACTTTTTTCTTTTGTTATGGGATTTATTGCATATTTTATGTATCATCATAGAGAAAGTGAGATTGCAAACAATTACTTGCAAACAAAAAGCGTCTATGCTAGCAATTATTATGATTTTGCACTTAAAAAAAATATTGAATACGATGTTAAAAACTTAGGCACGGGGTTAACAATCAGCGCCATTGCTGGTGCTTTTTCTGGCATTCTTGGCATTGGTGGCGGTGTATTAAAAGTACCTGCCATGAATACATTTTGTAAAGTACCTATTAAGGTTGCTGCTGCTACAAGCAACTTTATGATAGGTGTCACTGCGGCTGCTGGCGCATTTATCTATTTTGGAAAAGGTTATCTAAAAAATCCGCTTGATGTATCACTAATAGTTATAGGCGTTGTTTTAGGCTCAAAACTGTCTATGCCGATTGTCAAAAAAATTCAACCAAACAAAATTAAAAAGGTTTTTGTGCTGTTTCTTGTCTATTTAGCGATAGAAATGTTTATAAAAGGTGTCAAATGAAGTTTGATATCAATAAGTTTATCGCAAAAATATTACAGATTGGCGTTTCAATGAGTTTATTATTGTTTTGTATATCGATAGTTGAAAGCTTCTTTAACAAAACTAATCATTTTGAACAAAGTTTTTTTGGTATACTAAAAGGATTGTATACTTTTGATGCCAATGCCACTTTTTTTGCAGGTGTAATAGTATTAATGCTAACACCTGTTGTGAGGGTTTTGTGCCTTGCTATTGGCTACTTCATAGAAGGCGATTTACGCTTTAGCATTATATCGATGTTGGTCTTTTTAATACTAATTTTTAGTGTATATTTTGGCATCCACTAAGCGCTTGTTTGATACAATAGATTCAATGCTACCATCACCTAATCTCGTATAAATTGTTTCGCTATTTTTTACATCATTTACGCTTTTTATAATTTTATTATCTTTTGTATATGTAATGGAAAAACCCCTTTTTAGTACATTGTGCGGGGATAAAGCATTAATCTTGCTCTCTAAGTTTTCTATGGAGTGTTTTTTTATAACAAGTATTTTTTGTATAGATGCTATAAGCGAATCTTTATGCCTAAGGTATGTTTGCTTTTGCAAATGTAGTTTATTGATAGGATGTTGATGTTTTATTCTTGCTTTTGCATCATTAAATTGCTTATGCTTTACAAACAAGACATTTTGCATTTGACGCTCTATTTGAGAGCTTAAATTGTCAATTTTAAGCATGTTAATTTCAATATAGTTTTTTATAAATTTAATGATTTTTTTGCTCCACACGCCAGCATACAGGTACGATTTTAAATTCAAAATCCTTTTAAAATTTGAAAATATAGCTTTTTCAAGCATTGATACAGCTCGCATTTGCTCCACCCACGCTTTTGTTAATAGTTCTGCAGCTGCAGATGGCGTTTCAGCAGCAATATCTGCAACTAAATCACAAAGCGTTTGGTCTATTTGGTGACCAATAGCGCTTATTGTGGGGATAGCGCAATGTTTGTAAGCAATAGCGATATCTAAATCGTTAAAAACCCACAAATCATCAATTGAGCCTCCCCCTCTTGCTAATATGCATACATCAAGATCCAATCTTAAGTAATTCCCATTGACAAACTCTATTGCTTCTAAGATTTCTTTTTTGGCATTTTCACCTTGAACTGTAGTAGGGTATATGATTATTTCTAACCCTTGAGCTCGCCTTTTTATTATATTTAGTATATCTCTTATGGCAGCACCGTTTGGGCTTGTTATAACAATTACACTTTTTGGAAACATTGGCAATTGGCGTTTGTTTTCTAAGTACCCTTTTTCAAGTAAGAATTTTTTATCTTCTTCAAGCTTCTTGTATTTTAAACCATCACCGATACTTTGTATAAACGACACAATTAAATGATACTCGCCGTAGGGTTCATAAACACTCAAGCGTCCAAGCGCTATAACTTTTTGGCCATCTGTTAGCTGTTTTTTGGAACTTTCATTGATATTGGATTTAAAAATTACACATTTTAGTGTACTTTTTGAATCTACTAGGTTAAAATAAATGTGTTTTGAGCTTGAAAATTTTAGGTTGGATATTTCGCCTTCTACAAAAACCTCGGAAAAGTTCCATTCAAGCAAATCTTTTATTTGTTTTGTTAATTCTGATACACTCAAAGGCTTCATTGTCGCAAACTTTTTAATACTTCTTTAATTAAACTTGCTATATCTAAATCGCTCTTTTCATGATAAATTTTGTCTACAGTTGGGTAAACTTGCTCTTTTGAAAACCCTAAACTATTTGTTAAAATATCCAATAACTCTACAAGCTTTTCATCGCTTGCAATCACTTTATCTGATAACTCTAAAATAATTGTATTGGCCGTTTTTTTACCAACACCTGGCACACTTAAAAGCTGATCCACTTTTTTATTTGCAATTATATACTTTAACTCTTTAGGTGAAAATTTCGATAGTATGGAAATAGCTGTGCGCGCGCCAATTTTTGCTATTTTTCTCAATTCGTTAAATAAATATTTTTCCTCTTCGCTTAAAAAACCGTACAATCTAAAACCATTTTCGCTAACAACCAATTCAGTGAACAGTTTCGTTTTCTTATTTATTTCAACACTCAAATATGTTAACAAACTTACTGTAATGTCAAAATGAATACCAGCAATATTTAATACAACAGTTGAATTTTTTTTAACAACAACTTTTCCTTCTAATGCATAAAACATCTACAACTCCACTTTAACACTATCCCAACTTCTGCATTTTTGGCACTTCCAAAAGAAAAGATGTGTAGTGTATCCACAAGATTTGCACACGTATTTTATATTATTTTGGAGCTTAGATGTCAAAAATTCAAGTTTTTCATCTTTTAAGTCTTTTGCCAAGCATTTTATTGCAAGCTTGATAGCGCTTTGTGGTGTATTGTTATTGTTTAGCATCATATTTAAAAGTGAAAGTGCTTTTTGATCTCTGCCGATCTTGAAAAGATACAAAGCACTAAAGTATAGTATATAATAAGATTTGGGATTATGCACCAATACTTTCTTTATAAAAACATACATATCGGCCTTATCTTGGATTTTATCCAAGATTAAATGAAAAAACTCATTTTTTACATTCACAGCCTTAAACCACAATTGAAAAGCTTCTTTTTTATCATTTTTGGCATAGTGCAAGATACCTAAATTTAACAGTGCATCAAAACAATTTTTGTCTTCATCTAAAGCCAGCGAAAAATAATGATAAGCTAAATCAAAATCATTGGATTCCTTTAAAACCTTTTTGCCAAGTTCGCAATAAATGTGAGCAGTAATTTTTTTGTTTTCTCCAAAACGTTTTTGCCACTCAAGTGCGCTTTCCCAATCTTTTGAATCTTCATAAACCTCTTCTAAGTATTTTTTAACCGTTTGATTTTTTGGGTCTAGAGATAATGCATTTTTAAATGTTTCTTTTGCTCGATCGTACAACCCAGCTTTTTTGTAATCTATGCCAATATTTATGTAAACTTCAATTTTTTTTTCTCTATCTAGTTTTCTTGCAAGCAAACCTTTGTGTATAATGAGCGCTCTATTAATCTCGCCTTTTTTTCTAAAAAGATTTCCAATGCTAATATACACATCCACAATGTCTGGTTCAAGGTCAATGGCATTTGTGAGCTCTTCAATGGCTTTATCTGTTTTATCTTCTATAATGTAATTAATGCCCTTTAAGTAAAGAAGAATTTTTCTTTTTTGCAGTTTTCTTTTCTGCGCTTTCAATATGTAGTACGACAAAATTGATAAAGCTATTGCACCGCTAAGCAAATATAGAGCATTGTATCTTAAAAAATCAATCATCTTGCTTTATTGTTAACTTTCTCAAAGAAACCACTTCATCTTTTAACTGCTTTATCTGTTTCTTGTATTCCTTGATCTTCTTTGTATAGTGCATGTCATCTATAATACAAACAATTTGATTTGCTATTAGACCAAGTAAAAAAAACACGCTTATTACTAACCATACTGGACATTGTACGTGTTTATCAAATAAGTTTAAATCAATATCTTTATTTTGATTGTAATATGCCATTAAAAAAGTAAAAATTGTAAAAACTAACACTATTGAAACTTTAAAAAATTTCAAATGAACTCCTTTATTTTATTGTATGTTTGACGCAAACCTTCTGATATAACCTTCGTATCACAAATTGTACTCATAAAGTTTGTATCACCATTCCATCGTGGAACTATATGAAAATGTATGTGGTCTGCTATACCAGCGCCAGCATGCGTGCCAATATTCATTCCAATATTAAAACCATCTGGCTTGAAAGCTTTCTCTAGTAAGTTGCAAAATTTTTGAAGTGTAGAAAAAACATCAATGCTTTCTTTATCATCAAGCAACTTAATATGATTAATGTGCCTGTTTGAAACAACCATAATATGGCCCGGGTTATAAGGAAACACATTCATTATAACAAAACAATATTTACTCCTATAAAGTACATAATTTTCTTCATCTTTTTTTTCTTCAAAAGCTTTGCAAAAAACACACTCATTTGATTTTTTGTCGCTTAGTATATATGCCATTCTCCAAGGCGCCCACAGTGTTTTCATCAGTAAATACCCCTTTTATCAATAATGCGCTTTGCTTTGCCTTCACTGCGCTCTAAGCTGTATGGTTCTACAAGTTTTACTTCAAATTCTATACCTAATATCGTTTTTAACTCATGTTTAATATGCTCAAGCATTAACCTTTGCTGTTTCATCTCATCAAAGAAAATATTTTCATTTATTTCTACAAGCAGCGTTGCTTTATCCAAAGCCTCTTCTCTTTCTAAAATAATCTGATAAGCACTCATTACACCTTCAATATTGAATAATGCTTCCTCAATCTGTGTTGGAAATACATTTACACCCCTTATTATCATCATGTCGTCGCTTCTGCCAATCGGTTTTGACATTCTTACCATGCTTCTACCACAAGCGCATTTTTGTTTATCCAATTTTGTAATATCCCTTGTCCTGTATCTAATAACAGGCAAAGCTTCTTTAGTAAGTGTGGTAATAACTAATTCGCCATATTCTCCATCTTTAACAGGAAGCAAAGTATTTGGGTCAACAATTTCTGCGTAAAAATGGTCTTCAAAAATATGCATACCATTTTGATATTCACACTCAGCACTAACACCAGGTCCAATTACCTCACTTAGACCATAATTATCATAAGCTTTGATATGCAAACTTTCTTCAATTTTTTTACGCATTTGCTCACTCCACGGCTCTGCACCAAATAAACCAATTTTTAGACTAATATTGTTTATATCAATACCTTCTTTTACAAGAGTCTCTCCAATATGCAAAGCATAGCTAGGCGTGCATACAAGCACTGTGGGTTTTAAGTCTGCAATCAACTGAGCTTGTCTTTTTGTATTTCCACTCGAAACTGGAATAATTGTAGCGCCTAACTTTTCAAGTCCATAATGAAGTCCAAAACCACCTGTGAATAAGCCATAACCAAATGCTATATGCACAATATCATCTCTTGTAACCCTAGCACAAGAAGCTAATCTTGCAACCAAACTGCTCCATGTGTCAAGGTCTTTTTTGGTATATCCTACAATAGTTGATTTGCCTGTTGTTCCGCTTGATGCATGAATACGCGCAAGATGCTTCACATCTATAGCAAACATACCATATGGATAGTTTTTTCTAAAATCTTCTTTTGTTGTAAATGGTAACTTTACAATATCATCTAAACTTTTTATATCCTCTGGCTTAATTTTTGTGCTATCAAATTTTTCTCTATATACAGACACATTTTCATAAGCATATTTAACTGTTTTTTGCAATCTATCTATTTGGAGTTGTTCAATTTGGTCTCTATCTAAGAGTTCAAATTCAGGTTCAAACATAAAAGCTCCTTTTTAATTTTGTGTAAAATACGCTTGATCCAAAAAAGTTATTTTATCTTTTAGTTTATTGTAAGCTTCATCAATATCTTCAAATTTCAACAGTATTACAGCATGAGCGTCTTTTGCATTAACAAAAGTATAAACATACTCTATGTTCAAATCAGCTTTATTTATAACTTCAAGCAAATGCATTAAGCCACCTGGTTTATCATCCATCAAGGCCGCCAAAATATCATTTTTTTTGACAATAAAGTGTTCTTGCTTTAAAGCTTCATATGCTTCATCGGGTTTATCCACGCAAAACCTCAAAATACCAAAATCGTTTGTATCTGCCAAATTTAGAGCCCTTATATTAATGTTGCGCTCTTTTAAAATTTGTGTTACATGAAAAAAACGCCCCTTTTTATTTTCTATAAATACAGAAACTTGTGTTATTTTATAACTCACAATCCACCTCCAAGTCTTAACATTATATTTTTATTTTGCATATTTATCAAGCAAAACATTATATAATTAATTAATTTGACAAATAACAATAAATATGTATTAATGTTATCGAAATACTT
>JABEBX010023832.1_pt1 | contig 16448 bp, 14 predicted proteins | sample 7245971 | NCBI WGS metagenome assembly JABEBX01 (sample SAMN14506365, study PRJNA622280) | hot springs metagenome | biome: hot spring [ENVO:00000051]|acidic hot spring [ENVO:00002120]; feature: spring [ENVO:00000027]|sediment [ENVO:00002007]; material: sediment environment [ENVO:01001048]... | reverse complement strand
TGAAAATGTAATTTTACGATCATCTAATTTCAAAGATACAATGTCATCAGGTGCTGCCAGTTTCAAGAAATCTTTAATCTTATCCAGATCTATGCCTATACTCATATCTTCATCAAAGTCATACTCTATGAATGCCTCTTTTCCTAGGTTTACAACTATCATAGCTACATGAGCGCTATCTACACATTTAACATCCAAACCTTTTTCTGTAAACTCAAATTTAGCTTCAGTGACCAAGGTCAAAAGCATGTTTACGACGTCTCTTAAATCTTTAATCTTCATTTTAAGTTCCATAATGAACTCCCACAAAACTGTATTTACTTACAAATTAATAAAATTTTGCATGTATTAGTTTTTATTCTCTATATTATTCAATATTTTATCTGTGATTGTATTGAACTCTTTTATATACTCTGTTTCAACAGGTTCTAATACAAACGGAATTCCTTTATCTCCAGACTCTACAATCTTCTTGTTTAATTGTAATCTGCCTAAAAATGGCACGCTAAAATCCTTGGCTGCTTTTTCTCCACCGCCAGTTCCGAACACGTCTCCACTCATATTTTCTATCAATCCTACAACCTTTACATTTACCTGCCTTGCAAAATTGATTGCTTTTTTGGCATCCATCAATGCTACTTCCTGAGGTGTTATCACAATTATGACGCCATCTACCTCTTTTATCAACTGCACCACGCTCAATGGCTCATCGCCAGTTCCTGGAGGTAAATCAACAACAAGGTAATCTAACTCACCCCAGTTTACGTCTTCTAAAAATTGTTGTATTGCCTTATGCTTTAATGAACCTCTCCATATCACTGGAGTATCTGAATCTGGTAGTATCAATTCGATAGAAACCATTTTTAGAGTTGAAGAAACTGAAATAGGATCAATGCCTTCATCTGAACCGTAAAGTTTTGTAGTTGAAGGTATGCCTAACATTTTTGGAACGTTTGGGCCATGCATATCCGCATCTAAGATTCCAACTTTATAGCCCCTATTAGACAGTGCTACTGCAAGATTTACTGCAACTGTAGTTTTACCGACCCCTCCTTTACCGCTCATTACCATAAGCTTATGTTTAATGCCATTCATTTTTTGTTGCATCTTATCAGTTTGCTGTAAAATAGGCTTTATTTTTGAAAGATCTGCTACCATATATCTTCACCTAACAGAGAATTGCTTTATGTTATATTAACTTTTTTAAATATCAGAAAATAATGATATTTTAAATCTTTTTCTTTAATTAGCTTAAACATATTGCCTTCAAACATATTAATCATCTTCTCTTTAGAAATCCTTATACTTTTTGGAGGACCGAAGGGAGTATCTAACTTAAAATCCAGTATTGCCACTCGATTGTTACATATCTTATATAGTTTTTCAAATACCTCCTCCTGACATTCTAGATCATGAAATACATTTGCAAGAAAAACAAGATCATAAGTTCCAAGATCGAATGTGCAGATGTCTGCTTTATATGTTTTAACGCCAAGGCTATTGAGATTTTCAAAAAAATCAGTGTATAGATCTATAGCTGTTACGTTCTTCGATCTTTTTATAAACATTTTTGTGTAAAAACCGTCTCCACATCCGGCATCTAAAATGCTCATATCCTCCCTGACCTCTAAAAAATCCAGTATTTCTTTCTCTTCGAGCAAAGACTCTCTTTTATGAAACATAAGTATAAAAATAACGACAAAGTATATAATATTTGATGTGTTCATAGCGTCAGGGTGATTCATTAAAATGAAAACCTCTAAAATCTCTGGATTCTATAATTTATCGATAGAAGAGCGGCTAAAGATAGTGAGAGATTTTGCAAATCTGACAGATGAAGAACTAAAAATATTCAGCTCTAGCATGGATCTTCAAGTTGCAAACAGAATGATCGAAAATCTGGTTGGCTTGATTGAGATACCGCTAGGCATTGCCACAAATTTTTTGATTAATGAAAAAGAGTATTTGATCCCAATGGCAATAGAAGAGCCAAGTGTGGTTGCAGCTGCCAGCAACGCAGCAAAGCTTGCCAGGGTAAAAGGTGGTTTTAAGGCAACTGCTACTGAACCACTAATGATTGGCCAGATTCAGCTTGTAAAGCTTAAAGATCCTTATTCTGCAAAATTTGAAATTATAAAGCACAAAGAAGAGATTATCAAGATAGCGAATGAACAGGATCCCATGCTTCTCAGTTTAGGTGGTGGTGCAAAAAATATAGAAGTTAGAATATTGGATTCTGCAGTTGGAACAATGGTTATAGTTCATCTGATTGTGGATGTAAGGGATGCAATGGGTGCCAATGCGGTTAACACAATGGCAGAGGCGGTAGCACCATATTTAGAGTCAATAACTGGAGGTAAAGTGTACCTGAGGATACTCAGCAATCTGGCTGTTTACAGATTAGCCAGGGCAAAAGCATTATTTGCAAGACAAGAGCTAGGAAATGATGCAATAGATGGCATAATAAGCGCTTACCACTTTGCAGAGATAGATCCGTTCAGAGCTGCTACACATAATAAGGGTATTATGAACGGGATAGATGCTGTGATAGTAGCAACCTCAAATGATTGGAGGGCTGTAGAGGCTGGAGCTCATGCATATGCAGCGCTTAAAGGATATAACTCACTGACAAAATGGGAGATATCGGATGATGGGGATCTGATTGGAACTATTGAGCTTCCTATAGCCATAGGCGTTATCGGAGGCGCTACTTCTTCTAATCCAAAGGCAAAGATTGCAAGAAAGATACTAAACGTAAACACAGCACAGGAATTTTCAGAGGTATTGGCCAGCGTGGGGCTGGCTCAAAACTTTGCAGCGATAAGAGCGCTAGCAACAGAAGGAATACAGAGAGGACATATGGGTCTGCATGCCCGCAACATTGCAATTATGGCAGGTGCTAAGGGAGAGGAGATCGAAAAGGTAACGCAGGCAATGATCCAGAAAAACAAGATAAGGGTAGACATAGCCAAAGAAATACTGGCACAAATTAGAGGAAGATGAAAAAATGGACCATGAATCTATGGCTCAGCCTGAAAGTTACATTGTTTCAGATATAGAGACAATAAAATCCATGACCAAGATTGCAGGATATATTTTAATAATATTTGGGATAATAGGGATAATAGGCATAATACTGGGCATTTTCTTACTGTTCAGCAGTATATTTACAGCTATTCTGTCATTTTTTGCTGGTTTCTCAGCATTTTTTTCTGGATTGTTGGAGCTTGTATTGTCTGTAATTTTGCTATACGTTGGATACAACTGCTTACACATCATTCCACCTTTGATCACAATGGGCGATTACATGCGCGCAAAAGACAAGACTATGATATACATGATCCTGGCATTCATATTCGCAATAATATCATTCAGGAACTTGATCGGGATTATGTATCTTATTGCTGCCATATTATTGCTTGTAGCGTATATAAAATATGACTATGTAATCAGAAATAATGCAAGATTGAAACCTCAGTAATCTGATTTTTTTAAGATCTCTAACTTTTTTATATTGAATATGCCAGAGCTTCCATACCATTCTTTGGTGTATTCTTTCACAACCAACCTTTTTTTAAAGAACGGAGCGTTAAGAACAATGCTTTCATATTCTCCCCCCTCTCCAGATATATTAATCTTGTACTTTTTGTTCAATTCAAGTAGTTTGTATAGTAGCTGCATGTCAAACTTAGCACCTAAAAACTCCATATTCAATCCCTCTGCAGAAACCGACGAGATATATGCCTCAAATCCTGATTTTATTAGCTCTTCTATTAGCAGGCGCTCATCCTTATACCATAAAGGAGTATAAGAGATCTTGTTTATATTTGTGCAAATTCGTTCAAGTTTAGTTTTTTGAAACTCTGATTTTATTGCTCCACTGACCACAATTTTTGCATCATAACTTCCAAGAATCTTTTCCAGATCATTTGTATCATCGGTCAGGTAAAAAAAATCCAGTGGTATACCGATAGCCTCCGCAATAGTTTTAGTATGCTCTATGTTAGGTACATGATACATCACTGATTCTTTGTTTATTGGACTTATAGCTACAAGCTTTTCAATATTCATGCCCTGTTGCAGTGCTATATATAACGCAAAAGTGCTATCTTTTCCACCAGAATATAGAGAGATCGCTTTCATTTACTATTCCAATATATGATAAACGTTTATCAAATTTTCTTATTATGATCGTGCTGAATTTCTTTTTTCAAAATTTAATTTAACCAATAATATGAAGATTTGCAGGAATTACTAGATTGGAGAAGCTTTCAAATAAGTTTAAATGTTTTCAATGAAAATTATAATAACCATGCTTGATATTAAATAACATTTCCGGCCTAAGAAAATATTTATTAGTTAAGTTAATTTATATGTTCTGATGAATAGTGATATTGAAAAAAAATGGCAGGATATCTGGAACTCTGAAAAGATATTTGAACCTAAATTAGATCACAACAAAAAAAAGTTTTTTATTACCGTCCCATACCCATATGCAAATGGTCCGTTACATATAGGTCACGGAAGAGCATATACTGTCGGAGATGTAATTGCAAGGTTTAAGCGAGCTCAAGGTTACAATGTTTTGTTTCCGATGGCATTTCATGTTTCTGGCACTCCAATTCTTGCCATATCTGATATGATAAAAAACAAAGATCCTGAGATAATAAATTTATATGCATCATATTTAAGACTTTATGAAAAAGATGATGAAAAGATTAAAGATATTTTAAATGATTTTGCTTCGCCGTACAATGTTGCAATTTATTTTGCTGAAAAAATCCAGGAAGATTTTAAAAGTTTAGGATTATCTATTGACTGGACTAGAAAATTTCATACTGCAGAAAAACAATATAATAAATTTGTAGAATGGCAGTTTAAAAAGCTTTATAGTTTAAATTTAATAAAGAAAGGAGACTATCCAATCACATTTAGCATAAAAGACCAGAATCCAGTTGGAGAAGATGATATAAAAGATGGAGATACGGACAAAGTATCAATACTTGAATTTACAAGCATTAAATTCAGCTTTGAAGACGGATACCTTCTGGCCAGTACCCTGAGACCTGAAACTCTGTTTGGAATAACAAATCTATGGATTAATCCAGATTCAGAGTATTTGAAAGTACGCATCTCGGATAAACTGTACTTTGTTTCAAAAGAAGCTTTTGAAAAACTAGAGTATCAGATAGAAAATGTGAAGAGCATAGAGCAATTAAAAGGCACATATTTTATTGGTAAAACTGCAAGATTAGATATTCTTGATAGAACAGTTCCGATATTGCCGGCAGAGTTTGTAGATCCAGATAATGCAACTGGCATAGTATACTCTGTTCCTGCACACGCACCATATGACTTTATTGCCTTAAGAGATTTAAAGCAAAATGAGAATTATGCGTTATTGAATATAACACCGATAAAAATAATTGATCTTCCAAATTATAAGATGTTTCCCGCAGAGGAGGTATGTAAAAAATTGGATATTAAAGATCAAAATGATGCCAAGCTGGAAGAAGCCACGAAAATTATCTATAAAGATGAGTTTTATAACGGCATTTTAAATGAGAAATGCGGCCAATTTCAAGGGTTGAAGATCTCTGAAATAAAAGACAATGTTCAGAGATGGTTACTGGAAACCGGAAATGCAATATTATTTTACGAACTGTCCAGAAAAACCATGACCAGAGGCGGTAATAAGGTCATTGCTTCCATAGTGCATGGGCAATGGTTCATTGATTACAAAGACCAAAAATTAAAAACCGTTGCACATAATTTAGTATCAAAAATGGACATTTATCCTGAAAAATATAAACAACAATTCAATGAAGTAATTGATTGGTTAAGAGAACGACCCTGTGCCAGAAGGAGAGGGTTAGGAACAAATCTTCCATTTGAAGATGGGTGGGTTATTGAATCACTTTCAGACTCAACGATATACATGGCACTATATACTGTAATCAATTATATAAGAGAATATAACATATCTCCCGAAGATCTTACTTACGAATTTTTTGAATCGTTGTTTCTGGACACGGAGTATAATGGCTCTGTTGCACCAGAATTGATGCAAAATATTAAAGAATCATTTAAATACTGGTATCCAAACGATATCAGGGTTACAAGCACTCCACATATCAGCAATCATCTTACATTTTTTATAATGAACCATGCTGCAATATTTCCAGAAGCTTACTGGCCTAAAGCTTTAGGAATACTTGGCGTGTTAATAAGAGAAGGCGCTAAAATGTCAAAATCCAAGGGAAATGTAGTGCCACTTTCTTCAGTATCAAACAAATATTCAGCCGATCTATACAGGCTATATATTGTGTCTACAACAGATATAGATAGTGAAATGGACTGGAAAGAATCAGAAGTAGAAGGATTAGAAAGAAAATTTGAAAGATTTGAAGAGCTTATTAATGAATCTGTTGAAGTAAACAAAATAAAAGAGATGGACTCATTAGATCTATGGCTATTATCCAGATTTTATTCTAAACTGAAAGATGCAAAGGCAAAGATGTCGCAATATAAGTTCAGAGATGCTGTTATAGACATGTTTTTCAATTTTATGATCGATATAAAATATTACGAAAAAAGAAAAGGAAAAGAGAGAAGAAAAAAAATAATACGCAATATACTGGAGGATTGGCTAATAAGTTTATCTCCCGTAATACCTCATATATGCGAAGAATACTGGCATAAGCTGGGGTATGAAAGTTTCATATCCTTACAACTCCTTTCAGAACCAGACGAGAAATTAATAAATAAGAATATAGAGCATGAGGTAGAATATGTAGAATCTGTTTTATCTGACATTATGCATATATTAGAATTAATTAAAAACAGTTCAAAGACAGTATATATATATACTTTGACCAAAGATCGACAACAGATCGTAGATCATGCTTTGAAAGAGGACAGAAAGACTCTAATGAGTTCTCTAAAGAATAAAGAAGATATTTTATTTGCAAACAAACTTTATTCCGGTAACATTCTAAAAAGTTACATGAAAATAGATGAACCTGAGCTACTCAATGAAGCTAGAGAATACATTGAGAATGAGATCAGGTTGAAGCTAATAATAAACAGCGATTATGATCCTAAAAACAAGAAAAATTATGCACTTCCAAATAAACCTTCAATATACATAGAATGATCATGGATGATACCAGTCAATCTGTATAAATTCTTCTCCGTCTGTAAGTATCAGGTTTTTATTTACACCGTGTGCCAGCCTTACGCCTCTTGCAATATCTTCCATCTTCTCATCCCTGAAAAATAAATGTACCAGATACTCTGCATGTTCTTTTATACTCTTGCTGTATGCTCTAAAATCTGCCCCAAACTTAAATCCGGCTTTTAAAAATAAACCATCATCCATCATTTTTTTGTACACTTTATACTTTAGCTCGAATAAAACATCTCTTTCTTTAGCATAATGAAAAAATTCATCATTGCTTTGCCCCTTCAATACTAAAATTCCTTTTTCTATAAGATATTTTGATTCTAATAAAGATAAAGTAATAAGCAAACCTGACTTTTTACCAAATGCACCTATTTCTTTTGGTTTTTCTAATATTACATTTTTCTCCAACAATGTTCCAGATAAGCTACCTGTAATGTTATTATTAAAAACACCTTTCAAAACGGGATTGCTTAAGATAAAATATGTGATCTCTAAATCCTCATCAATTACCGCTATGATATGGTTTCCAAACTCATTAACTTGCTCCACTATTTTCTCAAATTTTACAAATGAACCTAAATCATAAGCTATAACCTTCTGGGCGGTATCATTTTTCAAAACTTCTAAAAAGGTATTATTAACCTTAATTTTATACCCCCTGTTTTTAAGATCACGATATATATAATACTCTGTTCCAAATCTTGGGTCTAATGCAACAGAATACTGAAATAAAGAGATAAAATCTTGATCTTTTAACTCTATCTTTTCATTTTCTAGAAGATAACATGCCTCTATCAATGATAGTTTTAGCCTGCTCTTATTAAAAGTCCCTAAAAAGCCATTATTATATAATTTATTTGATTCTGACTTGTTAGTGATTATTATGAAATTAGTTTTTAAAGATGCTCTGGTCATGCTATTATTTTCCTGCTTTCTTTATTGTATATAGATTCACAAATCCATTTTAAAGTATTTAAAATATTATCTCCGTTTTTAGCACTAACTATTGCATAATTAGCTTTAAATTTATTTGCTAACACTTTCAAATCTTCTTCCCAGAATGAAGAATGATATTTTGAGTCAGATTTGTTTCCCAAAAATACAAGATTTATGTTTCCTACCGTTTTTATAATTTTATCTGCGATCTCTGCTGCTGCATAAAGAGATTCCATACTCGTGATATCAGTTACTATCATTCCAACTTTTGTGTTTTTTAATTTCTGTAAATATAGATTATCAGAATCCTGCTCTGAAATTAACAATGTCAAAAATACTTTACCATCGACAGTTTCACAATCTATCTTCTTTTGAAGAAATTCTCCTTTATCAAATTTTTTCGGAACATCAGCAAATATATCATATACTATCCTGTTAATTATAGAGGTTTTACCAGCTCCTTTAGGGCCTAAAAACATTATTTTCCACGTAATGATATTATCTACCATCAAGCCATTAATTGTTATTTTATATTTAATACTTTTCTAAACTTTCACTGTATTTAATGAATAAAATTATTAGCTACATTCATTTTTTAAAGAATTTTTTTTCAATTTGCTTTGCTCGCCTGAAATAAGGAAATTCAGGCAAATAAAATATTAAATTTACAATATTTAAAAAGTAACCATAGCAAAAATCGAAACTATGCTGATTTTGACAATCTAATTTTTTCTATAATTTGTTTTAGTGCATTTGCATTGTTATATGTTAATTCTTTAGATCCAAATAAAAAGATGATATCCTCTTTTTTCGATATTATTTTGTTTAAAAATTCTGAAAATGCTGGATTGTGTAAAAGCTCAACCTCGTATCTACTCAAAAATTCAGCCCATTTTTCAGGGGAGTGATTAAACCACTTTCTCAGAGAATCAGATGGTGCAAGCTCTCGAGCCCACAAATCTAATTTTAAATTCTCTTTTTTTATTCCTCTTGGCCATAGTCTGTCTACCAGGATTCTGTATCCATCTCTCTGACAACTATAAACTCTACAAATTATTATTTCTGACACGTTCCAACACTTCTATTTATTCTCTATGTTATTTATCTTCTTTACTATCTCTTATCTCCTTTAATGCCTCTTTATCCCTAGAGTATAAGTAAGGTGCAAGGTCCAGTGATTCAGGGCTATTTTTCAATTTTCTTTTATATACATCTCTTAAGTGTCTGTCAATTTCCCTGCAATAATCATCCCAATTTACGCCCAGTGATTCAACATACTCCTTCTCTATTTTAGTCGCAATCTCATGAGCATATGGATATTCATAAGCATCATCAGCTAACCATTTTTCTGGAATCTCATGATGTCTGTCTATCGATATGCGTGTGTCTACTTTCTTACCGTCTACCTCAATGATCTTAGGAAAGTGTTCATCCAGAAAAACTGTTTTACCATCTATAGAATAGCCGCCAGTATATTTTATATCATGATCGGTGTCAACCTTAATCTGGTCTCCATTTTTAAAATCTATGACCGTGCCTATTTCTTCTCCATTTAAAAATACATGCTCCTTTTCGTCTATCTGTATAATAGTACCTCTTTTAATATCTACTTTGGAAATTATTTTTGCATAAGATGGTGTTTTATAATTTATTGCTACAATAGTGTATCTTTCTGTATAACTATCCTTCTTCTTACCATGCTCTATAACCTCATAATCATCCATAAAAAACAATACTAATTGATCATATATAAACATTGTGAAGATCATAAGTTTATAAAGATTGATCAAATAAAATAATGCTATCACTACAAGCCTTCATCATTATTGCGATGCTTAATGTCTTTTTATATTAACATAAGTAGAGAAAATGAAAATAAAAGAGTAAAAACATATTAATGTATTATATGATATATATGATTTAAATATTTTTAAAAATAAAATTTTTATGATTGATATATTAAATTAAAAATTTATTTATTAATAAAAAATCTAAAAACGATTATTTTTTTACTATTTTGAAAAAATATATATAGATAATTGCAATTATCTTATCTATGTACAGCATAGGGTTAGTCTATTTTTTACTGATACTGATCACTTCTGTTTGTGCAGGGATGTTAGGCGCTATGGCAGGTTTAGGGGGTGGAATATTAATTGTACCATTTTTAACAGCCCTTCTAAATGTCAATGTTGATTTTGCCATAGGTGCTTCTATTATCGCCGTGATAGCTACTTCTAGCGGCTCTGCATACGCTTACGTCAAAGAAAAAGTATCAAATGTAAGAATAGGCACCTTTTTAGTTCTTTTTACTGTGCCAGGGGCTATTATAGGCGCAGTAATAGAAGGATTTACTCAGCCCCAATATTTATTTCTGGTGTTTGGCTTAGTTATGTTTATTTCCTTATTTGCAATGTATAAAAAGCTTAAAGAGAAAGAGGATTTAGATCCAGTAGTAGTTGATGACAAACTTGCGGATAGGTTAAAACTTCATTCTAAATACTATGATGCCAGGTTAAAAAAAGAGATTAAATATAAAGTTCAACATGTAAAAGAAGGGTCATTGGTAATGTTTTTTGCTGGTGTCGCTTCAGGACTTTTGGGAATAGGATCGGGAGCATTTAATGTCCTTGGCCTAGATATGATAATGAAATTGCCTATTAAGGTATCTACCACAACCTCTAATTTTATGATCGGAATTACAGCTGCGGCTAGTGCAGGCATATATTTCTTGAGAGGAGATGTAGATCCATTTATTGCCGCACCTGTGGCCATAGGAGTTCTTATAGGGGCCATGGGTGGTGCTAGGATCTTGTTGAGGATAAAAGGCAATACTGTAAGAATTGTATTTTTGGCAATATTGTTTGCAATGGGAGTAGATATGATAATAAAAGGAATAGGAGGTATATGAAAATGAACGTAAATATTAAAGAAGAAGAAAGAATTGAAGCAAAAGTTTTGAGCTCTTTTCTGAAATGGAGCGTTATAGTGTCTGCTACGGTAATCACTGCAGGAGTAGCAATATTAATAACGCTATGTAGTACTGGATATGGATCACCAAATATCTGCTTATTACTGGGTCAGATAAAAGGCACAAATGTTTTTCCTGCATCTATTATGAGTGTTTTTTCAGGGATATTACAGGAAAAATCTTTTGCAATAATACAGCTAGGTATTTTGTTTTTGATTGCAAGTCCTTTTATCAGAGTGTTACTTCAGACTGGAATTTATGTAAAAGAAAAGGATAAAATATTCACATTGATATCCACGATAGTATTTATCTTCCTCATAGTTTCTATTCTATTACCTACAATGATTAAAATGTAATTCACAGGCCAAGGTATTTAATTTCAGATCGTAAGATTTTATCAAAAAATTATTTTAAAATATACAATAAATAAGTGAAAATTTTTAGAGCCCTTTATATGGGTTCGGTCCGATCGATTTTATATACTCTACAAAATTGTTTATGATTTTGTCTACCTTATTCCAGTCTGATATTTCCACCTGTTCTAGTTTTAGTCTTTCCGGTTCTAATGCAAGTCTCTGAAACGTTTCTTGCATGTTTTCAATTCTCTTGCTTGCCAGTTCAGATCCTCTAATAAAGTGGCACTGATAATCTTCTCCAAACTTGCAACCCATTAAAAGTATCCCATCGATTCCTTTGGAAAGTGCGTCAGCTATGAAAATAGTATTTACTGACCCAAGACATCTCACCGGTATTATTCTCACGAATTCACTGTAACTTATGCGGTTCTTAGATGCCATGTCTAGTGCTGGGTAAGCATCATTTTCGCAGGCAAATACCAATATTCTCGGTTTATCTTCCTCTTCGGGAACTACTATAGATTTTATAGTACTTGAAACTACATCCACTGAGTACTGTTTAAAAGATATTGCCTGTGCAGGGCAGGCGCCTAGACAGGCGCCGCAAGCCCTACACCGGAGTGGATTATAGAGTGGGTAGGTTTTGTCATCTTCATTCAGAGCTCCAAATGGACACTCTTCAGTACATCTCCTGCATTGTGTACATCTTTGCAAAGAAATTGTAAGGTGATCCAGATCCCCTACTCTAGTTTGGCCTGTTATCTCACCTCTAGCTATTTCTTCTACCGCCTGGATAGCCTTTAAAGCCGCACCTTTTGCATCAAGTTCACAGTTTAACACAGTCATCGGGGATCGAACAGTACCGGCAGCATATATACCAGTTCTTCTACTTTCATATGGGAAGCATATATAATGAGAGTCTGGAAAACCGTCTCTTAATGTTGGTAATTCAGGGCCCTGCCTATACTGTAGATTAAGGATATGTTTACCACTGCTCTTAAGAGCTTCTATAGATTCGACTGGAACTGATTGAATATGAGAATAAATTGGTGCACCAGCATCAGGATACTCTTCCTTTACAGTGTAAAGTCCATATAACGAAGATAGCATGCCTGTAGCAAGCGTTATAATGTCTGCTTTTACGCGTATGTCTTTGCCTAAAAGAGTATCTTTTACATATATTGAAAATTCTGAGCTGCTGTTTTCACGACTTATTTCTTCTACAGTACCCTTGGTTAAATATATACCTTCATCTTCCTGTACTTTTTTATAGAATTCCTCATATATTCCGAGAGTCCTAATATCTTTATAGAAAATGTACACTTTTGAATCTTTTATACTCTTTCTTATTTCCAGTGCCTCTTTTAATGAACTTAAACAGCATACTGTAGAGCAGTATGGGATATTCTCTTTTTCCCTCTGCCCAGCACACAATATAAATGCAAAGTTTTTAGGATCTTTACCGCCAGCAGTTTTGATCTTATTATCTTTCAGCATTTTTTCAAGCTCGAGGTTTGTTATGATATCTTGTTGCTTTCCATATTGATATTTATCAATCTTTCTGGCATCGTAAGGTTCCCATCCGGTAGCTAAAACTATAGCACCGACTCTGATATTTTCCACTGCCCCATTATTCTTAAATGTTACATCAAACATTCCAGGCTGACCTGATATTGAATCAATTTCACTTGAAGTAAATACTTTTATTCTTTGATCTTTTTCTAATTTATCTAGCTTCTCGTATATATATCTCTCAGCATTTACTGGATCTTTATATGGAAATTTACCAGGTAGAATCTCTTTGTATCCCCTCACTTTTCCACCTAGCTTTGTATCTTTTTCTATCAAGTAAACTCTATAGTTCGCTTTAGCAATTTCCAATGCTGCAGTGATCCCTGTGACTCCTCCTCCAACCACCAATATATCCCGTGAAATATTTTCTATATCAGGTACCGGTAAATCTTTTTTTAGGGCTGATGCTATGCCCATTCTCAGATAATCTTCCGCCATCATCTGTGTATTCTCATTCTTTTCATGAGACCACACCACACCCTCTCTCAGATTTACACGCTCAGTAATTACATTCTTTCCAAAATTAAATACATCCTGTTTTTCACGCATAGAGCAAGCTGCAATAATAACTGTATTAATTCCAATATCTATTTCATCTCGGATATGTTTAGAATCAGAACAGAGTGTGTCATATACTTTCACTGGAACTTTATACTCTTTTTCAGCGATATTTTTAAGTGCCTCTATATCCAGATTTTTACCTATATCACAGCCACTGCAAATATATACACTAACTTTTTTATCCACTTTATTCACCCTTTCTTAAGTGTTGAATAGCTCCGAGCACTGCCGCCGTTGCATCCTGGTTGCTAGATGATACGTCTGCAGGTTTTTTGGCTACTCCTGCTACATTAAAAATATCGTCTTCTATGACAAACCCAAAATTATCATATTTTAAGCCACGAATTTTGTTAGATACTGTGCTGGGTTGCATACCAGTCGCTAAAATAACCATATCAAATTCCTTTTTAATTTTAATGCCGCTAGCTGTATCTTCAGCCTGAACAATTAAGTTCTTGGTAGATGTCTCTTCGATCTTGGCAACCTTTCCCTTAATAAATGTGACATTCTTGTCATTTTGCAATTTCTGTAAAAAATGTTCATATAACCCATATGCCCTAAGATCAATATAGAATATTGTTATGTTCGCATCTGAATATTGCTCGCGTATGTAGAAAGCATGTTTCATTGATGCTAGACAACATATCTGCGAACAGTACGGTAAGTAATTTTCATCTCTAGAGCCTGCACATTGAATTATTGCAATGTTTTTTGGTTCTTTGTTATCAGATATTCTGATAATCTTTCCTTTTGTAGGACCGTTAGGTGAGGAAATTCTCTCAAACATGATATTTGTAACAACATTTTGATATTCCCCAAATCCTAAATGTGCCAGTTTTTTTGCGTCATAAGGATCCCAACCAGTAGATACAATAACAGACTTTGCATTAATTTGTATATTTTCCTCTTTCATAGTTAGATCTATGGCTTTGTATTGGCAAGCACTTACACATTTAGCACATTCCTTTCCAAGACAATATTTTGGATCTATAACATATTGATCAGGAAAAGCGAGATCGTGAGGAAGATATATCGCTTTTGTGTTGTCCATTCCAAAGTTAAAATCATTTTTTCTGGATACCGGACAGACATCAACACATTTGCCGCATGAAGTACATAAATCATTAACAAAACGTGGCAATATAGATACATCTACAGTATAATTATCGTTAATGTTTACCACTTTTTTTACATCAGCATTTGTAATGTATTTAAGATTGTTCAGGTTTTTAAGCCTTTTAATAAGTATCTCGAAGCCACAGTAAGGAGGACATAATTTTGGGAAATATTTGTTGAGTTGAACTACTCTCCCACCTAAGTATGGATTTTTTTCAAGTAATATTACACTATAACCTGTTTCCGCAGCCTCTACTGCCGAGGTTATGCCGGCAATTCCACCACCTATTACCACAATATCTGTATTCAAAGCTTAACATCCCCTAAAAATAAAAAAAGATTAGAGAGTGTAATCTGCCACCTGTACATACGGCACTTTCTGTAACTCCCAGTTTCCGCTGGCAGGATCTTTTCTTCCAACACTGAAACATTTCCAGTTTGCATCGTCCAGATCCGGATAGTCAGTTCGGTAGTAATATCCAGGCCATCTGGTTTCTTTCCTGAATTTAAGATGCTGTACATGTGCCTCTGCAACAGTTACCCTGTGCCACATTTCCCAAGTTCTTAAAAGTTCATGCAAATTTCTAGCTGCTAGCTTGTTCATATCCTCTTTCAGAACTTGAATCTTGCTCAAAGCCATATTTAAATAGGTTTCATTGACCCTGAACCATGTGGACGTCCCGCCGGCATATTCATCCATGATCTTCTGTAACCTCCATAACGCCTGTTTTGGGAAGATGAAATTTGGATTTATTTCTTCTGCCGTGGTAGCATTCTTGAACTGCTCATACGTAACCATTGGCTGGAATATCTTATTCTTGAGTTCTTCTACAGTTTTATCATCCATAGTTATATTGTTTCCCTGTTCTACAACATACCTTATAGCTTCTTTGCCCGCGATTCTTCCTTCAGCAAACGAACCGCTTGAAAATTTGTGCGGAGAAGCGCCTGCGTTATCACCTATGGCAAATAGTCCCTTTATCGTGGTCATTCTATTGTACTGCAACGGAAACAGTGTTTTGTATTCATCAGGCATCAGATCCTGAGGACCACAGACCCATAATCCTGCACAGCCAGAATGTGAACCCATCAAATAAGGCTCTGCTGCAGCAATTTCAGACGGAGTTTTGTCAGGCTCAGTATTCGTAGACGCCCAAAGCATTGCCTGATCTACTGTCATATCTAGGAAATCTTCCCAAGCCTCATCAAGCAATTTCTTAGTTTTTTTAGCGTCTCCTGTACCTAGCTTCTCGATTGCCCACTCTGTCCTCATCCATATTGGACCTCTCCCATTTACCATCTCTTCAATCATCTGATGATTTCTAAGTGGTGTTGGAGTTGGTGTTGCATCAGCATAGGGCTTGTATTTCGCCATAGCTTCAACATTTTCCGTGTAATCTTTATCATATGCATTTGTTGCCTTGCTCTTGAAGAGCAAGAACCATGCACCAACAGGGCCATAACCGTCCTTGAACCTGGTGGGTATAAACCTGTGTTCCATCTGTGTTGTATGTGCTCCTGCATTTATAGCCATTGCATATCCACTTCCAGTGTTAAACACTGCATACCATATCCTTCCCATACCCTCGGCAGTACTTTTAGGCCTGAATAGAGAAGTGGCACCACCGGTTGCTAATATCACAGATTTAGCTTTGAATATATATAATATAGGATCTCTTACGCTGAATCCTATTGCACCAGCAACCTTCTGTGGATCATTTTTATCCATGATTAAGTGAGACAAAAATAC